>Ga0209475_10000785_pt1 | contig 50828 bp, 38 predicted proteins | sample tdDd471_FD_187128 | JGI IMG/M metagenome (GOLD analysis project Ga0209475, IMG submission 187128) | Marine sediment microbial communities from the Atlantic coast under amendment with organic carbon and nitrate - tdDd47.1 (SPAdes)... | ecosystem: Environmental > Aquatic > Marine > Coastal >... | reverse complement strand
CAAAATCGTTGCAGAAGAAGATCTGAATACCCGTTTTGATGATGTAGCCGGTTGTGAAGAGTCTAAAGATGAATTGATTGAAGTTGTCGACTTCCTCAAGAATCCAAAAAAATATACTGAAATCGGCGGGAAGATACCCAAAGGAGTTCTGCTTGTCGGTCCTCCTGGAACCGGTAAAACACTGATTGCAAGAGCAGTTGCCGGAGAAGCGGGTGTGACATTTTTCAAAATGTCCGGTGCAGACTTTGTTGAAATGTTTGTAGGTGTCGGTGCCGCCCGTGTAAGAGATCTTTTTAAACAGGCCAGGGAGAAAGCTCCCTGTATCATATTTATAGACGAGCTAGATGCTATCGGAAAAAGCAGAGCCGGTCTCGCTTCCACCAATGATGAACGTGAGCAGACGTTGAATCAGCTACTTGTGGAAATGGATGGTTTTGACGCCTCTTCAGGAGTCATCATACTCGCAGCTACCAACAGGCCGGAAGTTCTCGATGCCGCACTTCTCAGACCTGGACGATTTGACAGACAGGTTTTAGTAGACCGTCCCGATCTGATCGGACGTGAAGCCATTTTAAAGATACACTCTAAAGGTGTAAAAATAGGTGACGAGGTCGATTTCAGGGAGATTGCAAAGACAACAGTAGGATTTGTAGGTGCCGATCTGGCCAATATTATCAATGAAGCCGCTTTACTGGCTGTTCGTGATAACAGAACCGAAGTTCTTATGAAAGACCTCAATGATGCCATCGAAAAGACTATAGCGGGCCTTGAGAAGAAAAATAGAATTATTAATCCACGGGAGAGAGAAATTGTCGCCTATCATGAAACTGGTCATGCTCTGGTCGCTGCTTTCACTCCTGATGCCGATCCTGTTCAGAAAGTCTCCATTGTTCCCCGTGGTATGGGCGCTCTGGGATATATGCTTCAGCAGCCGACGGAAGATAGAAACATACGAACCCGGGAAGAGCTGTTCGGCCAGATAGATACTCTGCTTGGAGGACGTGCTGCAGAAATGCTGATTTTCAATAAATTATCCACCGGCGCAAGTAATGATATTGAGAAAGCAACTGAAACGGCTCTCAATTTGATTACTGTATATGGGATGAGTGATAAGTTTATGAATGTCGCTTTGAGAAAAAGACAGAATTCATATCTCGGTGGCGGGGGAAGTTCCCGTGAATATTCTGAGAAAACCCAGCAATACATTGATGACGAAGTTGCAAAGATTATAAGCGGAAGATATAAGAAAGTTCTGGCTATACTTACCGAGCATTTGGATCTTTTGAAAACTATTTCCGCTCATCTGCTAGATGAAGAATATTTATCAGCTGAAGAATTCTTAACTTTTATCGAAAAAGATGAGAAGAGCGCCGCTACGTATGCCAAACGAAAAGAAGCGGATATGGTGCCTTCGGAACTCGCTGTAAAAACAGGTGAGAAACGCAATAAGGCAATTAAAGCCAGAGCAGAGGCAAAAGCTGTAGCTAAAGAGAACGAGCCTCCCAAAGTCGATTTAGAGCATAAAACTGAAAATCCTTTTTCAAATTCTGTTGAATTGAAATTGGAAGAAAAGAATGATGATTCTGAATAGATGATCTGAAGTAAAATGAAAACCCCGATATTTTTCGGGGTTTTTTTATTTTATAGATTATCATTAATATACAGATGAGAGATAAAACCCATTCCAGTTCAGAAACAGAATTGTTTGACTGGAAATCACATGTTATAAGTTTTGAAACAGATAATAGCCGGTTGCTGTCAGATAGACTGCAAAAGGATATTGGCCCTGAAGTTGAATTGAAAGAATTTCAGCTTAATGAAAACATGTGGAATGAACCGTATTTTCCCTTTCTCAATATTATCAGAGATTCCCTGTGTGACAGGGAGGATAAAGATATATCCCGTCTTTTGACTTCTAATGTATATCCCGCTCATAACGATCTATTTCTTTCATTTATCAAGAATCTCCCTCTATTTAGAAATGAAGAGATTATAATGGAGGAATTGGAATATGAAAAATCTCAAATGACAAGGGGCATCGTCAATCTAATGGCTGCTATTACTGAATCTGCTCCTCTTTTTCTACATCTGATGAACTTTGAATGCGCTTCTCAATCACTGATAATAATATTGAGAAATATCATCTCCGAATGTAATACTTCTAATCTGTTTATTTTCTGTTCATCTGCAGAGAGAGCTCATTTTTCCAGAGTTATGGAATACTCTCTGGTCAAATCCTTTTTCAGATCAGTTAAAATAGATTCAACAGAAGTGAATTTTGAAATTCCGCTTCGTATCCAATTGGAAGAGCAATCCTTTTCCTTTACAGCAAAATTGAAGTTTATTGATTCTTATTTTTTTTTCATCGATATGGATGAATGCAGGTTGAGATCTCAGCAGTTATACAATCAGTTTGTTGAGCACAATATGCAGCTCGACAGAAATGACCATTTCTCTTTATTGAAGATTACCGGAGATACACATTTATTGATCGGGGATTTGAACAGAGCACTGATAGTCTATTTTTCTTTACTGGATTTTTCACAAAAAGAAGATGACCTCATATTCCTTACTGAATCTTACAAAAGGATAAGTATCACACATTTACTGAAAAATGATCCTGAAGAGGCTGTGAAATATGGAATATTATGTGATAAGAGTGCACACAAGACTGGTTCTGAGCAGTATATGGCTCAATCAGCTTTTCTCCTGTTTCAGTTACAGCGGTTTAAAGCAGCATATGCAAAAAAATATTTTAGTCTCTGTCTGGAGAAATATCTGGATCTCTTCAAACTTCTCGAGAAAGTCCATCAATTTAATACTCTCGCATATCTCTATACAAACGGGTCGCTTATTCTCTCCCTGGTTAAATCGGGCAGTGAAACTGAAGCCTCGCTAAAATACCTGAGAATTGGAATTGAGTTGTCAGAAAAAGTTAAAAACTATTTCAGGATCTCTGAAGCCTATTACTCTGAAGGTATTTATCATCAGGCTACAGGAAACAGAATACAGGCTTTAAAATATTATAAAAAAGCCCTGAAATTAAAGAACAAAATCAACAATGATAGTGAACTTTCAAAAATTAACAACGGAATGGGGTATTTTTATTTTTCAGAAGGAGATTATAAATCTTCTGCCGCTCATTACAATAAATCGATGAAACATTTGATGAACTCCAAACACTACAAAGAGATATGCGGTACTTTATTTAATTTCGCAAGTATAAATTTTTTCACCTTCAATAATCACAAAGCCATAAAGTATTATAAGTATATGCTCAGGATTATGAATCCACTTGATATTGTAGATCTGCCCTATCACTCAAGGGTCACCATATACTCTCTTTTGGCTATTTGTCATCTCAATACGAATAATATCCAGATCAGTCTGGATTTATACTCACAGATAAAACATCTGCCGGACTTTCACGAAACGGATCAGGATTTTGAATATTTTGCATTGTTCGAAGCCATGCTGGAAAAATACAGAGGGAATTATGAGCTTTCGGAAAGTCAATTTCTGAAAGCACTCGATATTCAGGTCAGTAAAAATGTTGAAGAGACCTATTTCCTTATACGTGTATATTATGAGTTAGGTTGCCTGCACAGCGATTATGAAAAGGGAGATCTAGCTGTAAAACAGTGGAAATCTGCTTTGAATCTCTGTTCTGGAGAACATTTTCCCTTTATGAGAACCTTCCTGCAGGATATGATAGACAATGGTTCTTCTACAGCTAAAATAAGTCCTTTTAAGGCTAGAAATTTCAATATCCACACAATTCTCGAACTGGTGGATCTCGATACAAACATCAATGAACTCCACAAGCGTGTAGGGGAGATTTCCTTTTTAAATAATCTACAGGATATCCTGAGAGAGTCTGAATCAGAAAATAACAAAGGGATAATCTATTATTCCCTGAATCTGATATATAACAGTTTTTTAATCGACACTCTTATATTTGCAGTAGAAGAAGATGATAGATGGTCTCTAATAGATACTATGACATCGTCAGAGAATCTCGACCTGGCAGATCCCGATAAATTAATAAACAATGTAATTCACTTTGCTGATAGAGGGAAATCACATCCCTTTGAATCGGTTGCCCATATCTGTGTGCAAAGTTCTCCTCTGAGAAAATATATCCTAATCTGTGGAAATATCGGAATTGATAAACCCATTGATAAGGATGACTTCAAGGTGTTGACAATTGCCGCTAAACAGATGGTTACTGCTGTTGAAAAAATCAATCAGGAAATACAGATCCTCCAGAAGAACATAAATCTGGAACAGAAAGTAAAAGAGAGAACCCTGGAACTCGAAAGAAGTCTGGAAATGATCAAGTCCCAGAGAGAAGAAATACAAGAGCATTATAATCAACTGGAAGAGGTTGTAAAGCTGAGAACAGAAGAACTTCTCGAATCGGAAAAGCTGGCATCTCTCGGGGGGCTGGTCGCCAATCTGGCCCATGAGATTAATACTCCTTTGGGAAATATCATTACGACTAATTCCTTTTTGAAAGACCAGCTGATCACTTTCAAAGATCTCTTCGGTTCGGGACAACTGAAAAAGTCCGATCTTCTCGATTATCTCGATACAAATAAAGAATCAACATCGATTATTGAGATCAATAGTAAACGGGTGAGAAACCTGATTGACAGTTTCAAACAATTGTCCATTGATCAGGCTGTTCTCGATAAGATTTCTTTTAATGTGCGAAATTATATTGACCATATAATTCTGGTATTGAAACCGACAATGGATATTTATTTCCATCAGGTGATAATTGAATGCGATCCCCATTTGAAGTTGAATAGCTATCCGGGATTATTTTCACAGATTTTAACAAACCTTTTGTTGAATTCGATCATTCATGGTTTTACTGAAGACCAATACGGAATAATAAAAATCGTTGTAATGAAAGGTGACGAAAAATTGTCCTTAATTTATTCTGACGATGGTGCCGGTATGGATGAAGATACGAGGAATAAGATTTACCAGCCTTTCTTTACAACAAAAAGAAATCAAGGCGGAACCGGTCTCGGATTGCACATTGTGTATAATATAGTCACACAGAATCTCAAAGGTACCATTACCTGCAAAAGTGAAGTGGGTAAGGGAACCAGGTTTTATATTGAATTGCCCTTTTAATAAACAGACATTATTGATTCGATCAGTTTTTTTGTAATGGAATCACTTTTAAATCTGATTCCTATTCTCTGTCCATTAACATTGACAACAGTAGTATTGAAAATCTCAGTTTGTGAATTGCTTCCGAATCGTAGCAGGATCTCATCTCCTTCGATAAAGAACTGATTCAATTTCAAGGCGGCGCCTCCCGTACTTATATCGTAGATTTTACAAGCATGCCAGCCCGTTCCGGAATTGTAATATCCTTCCATATCAACAGGTTTTCTGATACTGTCTCTTTTACTGTTTTTAATAGTAACCTGATTTAATTCGGCATCTTTTGGAAAATTCAAACTTTTTTTCTCCACCTAATTCTAGTATAATATTGAATAGCTCTATAATCGCAAAAAAAATGAAATTTTGAAAGGAAAATCCTCATTAATTGAGAAAAGGACCGCAAAAATGCGATCCTTTTATTAAATTCAACTGGTGGGAATATTATTCCGACTTGTAGAAGTTATTGAAATACTGCATATCTGTGGATAGAGTCTTACTCATACCGGGCAGTGTTTTCTTATATGATTCCACAGCTTTCCAGAACTCATAGAATTCTAAATCTTTTCCATAAGCTTCAATTTCAATTGCCAGAGCTTCAGCTTCAGCGTCTCCTTTGATCTTTTCGGACTTAGAATAAGCTTCTGAAATCAGCACTTCTTTTTCGTTTTCCGTTTTACCGGCCCATTCGGATTTTTTTCCCTGGCCGTATGAACGGTAATACTGTGCTATCTGGTTTCGCTCTTTGATCATTCTGTCATAAACAGACTGAGTCATCGCATCTGTGTATCGAATCTGTCTGATAACGACATCGATCAGCTCAATTCCCAGGTCTACTGTGTCCAAAGCGGCATTATTCAGCATCTCATCGGAAAGTTCACTTCGTCCGTTGACGATTTCTTCAAAAACAGTATCGCTTTTCAGAATCAGGCTGAGAGTGGTGGAATCGGCACCTTCCACAGCATTTTCTTCTGCCTGTTTTTCCGCTTCTGCGATTGCCGCCTCGGCTTCTTTCTGCAATTCAATAATAGTGTTGCTATTTCTGACAGATTCGATCAGATAATTCTTGGCAACAATATTTTTCACTGCAGATTCTATTACCGCATCGAGTTTACCATAGGCCTGATTCATTGTTTTAACCGACTCATAGAATTTAATAGGATCGCTTATTTTCCACCTCGCAGTAGTATCAACCCAGATAAACTGATTTTCAGCAGTTTGAAATTCCTGGGGATCACCGTCCCATGACAGAATCTTTTTGGAGTATTTTGTCACGCTGTCGATAAGCGGAACTTTGAGTTTCAGCCCAGCTTCATTCTGCCTATCTTCTATTTTTCCGAATCTCGTGATAACAGCCTGCTCGCCTTCATTCAGAATGTAAAATGGTCCCATGGCCAAGAAAATTATCAATAAAAGAGCAACAGGAATAAGAATCTTTATTATTTTTTTCACTGGATTCCTCCTGTCTGATTGTCAGTGATGTTCTTCAGAGGAAGGAAGTTTTCAAGATTTTTGTCGATAAGATCAATATTTGTATTATTCAGCATCACTTCTTCCATCATTTCATAGTAGATTCTGGTTCTCGTAACATCCTGGTTTTTCTGATACTCGATATATACGGCATTGAATCTCGCGACATCACCTAAAGCTCTGTTCACACGACCAGTCGCATAACCTGTAGCCTGCTGAATCATCTGACTCGCCTGACCGGAAGCTTTCGGTATTTCGGCATTGTACTCCTGTTTACCTTCACTGATAAATCCTTCCATATCCTGAATTGCTCTGTTTACATCTTCAAAAGAGTCCCGTACGGAACCTTCCGGAGGTAATATACTCTGGAGCTTAACCAGGTTTATGTTGACTCCCAGGTTGTATTCTCCGAATATAGTGTTCATCATCTCTTTAGCTTTGATTTCTATGCTTGTTCTCTCATCACCGATTACGTCGAGAATTGCCCGATCCCCAACCAGTTCATTCATTACCGACTGAGATATGTCCCGTATCGTTTTATCCTTGTTATTAACATTGAATAACCATGCGGAAGGGTCGATTATCCTGTATCGGATACTCCATTCCACACTGACGATATTCAGGTCCCCTGTCAACATAATCGATTCAGAGTCAAAATTTTCTCTGGAGTAAATTGTTGTTATTCCCGGTTGGGCTGTTCTGAATCCGAACTGCATTTCCTGTTCGACAGTCGTCGGCACTTTATACACTCTGTCTATGCCCAAAGGTATTTTCCAGTTAAGACCAGCTTCAGTGATCTTATACTTTTTTCCTAATCTCAATACCACAGCCTGTTCGGTCGCATCTACTACGTAAAAACTGGTCAGTAAAAAAATACCTACTATAGCAAGTATTATAATGACAAGAATGGTAGTCGGTTTAGGCGCACCTTTAAAAGGGCTGGCTCCCGGGGTTACATTCTGTTCTGACATGAACCCTCCTTTATAAAAATTGATTACTTTAAAAACTAACAAAGGGGAGGGCCATAGTCAAGAATAAGATTTTCCAATTTGAAGATACTCGAAAAATCTTGCCCGCAAAGTAATGTGAATTCATTTTGATCGCGCTTTGCCTGCACCGGATAAAGCTCGCCAGTTCGCTTTTTTGTTCGATTCAGTTCATTGAATCTCATGTCCGGGGAGAATATGCTGCCATTAAAGATAAATCTCGCCAACTTGTTCAGTCCTGCAAGCTTCGGACTTCATGAGTCTCGCCATAATATGGATATTTTTGAATGCGCGCTACGCTTAAGGCTTTTTTTGCTACGAGAGGCTGCGAGTCTCGCCTCTCGTCTATTGACATTAGAATAAGGGCAAAATATCATGTTGAGTTATGAAAAAGAGATTAGTTACTTCAGCATTGCCATATGTTAATAATATTCCTCACCTCGGCAACCTTATCCAGGTTTTATCCGCTGACGTGTTCGCCCGTTACTGCCGTCAATACGGATATGAAACTCTGTATGTATGCGGTACTGATGAATACGGCACCGCAACAGAGACAAAAGCTCTCTCAGAGGGTATCAGCCCCAAAGAGTTATGCGATAAATTCCATGTGATTCACAGAGATATCTACGAATGGTTCAATATAGACTTTGATAATTTTGGAAGAACATCCACACCCAAACAGACTGAAATAGTACAGTCATTATTTCATGCGATTGACAAAGCCGGATATATAAATGAAAAAGTCCTGGAACAGCTCTTCTGTGAGAAGTGCGATCGTTTTCTCGCCGACAGATATGTTCAGGGAACATGTCCCCACTGCGGATCGGAAAATGCCCGGGGCGACCAGTGTGAAGACTGCGGCAAACTGCTCGAACCGGTGGAACTGGAAAACCCCAAATGCGGAGTTTGCGGCAGCACCCCGGAAGTTAAAAGCACACGCCATCTTTTCATCGATCTTCCGGCGATCCTTCCCCTTCTAGAAAGCTGGATGGATGATGCTTCGGATAGAGGATTCTGGGCGCGAAATGCTGTTCAGATGACTAAGAGCTGGATCAGAGACGGCCTGAAAGAAAGATGTATAACCAGAGATTTGAAATGGGGAATCCCTGTTCCCAAAGAGGGCTTTGAAGATAAAGTCTTTTATGTCTGGTTTGACGCTCCCATTGGGTATGTCTCAATTACTGCCAATTACACTGAAGACTGGAAAGACTGGTGGCAGAATCCAGAAGAAGTGGAGCTCTATCAGTTTATCGGAAAGGACAACATCCCCTTTCACACGGTAATTTTTCCGTCGACTTTACTAGGGTCGGGAGAGAAGTGGACAATGCTCCATCATATGTCCAGTTCCGAATACCTGAATTATGAAAACGCAAAATTCTCCAAAAGCAAGGGAATCGGAGTATTCGGAAATGACTGCCAGGATACGGGAATTCCCGCAGATGTCTGGAGATTCTATATTTTCTATAATAGACCGGAGAAGTCCGATACTCAGTTCCTCTGGAAAGATTTCGAAGAAAAAGTCAATTCAGAATTGATCGGAAACCTGGCTAACCTGGTGAACAGAACTCTAACCTTCGCCAACAGATTCTTTGACGGGCAGGTTCCCGAAGGAGAAGTCGACTCCGATTTCTGGAAAGAGGTAAAAGAGAAGGAAGCTCTCATCTCTGCAAAACTGGATAGAGCGGAACTCCGCGACGCCTTCAAGGAGATGTTCCTTTTATCTTCATTCGGAAATAAAGCCTTTCAGGCTGGAGAACCGTGGAGAACCAGAACTGAGGATCCCGCTGCAGCGGCATCTTTACTGAGAAGTCTCATTTACCTTGTTAGAGATCTTGCAGTTCTTGTTCACCCTTATATCCCTGAAACTGCAGAAAAAATAGTATCCTTCCTTGAAGGCGCAGACCTCTCGTGGGGAAGCCTTGCAAAACTGGAGGGCATTACCGGAATCAATACTCCGGAAATACTCTTTAAGAAACTGGAAGAGAAACAGATTGATGGATTGAGAGAACGCTTTGCCGGATCTCAGGAAGAGAGAGCCGCCGCCGCTGAAGAGGCGACTCTGGAAAATCAATTCAATAGAGATATACAGCTGGTTGTCGGTAAAATCGTTGAGATCGAAAGACATCCCGAAGCGGAAAAGCTCTATGTGGAAAAAATCGACTGCGGTGAAGCTGAACCGAGAACTATTGTTTCCGGTATCGTTCCCTATTACAAAGAAGAGGAACTGCTCGGAAAGAATGTGGTTGTCGTTGCCAATCTGAAACCGACTAAACTCCGCGGTATAAAAAGCATGGGTATGATTCTCGCTGCTGAGGATAAAGATGAAAACGTTGAAGTAATTTTCCCTGAAGCTGCTGAGCCTGGAACACCTGTTGTTCTCGCCGGTGATACAAGAGAAAACCGGGAATATAAAAGACTCAAAGCAAGCCGCTTCTTCGAGATCCCTCTGCGGGCGGAAGATCACATTGTTAAAACAGGTGAAACCGCACTGACTGTCAATGGAGAGGAGCTGAAAACCTCAACTGTTAAAAACGGCGAAGTAGGCTGATCTTTTGAGTGATATAAAAGTTGAATCGACCTCACTCTTCTACCTCGACGGACACTCCAACTTCCTGCAGTCAGGTTACTGGGGGAAACTGAAAGGGGAGACCGGGTGGAATCCGATTCCACTTAAACTCACATATAATGGAAATACAGTTCCTCTGCTTGTTCTCACAAGAACATTTAAAGGGACTCTTTCCATAGCTTATGTTCCCCATGGCCCGCAGATTGATGTCGCGGCCGAAGACAGAGAATATTTTCTCAATAAACTCTCGAGAGATCTTCTCGAGTATCTTCCGCTGGCCACTTTTTTTATCAGATATGATCTGCTCTGGGGGGAGACCGGAGCGGATAACTTTCCCGGGAAACTGAATTTCAGCGGAATTCACAAAGCTCCCATGGACATTCAGCCGCCGGATACAGTCATTATTGATCTGAAGCCGTCAGAAGACGAAATATTGGTGGCTATGCACAAAAAGACCCGCTACAATATCAAACTGGCTGCCAGGAAGGGTGTTGAGATCTCTTTGGGTAATGCTGATGATCTTACCGCCTGGTATGATCTATATAAAACAACTTCCGAGAGAGATAAAATAGCCATTCACAGTCTGTCCTATTATCAGAAAGTATTTACTATGGCAGAAAAGTCGGCAACAGCTCCCGATGTGAAAATGTTTCTCGCTAAACATGAGGGCGATCTCCTGGCGGGAATTATCGTTCTGATTGATGGCGATCGCGCTACATATCTCTACGGCGCGTCATCCAACGGGAAGAGAAATCTAATGCCCGCCTATGCACTGCAGTGGGAGGCCATGAAAACGGCGAAGGAAGCCGGTTGCGGTACTTATGATATGTTCGGAATTCCTCCCGTCAATAATCCCGATCATCCCATGTACGGCCTGTACCGTTTTAAAACCGGATTCGGCGGAGAAATCCACCACAGACTCGGCGCCTGGGACTACAAATATTCCAGTCTGGTATATCCCGTTTACAGAATCCTCGAAGCCCTGCGAAAGTTTTATTACAAGACTCTGAAAAAAAGATGATTCGGGCGGAACGCAGTTCCGGGGCCCCGAACTTATTCTACTAGAAAAGATAAAGATTCTCAGGAGGATCAACAGGATTTTATTTCCCTGTTGATCCCGATTCCATCAATTCTCTTTAGTGAAAATAATTCCTGCATATTTTATGAATTGTCCGTTCTCATTTTTCGAGTATTCAACAATATTGCCCTGATTCCGGCCCATTCCCTGAATCTGTAACAGAGATGGGGATTTGACTGTTAATGCCAGTGGTAACAGACCGCCCATTACCTCTACGTCCAGTGTGAGGAATTCGGAATTCTGATTGGAGGAAAGCATGATTCCATGGACAAAATTATCCGAAACATAATGTCCTGTCCTCTCCATCCATATAGGCGGAACCGGTTCCCCGGCGATTGATAGAACAGGTCCGAGAAAAAAATCTTCCTTATAGCAGAAAAAATCAGCACCATTTACATCCGTTGGAACCAGGAGGATACCCAAATCTCTTATTAACAGAGAATGATCGGGTTGGATAATTATGGGTGAATTAATTCCCATTTGGGGAAGATTCGCCGTTAACACATCGTCTCTTATGGATAATTCAAACAGTCCAAAAGATCCGACAGTGTAATAACCTTCGTAATCACTCATGGAAATGTCATTGGACACGGTGGAATCCATCTCTTGAAAATTATCTTCTTGCCCGTCGATCAGGATATTTAAAATTCCCTTTTCCAGCTTATGCAGGAGCTCGTTATTTCCCAGGTTGTCATTTGAATTGAGGAATATTCCTATACCCTCTTCCGGAACAAGTTTCATCTCTGAGTAAAATGGCGGAATGGTTCCCCCGTGGCCGACTGTTTTTTTCCCTTTATATGAATCAATCCAGAATGTGAGACCCATATCGAATGCATCATCAATTGCAATATGACTGTTTTGAGAATCAAACATGGAACGGAGAGTCTCCGTTTCCAGTATTTTCTGAGATTTCCCCATGTTACAGTCCAGCAGCTCTTTCATAAACAGAGTCATATGTTCTGCGGAAAATAGAACCGAACCGGCAGGTAAATCCTTGATTATCATGAGATCTGTAGATTCTCCTGCTGTAAAACCTCCTGAAACACCGGGATGATTCAGGTCAGAAAGGTACACCTGCGCATCTGTGAGATCTATCGGCCGGAATATTCTCTGTTTGATATATTCTTCATAAGTCATCCCCGATACTGTGGCGATCAGTTCTCCCAGCAGACTGAATCCGCTGTTGTTATAAGCCCATGTTTTTCCACTCTCCCATACCATAAACTCTTCTGATAGTTGAGCCGAGGTGTTCATAAATCTGTCAGATTCCGGTTTATCCAGTAAGAAGTCTTTGAGAAAACTGCTCGGCAGACCCGAGTGGTGGGTGAGCAGGTTGCGAACGCTAATTGAACCATCTGTCACCAGATCCGTTCGGGGATTGAAATTTTTCAGATACTGTCTGATATCTGCGTCGAGATTGATTTTCCCCTCTTCGACAAGATCCATAATCGCCAGTGCCGTGAGTATTTTTGTGATTGATCCTATTTGGAATAGGGTATTTTCCGAAACCGGAATCTGTGCTTTTTTCCCGTCGCTGTAACCGAAGCCCTGTGAGATCAGAACCTCTCCATTATAGATAACGGAAGCGGCTAATCCCGAAATCCCTGTCTGATCCAGAGTTTCCTGTATTAGACTTTCCACTTCACGTTTTTTGTTCATATTTTTTTGCGGAACGCTGGAACATGATGCCAGTATCATTGATATGGCTAAAATGATTGCTATTGTTTTTGATTTCATACGTTTTTGTACTCCTTTGTGTTTATGAGTAAATTAAAACACAGAGCTCGCGTCTCCACTATCAGCCTTTGTATGAGAAAATGGATTAAAAATGGTTGATTTTTGTATGATATTTAGTTTTTTATGTGGGAAAATCGAAATTTTACTTCAGAACGACCCTTTGTTTCAGTTTTTTTGTAAACTTTCGATACATGTGTTTTTACTGTGGCCATTGAAATGCCGAGTGTGACAGCTATTTCTTTATATGATGTAGAATCTATGAGCAGATTCAAAACTTCTGTTTCTCTTTCCGTCAGACTATACTGATTTTGTATATCCAGAGATGAGACCACTTCACTGTTCTGCTCTTTGTTGCTTGTGAGGTAATAGATAGAGAATAATAAAGCGGAGAATGTTGTGAACAGAAATGATAGGGCATCCATGGGATGGATGGATATTCTTATAGGGATGATACTCTGAATTATGTATCCGGGAATGATAATTCCATATCCGATCAATGCTGTTTTTCTCACTCTGCTGAAAAGTGGTTTCTCAGGTCTGGCGTAATAAAGATAAATCCAGTTAAGGATGCCTAATAAAAGAATGGAAATATCGGAAAGGTGACCCGATAGTACTCCGGCTGAAAGTCCAGGGATAAATACAATGGCTATCGGTATCAGGTACAATGTCCGGCTGACAGTCTTAAACAGAGGTTTCCGCTTCGTATCAAGGGATTCTATTACTGTTCTGGAAAATTCTATCATTGCCAGTATGGAAATCAGTTGAATTGATGCAAACAGAAAATACAGTAGATTTGCTGTCGATTTTATAATTAATGCATATGAAATAATCCCGATAAAGTAGTTTACGGTAAAAGAGAGAACCATATATGTGCAAAGGATCAGCTTTTTACTGCGGATCCGATAGAGAAGGAATAATAATACAAGCAGTGCTCCCAGACTTGTGGAGATTGCGACGATCTGAAGTATAAAGTCCAAAGTTATAATCATGGTGCAATTATATAGAGTCGTTTTATATTTTTCTATTGTAATGTAAGGAGAAAGTTTCATAACAGAAATTGCCCTGAAGAGCTTATATGCCGGCTCAATTAAACAGATCGGTAGATTAATCAGGACTTGGGAAAGTTTTACTATAAAACTATAAAAAAAAGATAAAAATAAACTATATTATAAATTGTGTTTCTCATTAAATTTCATTTGGATAAAGTCAAAGTTTATCTATATAAAATGTTTGTTTTTACAAATAAAAAACTTTGTCATACAATCATGCTATTAACTAATAAAATTTTGGAGGCGTCATGTCAGTAAAAAAATTAAAACCTGTTCCCTCAGACCTGGATATTGCTCAGGCTGCAGTTGTTGAACCGATTCTGGAAATTGCACGATCTATTGGTATCAGAGAAGATGATCTCATTCAGTACGGACCTTACAAAGCTAAAGTCAAACTCGATGCAATAAAACATGGAGAGAAGGGGAAGAAGGCCAAATACATAGATGTGACTGCCATTACTCCTACACCTTTAGGAGAGGGAAAATCTACTACAACAGTAGGTTTGACAGAAGGTCTCGGATTTATCGGAAAAAAAGCCGCTTGTGCCATTAGACAGCCGTCAATGGGACCCACCTTTGGAATAAAAGGGGGAGCAGCCGGAGGCGGGTACAGCCAGGTCATTCCTATGGAGGACTTTAATCTTCATCTTACAGGAGACCTTCATGCAATCACTGCGGCTCATAACCTGACAGCTGCAGCAATAGATGCACGTATATATCACGAAAGCCGGTGGAGTGATGCTTTTCTCGCAAAACAGGGGCTGACCCGGTTGAATATCGATCACGATGCTGTTTCATGGAGACGTGTTGTAGATATCAATGACCGTTCTCTGAGAAATATCGTAGTCGGTATGGGAGAAAAAGCAGACGGTGTTCTGAGAGAAACCGGATTTGATATAACAGTTGCCAGTGAAATTATGGCTATTCTGGCCCTTGCATCAGATTTAAAAGATATGCGGGAAAGAATCGGACGAATGATAGTTGCCTACAATAAAAAAGGCGAACCGATTACTGCTGAGGATATCGGTACAGCCGGAGCTATGACAGTTCTGATGAAAGATGCCATCATGCCTAACATTATGCAGACTCTCGAAGGTCAGCCGGCATTTGTACATGCAGGACCTTTCGCGAATATAGCTCATGGAAACAGTTCCATCATTGCCGATAAAGTGGCTTCAGCTTACTGTGATTATCTCGTAACAGAATCGGGATTCGGTGCCGACATCGGTATGGAGAAATTCTTCAATATCAAATGCCGTAACTCCGGTATGATCCCCGATGCCGTTGTACTTGTGGCAACAGTTCGTGCTCTGAAAATGCACGGCGGTGGACCTAAGGTTACTCCGGGACGAGATCTGGACCCTGTGTATAAAGTGGAAAATAAAGAACTGGTCGAAAAAGGTTGCGACAACCTGACAGCTCATATTAAAAATGCCAACAAATTCGGCATTCCTGTAGTTGTAGCCATAAATACGTTTCCGACAGATACAGCAGCCGAGCAGGAAATCATCAGAAAGAAAGCCATTGAAGCCGGTGCATTCGACGCAGTTGTCGCCAACCACTGGGCCGATGGCGGTGAAGGTGCTGCAGATCTGGCTCATGCCGTAATCAAAGCATGTGAAGAACCTTCTGATTTCAAATTCCTCTATCCACTTGATATTTCCATCAAAGAGAAAATTGAAATACTCGCAAAAGAAATTTACGGAGCTGACGGGGTAGAGTATTCTTCTGAAGCCAACAAAAAGATCAAGCAGTTTACAGACCTCGGTTACGGAGATCTTCCGATCTGTATGGCCAAGACCCATTTGTCTATCTCTCATGATCCTCTTCTGAAGAATGCACCTACGGGATTTACATTTCCGATCACTGATATAAGGCTCAGCGCCGGATCGGGATTCCTCTATCCTCTGGCCGGAGATGTGAGAACTATGCCTGGTTTGGGTACTAAACCGGCATATATGAGTATTGATATTGATACCGATACTGGCAAAATAACCGGTCTCTTCTAATTTCAGGGGCTCTTTGCCCCTGTTTCTTCGTTAGACACATGCCGGAAAAATGCTCAACTACGGGAGTAGTCTCCGCTTTTTCCGGCAAGAGTCTGCCTCAAACCAGGGGCAAATAGCTCCCTGAAATGCGCTTCGCTGTTTCTGCGAGAAAATGTGTACCCTTTCGAAAGTCTCCGCTTTTTCCGGCAAGAGTCTGCCTCAAACCAGGGGCAAATAGCTCCCTGAAATGCGCTTCGCTGTTTCTGCGAGAAAATGTGTACCCTTTCGAAAGTCTTATTGTTTTTTTGGGCAGATGGTTGCCTTTAAATAGGGATTGATAGATTCCAGAAATGCGCTTCGCTGTTTCTGAAAGAGAATGTGTATCATTAGGAAAGTCTTATTGTTTTTTTGGGCAGATGGTTGCCTTAAAATAGGGATTGATAGATTCCAGAAATGCGCTTTGCTGTTTCTGCGAGAAAATGTGTACCCTTAGGAAAGTCTTATTGTTTTTTTGGGCAGATGGTTGCCTTTAAATAGGGATTGATAGCTTCCAGAAATGTACTTCGCTGTTTCATTTTTTGATTAAAGGTTTCAGGCTTTATTTACAAATAATAAGTGTTTAAAATTAAATTATATATTACAATCAAGATATTTTTTAAATGGAAAAAGGTTAGATTATGGTTAAAGAGAAATATCTAAAATTAACGGGAAACAATGATAGAGTTATTCATAATACTTTCTGGACACAGCAGGAAAATTCATCTAAGTTGGCTATACTTTTTCCTGGGCTGAGATATCCTACAGAAGCTCCGTTATTCCATTTTCTTAAACTTCATTTATTATCGAATGGTTGGTCTGTTCTGTCTTTAGAGTATCGTTATAATGAGATCGATTCTATTCAGAACTTTAAAGAATCTGATTGTAAGGATTATATATTATCAGAGGCTAAAATCATTCAAAAGCAATTAGAATCACAATTGGATTTTGATCAATATTGTTTTGTCGGGAAATCAATTGGGACTTCTGTTTTGTTTACAATGTTGGAAAATAATTTAACTTTTGTAGATAAGGTATGTCAGTTCGTCTGGCTTACTCCTGCTGGTTTAAATAAAGAAATTAGTGAATACATAATAGCGAATAAAATTTCGTCCATTTATATTATTGGAGATGCAGATCCTTTTTTTAATGAGGATATTGTATCAAATATAGAGAAAAATATTACCGGGTATTGTCTGATTGTTCCGAAAGCCGGCCATCTCTTTAATGAAGGTGAGGATTTAATGAAAACAATGGATAATACAAAAGAGGTTATTAAATTCCTTGCAAAAAATATTTCAAAGAAAAAATAAAATTATTTAAAAGTTAATCTATTTATCATGTATTACAACTCTTTTTGTTTTGGGATAAATCTATTTGTGAAAAAAGATCTATATCCAATATAAAGTACTATAATTTTTATATAGGGAGTTCTATATGAGATTAAAAAGTATTTTTTCATGGATTTTAATCGGAGCAATCTTCCTGGTCACTACATCTATAGCATTGACATTTATAAGTTCAAACTACGAAGACCAGATATTTGCAAAAGATTCAGAACGTTTTTTATCTTTTGCCATTGCAGATGAGTTTAGACAAACTTCAGCAGATCTTACTAGATTTGCACGGTCATATGCTGCAACAGGAGAACAGAAGTATTGGGATCAATACTGGGATTTAGTCAATTGGAGTTCCGGTGATACTATGAGACCACAAGATGTGCATGCTGAATTATTCCGTGGTGAAAAAGTCGGCGAATTAGAAGTAATGGCACGAGTTGGTTTTACAGATATGGAATTAGAAACGCTTGGTAGAATCATCGGGATGTCCGATGATTTAATTTTTCTTGAGGATCAGGCTATGAAATCTGTCCAGGCAGGAGAGTTTATTGAAGGTCCTGTTGATAGTATGCTTCCCGGTGAAAGTATAAACGAGTTTGCGACAAGAATATTATATAATGAAACTTATCATGATACTATTTATGAAATCATCGAAACGGTTAAGGTTTTCATATACGAATTAGATGAAAGAATTTATGGTGAAATTGAAGTTTTAAATCGTAAAGCTGCAATTGCAGGATATGCAAGTTTGGCTATATCAATAATCATAGCTCTGGGTATTCTGGTTTTAGTATTATTCATGATCAGATCTGTGCTGAATAAACTACTTGGAGGAGAACCTGTTGATTTGCAGGATGTTAACTGGAAAATAGCCAAAGGTGATTTAAATCAGCAGCTTGAAGTCAGATCCAATGACAAATCCAGTTTATTAGCATCCATGCATACAGTTTTGGGACAATTGTTTAAAACCGTAAGCCAAGTCCAAAGAGCTGCAAATGATGTATCCGTAAGCAGTTCACAGTTGAGTAGTACGACTCAACAACTGTCTCAGGGTGCAACTGAACAGGCGGCATCGGCAGAAGAGGTCTCCAGTTCCATGGAACAGATGGGCGCTAATATTCAGCAGAATTCCGAGAATGCCGGTGAGACTGAAAAACTGGCTAAAAAAGTAACGGAAGATGCCAGAGAAAGTGGAATTGCTGTTAAACAATCTGTTGAAGCGATGAAAGAGATAGCAAAGAAAATAGGTATTATTGAAGAGATCTCCCGTCAGACTAACCTTCTGGCTTTAAATGCGGCAATTGAAGCGGCCAGAGCGGGAGAACATGGTAAGGGTTTTGCCGTTGTCGCTTCAGAGGTGAGAAAATTGGCAGAGAGAAGCCAGAGTGCCGCTGGTGAAATTACCGGGATTTCCTCATCTTCTGTTGCAGTTGCGGAAAAAGCGGGATCATTACTGGATACCCTGGTTCCCAACATAGAGAAAACATCTGAATTAATACAGGAAATAAGTTCAGCCAGTATCGAACAGAATTCCGGTGTGGAACAGATATCTCTCGCTTTGAACCAATTGGATCAAATTACGCAACAGAATGCTGCTGCCGCCGAAGAAATTGCATCAACGGCGGAAACTTTGTCTTCACAATCTGATGATATGAAACAGTTAATTTCATTCTTTGATATTGGTGACTCGGAGAAATCTGTCCACAAGGTAGAGCAAAGTACGAAAACTAAAAAAGATCCAGTTGCAAATGCAAAACCAGAATCACAAGCTACGGGAATAACTATTCCTGAAAAAAATGACTATGAGGATTCTGATTTCATGGATTTCTGATTAACAGATCTTCTCCCTGTTTGCATTTTTTGATGGCCACAGGGGAGCAATTACAGAATCTCTGACAGGGTCTTTGAGATGTTTGAAATATCGAAGACTCCGGCGGTTTTAAAGGTTTCTTCAGCAATAGAATTAGCATATTCTCTATCATCGAGAAGATTCTCAATATAATTGAAAAAATCATTGTTATTGCTTGTAGCGAGAAGGCAGTCAGCTTTTATATTTTGTTTTTTCATTTCTATTTTATATGGTTCTTTAGAGAATGTTGTAGAGATAGAAGGTCTTCCATTAACTATAGCATCGAGAATCTTATTCTGCATCCCTGCTCCGAACCGTATAGGGCATACCACTCCATAGGAATTCAGAATTTCTTTTTCTAATGAATCGGCATATCCGAGATATCTGATATATTCAGAACGGCATAAATTCCGTTTCTGACTCCTGCTGATTCCTGTTCCAATAATATCTATTGGGATTTTTTTCTTTTCTATCAGCTTCATATTTTCTTGTAGGAATTTGAGGGCATCTCTGTTGGGGTAATAAGAATACTGACCAATTAAAAGTATCCGTTTTTTGGTTTCAGGGGTTATGGGAATAAATTGGGGAATAACTTCTTTTGATACAGGTATGATTTTTATTCTTTTATGGAAAATCTCCAAAAAATCTATATCCAGTTGATTGTGAAATATTGAAGTAAGGCTCTTTCCTGAGATCTCTTTCTCGTATTTCTTTAATAAATGAGATTCCAGTATCTGAATTTCTCTTATTGGAAAGCTGAGGTAGGACCGGGATAGATGATAGTTCCGGGAAATAGAATCTGAAAAAAGTATAATGGTTTTATCGGGATCAATAGGAAGTAAACCGGTCAGCCTTACAGTGTGAATCAGTATTTTGTCATATTGTTGTTCTCTGATGATTTCTGATACTTTTTTTCTTGTGTAATAATTTGAAAAATACCCGACTTGCAATGGTTTGAAATGCAGTCCTGAAAGCAAAGCAGAAAGAAATCCCGTTAGCCGGGGTATTTTTATTATGTGTATATTGTTCAGGCCGGTTATTTCTCTCTTTAACTGTTCCTGGTCTGCTGATATTTGTTTTTCATCGGATATGGCTATAAGATCAATCAGATAACCCAATCCGCTCAGAGCTTTCAGGTAGTTGTAGATTGTAATTTTTTCTCCTGAGCTTGGAGGATGCGGATATCTCATGGACAATACGAGAATTCTTTTCATTTATCTGTCGGCCAGAGCATAGAGTGTTTTTTTCAGCATGTTCCTGTATCTCAAGGACAGTATATAGCAGCTTCGCAGAATTGAGCTATTATTAAATAATCGATTTATTTCTTTCTGACTTTCAAAATTATTTTTATCAAAAATAATATTCTTTTTTCCAGGTGGGTGATTGTGGAAGACTTTTATTGTGGAATTATAAAGGATTTTCCAGCCCTTCTTTTTTGATAGGATTCCGAAAATAATTTCTTCACTGTAAAGAAATATATGATTGAACCAAACTTTGGTTTTTAAAAATTTGTCGATAGATACAGCGTAACAGGATCCCTCAATAGAGAATGCAAAACCGCTTCTTTTTGATTTGGAAATAGATATTTGTTTTCTGATGAAATAACTCAATGGGAAAGTGAGGTTGCAGATAATCTCTGTTAAAAAATAAAACGGGATTGTCGGGGAGTTTTTGTGCTTATATCCCGGAATCCATATTTGAGGTCCACACATAAATAGAGATTTTACATTGTTGAATTCGGACCGGAGGCTCCTGCAGATATGATTCCAGTTATCACTTCTTACATCGGGATTTACAATCAGAGCATAGCGGCAATTGAATTCATTTCTCAGATACTTCAAGCCTTTGTAATTCCCCTTGTAAAATCCTGTATTGGATTGATTTTTTATTATGATTACTTTCTCAAATGAAGACAATTCCAATTGAAGCAGAGAGTATTCTTCAGTTGAGACAGAATTATCAATAATAATTAAGGGAAGAGTACAATTGTCTCTTCTGAATTGTTCTACAAGTTCCCGGCAATCACTGTGACTAAAATAATTCAATATAACTATACCAAGATCATCCATTTCTGAAAGTGTGGACAAAAATGAGGGGTTTTTCAATAATTATTTCCTGTATATCAAATTAATTATCGATTTTTTGAGAACTGTGGGATAATTATTATACGTGTGAGGAAATTTATGGCAGCCAACAGAAAAGTAATTCTCTTTGTAATTTTTAGTTTTTTGACAGGTTCATTTCTTATTTCAGAAGATCAGCTGAGCCTCTCCATTGATCCGACGGGCTCACTCCCTCTTGGCTCCAGTGCTGACTCTTTCAATTTCGGTTTCGGCAGTAATTTAAATATTAATTACTCATTTGGTCTAAAAAAGATTTTCAATGTTCATGCTGTTATCGATTATCTCTACCTTCCTCTGCAGACTCAAGACGGGATTTCACTCATATCAGGAGGTCTCGGTCCCTATTTTACTCTTCCTGTTTCCGACCGTCTTTCTTTTTCTCTGGGTGGGAGTTTCGGTTATTATTACTGGTTTCCAACCGGTTGGAGTTCTCCCGGTTCAAATGGAGGAGGTTTCACATTCAGCGGCGACCTGTCCGGAGCCTTTTCCTTCAATGATTCAGTGGACCTGCACGTCGCTGTCGGTTATGACTATTATAGTAATCTGTACAATGGTTTGAGTTTTATCATCGGAACCAGGATAAAATTAACAGACATTCAGTATCCTGTGCGAACACCACGGGAAGATCAGGCCAAACCTCAGCTGCTTGAAGATCGCAATGATGGTATCGATCTTGATAATTTTGCAATGGACCCCGTATTTCCCATTCTCTATAAATATTATGATAATAATCCCCTGGGGCGAGTTACCCTGACCAATTATGAGTCCAATGATATTACGGATATTAAAGTGACTTTTTTTGTCGAGCGTTATATGGATAATCCTATGGATGTTGGTGCTCCCGATGAACTCCGGGGAAAGGAACAGATTGAAATAGATCTTTACGGTTTGTTTACAGAAGATGTTATGACTATAACTGAAGGGAATAAAGCTTCAGCTAAAGTATTAATTGAATACACTCTGAAAAAGAAAACATATACTCAGGAGTATAATCCGGTCATTGAGTTTCACAATAGAAATGCTTTGACCTGGGACGATGATAACAAAATCGCCGCATTTGTAAATTCCAAGGATCCTGGCATTCTGGCTTTCTCCAGAAATGTAACGAATTGGATGCAGGAGGAGAAAAACAGTTTTGTTGATGAAAATCTCCAAAAGGCTATAGTAATTTTCGAAACCATAAAACAGAAGAGAATCCGATATGAAATCGACCCGGCTACACCATTCTCAGAGCTTTCTGAAAATGCTCTATCAGTCGACTTCCTTCAATTTCCCCGACAGACTTTGAATTATACCAGTGGAGATTGTGATGACTTATCGATACTCTTTGCTTCCATGCTCGAGGCTTCCGGTGTGGAAACTGCATTTGTTACGATACCCGGTCATATCTATTTGGCTTTTGCACTGAAAATGACATCGGATAATGCAAGAAGGAATTTTACGCAGTCCGATAATCTAATTTTTATAGATGATAAAGTCTGGTTCCCTCTTGAGATTACAATGCTTCAAGATGATTTCCTCGATGCATGGGAAACAGGAGCCAAAGAATGGCGTGAAAATAAAGCCAGGGAATTATCCGGATTCTACCCGACAAGGACAGCATGGCAGACTTATCAGGCTGTCGGATTCAGCGATGATTCATCGGCAATTCCCCTACCATCTAAATCCGAAGTTCTTTCAGGATTCTCTCAAACGTTGAGGACTTTCATCAATCGTGAAATCTATCCACAAGTTGCCAGAATCCAGGCAAAAATCAAAGAGCGTGGCGGCCAGATTAAATATAGTAATCAATTGGCTGTGCTCTATGCAAGGTATGGGCTTCTCGATATGGCAGAAGATGAATTCAAAGCTATTGTTCGTTCAGAAGAATATCTTCCTGCATTAATTAATCTTGGAAATATCTTTTATCTCAAAAAAGATTATCTCCGTGCTTTGACCTTTTATGAACGGGCTGAGGAAGTGAATTCCCAGAACAAAACAGTTGTCCTAAGTATTGCAAAAGTTCATCACGAATTGGAGAATTATGGTATGGTAAAACAGAAATACAGCCTGCTTGAAGATCTTGCACCATCATTGGCTCTTGAGTTTGCATATCTTGACCTGAGAGGCGATGAAGCAACTCGAGCAGCAGACATCAGTGGCGCCAAAGAGGTAATGCTCTGGGAGGAAGAGGAATGAAACAGATAAAGATTCCAGTCATTGTACTGTTAGTGATATTTTTATTTTTGTCATGTGATATAAGTTCGCCTTATATTGATGCTATTTTTGTGAAAATGGACGAAGATCTGGTTGCAGAATCTTCAGTAGCTACTGTAAGTAGTTTTTCCGCTTCCGCCACATCTTATGATTCAGCTTCAGGTGGGCCGGGAATTATCAGTCTGAACTGGGTTGCTCCTGTGGTTTCCGGGAATCAGACCGCAGCGGACAGTATAGTCATCAGATATGGAGAGGGGACTGATCCCGCCGATATAGATAGCGGTATAGAGCTTTACGACAGCAGTGCTGCAATTACGAATTTTGATTTGAATACTGTTGATCTGGGCATCAGCTACCATTTTGGAATCTGGACAAAAGATGCAGAGGACAATGTCTCTACAGGGCAGTTTGACTCGGCTTCTATTCAAATGACAACATTGCTCGCAGTTGTTGATGGATACAGCGACTCTTATAACTTTACGACAAATTTTAACGGGACTGTTTTGTATGCTGGTGATCCAACTTGGTCTCCTCTGAAAACCTACATACAATTTGGACCTGTAACAGCATATGATTTAATTGTTCAGGCAGATTTAGAACTCTATTTAACAGAGCAGGGCTCTGTTGTTAATTTTGAAGTTGACAGAGTGGAAGAAAGTTGGAATAGTACTTTTTTGTATAATGAACTTGATGATCTCTCAATATTTAGTTTAGGCTCATTTACCAAAGGATCAAATAACAGTTATTCACGTTGGAATGTTACATCCACGGTACAATATTGGCTGAATTCCAGTAATTACGGATTTAGAATCTGGGATAACCAGGAAGATACTCGAAGTGGATTTTCAAGTAGCGAATCAGGAAATCAACCACAATTGAAGATTTATTACGGTAGTGACTGAGAAAGTTCGTTATTTTTTAAAAAAAGATCAAAATGTTTTTTTTGTGGTTCTTCAAGCCGGGCAGTTTTATATATTTTCAGCATTATTGCATGAAATTGAACAAACTGCCGGTTCCGGCTCTTAACCGGTCCTGATGCGATTTCATGTAACTCTTTCAGGATGAATAATTCCCCTATTTCGATATTCAGATCATCTTCTTTTTTTATGTTTATTCCGTTTATGTCAGAGTAGGTTACTATATACTTCTCAACAATTGATATACTTTTATCCAGCTCTACAATCCTTTTAAACCTCTTTAGAGCGCCGTCATCATTACCAGTCCATAGATGGGAGAACAATAAAGCTGTTTCCGCTTTTAAATCGTAATACCCTGTATTCAGATGCTTTTCATATTCGTCTATAGCCGACTGATGTTGATTCAAGGCTGTATGGGCTTGCCCTCTCAGATAATGGATATCCAGAAAGGAGGGGATTATGGATTCAATTGTGTCAGCAACAGGGAAAAACTCTGGAAAATCTCCTTGTCTCATCAGGTCTCTTGCCAGCATCATAGGAGGAACAATATATGAAGGTTCCACCTTATGGGCAAATTCCATTAATTCTAAGCTTCTTGATTCATTATTAATTATCTGTGAAACCTGAAGAACACGATCAGTGTAGAACCGGATCATATTTCTGCTGATTGTGAAAAGCAAAGTTGTAGAAATTAAGATTACTGCCAATGTGCGTATCCATTTTCCGGTTTGTACATACTCTATTGGTTCTTCCCGGTTGATTCCCATCAGGGAAATTATATAAAACAGACCGGCATTGGGCATCTCCCGAAGATTTGTACTGAACATGGAATCAGTCACAAATGCAGTTATTGTTAAAATCAGGGCAAGAGATAAGTGTCTTGAGAATCTGTCTTCAGAGCTATTGATGAGTTTATTTAAATATTGTTTTACAAGTAGAAAAATGAATGCCAAGTAGGGGATTAAGCTGAAAATACCACCTTCAACAAGGAGTTCAAGAAATTCATTGTGAACGGCATGCCATGATGAAATCATACTTCCACTGTAGTATCGAGGATAACTGAATTGTGGCAACAGTGTTCTGAACGAACCTATCCCATTTCCGAAAAAGAAAGTCCGGGAATTCTGAAGCCACATTCGAAGAGCTGCTGAGAAACTGAGAAAGCGCGGTTCTCCTCCAATCGCTGAAATTGCAATTTTCTCTCTCGTAGATGGAAGAATCAGAGCTATTACAATCATTATTGCCAGTAAAGAACCGGACAGAACAAAAATCACTTTAACCGGGACTTTCCCGGTATAAAATGTTTTCAGATATAAAATGACACCGATAATCGCAGATAGGGATAATCCGACGATAGCCGATCTGCAACCGGTAAGAAAGATAACAATTACTGAGCATATTATCAGAATAAGATCTGCTGTTCTCCACATTACTGATTTGCTATAAAAGAAAAACATGACTGCCAATGGAATATAGAGAATCATAACACCTGCAAAGAGATTGGGATTGTTAAATGTCCCGCTGATTGTTTTAAAGTGAAGATTGGTAATCGAACTGAAACCCAGAGATTCAGACAATCCTAAAATCACCAGAATTCCCATAATCCCTAATGAAACTCCCAGCAGAATTTTTCTTTTTCTGTCATTATCAATAGTGATGTAAGTCATCAGTGCAATTATAAACAGTGATATACGACCTGATGAAATGTAGAGGAAATCGTAATTATTTCCACTGAGAGAACCGGGAAATATATTTAATAGTACACTCAATCCCAACATGAACAATATCAGAACGGGGTTGTTGGGATGCAGAGTAAGATAGGGACTTTTTTTTAAGAAAACAATGAAAAGAGCAATAGAAAATAAGAGATAAGCAGGTGCAAATTTCCATGAACCGAGATTGATCACGACCCACCCATAGGCCAGATTTAACCAAATGAATCCCACCAGAAGAAACCCTAGAGAAATATAACCGGAAATCTGCTTTTTCTTCATTAGAATTTGTTTCCTTTATACCTTCTCCCGTTTCATCCGCACAGGGCATCTCTCCGGGGTAGTAAACCACATGCACCTTTTGCATCCCCTGCAGAGATCAATAGTATCCTCTTTTCCGCTGATAATCTTTGATGCCCACCGGGGATCGCTTAGAATAGCTTTTCCCACTGCAACCATATCTACCAGTTCTTCTTCAGCTATTGCAAATGCTGTTTCGGGTTTTTTTACTGCGCCGACTCCGATCACTTTCATCCCGGTTTTTTCCTTAATAATTCCGCCCATATTTATCAGAACAGAAAAATCATTGTCAATGGAATCCTCCAGGTCGGGAATTGTGTGGGCACAGGATATATTAATCATATTCATACCCAATGCTTTCAGTTTTTCAGCTGTGTCGATACCTTCTTCCATTGTCAGTCCGTCTTTTTCCGCTGCTCCCAGTCGACAGCTGACTGTGGCTCTACCGGCTACTTTGTCTTTTACAACGCTGAATAATTCGAGAATAAAACGCTGTCTGTTTTCCAGAGAACCTCCGTAATTGTCTTCTCTTTTATTGGTGATAGGTGAGAGAAACTGTGTGCCCAGATAGCCGTGGGCACCGTGGATTTCGATGTATTCAAATCCCGCATCAACTGCACGTTCAGCACCGGCCACAAAATCATTCTGGATTCTTTTTATATCATCGGGAGTCACTTCCCGGCATTCTTTGCCCTCTTTTACTCCTGTTTTTGAAGGAACGAGAGGCATCAATCCGTAGGTTTTTTTTAATGTAGCCTGCCCACCTGCATGATGTATCTGAATCCCCGGTACTGCCCCATCATCTTTGATAAGCTGAGCCAGTTTTTTCAGTCCCTCTATATGTCTATCTTCAAATATTCCCAACTGAGTCGGTGATAATCTCCCTTCGGGAGAAACAGTTGTAGCCTCGACTATAATCAGACCCGGCCCTCTTCTGTCGTGATAATGCTCCAGGTGAGATTCTTTGACTTCAGCGCTTTCGTCTGATAACCATGTCGCGAGAGGAGCCATTACAATTCTATTTGCGTATATTCTTTTTTCTATTGTTAATTCCGATAATAATTTCTTCATAATTCCAGAATAGAATAAGTGAAACAAAGAGTCTATGTCAGTTAATCTGAAAGATCGAGTTGTTTCTAAAAATATATTTATTCCGCTGATATTCAAATTTAAAGATAATCAGATCTAGCAGGGAATGCTTATCAGTTCTCTCTTTCTTTTTATTCAGAGGGCAGATAATAATCTCATGCAAATTAATATCTCCATCATTCTTTTCGATTTCCATAAAATAGGTCCTCAGCTCATTAATACCGACATCATTGTACACTCTTCCGATTTTCCCATTGCAGTAATGGAAACTCTCTGAATCAAAGAGGTTTTCCGATGGGTATGTAATAAGGATCTCATTGCTTTTTTTATTGAGTATATTTTTTCTAAATGCCTTTTCAAATTGAGCGGATACGCATCGATCGTCAATGTAATTGATTTTTTTATAATAGGTGAAATATGGATTTTCCGGTTCCGAACAATAGATGGAAAAGAGATAGGAGCAATAACTCTCCAGTTCTGATACAAGAGGTGATTTCCCAAGAATCACGAAGTTTTTTTCTCTGAATTTCATTTTGAGACTTTTTTCAGGGCACTCCCGATCGATACTGAAGATATAGTTTTTGGTGAATGGAAAACTGATATTGTCTCCCATCTTATCCAGCAGATGACTTTCAAGGGCGATTTTCATAGCAAAATCCCATTGGATATACTGATCATCGAGAATCTTTTCGAGTTTTTTATCAGTAATAATAAAGATTCTCTTTTCTGAAAACACCATGTACATCAGGTAATATTTCACCCTGATGCTTTCATTGACCTGAAAAACATTGCCTAATCCCGGGTAAATTTCTGACTCTGTACATCTCATATAGCAGGAGATCCTGTTCATACCGGCTGTTTTTCTCTGTCTTAATTTTTTGAAATTGTTTGTTATGAAATATTTGTTTAAATCTTCCCATTTTTGCCTGGAGCTGAAATCATCTTTCAGCAGAAAACAGTGAAGATCTCGCATATATCCAAAGTCTCCAATTAATAGATTTAACCGTCACAGGCTACCATCATATCTATAAGGAGACTATATAACTTTAGTTACTAATGCTGTCTTTTTATTCTATTTCTCTGAAAACCATCAGCGCACTCATTGTTTTTGGAAACCCTGCTGATGGAGCAACGAGCAAAATGGCATGTTCTATCTCTTCTTTTGTACATCCGACAGCCAATGCCTTTTCAATATGCGTTTGCAGGGCATATTCATATTGTGAAGCGGCAGATATGGCTACCTTTATGAGCCATCTTGTTTTCTCATCGAGAGGTCCCCCTTTTTCGTGCAGTAGGTGGCCGAAGCTCTCATATGCCTTGAAGATTTCTTCATGTTTATCTTTGAAGTATTTGAAGTTTTGTTTTTTATCTTTCATTATTCCCCCTTGTCTCTTTATGTAATTATGAGACAAGGCATCCATATTCTCTACTTTTTAATGGAAAATTTGTGAACAGTTTTCTGTCTGTACAATTCTCCCGGAGAAAGAATTATTGAAGGAAATCCCTCGTGGTTTACAGAATCTGGATACATTTGTGTTTCCAGGCAAAGTGCCTCATGGGAATCAAAACCGGATTCCTTAAGCATATTCAGAAAATTTCCAGTATAAAACTGAACCCCAGGCTCTGTTGTTTTTATTTCCATCGCTCTTCCGCTGGTTTTGTGCTCAACATACATCCGGTTGACCGGTTTTCTCTGTTTATGCTCTGATAGATTGAAGTTATGGTCAAAGCCGCCGGATTTTTTAATCGACGGCCCCAGCTCTTTCAGCTCTCTAAAATCAAATGGAGTCCCGATAACACTTTTTTTCTCACCAGTCGGAATACTGAACTCATCAGTCGGCAGATAGGAGTCGGCTTCAATCTGCACTCTATGAGTTGTAACATCCTCTTTTTTATCGCCGCTTAAATTCCAATAGCTGTGATTTGTAAGGTTTACAGGTGTTCTTTTATCTGTTTCAGCCCAGTATTCGAGTATCAGTTTGTTCTCTGGTGTAAGAATATACTGAACTTCAACCTTCAGATTTCCGGGATAGTTCTCTTCTCCATCTTTGCTCAGATAACTGCATTTGATAACCGCGCTTCCTTCTTCCTCGAAAGATTCAAGGTTCCATAAAACTTTGTCGAATCCGGTTTTTCCACCGTGGAGATGATTTCTTTCCTGATCATTGATTGACAAGTCGTAGGAAGTTCCGTCAAGGGTATATTGGGCATTGGCGATTCTATTCCCTACGCGACCTATTGTGGCGCCGAAGAAAGCTCCATGTTCTTCATAATCTTTCATATTGTCGAATCCGAGGACACACTCTTCCATTTTTCCATCTCTATCAGCCATTTTTAAAGAGATCAGCGTCGCACCGTAATTAATGACAGAAATCTCAATGCCTTTACCGTTATTTATTCTGATCCCATGTACTGATTCTCCTGATGTTTTTGCATCAAAATCAAAATTCGTAATCTTCATCTCATTATCCTTCCCAGAAATCTTTTATTTTATTAATCATTTGTTCACTGTTGTTACAGAATTTAATATCTGTCCAATAAGGGGGAAAGAGTCGCTTTGTATCGTTCCATCCATATCGGTTATCTATTAAGAGGATTAAACCTTTATCCCTTTCACTTCTGATAACCCGGCCTGCCGCCTGAAGGACTTTGTTGAAGCCCGGCAATTTATAGGCATAGTTGAAACCGCTTTCCCCGTTATTTTCATAATATTTTTTATAGAGATCTCTTTCAACCGAAATTCCCGGTAATCCCGGTCCAACGATCACCGCTCCAATCAATTTTTCCCCTTTCAGGTCGATCCCCTCTCCGAAAATTCCCCCCATAACGGCAAATGCCAGCAGGGAAGAACCATTCTGCTCGGAAAATCTGTCCAGGTAGTCAGACCTGGCATTTTCATTCATACCGCTTTCCTGAACATGTATGGATACTTGAGGATACTCATCTGAAAATTGCTCAATAGCTCTGTTCATGTAACTGTATGAGGGGAAGAACACAATGTATTTCCCCTTTCTGGCAGTGAAGGTTTCATATATTGATTCACATAGTGAAGATATGGATTGATCCCGTTTATTGTACCTGGTTTCTATATCAGTTCTGATGCATACAGAACAGTTTTCCCCTGGAAAAGGGGAGGGGAGTGATATAAAAGGGGTATCATTATTGTTAAAAAGTATTTTTGAGAAATACTCATAGGGGATTAGTGTTGCTGAAAATAAAATAGAAGAGCGGAATTGTTTAAAAGACTGATTGAGTAATTTTGATGGATCGAGATTGAGTATTGTCAGTTTTAAACCGTTGTTTCCCATTCTTTTCTGTAGGATTGTGTGTTCATTATCCATCATTTCTGAGATTCTGTAAAAACGTCTCAACTCAAAACTCAGATCGAGAATGCTCTGGTTTGTGTCTCCTGCTCCAGCTTCTTCCAGAAATGATCCCACAGCTCTTCTCAGTCCGTCTGGCAGGGTTTCATTTTCGCTCCATTTTTTATTTTCCTTTTTCAGTGTTTTCAATTCCGAGAGTAACAGCTGATTGATTTTATTCAGTTTTTTACCAATCAGGGGAAAGTCCTCTTTTATTTCACGACGGACAGACAGTATGTTATCTTTATTTATGGAAGAGCTGAACATGTCACGGCTTCGGTCGGGAAGATTATGAGCTTCATCGGTAAGTAGAATATAATCCTCTACCGGTTTCATAAAATATCGTTTTAGTTTTACCAGAGGATCAAAGATATAATTATAGTCGCAGATAATCAGATCTGTCAGAAGGGATATATCAAGAGATAATTCGAAAGGGCAAATGTGATGATTGACTGCAAGTTCCTCGATTTTATTTATATCGAAAAGAGTCGCTTCTTCCAGGTTCTCCAGTACATGGGGCAGTTTGTCATAATAGGATTTCGCCCAGCTGCATTCTTTTGCGCTGCATTTGGTTCCGGGATTAAAGCATATTTTCTGTTTGGCAGTCAAAGAGACTGCACGGCATTTCATCCCTTTGTCCAGCAGTTCTCTGAATGCATCTTCAGCAGCCAGCCTGCCGGGAGTTCTAGCCGTAACATAAAAAATTCTGTCCCCTTCATTTTCACTAAGTGCTTTCAATGCCGGGAAAAGGGCTCCCATGGTTTTTCCTGTCCCCGTAGGGGCTTCCACCATCAGGTCTTTTTTCTCTCTTATTGTTCTGTAGATAGCCACGGACATATCTCTCTGGGGGCCGCGAAATGAACCATAGGGGAAATCTGTTTCTTTTATTGAGGTATTTCTGCTTCTGTTTCTCTCAACCGATTCCCGCCACATAAACAGATATGTACCGGTCAGGTTCAGTATCGATTCTGATGACTCTTCTGCTGATACTGATTTCCGGAATATTTTTTCTTTTTCTGTAGATAGATTGAAATAGGTTAACTGTATGTCAATTATATCAAGAGACTGATCGGTACAGTACAGATAGGCATAGGACAGTAGCTGGAGTTTATGCTCATCCGGGCTTTCATCCCAATTTTCCGGGAACGATTCTTTTACTGTTTTAATCTCTTCTATCAGAGCTGTATCTCTCGAATCACTTTTGGGGTAGAGGCCGTCCATCCGCCCTTCAATAATGAGTTTTAAATCATCAGAGAGAAATTCTCCAGTTACTTTGACTTCTTTCTGATAGTCCTCTTCTCTGGACTCCTGAACAATTTTATGTCCTTTGGTTCCTTCTACGGCTCTGCGGTTGGAATAGGATTCTGTTTCCAGATCTCCTTTTAAATAAATGATTGAGATGAGTTCTCTGACAGAAAGGTGGCGGGGATCCTTCAGTCCCATTGCAGTCTGTGTAGTTCCCCTTCCTTCTTCAGGAAGTTGAAATTGCTTTGGCGAAGCACTTCATAAGCCATTATAGCTACGGCATTGGATAAATTGAGAGAACGGGCTTCTCCTGTCATGGGAATTCGTACGCAGTTCTCTCTGTAACGGACAAGAATTTCCTCGGGCAGGCCAGCCGACTCTTTTCCGAAGATTAGGTAGACGTCTTTCTGATCAGCATAGGAGGGTTTATCATATGTCTTTTCAGCTTTTGTTGTGGCAAATGCATAAAATCCTCCACTGGTTTTTTCAAAAAACTCTTCGATGTTACTGTAATAGTGGATGTCGAGAAGATTCCAGTAATCGAGCCCTGCCCGTTTAACTGACTTTTCATCTACTGAAAATCCTAGAGGCCTGATCAAATGAAGAGATGCTCCTGAAGCACCGCATGTTCTGGCTATATTTCCCGTATTCTGAGGTATTTCCGGTTCATGGAGTACGATATTCAATTTCATGGTTACTCCTGTATGGGTCTGTTCTGTAGACTCTGCACTTTCTGTACATTCATAACGGCGGGGATTGTCCGAATGCTTTTGGCTATTTTTTTTGCATCTTCCATTTTCTCCAGTTCGATCGTGAAAAATCCCAGGAGATCACCGCGTTCCGTCTCATCGAGACTTCCCGATATCAGGTGTCCCCGGTTTTTTCTGATGGCCCCTTCGATTTCCGAGAAAAGATCCGGTCTGTGTTTGGAATGGATTCTATAGCGCTGAGTGAATTTTGAGGATACAGTTTCCCATTCGACATGAACCTTTCTAACATCAAATTCTTTGATGTTTTTTAAATTGGAGCAGGTCGACTTGTGGACAATTATTCCCCGTCCCCGCGAAACGAAACCTATGATCTCATCACCGGTTGTAGGATTACAGCATTTGGCGAGATTGATCATCATATTTCGTTCATTATCTATCGTTATTCCGACTTTGCTTTTGTCGAGAACTTTATTCTGGAAGATGTGTGTGTGTTCATCAGCTTCATCTTTTGTTTCATCAACTGTTTCTTTTGGTGGAGGCGGGGCCACCTTTTTCTGGGCGACGATGTTGCGGTCAATGAATATACCGGTCTCATTTTTATTGAGCCAGTGTCGTATTTTTGATCGGGCTTTATAGGTTTTGACAAAACGGAGCCAGTTCAGATGGGGGTGAGCCGAAGGACTTGTCATGATGGATATTTTCTGAGTATTTCGAAGCGATTTTGTCAGTGGGATGATCACTCCGTCAGCTTTTGCCCCCATGCAGTGGGTACCGACATCAGTGTGAATCCTATAGGCAAAATCAATGGCTGTAGCCCCTTTGGGTAGTTCTATGCTGTCACCTTTCGGTGTGAATACGTATATAGAATCTTCGAGCAGTTCTTTCTTTATGGAATTCATAAACTCGCCGGAATTCAGCTTCTGCTCATTCCAGTCTTTCAACTGATTGACGAAATTGATATCAGAGGCTTTTTCCTGATCGGCGATTTTACCCTCTTTGTATAACCAGTGAGCTGCTATCCCGTATTCTGCCGTTTTGTTCATTTCTTCGGTTCTGATCTGTATTTCCAGGGGTTTACCGCCGTAGGCCATTACCGATGTATGGAGACTCTTATAATGATTTTCTTTGGGCATAGCTATATAATCTTTGAAACGACCGGCGAGAGGGGTCCATAGCTGATGGACTATCCCCAGCATCGTATAACATTCAACTTGTGTACTGCAGATAATTCTTATGCCCAGAAAATCAAAAATCTCGTTGAGATCTTTCCCTTTCGTTTTCATTTTTCTGTAGATTGAGTAAAAGTGTTTTGCTCTTGTAATCACTTTGACATGCAGCTTTTCTTTGGTTGCTTCTCTGTATATGTCCTCTTCTATGTGCTTCAGGAAATCAGACCGGGCACCTTTTTTATGATCGATGAAATCTTTGATCTGATAATAGATATCGGGAGCTGTGAATTTCAGGCTCAGATCCTCAAGTTCCGATTTCAGGGAGTATATACCCAGTTTGCCTGCAATGGGTGCATAGATATCGAGACACTCTTTGGCTATCCGCTTCTGTTTGTCTTCGGGCATATACTGAAGAGTACTCATATTGTGTCGTTTATCAGCGAGTTTTATAAGTATGACTCTTATGTCTCTGACCATTGCGAAAAACATCTTTCTGATGGTTTCCGATTCCTGTACATTTCTGTTCTTGGCATTGACTATGTTGATTTTGGTAACACCATTGACGAGCATCTCCACTTCTGGGCCGAATAGTTCTTTCAGTTTAAGTCTGGAGATCTCCGTATCCTCGAGAACATCGTGAAGAAGTCCCGCCTGTATGGTGTGATGATCCATAAAGAGACCGGCGAGGATTTCCGCAACCCTGATGGGATGGATGACATATGGCTCGCCACTGCGCCGTTTCTGACCTATATGCTGTTCTTCCGACCAGCGTGCTGCGCGGACGATCTCATCCTGATGCTCTACAGTCATGTAGGATACTTTATCCCGGAGAAGTTGTATCTCTCTGTCTATATCATCAACAGTGATGAGGCTCTGGTCGACCATAGAATTAACCTTTTGTTCCGCAGATTACTCTATCAAGTCCCGGTAGATCCTGTAATATGATGATATTTTCAAAACCGCTTATTTTCATACAGCTTTTCATAATCTCCATCTGAGAGGGATGAGCTTCAATCAGAAGGTATCCTCTTTTGTTCAGGTACTGCGGTGCTTCATCTATGATCGTCCTGATCAGATCAAGCCCGTCACCACCTCCGTCAAGTGCCAGTTCCGGTTCTTTCCATCCCTCATCCATTCTCTGTACCGTTTCTTCTGTCGTCAGATAAGGTGGATTGCTCACTATAATATCAAAAGTTCCCTCAATACTGTCAAAAAGGGAGCTTCTTGTAAAAGTAATACTCTTTTCTGCCAATGAACAGTTGTTTTGTGAAAAAACGCTCTCAGAAACAGAAGATATATCTGATGCGTAAACATTCAGATTCTGATTATTGACTTTAACTGAAATCGCGATGCATCCAGTTCCTGTACATAAATCGAGCACATCTTTGATATTATTGTCATTTTCGGTAAGAGAGAGTACTTTCTCAACTAATAATTCCGTATCGGGACGGGGGCAGAGAACGCCTTCCTCTACAAGAAATCTGAGTCCGAAGAACTCTTTCTCTCCAACAATATAGGCAACGGGATGGCCGTCAATCCGTTCTGAAAGAAGAACCTGAAATTTTTCATAGGTTTCACCGGGCACTTCATCGGGAAAAGAGGCGTAGAGTTTTTCCTTGCTTATATCCAGACATTTTGCCAGAAGCAGAGAACTGTCGAGATATGCTGTATCAATTAAACTGTTTTTCAGGACCTCTGAGCCCTCTTTCAGGACATCTCTTACTATCATTCACTGTGTCTTAAAGCCTGTTCCTGAGCATCCAGTTTCAGAGCGGCAATAATTTCACCTATGCTTCCCTGGATAATGGAGTCCAGTTTGTATAGAGTCAGATTTATACGGTGGTCGGTAACTCTTCCCTGGGGATAATTATATGTTCTGATTCTCTCTGAGCGGTCACCGGATCCCACCTGGCTTTTTCTGTCGGCAGCCCTTTCTGCGTTTTTCTTGCTCTCTTCCAACTCGAAGAGTCTCGATTTCAGAACGCGGAGGGCTTTCGCTTTATTTTTAATCTGCGATTTCTCATCTTGCTGCGAAACAACCAGTCCCGTCGGGATGTGGGTAATTCTAACAGCGGAGTCTGTCGTGTTCACACTCTGGCCACCTGGTCCTGAAGCACGGAAAACATCTATTTTAAGATCTTCATTCTTTATTTCAATATCAGTATCTTCCGCTTCGGGCAGTACGGCGACTGTTGCCGCTGATGTCTGGATTCTTCCTCCCGATTCAGTAATAGGAATCCTCTGAACCCTATGGCCTCCGCTTTCATATCTCAAGTCAGCATAAACGCTTTTACCGCTTATGGAGAAAACGATCTCCTTAAATCCACCCAGCTCGATTTCACTGGAACTTATCACTTCAACTTTCCAGCTTTTTGTTTCGGCGTAACGGGTATACATTCTATATAAATCCGATGCGAAAAGAGCCGCTTCATCACCACCGGTTCCGGCGCGTATCTCCATAATGATATTTTTACCGTCAAGAGGATCTTTCGGCACAAGCAGAAGTTTTATTTTTCCCTCCGTAGCCTCAACCTGGCTTTCCAGTTCTTTCATCTCCTCTTTTGCCATTTCCTTCATTTCAGGATCTGTTTCTTCGGATATCATCTCTTTGGCGTCGGATAATTCTTCAACCATCTTCTTGTATTCCAGATAGGCTTCGTTTATATCTTTTAGGTGGGAGTACTCCATCATTAATTCTTTATATCTTTTCTGATCTTTTATAATTTCCGGATCAGATATCATTTTTTCCACTTCGCTGAACTTATAGTGCAGCTTCTCCAGTTTATCCAACATTTCAGATACTCCTTGATCCCTTTTTATAACAGAAACAATAAAAAATAACAATCTTCACTTTTTATTTGTTTTTTTTTGATTATGTGTTAAATATAATGCACATGGGCAAAAAGAAGAAATATTCTCAATGTTTACAATGTAAGTATTTTGTAGAAGACGACGAGTCCTTAAAAAATCCGATCTCATACTGCATACTGCTTGGTATAAACATCAACGACAGTGGGGACTGCCCGGATTTTGTTAGTTTAAGCGAAGAAGATCTCCCTTTGAAAAGGAAAACCGATCCTGATCCCGAACCGGTTTCCTGATTACCCTACATTACAATAGTCTGATTAGATGAAGGATTGCCGCCGCTCTGTGGTACAGATCCTTTATTATTTTTAATCTCGTGCTCTTTCATTACCTGACTGGCAAAACCGAAGAGGGAACCGCATGTCCCGCCGATGATATGAGATATCTGTGAGATATCATCATATTTAAAAGCTGCGAATATTTCTCTCGCCATATAGAGGCTGATAATTACAAGAAATGTTAAAGGATTTCCCCTTTTTTAATATTGTTAAAAGATGTCAGAACTATCATCATAAATACCAGACCGCTGGATCCGACAAGTTCTGTTGGAAAAAAGAAGACATTTATCAGCCCGTTGATGACAGATGTCAGGAACATCATCATAACCAATGCCCTCGATCCGAATCTCTCTTCCAGAATCGGTCCCAGTAAGAGGATCAGCGTCATATTGCTAAGCAGATGCTCCCACCCCACATGGCCGAAGGGATAGCTGAATACTCTTGCATAAGCGGGAATATCATTATATTTAAAAGTCAAAGAACCTTCTGCGGTGAATAAACCGTCAATCAGGCCCGGTACAAGGTATTGATTTGCAGCTACTATAGCGGTGCATATCAATGCGAAAGTCAGTGTTACCGGTGCGTTATATTTTAATCTCATCGAAATCCTCTCCTCTTTCTATTTCGGTCGTTAGATCAAAACAGATTAGGTATAATCGATCACTATTTTTTTGTCGATATAAAAAAAGAGGATTGATTATGTTTAGTATTTTAGAAAAAAACAAAAAAACATTCGAGCTGGTTCAAAAATACATTGCTCATCTGGAACAGCGGGGCTGCACATGTATCAACCTCGATAATAATATTGAGATGGAAGAGATTAAGAGCTGGTTGAGGAATAATTCCGCAGATGATCATGATAATGCCGCTATAGCGGAATGGATTCAGAGAAATGGTAAAACATTCCGCGACTATCTCAATTCAGTCAAACTGATCTATTTGATCTGGTTCTGTTCAAGAGACAAGTCGGAAACTATCAGCTGGGAAGATTTCTGCATCATCGGTGACAATTTAAATCATATGAAAAATAGTTGTCTCGACAGTATTTATTAATCGTGGTAATACTGATTTATGAGTATAAAGAGAGTAATGTTCGTTTGTCTGGGAAATATCTGCCGGTCACCTCTGGCTCACGCCGTTTTTCAGAAACTTTTAGAAGACAGAGAGCTCGGCGGTTCCTATTTCGTTGAGTCATCGGGAACCTGTGCCTATCACGTGGGAGAGCAGGCTGATGAGAGAATGCGGAAAACCGCGAGTGAAAGAGGTGTCTACGTCAATCATAAATCAAAACAAATATTCCGATTTGATCTTGAAGATTACGATTATATCTTTGCAATGGATCACAATAATTACCTCGGTCTCAGACGGCTGACTTCCAATGAAGAATTATTGAGCCACGTCTATATGTTCCGCGATTACGATCCCGAAGGTAAAGGTGATGTCCCCGATCCCTATTACGGAGGCCCTTCAGGGTTTGAAAATGTCTTTGATATTGTAGATCGGACTTGTAACAATATTCTGAATCTGCTCGAAGAGGGCAAGTTCTGAATGGTTTTGAGAGAGTTCTCCTCACTTAAAGACGCTCTCGAGTTCCTTGCTCCAGGTGATTCTCTCTTATCAAAAAATCACTGCGGCAGCGGCGGTTGTATAAACTCTACTTTTTTATTGTCATTATCGGGCGGGAAAAAATTCTTCATCAAAGAGAATAGCCGATCTCCCCGAAATATGTTTCAAGCTGAAGCAGAAGGTCTGATTGCTCTTGCTGAAGAATTCCCATTAAAAGTTCCCCTTCCATTGGCTTTGGGAAAAGATGGCTCTGAAGATTTTCTGATTATGGAATATATTCATTCAGCGGCCAAGGCTGGTAATTTCTGGGTACAATTCGGTTCAGCTCTGGCGGGGATGCATAAAAAGGGAAGAAACGGTCAATTCGGTTTTTCCTGTGACAATTATATCGGCTCTACAAAACAAATTAATGACAGGATGTCCTGCTGGACTGAGTTTTTCTGTGAAAAAAGGCTTCTTTTTCAGATGGAACTCGCCCGTTCCCGGAATCTGGCTGACAAATCCATTTCCGATGGTGTTGAGAAAATCTGCCGGAATATTACTTCCTTACTGCCGGAACCGGATTATGCCTCTTTGCTTCATGGAGATCTGTGGTCGGGAAATTATATGGCAGATGATAGGGGCGCCGCAGTACTCATTGACCCTGCCGTTTATTATGGACACCGAGAAGCGGATCTGGCCATGACTGAGTTATTCGGTGGATTTAACAGAACATTTTATACAGCTTATAATGAAACATTTCCAATTGATAAGGGATATGGGAAGAGAAAAGATCTCTACAATTTATACCATATGCTCAACCACTTGAATCTTTTCGGTTCTTCCTATTCTGGATCGGTTCGGTCAATTCTCTCAAGCTATCTCTGATAACTGCTCTTCGACTTTTTCCCACTCTTCACTGACTTTCTCCTGTTCGGCTTCATTCTTTTTGATATCATTGCTGACTTCTCTGGCTTTGTTTCCATCGGAGTAGACCTCTGGAGATGCCAGTAGTTCTGTCAGTTCAGCGTGTTCCTCTTCCAGTTCGGCAAGTCTATTGAGCAGAGTTTCCTCTTCCCTTTTCAATCTTCGCATGACAGCTTTCTGCTTCTTTTCCTCTTCTCTTGAGAGTTTTCCCGATTTGGGTTGCTCTGGTACAGGACCGGAGGTTTTTTTCTGTTCTATGGTACTCTCATTTTCTTTTTTCCAGAGATAGTATTCATAATTACCTTGATACAATCTGTGCCCATCGGGAGATAGTTCCAGAACTTCCTCTGCGAGCTGCTCTATGAAATAACGGTCATGGGATACAAAGATAACCGTTCCTGTATAATTTTTCATGGCATCGAGCAGTACATCTTTTGAGTGGATATCAAGGTGGTTCGTCGGTTCGTCGAGAATCAGGAGGTTGATCGGTCTCAATAGTAATTTAAGCAAAGCGAGTCTGTTTTTTTCACCCCCGCTCAAGACGGCAACACTTTTAAATATATCATCACCGGAAAATAAAAAAGCACCGAGCATAGCCCGCAGGTTGGGGATCATCTCCGTTGGAGCTTCCGATTCCAGTTCCTCCAGTACAGTTTTACTCTTATCCAGAACATCATCCTGATCCTGAGAAAAATATCCCACTTTCACATCGGTTCCATGGGTCATTGTTCCATCAAAATCAGTATCTGTTCCTGAGAGGATTCTCAATAGTGTCGATTTTCCAGCACCGTTGAGTCCGCTGATGACCAGCTTATCTCCTTTCTTTACCAGATGATCTATCCCTTTCAGAACTTCCCTGTCTCCATAGGATTTTCTCACATTTTCCAGGGTGAGCATTTTTTTTCCCGAATGGGGAGGGGCAGGGAAATTGAAATGGATTTTCTTCAAACTGTCGGGAATGACTATTCTCTCCATTTTTTCCAGTGTTTTCACTCTTGCCTGGGCCATACTGGCCTTTGAGGCGTTGTAACGGAAGCGACGGATAAAATCTTCGTGTTTGGCTATTTCTTCCTGTTGCTTTTTATATTGATCGACGAGGATTATCAGTTCCTCTTTTCGTCTTTTCTCATAGGTGGTGTAATTCCCTTTGTAGATCTTCAGATTCCCGAGAAAAAGCTCGGCTACTTCTGAAACTACAGAGTCTAAAAAGAACCGGTCATGGGAAACAATGAGAATCCCCCCCTTGAATATGGCGAGGAAATCCTTCAGCCAATCCCTTGCTTCAAGATCGAGGTAGTTCGTAGGCTCATCGAGGAGCAGGATGTCAGGCGCTTTCAGTAATTCTTTGGCGAGGGCGATTCTCATCTGCCAACCGCCTGAAAACTGAGAACATTCCCGATCCTGGTCTTCTTCTGAGAATCCCAGTCCCTTCAGAATTCTACTGATCTGCTCTTCCCGGTGATAATAACCGCTTTGAAGAACCAGTTCCTGCAATTCATGGTGTTTATGCAGAATGTTTTCGGCTTTCCTGCCCTCACTGTTTTTTTCCAGTTCATGACCGAGTTTGTCAATTTCAGTAATTGTATCTGAAATCCAGGAAAAAGCTTTTTCCGCTTCTTCTCTGAGTGTGGAACCTTTGTGTTCAATTCCAGACTGGGGCAGGTATGCTATTCTCGAATCTTTGGAAATGATGACGTTGCCGCTATCGGTTTCACTTTCTTTACTGATGATTTTCATCAGCGTTGTTTTCCCCGAACCATTGGCTCCGGATAAGGCGACCCGGCTTCCTGTGGAGATCATAAAATTGATATCTTTCAGGATATCTCTGTCACCAAAAGCCAATGAGATATTATCAAGTTGTACAAAAGACATTATTTACGATTCCTCTTCTGTCTCTTCCGGCTTCATGTCAGTCTTATCAAACTCAAAGTAGCTCTGAATCGGATCGAAGAACTGGTCTGTCGTAACAATTTTATTTTTGATGTATCTGTCGTGGACATAGATAAAAGATACCCCCGATTCAGTAAATGAATAGAGGAAATTGGCTTCCGAACCATTAGTGAAACTAAAGGTTATTACACCGGAATAAACATTTTTGATGATAGAATCGGGAAAATGGTTGAAGGAGATTCTGCCGAGCGGTTCCGACTCTGGAGTGATGATCTTTCTGGTAACCAGTCGTTCGATATCGTTCCAGATAAATCTTCCCGTTCCGTCAATTATATTGACAGAACCGAAATTCTCACTTTTAAAAACACCGCCCCGATCAATAAATTCTTTCAGTAGATTATCTCTTCTCTCAAGCTCAATGGAAACTATTTCATTGACATTTTCCTCTAGTCTGACAAAAGCTTCGTTAACATCTTTCCCTTCGAATTTATACAATACCGATGCGACCCGGTCTGAAACGAGGGTGACTCTGAATGAAGTCCCTTCGAAATCATATCTCTTGGATCCGAACTTTGTAATTTCCGTATATGTTTCAGAGACGTTTTTATTATTCAGTCTCAGAGTGATCTCTTTTTTTTCTCTGTCAATTCGCAGAGCATAAGAATCTTTAAAGGATGACAGATCGATTATGCCTTTGGTGATCATATCGTTGTAGTATGAAGGTCTCCAGGTACTGTCGAGAAACGTATCGAGGAGAGTATCAGTTGTATCTTTGGCATTTTCGATAACTCGTCCTGTTTCATTTAGGCTGAATACTGTCAGGTAATAATCAAATACGTAACCGGTAACACCGTCGTGAGTCAAGACATTATACCAATATCCCGATAGCCTTTCCGTAAGTTGTACAGGTTCATCACCTCGGTTGATTACTTTGATCTCCTGGCCTTCTCTCAATTTATAAACTCTGTCAGAATCTGTTGTGGCTTCTTCTCTGATGGGAAGCCCCTGTCTTTCTGTATAGGCGAAACTTGTAAAATAGGGGGCGTAATTTTCCCCGTAAGCTTCGGCATCTTTCATTTTATTGAAAAAATGGATTCTCCATGTATCGAGTTCCACTCTTTCTTTTGATCCCGGCTCAGCGACGGTGTATGTATGACGAATTCTGGATTCTTCATATACATTGACGATGGTTCCGCTTTTTATCAGTTCTTCATCAGTGGACCAGAGGACAACACCTGATCCTATCTTTCTCTCACAGGATGTGAAAAGAGTTATAATAAACAGTGCTGCTGTTAATAATTTAAAAGTTTTTGACATAATACTCTCGATTTTACCGTTTATGGAGAAAGGACGCAATGACTATTTTGCATCGCTGTAGATAATCATTATTCTTCCCTCGGACAGCAGTTTCCTGTTGTGTTCGCTGCTGAGAATCTGTCTGACCGCAGATTCGGGAATAATAAGATCTGTTTCGTTTTTTCCGAATACAGCCGTAGCAATAGTCCTGAGAGGAAATGCACCTACGCGATCACCATAGTATTCTTTATTTTCATCGAGAGAGAATCCGGTAGTTCCCCACATCTCAAGGAAACCCGGTTCCACTTTGCTCGTATCTAGAAGGACATTCAGGTTTTCATCGAAAATCCTGGGGAATATAGATGGTTTGACCAATGTAATCCTGTTTGTTCCCTGGAGAGGAAGCTCTTCTCCGGCATATATGATAATTCCTGTAAATTCAGCGGTCGCTTTATACCGAAGATCCACTGTCACTGCATCGGCAGTCATTCTGTTGATAAACATTGCTGCAATATCGGGATATATGGGGATATCATAGCGTACGGTAAGTGACTTCCTGTCCTCTGAGGCTGTACTGAAAGTTTTTCCCACCATGTCGGGAAGTTTTAACAGGTCTCCGTAGAGAGAAGTATTTTTCAATATAGCTGATCCGATCGTATCGAGAGAACTCAAGGCGATATCGGAGATAGTTTCCGCTGTTAAAACAGGAGCTCTTTTGGATATTAGCTTATCCATATTGTAGCGACTGGCAGGTGCCGTCCAGGCCGTTTCTCCAGCAGCTGTTATATCCAGTGTGATGATTCCCTCTTCCCAGTCTATCTCTTTCACTGCGCTGACGGCAATCTCATCTGCTGTCAACTGATATATGAGAGAGCAAAGTAAAAGTATCAAGAGTTTTCTATTTATGCTCATCATTTACTCCATTTGTGACTAAGAACGGGTCCCCGTCACTCTGTGCCGCCCGTTTTATCTAATAATCGGGACGGAAAGTCTCATGCCTATATTCAGTGTTCCATCGATGGACAATCTGTTTCTCGATGCCAGCAGTTCAGGTGTAATTTCATACATGCCCGATATCGACCAGAGAGAATCGCCTTTCTGAACGATGTACGTATCATCGAAGCTTATATTCAGCTCTTCGGCAGAACGGTAAGGTTCCACTTTGACAAGAGCGGGAATGATGACAGTTTGCCCAGTCCTGAGATATCTCGGAGAAAGTCCTTCGTTGTACCTGTTTATAAGGCTCAAAGGGACTTTGTAATATTCTGATATTTCAGATAAAGTATCTCCGGTTTTAATGTTATATCTGTAGAACTCCATAAATTTACTGTCCGATTCTTCAAGTATCCTAATTAGTGAATCGGCAAATGTACCTGGAATCTTCAGTTTATATCCCGAGTCCGCCGGAGGTGTCACATCGTAAACCAGTTCGGCATTTCCCAGGGACAGCAGATCGTAGTCAATTCCGCTCATAGATGAGATCATCCGAATATCCACAGAGCGGTCGAGGTCAATTCTCTCCCAGGTCATATACTCTTCCCATTCAGCTTCCAATCCGTACCTTCCGCCGTAAGAGCATATAATGGATACTGCCAGGAATTTCGGTAGATAGCGGCTCGTTTCAAAAGGAAGAAGATCCTCTTCAATCAGTGTCCAGTAGTCGTTAATACCCGATGAATTGATAGTCCTTCTCAAACCATTCAGTCCGCAGTTGTAGGCGGCCAGCGCCAGATCCCAATTACCTGTTTTTTCAAAGTTATACTGAAGTTTTTTCAGAGCTCCCTCTGTCGCTCTCCAGAAATCTCTTCTGTCATCGCGCCAGTCATTGACTTCTATCTCATAGGGACCAATGCTGTTTGACATAAACTGCCACATACCCACTGCTCCCGAACGGGATACGGCATCAACTCTGTAAGCTGATTCCACTACGGGCAGATAGAGGAGTTCTTTGGGAAGGTTGTACTCTCTGATCATGGATTCAATGTGAGAACGGAAGGGCGCGGCTCTATCGAGAGCTCTCTGGAGGTATGCCAGTTTTTCTTCTGTACTGTATATTTCTATGAATTTCTCAATTTCCCCATTCATCTCGAAGGGAAAGGAGAAAAACTGTTCGCTTCTCAGGTTTTTCAGAGAAGGGCGATGATTGTATTCATATCCTTCAGTTAAACGGGCATTCTGCTCAATGGGCAGCGCCTGTGAACTGAGAGAACAGGGTAGTATAAATAGAATTAGAAAGTATCGCCGAAATAAATTCCTGCCCATTCCCATCTCCCATTAATTTCCGGATCTGCCGGATAATCGATTTTTTTGAAATAGAGATACCAGGTTCGGATTCTGTATGACCATCCCCAGGTTTTAAGAAACGCCTCACTTTCATTGGACATGGGATCCAGGTCCCGGGAGTATCTCAATCCTGAATTGAGAAAGGATGTGATGTTCAGATTCGTATGTGTGAACATATCAGTTTCATCCTGACTCCAGCTCATTGTAAAGAACTTTTCAGCCTGATATTTTTTCAACCTGTCTCCTCTTCTGAGGTATATGGCGTCTTTTACTGAGCGTACAAGTTGATCTAAATCCGTTCTGGTCCATGTTTTATCGGATCTGTGAAAACGCAACAAGTTAGTGAGGCTGGTTCTGGCGTCGGGATCACCGGCAATTTCCGTTTCCGGAGAATTCAGAAAATCTTCAAACGCATCGAATGCCTGATCCCAGAAGCCGAGTTTCTCGTAACTTTTTCCCAGATAGTAATAGATCTGTCCTTTATCAAGCTGCCCGGGAAATCTTTCGAGTAATTCCTGCAGGCAGTGAACTCTCTCTTCGTAATCCTCTGAATAAAAACCCAATTCTTTCAGAATCAGTTTGTGAATTGAATTTCCACTGATAGTAAGATCGGGGTAGTTATAGAGAATTCTTCTGAAATAGGTTTCAGCAACAATCCTCGAATCGTTGTATATATAGTTTTCTGCGATCGTCAGCAGATAATAGGCAATATAAGGGTCATTATCGTGAGAGTGGATATAGTCGGTGAGAAAGAGATTCATTTTATCTGTTTCACCAATATTTTTGTATTCGGAGATAATCCTGTTTACTATTGTGTAATACACTTCCATATTCTTCTCATTCTCTTCATCGGCTTTTTCGAGAAGCTTGAAAAGCTGTTCAAGCTTTTTATCGTTTTCAGTTCCCTTATAGAATTGAAAATTACCATTGCCGCAGCTGATGATTAATAGAAGCAGGAGAGATATAAAAAATAATCGTTTATATAAATTTATTTGAATCAACATATTAATTTCTGCGGTGATCTTATCATGGAGTCAGCTTTGTTGGCAACAATAGAGAGAAATGATGAGGTATTTTGAGTTTTGAATAGAACCGATTTAATTATGTGTCTGTTAAATATCCCTTTAATAGGACGGACACGTGCAAAAAATATTATTAGATCCTATCTTCATGGTACAGATCTTCGGGGGCTGATAGCAAAGCTCTACCCCTTTTTATCTCTTAGCGATTCAGATTTTAAGAGAGCCTGGTATAAAACACTTTTACAGAAGAGTCTCGCCGAAGAACGAGGGATCAGAATCGTTTCGTCTTTTGATTCTTTATACCCGCGAAATTTTTCATCTCTCAAAGATTATCCCCCGGTTCTTTTTTTGAAAGGAAATTCAGCCATTCTAAATAGACCAGGTGCTGCAGCCCTGGTCGGGAGCAGGCAGATAGGTAGAAAAGTCATGAAACTGACAGAACAGATAGGAGAGCAGCTTTTTATTCATGGAGTTACTGTTGTCAGCGGACTGGCTCTCGGTTGCGATACTATAGCTCATAAAACTGCATTGAAGAACGGAGGGCTTACCGTCGCAGTATTGCCTTGTGGCCCCGATATTATCTATCCCGATGACAATAGCCCTCTTTATTATCAGATCCTGGAGAATAATGGGATGATCCTTTCCGAGTATGTCCCCGGGGTGTATCCCGCTCCCTTCCGTTTTGTTGAAAGGGATCGATTACAGAGCGGATTATCTGATTTTGTTATTTTGATGGAATCCGGTCAGAAGGGTGGTTCAATGCATACGGCCAATCGGGCAATTAGTCAAAACAGGCCTCTTCTGGTTTATCAACCCGATTCTTTTTCAGTAAAAACCAGTGGGAACAGGCTGCTGATCAAAGAGGAGAAAGTTTATCCTTTTAGAAGCCTGGAGGATTTCATTATTCTTATGAAAAATATCCCCGGGATAATAAGAGATTGTAATAGGGAATCAGATCAGTTAATATTTCCCTATGTTTAAGAAATACTCATTGATATTGATTCTTTCAGTTATTGTTGTACTTGAAAGCGGAGCATTTGATCTCTACGATCCCATCTCCTGTCTCGGATCTGAAATTGAAGACATTTTCAGTACCTCTCCTGTTCCTGACGAGATTTATCCCAATAGAGGGGTTGAGCCCGATGAAGACAATGTAATATTTTACTATTCCAATGGTTTTTATCTTTTTTTATTCGGAAACCGCCTGTGGCAGGTCCGATATGACAGAACATATGGAGACTTGGTATACGATCTGAAAATGGGTATGGACCGTTCTATCCTGCTTACTTTGAAACTGAATGAGGGTATGACTCCTCTCAGTTCAGGAGATAATTACCTGACTTTCCAAATACAGGAAAGTCCTTATCCGGTGAGGATCAAACTTTTTTTTGTCGAAGACAAACTGGATGATCTCTATATATACAGAGCTGATTTTTAAAGGAATTTTTATGTCTGAAATATGTTTGGTGCTGACTGCGGCAACTGTTGTGGAAAACCTCGAAATAGCCAAAAGAAATCACTCACTGATCGATATTCTGGAACTGAGAACCGATCTTCTCGATGAAGATCAATATCAATTACTGGCTGATTTTCCATCATTAATTGACAAACCGGTTATTCTTACATGCCGCAAAGTGGTAGACGGAGGTCTATGGAATAAAGATGAAAAGCAGCGTAGAGAATACCTGCTCAATTGGATGGAGGGCGATTACTCTTATATCGATTTGGAAATGGATCTGAAAAATGACTCGGCGGTAGTTGAAAAAGCTCTTTCCCGTGGAATCACAATTATCCGGTCATTTCATGATTTCAATACAGTCCCGGCAGATTTATATGAGAAGATGATCTCTTTTGCAGATGATCAGAAGACAATAGTAAAAGGCGCTGTATATCCTCAGACTTCTGAAGAACTATTCAGGTTGATTGATACCGCGTTGAAATTGAAAAAAAGTGACAAAATCGATTCATTTATTCTATTGGGAATGGGCGAATTCGGATTCCCGACGAGGATTTTGTCAGAGAAACTGGGATCCTATCTGACTTTCTGTTCCGACAGTCACGAAAGCCGGGGTGCTCCGGGCCATTGCAGCGCTTCCGATCTCAATAATATTTACAATTTCAGAAATATAACCAGTTCGACTGTGATCAACTCAATAATAGGGAATCCGGTCAGCCAGTCCAAATCTCCTCAAATACACAATCTCGGTTATAAAAAGAAAAGCATCGATGCTGTTTATGTCCCTTTTCTGACTGATTCTCCCCGTTGGTTTATGGAAATAGCCCGATTGTTGGAGATTCATGGATCTTCTGTTACTGTACCCTTTAAAAGTGAGATTATTCCCCTTGTTGATCATATAGATAAATCTGTGAATCAGATCGGTGCTTCCAATACAATTTATAGAGATCGCCATGGGCGATGGCTGGCTACCAATACCGATGCCTATGGATTGATTAAACCATTGCTGGATTTTATCGGAGTTAAAGATCTTGACAGTAGGAAAGTAGCTGTAATCGGAGCCGGTGGAGCTGCACGGGCAGCTGTGTTCGCTTTACTCGATATGGGCGCTCAGGTAGCGATCTTTAATCGAACTCATCCAAAGGGACTGGAGCTGGCCGATCTGTTTTCGTGCAGAGCTTATCCTCTGGAGGAATCATCTATTGAGGAACTGAAGGAATACAGTTCAATTATTGTACAGACGACGAATGTCGGGATGGCGCCCCTTGAACATATCGATCCCCTGGATTTTTACTCTTTTTCCGGAGACGAATTAGTCTACGATATCATTTACAAGCCCGAAGAGACTCTATTGATGAAAAAAGCAGCTGAAGCGGGATGCCCGGTTCTAGGGGGATTTAAAATGCTGGAAGAGCAGGCTTATCTGCAGTTTAAATTGTTTACAGGAATAGACTATAACTGACAGATTGTCAGATTACATAGTCATGAAAAAGGGGATGGCGATAATGCTTACCATTAGGCCGCAGAATCCTAAAAATATTGCAGTCCCCATTAATATTTTTTCTTTTTTTGATAAAGCCATAATATATCCTCCCTTTGAGAAACTATATCCTTTCAGTAATCTTCAGTAAAGATGAAAATCTCTCAGTCTATAATTTTATGAGAAGATGCTTGACAACCACATATGAATGGCTTACTTTGAATTTGAAAATATACAGATAATATCGTGGATGAAGATTTATTGGAGAAGCGTCAGCTACCGTAGGAGCAAGATCAGATTAGCTTGAATTCTGGTCGAATCTCTCAGGTTATTAGCAGTAAATCCTACACACCCCTGGAGAGAACCGAATCTTATTGATGAGGTCATCGAAGAAGCAACCCGAAAGGGGAATCTTTCAGATAAAAGGACAGGGCTCAAAAGCACTTAGGTGATTTTGAGCCCTGTCCTTTTTTTTGCGGAAAAAAGAATATCGAGGAGATTTGCAGGGGAGCTTGTAAAGCTTCATCAAATTTAGATTAATTGTATATAGTGTTTTTCATTTATGAATTCATACCATATACTATTTTAGAAAGGGGAGTAAAAAATATGAATTTAAAAAGAACTAAACTCTATGACTGGCATGTTAAAAACGATGCGGTAATAGTTCCTTTTGCAGGCTGGGAATTGCCGATTCAGTACAAAACAGGACCCATCGTTGAACACAAAGCCGTCCGTACCGGTGCGGGACTCTTTGATATTGATCACATGGGTCAGATTATGGTCACCGGTGCCGATGCAACAGAGTTTCTAAACTATGTTGTAACTGCTGATCTGACTAATCTGGATCCCTGGAATTCAACCTATTCTCTCATGTGCCTCCCTACTGGTGGAGTAATTGATGATCTTTTCATCTACAAGCAGGCTGAAGGATGGATGGTCGTTGTCAATGCTTCGAATTTGGAAAAGGATTTTAAGTGGCTGAAACAACAGAGCGAAGGAAAAAGTGTTTCCATTACCGATATATCCGAAGAAACCTACATGATCGCTTTCCAGGGACCTAAAGCCATTGAAGTTCTCGACTCACTTACTGATAAGAGAACAGGCGCTATAGCCAGATTCTCATCTGCAGATGAAACCCTTTTCGGAGTCGATTTGCTTATCGGTAGAACGGGGTATACCGGAGAAGACGGTGTGGAACTTTTTTATCCTGCGGAGAAAGCGGAAACAGTCTGGCAGGGAATCATCGATCAGGGGAAAAAAGTCGGAGTAGAAGTGCTCCCCATTGGACTGGCGGCCAGGGACAGTCTCAGATTTGAACCGGGATTTCCACTTTACGGCCATGAATTGAATGAGGAAAAAACTCCCCTTGAAGGACGATTAAAATGGGCTTGCGCTCTCCATAAGGATTTTATCGGCAAAGAGGCTATTCTGAAGCAACTTAACGGGGGCCTTCCATCCAAACTGGTTTCTTTTGAGCTTCTCGATAAGGGCGTTCCTAGAGAAGAGTACATTGTGCTGTCACCGGAAGGTGAAGAAATCGGTTATGTGGCAACAGGTTTATATGCCCCCTGGGTCGATAAATACTGCGGGAATGCTTATGTGAAACCGGAATATGCAAAATTGGGAACTGAGTTCCTTATTCAGATAAGAAAAAAAACTAAAAAAGCAGTAGTGATAAAAAGA
>Ga0209475_10000782_pt1 | contig 51037 bp, 47 predicted proteins | sample tdDd471_FD_187128 | JGI IMG/M metagenome (GOLD analysis project Ga0209475, IMG submission 187128) | Marine sediment microbial communities from the Atlantic coast under amendment with organic carbon and nitrate - tdDd47.1 (SPAdes)... | ecosystem: Environmental > Aquatic > Marine > Coastal >... | reverse complement strand
ACTTTTTCACCAATACATGGGGATTCGACAGCGAGGTGTGGAATCCACTTATAAAATCAATCAATTACTGTTAAATGCCCGCTATCTCTCGTGCAACGGCTCAGGTATAATTCGCGGCCGAACCAAGTGAATCTTTTTAATCCTGATTATTATGTCAAAGTCTGTTTCCCCGGTAATTGCTGCAATAAACGCCAAGCCGGGAAATACCAAACCGGGGTTTACCAATTACTTCCATCAGGTGCATGGAAGTGCTTTTGCGTTATCCATTGCCCAGGCTGCGCAGGCTTATGACGGCCTGTTGATGGTCTTGCTGCCGGATGCGGCGGCGACTCATCCGCTGAAACGCGAGTTGGAATATTTTCTCGCCGATGAAAACAGCGCCCTCGTTAATTCAATTGATAAAGCAATTCCCGTGATAACCCTGCCCGACTGGGAAACCCTGCCCTACGACTATTTTTCGCCACATCAGGATATTATTTCAGAACGACTGCAAACCCTGTATCAGCTGCCGCGGATGCAGCGAGGAATTTTGTTATTACCGATTTCTTCAGCGCTGCAGAAATTACCGGCGCGCAGTTATATTGAACAACAATGCCTGCTGCTCAAAATCGGCCAGACTATTGATATCGACTCATTGCGCATCCGCCTGACCAACAATGGTTACAATTCCGTCGCCAACGTCATGGAACATGGCGAGTTTGCGGTCCGTGGATCAATTATCGATCTCTTTCCGATGGGTACCAACCAGCCGATTCGAATAGAACTATTTGACGATGAAATAGACTCATTGCGCTATTTTGATGCGGAAACTCAGCTCACCATTGATAAGGTCGAGGAAATCAACCTGCTGCCTGCACGCGAATACCCCACCGATGAACAGGCCATTGCCACTTTTCGGCAGAACTGGCGCTCTGCGTTTGATAGTAATATCAAAGAAGCTTCGATTTATCGTGATGTCAGTAATGGGATTTTCCCCGCCGGTATTGAATATTATCTACCGCTCTTTTTTGAGCAACTATCGACAATTTTTGACTATATCGATAATGAAAACCTGCTGGTTGTTCACCGCGGTAATCTGGCCCAGCCGATAGACTCTTTTTGGCATGACCTGAATGAACGCTACGAACAATACCGCTATGATCTGGAGCGCCCGATTGTCGCGCCACTCAGTTTATTTTTAAATGCTGATGAATTAAATGCATCACTGAAACAATTTCCGGCGGTATCCTTACAAACCAAAGCCGAAGACAAACTGGACCGATCGACGCCACTACCCTACTCCTTTTGCCCTAAAGTCACCATTGATCACAAACTGGCCGAACCTTTGGGGGCACTGCAATCAAACCTGGAAGCCTTTGCTAAAACTTTGATTTGCGGTGAATCGTCCGGCCGTCAGGAAGTATTGCGGGAATTATTAAGCAAACACCATATCGCCCATCAGACTGTTGATAGCTGGCAGCAATTTCAAGCCCTCGACAAAGGCGTCGCCTTAACGACCAGTGCGCTTCAACAAGGCTTTGCGGCCGGCGACCAGCTGGTCATTTGCGAAAGTAACCTGTTTGGCAGCCAGGTGCTGCAAAGCCGACGACGACAGGATAAAGGCGTTTCGCCCGATCAGCTTATTCATAGTCTGGCCGAACTGAAATCCGGCGATCCGGTGGTCCATGTGGATCAAGGGGTTGGCCGATATTTAGGGTTGCAATCCATAGACGCTGGCGGCGTAACGGCCGAGTTTTTAACCCTGGAATATTCCGGCGGCGACAAACTCTATGTGCCGGTGCAATCACTGCATTTAATCCACCGGTATTCCGGCAGCAATCCGGAAACGGCGCCCTGGCATAAGCTTGGCTCAGAAAGTTGGAGCAAAGCGAAAACCAAGGCCTTGGAAAAAGCGCGCGATACCGCCGCCGAACTATTGGATTTATATGCTCGAAGAGCCGCCGAAAAAGGTATTAAACACAAACTCGACCAAAGCGACTACGAAAAATTTGCGTCCGAATTTGAATTTGAAGCGACTCCAGATCAGCAACAGGCTATTGAAGCCGTGATAAAAGATATGCAGGCCAAAACACCGATGGACCGTCTGGTGTGTGGCGATGTCGGTTTTGGTAAAACCGAAGTCGCTATGCGAGCCGCCTTTGTCGCCATTCAAAATGGCATGCAGGTCGCGATGCTGGTGCCGACGACTTTGCTGGCGCAACAACATTTTAATTCCTTTCAGGACCGTTTTTCCCAGTGGCCGGTTAATATCGCCGCATTATCGCGTTTTCAGACTAAAAAGGAACAGGAAACCGTTTTAAATCAGTTGGAATCCGGGCACGTGGATATTGTGATCGGTACCCATCGTCTGCTAATGGGCCAACCCCAGTTTAACAATCTCGGCCTATTGTTAATTGATGAAGAGCATCGATTTGGGGTACGACAAAAAGAAGTTCTGAAATCTTATCGCGCCAAGGTGGATATTCTGACATTAACCGCGACGCCTATTCCGCGCACCTTAAATATGTCCATGTCGGGCATGCGCGATCTTTCGATTATCGCCACCCCCCCTGCCAAACGACTGGCGATTAAAACCTTTGTCAGACAACATAATAGTCCGCTCATTAAAGAAGCCATTCAACGAGAGATCCGGCGCGGTGGCCAGGTTTATTTTTTGCACAACTCGGTTGAATCTATCGAGCGAGTGGCGCGCGACATTCAGGAGTTACTGCCTGAAATCCAGGTGGCAGTCGCCCATGGTCAGATGAGAGAACGAGCGCTAGAAGATGTGATGAAACAGTTTTATCACCAGAAATACCACGTGCTGGTCTGCACCACCATTATTGAAACCGGGATCGACGTACCGACAGCCAATACCATCATCATGGATCGCGCCGACAAGCTCGGCCTGGCACAGCTCCACCAGTTACGCGGTCGAGTCGGCCGTTCTCATCATCAGGCCTATGCTTATTTACTGACGCCTAATCCAAAAACAATAACCAAGGATGCCAAGAAGCGCCTCGAAGCAATAGAAAACCTCGAAGATCTGGGTGCCGGTTTTATTCTTGCCACCCATGACCTCGAAATCCGCGGCGCGGGTGAATTGCTCGGCGATGAACAAAGTGGTCATATGCAAACCATTGGATTTAGTTTGTATATGGAATTGCTGGAACGCGCCGTCAAAGCGCTGAAAAGTGGCGAAGAGCCGTCGCTCAAGCTGACTCAGGACGAACAGACCGAAGTGAATCTGGGGGCATCGTCTCTGTTACCGGAAAGCTATGTACCTGATGTGGGTTTAAGATTGTCACTTTATAAACGTATTGCCAATGCCAAAGACACCAATAAGCTACGCGAGCTTCAAGTAGAGCTGATTGACCGCTTTGGCTTATTGCCCGCTGCAACCAAAGTCTTATTTGCCGCCACGGAACTGAAATTACGCCTGTCCAAACTGGGGATCAGCAAACTCGAGGCAAACGATAGTCAGATTACCCTGGAGTTTACCCAACAGCCGAATATCGATACCAATAAACTGATTCAACTCATCCAGACCAACCCGACGAAATACAAGCTGGTCCAGGGAACCACCCTGAAAGTTTCCAGTCCAAATGAATCAGTAGAGGAACGTAAACAACAGATTGATTCTTTAATTGAAACTTTGGCCTGCTAAAGGTTAGTATGCAGAGTTCGAAGGAAACGGAAAAATCGCCATTATAAAATCTATGAAAAGACTGAATTGGGCAACACTTTCATTATTGGCTTCATTGGCTTACGCCGGCACTAGCTGGGCGGCGGATGATGAATTCGACGAAGAGCCTCGCTGGTTTGAAATTGAGATCATTGTGTTTAAGTCGACCAGCCAGAATGGGCTTTTTGAGGAATCCTGGGACTCCGACGTTGAGCTGACGAAACCGGAAAACCTGGTGGATTTTTTACAGCCGTTTGAACCTGCCGTGAAAAAATCTGACGAAAATCCTGTTAATGAAAATCTTGTTAATGAAAAGGATTTAGTAATCACAGATTCAGCCTCCGACTCAACAGCCCCCTTGCCAAATATAGCGAAGACAGATTCCGATACCAGTACCAGTACCAGTACCAGTACTAATACCAGTACCAGTGCCGACCTGAATATTGCTAATCAAGGCGATTCACAAACCAATAACGGTGACACGCTTTCGCCAGCCGATGCAGACAGCTCGCTTGAGGCCGATTTAGTGGAAGAAGAACAACCATTTGTATTATTAGATGAATCGCTATTACAACTGACCAACGAAGTGAAAAGTTTAAATCGCCATCCCGAGTATCAGGTGATCCTGCATCACGCCTGGCGACAACCTGTATTGGACGCCAGACAGGCACCGCATATTCGTATTGCCGGCGGTCTGGATTTTAGCGACCTGTACGAATACGACGGAACTCGCAAGCTGGCAAAACTCGATCTTGAAGCTATTGATTCAACACTTAGTGACTTCCCTGAAATGGATCGTCAGCTGACCGAACAGGCAACCCGTGATACCCCGATTGATATTCAATCGCAATTAGCCTTATCGACACTGCCCGGTGAGTCTGTTAACGACAACTCTCTTAACGACAATCCTCTTCAGGATAATTCTCTTAACGATGATTCAATAAACCATGATTCTGTTAACAAAGATGAGTTAACCGCTAATGATAACGCAGCGCAAGCAAACAGCGAGCCTGAAATGGTTCCTAGCCCGTGGGTGCCAGAACTGGATGGCGATATTAAAGTGTACCTCGGCCGCTACTTGCACGTTCGAACCAATTTATACCTGAGACGCCCCGACAAAGAAGAAGTCGAGATAATCGATATTGATATGTTAAATAATGATCAATTAACCACGTTAAATGATCCTTTGGGTTCTTTAGATATAGGGGCGACAAATTTAGCCGCTACAGGCGATATCACAGAAGATAATTTGTTAGTAAACGAAAACAATTTTGAATTTCAATCCGAAAATGATCCCTTTGCGGAAACGATTCCACGTGAGAACGACGCGCAGACCAACGATAACTTGTTTGAACTTTCAAACAAAAACAATATTAGCGAGAGTAATAACAGTTTGATTGGCAATAACCAATCACAGTTTTCATGGGAAATTGGTGATAATTTCCTTGAGACTGAATCTGAAAAAATGTATATAGAAAGACTATTTAATTATCCTGTGAATCAGTCACGTCGAATGAGAAGCGGTGAACTTCACTTTTTTGATCATCCATTAGTCGGCGTGTTAGTCATGATTAGACCTTACGAGCGAAATCAGGAAGTCACGGAAGAAGATGGCATACTGCCACCTTCGCTTTAATCACCAGAATTTTATAATCTGTGAGCCGGAGCAGCGAGCAGATTATATTCTGCAATTTAGCGTCAACTGTTAAAAAATTCGTTGCTAAAACATTGACCACAAGCATCTCACAACGTGTAACTAGACAGATAGCCAGCAAGTTAATAAAAGATAAATCGTAAATAATTAGCAAATAAATAGCCAGTATGCAGAAAACTTAATTCTGGTCGTAAAAAACATAATGGAAATAGCTGCTCATTGATTCAGTCAAAACTAGTGAGCTGGAGAAAACGATGACAAAAATAGTAGTTTTGGGCGCAGGAATGATCGGCCATGCCATGGCGATCGACTTATCAGATAAATTTGAAATCACTGCCGTCGACAAAAATAAAAGTTCGCTCAATAAAATTTCAAAAGCCAATGAAAAAATTGAAACCATCGTTTTTGATTTGAATGAAGTGGACTCCTATGAAGAATTACTAAAACCATTTGATTTGGTAATTTGTGCAGTTCCAGGCTTTATGGGCTTTGAAACTTTAAAAAAGATTTTGACGGCCGGCAAAAATGTCATTGATATTTCTTTTTTCCCGGAAAACTGCTTTGACCTTGATTACCTTGCTAAAAAGAATGAATGTTTTGCAGTCGTAGATTGTGGCGTTGCGCCTGGCATGGATAATGTAATTTTAGGCTACCTGGATACGCAACTGGAAGTCAAAAATTTTGAATGTCTAGTGGGTGGTTTACCGACGAAACGCGAATGGCCATTTAATTACAAAGCGCCCTTCTCGCCCATTGACGTTATCGAAGAATACACGCGCCCAGCGCGATACGTAGAAAATGGCGAGTTGGTCACCCGCGAGCCTTTATCAGACTGTGAATTAATGGAAATTCAACGTGTCGGAACGCTCGAAGCATTTAATACCGATGGGCTGCGAACTTTAATTCATACCATGGATCATATTCCTAATATGAAAGAAAAAACGCTTCGCTACCCCGGGCACGCCGAATACATTCAAGTATTGAAAAAATCAGGATTTTTCTCTGAAGAGCCGTTAGAAATTGATGGCATTCCATTTAACCCTATCGACGTCACTGCGCGTATTTTGAAAGACAATTGGCAGCTGAAAAATTCCGATGAAGAGTTCACCGTGATGCGCGTGACGATAGAAGGTGATCGTAATGGTAAACAACGTCGTTATATTTATCGATTACTGGATAAAGGCTGCGAGAAAACCAGGACAACTTCCATGGCAAGAACCACCGGATATACGGCAACCGCGATTGCGAATTTTGTTACCCTGAATAAAATAGAACCCGGTATTATCGCTCCCGAGGCACTGGGTGCAATGGAAGGTGCCTACCAATTTATTCTCGATTATCTCAGCGATCGTGGCGTAGAATATCGCATCGAAGAATTTACGCTTGAGTAACTTATAAACTTAATCAATTAAAAATAAAGGTTATAACATGACAGAGACCCGTGAAATTCCAGCAGACCAGTTGGCGGAAATTAAAGATAATTTCAGTTTTTTTGACCGTGATAATAACGGTGAAATTGATCAGGAAGAATTTACCAAACTATTACAGGTTATTTCTCCTTCGACCACGCTGCAACAAGGCGCTGAAGGCTTTGCAATTGTCGATGAAAATAATGACGGCCATATCGATCTCAATGAGTTTATCGACTGGTGGCAAACCTGCTGGTGGGAATATTAGGCAGCATCGGCAAGTTTCTAGCCTCTTGTAACTTGTTACCTGTAATTTGTTACCAGTAATTTGTTACCAGTAATTTGTTACCAGTAATTTGTTACCAGTAATTTGTTACCAGTAATTTGTTACCAGTAATTTGTTACCAGTAATTTGTTACCAGTAATTTGTTACCTGCTACTCGCTACTTGTTATCTGTTACTCGCTACTCGCTAGTTGAAAAAAAAGAGCCGAGAGGCTCTTTTTTATGCAATTTTTAAATTAGTATTCACCCAGAATTGTTCATCACGATGAATATCCGCGAGCATTTCTGCTTTTTGGATTAATTCTGCAATCGCTTTTTGCTGTGTTTCTTTGTCGCCTAACTGCACTTTACCTTCAGCCAATGAATCTTCCATTCGCGCTGCCTTTAATTGCCACGACAAGGCAAAATAACGGGTCGCATCACGGGCATCTTTGGCGACCTTAACCGGCGCAATATCCGTTGGAAATTCGCCACTGATGGCCCAGTAATCTTCATTCTTGGTCTTGCTTTGAATGTACCAGATGGCAATAACTGGCGGCAGATTTACACATTTTTCTTGCTTAAATCCTTTGAATTCAATGCCACTTGAAAAACAGAATTTTTGAATCTTTACGACCTGTTCCTGACCCCACTTATTTGCTTTTTCTTGTCTTTCTTGTGGTGTCATCGGAGTCCCTTGTTGATTAGATTGCGTCATTTTCTTACGCCCTTAAATGAGTTTTTGAGTACTTCATGGCCATCAAATCTGCTGATGATGCCAAAATTCAGGCACATAAACTAAGGGATTTGGCACAATTGTTCAAGGTAAATTGCTTGTCAAAATATTAATGCATAAGGATCAGGGTTATTAATTCATCATTTCCATAACTTCGGTGAAAATTGACGGTAAGTCCCCGTTTTCCGTAGCGGAAATTGAGATATTTTGGTGAATTTCGTGGCCAATTTCGGCCAATTTCCAGCGCTTATTGCTTGCAACTGGTCAGACGAGCCTAAAGCGCCGAACTGCAGAGATTTCGCGGCCATCAGCGCTGATTTTCAGTGATTTTGGGGCAATTAAACTGGCTATTCTGACGAAGCAGTGGTATCTTTGCGCCACATTTTCCATCTGCAAAGATTTTTATCTAAGCGACACTCGTGTTAGTGGTCAATTTTTTAATCGAAAACAGCTTCGATAGAACATTTTGACTATTTCATCATTCACTGATGCTGGTCATATTTTGTCAAGCTCACTTGGTTAAAATGTGCCTCGCTAGCGCACAGCCCGATGATACTAATTGCGGGACGATACATACTAGAGGAACCCAATGAACATACTTGCCGAACTAGGAATTAACCCAATCAATTCTGGAGCGTGCTGGGGAGTCGACCAGTGGTCAGATTCTCAATCTGAAGTAATCACCTCATTTAGCCCTGCCAACGGCGAAGAAATCGCCAAAGTTTACGCAGCATCTGAAAACGACTACGACACTATCATTAGTAAAGCGGAAGAAGCTTTTCTGGAGTGGCGCACAATTCCAGCCCCTATTCGTGGTGAGCTGGTCCGTAAAATGGGCGAAGCGCTTCGTGAAAAGAAAGACGCGCTAGGCAGCCTGGTTTCCCTCGAAATGGGAAAAAGTAAAGCTGAAGGCGACGGTGAAGTTCAGGAAATGATCGACATGGCGGATTTCGCCGTTGGTCAATCTCGCATGCTTTACGGTAAAATGATGCACTCTGAGCGTCCTCAGCACCGCATGTATGAGCAATGGCAACCACTTGGTCTGGTCGGCGTTATTTCAGCGTTTAACTTCCCTGTGGCCGTTTGGTCATGGAACGCATTTATCGCTGCGATTTGCGGTAACATCACCATCTGGAAGCCGAGCCCTAAAACACCTTTAACTGCGGTCGCCGTCCAGAATATCTGCAACGACGTTCTAGCTCAATCTGGCTACAAGCCAATTTTCTATATGTTTGTAGATAGCGAATCAAACCAGCTGGCTGAAAAATTCATTGACGACAAGCGCGTCAAAAAGATGTCTTTTACCGGATCTTCGGTTGTGGGTAAGATGGTCGGTGTTCGAGTTGCCGAGCGTATGGGTAAATGCCTGCTTGAGCTTGCGGGTAACAACGCATTAATTATCGACGAAACAGCAAACCTGGAACATGCGATTCCAGCAGTCGCCTTTGGCGCGGTTGGTACAGCCGGCCAACGTTGTACGACAACCCGTCGTTTGATTGTTCACGAATCAATCGTTGATAAAGTCACTGAAGTATTAGTTGGTGCCTATAAGCAGGTCACTATTGGTGATCCGCTGGACACTAACAACCTGATGGGTCCGCTAATCGACGAAACGGCAGTCGCTAACTTTGAAGCGACAATTGCTAAAGCAAAAGAACAAGGCGGCGAAATCCTGTTCGGCGGCAAACGCATTGACCGTCCGGGCCATTATGTTGAGCCAACAATCATCCGCGCTGAAAACAACTGGGAAGTGGTACAAAACGAAACCTTTGCACCAATTCTCTATGTTATGACTTATAAAACTATCGAAGAAGCCATTGAGCTAAACAACGGCGTTCGTCAAGGTCTCTCTTCAGCAATGTTTACGACCAATTTGAACAATGCTGAGAAATTCCTGTCATACGCAGGTAGTGACTGTGGTATCGCTAACGTCAACATTGGTACTTCTGGCGCTGAAATTGGCGGTGCATTTGGTGGTGAAAAAGATACTGGTGGTGGTCGCGAAGCAGGTTCCGACTCTTGGAAAGCTTATATGCGTCGTCAGACCAACACTATTTTCTGGGGCGACACCCCAACTTTAGCTCAGGGAATTACTTTTAACATCGGTTAATCCGACGTTAACCCCTAAGCGTTATTCATTTGGTAATACCCAAACGGCATCGGTTCGACGAGGGACTGATGCCAGTAAGAACAATCTCATTAGGAGACAAGCATGGCTGTATTTAATTTACGCGCGTACGACGATCACGAACAGGTCGTATTTTGCCGTGACCAAGAGTCAGGCCTTAGCGCTATCATCTGCGTTCACTCAACAGCACTCGGCCCAGCGGTGGGCGGTTGCCGTATGTGGGAATACAATTCAGATGAAGGCGCATTAATTGACGCGCTACGTTTATCTCGTGGTATGAGTTACAAAAACGCACTCGCTGGCCTGGAAATGGGTGGTGGTAAGTCGGTCATTATCGGTAACTCGAAAACCATGAAATCAGAAGCCTTATTTGAAGCATTTGGTAAATTTGTCAACAACCTTAACGGCCAGTATTACACGGCTGAAGACGTCGGCATTAACCCGGCTGATATGGCGATTGTACATCGTAAAACCGACTATGTGCTTGGTCTCGAAGGCCGCAGTGGCGACCCTTCTCCTGTGACCGCCTATGGTGTTTACAAAGGTATGAAAGCGGCGGTAAAACATCGTCTCGGACGAGAAAGCCTCGATGGCGTTAAAGTCGCTGTTCAGGGTCTCGGCCACGTTGGTTACTACCTGTGTGAACATTTGAAAAATGAAGGTGCCGAACTATTAGTCACTGATATCAATAAAGAATCGATCGACCGGGTTGTGCAAAACCTGGGCGCAACTGCTGTTGATAAAGACGAAATTTATTCACAAGACGTTGATGTTTATGCCCCGTGTGCACTGGGTGCGACCATTAACGATGTGACGCTACCACAACTCAAGTGTTCAATTGTTGCCGGTGCTGCAAATAACCAGCTGGCAGAAGACCGTCACGGTGATATTCTGAAGCAAAAAGGTATTCTCTATACGCCTGACTACGTCATTAATGCCGGTGGTATTATCAACGTATCATTCGAAAAAGATGGCCATGAGTACAACAAACAGGCCGCGTTAGACAAAGTTGACGAGATTTACGGCACGCTGTTGGAAATCTTTGAACACGCTGAACGAGAAGAAAAAACCACGAATGTGGTTGCTGACGAGCTGGCGCGTAAGCGTATTGCTGCGGCAAAAGCTTAATTAGTCGTTTAGTCGATTAAAAGAAAAAGGCGCTAAGCGCCTTTTTTTTCTTCTTTTCGTAGGGACAATCCCTTGTGGTTGTCCTTCGATCTTTGTCCTTCGCTCTTTGTAGGGGCGGCGTCCATGTACCCGCCTAGCGAACTTTCGATCTGAGACAATACTGAAACCTATAAGATCTGCAGGAGGAAACATGGTTCCTCCCCTACAGGCTAGATTTGGGATATCACGATTTCTGTAGCGGCGGATGGAATGCACCCGCAAAAGTCTAACTATTCGACCATCTCAACGGGAACCCACAAAGGGCTCCCCTACACGGGTTAGTTCACATCGGTTTTCTATGTAGGGTCAATCCCTTGTGGTTGTCCGGCACTTTATCGTAGGGGCTGGTTGCGCCAGCCCGGATGCAGCCTATTCACCAAACTGGTCCAGGCATTTACCAACGACGGGCGCACGCTGTGCGCTTCGACGGAAACTATCTGAATTTATCCATTCTAATTTAACGAATCATCGGGCCAAAATTTGGTGCCTTTTAGCGTTGCTTGTAATGCTAACCCACTTTGGGTTAATTGATATACGGTGACATTATCAATAACGGCTTCACCTGCCAAAGCCCCACCTTTATCACTGGCTTTCGCCGCAGCATCGGCCTGACCGCCAAATGCCCACCCCTTCTCAATAAACCGATTGAGTGCTTCCTTGGTATGAAAAACAAATACGGCCCTAAAATCTTTTACGCCTGCCCCCAGCCCGAGACCAACTTCACCCATTTTCATATAAGTGTATTTACCAGTCGCATTGTTTTTAGCGACGCCATATCCGCCGCCGAAACTGGCAAAGATAATATTAACATTCACATTGCTAAACACCGCGTAACCCGGGGCACTTTTAAGTTGCGTACGCGTGTCTGGCTTGAGCTTAAATAACTCGGTTAACACCTCGTTACGCATATTTTGGACTGACTGGCGTTTTTGTGCCGGAGTATCACCCTGCATCGTCGCACAACCCGTTACCAGGTTTGCGGTTATAACTATTAATATAAGAAATAGTCTTTTCATATCCGTATTCTCCAGTTATTGTCTTTCAATATCTTCTAATACCATAGTCAATGCTTGCTCAACCGTCGCAATTCGGACCTGATCACGGTTGCCTTTAAAATGAAATTTTTTCGCGTTCGTTTTGCCATTTAAACAGGTAGCAATACACACCGTGCCAACAGGTTTTGCTTCACTTCCGCCGTCTGGTCCTGCGACGCCGGTTACTGCAACGCTTAGTGTACCCGGAAAAAACTTTTGCGCGCCTCTGGCCATTGCATCGGCAGTTTCGAGCGATACGGCGCCATATTTTGCCAGCACATCAGGTGAAACATTTGCCAACGCCGTTTTGCTCTCGTTAGTATAGGTTATTAAACCGCCGGCGAACCACTCGGAGCTACCGGACTGATCTGTCAGCGTTTTTCCGATCCAACCACCCGTGCAGGATTCAACGGTGGACACTTTAAGTTGTTTAAATATTAGCCTAACTGAAAGCTGGGATACTTTTTTTTGCATAATCTCTCACCTGTAATACGCCAACAATTCTATTTGGTTTAGGGATTAAATCTAGTAAAATCTTGGGAATTAAACTTTCCAACCAAACCAGCAGACTTTAGGGTAATTTTGAATACATCTGTGCATACGCCGATGATGCGGCAATATCTGGACATAAAAGAACAACATCCAGACATCCTTCTCTTCTATAGAATGGGCGATTTTTACGAACTCTTCTATGATGACGCTCACAAAGCCGCCGATTGGTTAGGTATTACCCTGACTCATCGGGGTAAAAGTAACGGAACCCCCATCCCAATGGCGGGTGTTCCATATCATGCGGTCGACAATTATCTAGCGCGTCTGGTTAAACAGGGTAAATCGGTGGCCATTTGTGAACAGGTGGGCGATCCAGCGACCAGTAAGGGCCCTGTTGAACGTAAAGTAGTAAGAGTCATAACGCCTGGCACGTTAAGCGAAGATAGTTTGCTTGAAGCCGAAAGCGAAAAACTTCTGGCGGCAGTTTATCATTTAAAATCTTCAAAAGATGAAAATACCTTTGGCATCGCCTGGATTGATCTAGCCGGTGGTCAATTTTATTGTAATCAGTTTGCGAGCGAAGCATTACTGTTCAGCGAGCTTGCACGGCTTAAACCCGCGGAAATTCTCGCCAATGAAAATTATTGTGAGTTGCTCGGTAAGCAAGGATTTACCATTAAACTTCAGGAAGACTGGCAGTTTGATTATCAACAAAATTACAACGCCCTTTTAAAACACTTTAAAGTCAAAAACCTCGACGGCTTCGGTTGTGACGATATGCCAGCAGCAATATGCGCCGCAGGAGCGGCCTTAAATTATGCCAAGTTAACGCAGCAAAGCCTATTGTCACACCTGAGCAAAATTCGTCCCTTTGATAACCGTCAAATCCTGCACCTCAATAGCCATTCACGCAAACATCTGGAAATCAGTGAGAACCTTTATGGGGAGCAGGATAAATCGTTATTTACGGTTATTAACCGGACAAAAACGGCCATGGGTTGCCGACTGCTTCGCAGCTGGTTACACGCACCGCTAGTCGATAAAGACGCCATTGAAAAACGACTGGATAAAGTCACTTCGTTAATAAACACCCAAGATCTCGCGGGACTTCGCGAGATTCTCAAACCTGTACGCGATATGCAGCGTATGCTGACGCGTATCGCGCTAAATAGCGCGCGACCAAGAGATCTCACTGGCATAAAAGAAAGCCTGAGCATTTTGCCAGCGCTTATAGACTGGCTGAAGCAACAACAAGACGCTCGCCTTTTCGAGCTTGCAGAAATGCTGCCATTGCACAATGACATTTATGAAAAGTTGTGCAGCGCAGTTTTCGACAATCCACCAGTGGTCCTTCGAGATGGCAATGTCATCCGCGATGGTTTTAATAAAGAACTCGATGAACTGAGGTATCTCTCTAACAATGCCAGCGATTTGCTCACCGATATGGAAGAGCGAGAGAGAGAAGCGACTGGCATTAGTACGTTAAAAGTCGGTTACAATAAAGTTCATGGTTTTTATATTGAGATTTCTAAAGCTCAATCAGACAGTGCCCCACTGACTTACACGCGACGCCAGACATTAAAAAATGCCGAACGCTTTATAACGCCGGAACTCAAGAAACTCGAAGAAAAAGTACTTTCTAGTCAGTCAAAAGCGCTCGCACTCGAGAAAAAACTTTATCAGGATCTGATCGAATCATTACAGCCTTCGGTGCCTGAACTCCAGTACACAGCTGAACAGATTGCTCGTATTGACGTGTTGCAAAGTTTTGCCGAAATGGCCATTGAGTCTGAATATACCCGTCCAGAATTATGTGACTCGGTAGAAATAGAAATTCGTGCTGGTCGACACCCGGTCGTCGAAACCTTCCAGCAAGACCCTTTTATTCCTAATGATGTACTCATTGACCCCGACCAGAAGAGTCTGATTATTACCGGACCCAATATGGGCGGTAAATCGACCTATATGCGCATGACGGCTATTATCGCCCTGCTCGCCCATTGTGGCAGCTTTGTACCAGCGACAAGTGCCAGAATTGGTATTCTGGATGCCATTTATACCCGCATTGGCGCGAGCGATGATTTATCAGGCGGTCGTTCCACATTTATGGTGGAAATGAGTGAAACAGCCAATATTCTGAATAATGCGACATCTAAAAGCCTGGTCATCCTCGATGAAATTGGCCGAGGTACCAGTACCTATGATGGTCTGGCGTTAGCCTGGGCGACTTTGGATCATTTGAGCAAACAGATAAATCCGCTCACCTTATTCGCGACCCATTATTTTGAGCTCACACAAATCAGCCAAAGTAATAACAAGATCCGCAATCTGCACTTTGGGGCAATCCAGCATGGCGAAAACCTAATCCTTGACCATCAGGTTCACAACGGGCCGACCAGCAAGAGTTACGGTATTCACGTCGCGAAACTGGCTGGCGTACCTGATGTCGTTACTCAGATGGCTAAAGATTATCAGGACCATCTGGAGCAAGGAAAACATCATGAAAAGGAAATTGCGGCAGTGCCCTGCAATGATCAAAAAGTAAAACAGGTCTCCATTGACCCGCGTATCAGACAACTGGACTCAATAAACCCTGATGAACTTTCTCCTAAGCAAGCACTGGAAATCATCTATACTCTTACCCAAAAGTAGCGGATTTTTGTATTATTTACCTCGTCAGGATTCACGGCGCGTTTAGAATTGGTTAGAATACGCGCCGAATTCGCTCACGAAATAAACATAGTCTAACCGGACGCTAGTCAGGAGATTTTAAAATGGCTTTTGTAGTTACCGATAATTGTATCTTGTGCAAGTATACCGATTGTGTCGAAGTGTGCCCTGTCGACTGTTTCTACGAGGGTCCTAATTTTCTCGTTATCGATCCAGATGAATGCATCGATTGTGCATTATGTGAGCCTGAGTGTCCGGCCGAAGCTATTTTTGAAGAAGATGATGTGCCCGCCGACCAAAAGCACTTTATCGAGCTAAACGCAGAACTCGCGCAAAAATGGGACAATATCGTTGAGAAGAAAGATCCACTACCTGAAGCGGCGAAATGGGATGGCGTTAAGGACAAGCTTGAGCATTTAGAAAAGTGATTTATAAGAATCTTGAAGAAGGCCAGCGAAAGCTGGCCTTTTTTTGTGCCTTATTTCCCGCCAGTTCGATTGGTATTGAATCCTTAGGCTTATTTGAAATTTTAACTATCGCCGGGCGCACTCAATGCGCTCCTATAGTTTCATCCTTAAACATTACCTGCTGATCCAAATCATCACCGCTATCCGAGAAAACTTTACCATTAGCTAAAATCGATCTTATTACGGAACTTCTATGTCACTACCCATTACCGCCGACTCAATCAAACAAAAATTACAACCTGCGCTGTTAACTTTGTTGAACCCACATACCTTAGGCCGGATTTCCGTCAAGATGCCACAAAAATTAAACTTTCTGGTGGTCAATCAAATAATCAATAAGGCGTTCGCAGAACAAATTGAAGACGGTGATTTTGATTTTCTACAGGGCCGTACGCTGCAGATCGAAATGATCGACGCGCAAGTATTTGTTTGTCTAACAAATACCGCTGATAAACTTTGCTGCTCTCATTTCAGTGGACAACGCCAGGACGCTGACGTGACGCTATCAATAGATACAGCCAATGCTCTCTCTTTGTTGCAACAGCAAGTTGACCCGGACACTTTATTTTTCCAGCGCAAACTCAAAATCAACGGCGATACCGAACTGGCGCATCATGTAAAAAACACCATTGATACTTTAGATCCAGAATTGATTCCGAATTTCGTGCTAAGGATAATGAGCGAATATCAGAAAATAATTTCGTCGGCGATTTAGCCGTTTTTCACATACATTGGTGGACTCAATAGCCTGGTCCACCCTGCTACACTTAAAACTTTCGCTAGATTAAGAAACAAATTTCATTCCTTCGATTTGTAACCAATAACCGTTGCAATATTCGTAATCTAAATTGAGCGAAGTCAAGTGATTGCGTTCAGACCTTTGTGCTATCAGATGTTCGATAACGGTTAAACTATCTTTCGCCGTCACCGGTACTACCCTGGCGATATCGATGCCGACCTTTTGCATTTCTTGCCAGTAATTAATTAAATTACTGACCTTCGCCGATTGAGTTTGAATGCCGTTAATCTGGGCAAAGCTCTCCCCCTCCTGGGTTTTTACTTTAATCCCTTGCTCATCATCGAGACATTTAAACTGACAGTTATCTTTTGGTAATTGGTGATGTCTGGCGGTAAAACAGCGGGCAGAATAGGCGAGCGGCATGCGACCGAAAATCTGATACTCGATTTCCACACCTTGTTCATGAGCACGCGCAATCATCGACGCAAGATCGTCTTTTCCAAGTTCTACTGGTACTATCCAGCGCTTCATTCCAAGCTCAATGAAGCGATCCAGACTTTGGTTATTGTAAATATTAATCGCGCATCCAGCGGCAAACGGATTTTGATTTTGTGTCGCTACTTGTACCGCCGCCATATCATTGGCTTCGACTAGATAGTCTTTTTGTTTCGAGATATTGGTCAGATATTTCAATTCTGATTCCGCTTCGAGCAGAGTTAAAGTCGATAGGACCACTTCTTTACCACATGCTTTTAAACGTTGGGCTATATCGAGCCAGTCTTGAAACTTCATCGAGCGGCGCTTGGAACAAACGGTTTCGCCCAAATAGACAATATCGACATCCAGGGTTTCTAATTCTTCATAAAAACTTTGATAGGCCTGCTTCGACCAAAAGTACGGCACTGCGGCAACTGATATTTTCATGTTTAATTTCTCCAGATTTCAGTGCTATTGCCAGCTGCGTTCATACGCACCGATTGTCGTTTGTTTACCTTCAGCAAACGCCGCCATTTTATTAATTGTTTCGCTACTGACTTTGGTACCGGAATTGATCGCCAGGTCAATCGCCTGCCTCCAGGTTTGAGCCACTGATGCCACATAGGCCGGACTGCGTTGACGCCCCTCAATTTTAATTGCAGCGACGCCTGCCGTATAAAGTTCTGGTAAAATATCCATCGTGTTTAAACTGGTCGGCTCTTCTAGTGCGTGCTCCGTCTTTCCGTTAACATCAAATCGTCCTTTACATAATGTGGGATAACCTGCATTCTCATTTTCCTCAAAACGGTCGATTAAAAGACCATTAAGGCGGGATTCAAGCACATCACCTTTATCTTCCCAGCGAACGTAAGCCGCTGGCGAACAAACGCCCTGAGTGTTAGGCGACTCCCCTGTCATATATGAAGATAAATAACAACGACCTTCAGCCATAATGCAAAGACTACCAAATCCAAAAACCTCGATCTCAACAGGCGCAGATTTAGCCAACTTTTCTACTTGAGCTAAGGACAGAACACGAGGTAACACAGCGCGCCGAATACCAAAGTTTTGATGATAAAAGTTTAAACTTTCTAAATTGGTCGAAGATGCTTGAACTGAAAGATGAACAGGAAAGTCAGGGTAGTTCCGGCTGGTATAATCCAACACTCCGATATCGGCGACGATGAGGGTATCGATACCTAAATCAATTGCCTGGTCGACAGAGTTTTGCCAACGCTGCCAGCTATGTTGACGAGGAAAGGTATTAATTGCGCAGTAGACTTTACAAGCTTTACGATGAGCGTAATCAATACCTTTGGTAATTTGTTTCTCTGAAAAATTTAATCCTGCAAAATGACGGGCGTTTGTTTCATTTTTAAGGCCGATATATACAGCATTTGCGCCGTTATCGACTGCTTTAACCAATGATTGGTAATTACCCGCTGGACACACCAGCTCCACGGCTATTCCTCATGTTCAGAGCGGTACAACAATTGCTGGTTTAGACCGGCGCGTAAAATTGCGTGGAAAATACTCGCCATATCGACGGCCTGATAGCGAGTAGGATTGTCTTGAGTCACCTTTTCTATGATAAGGTTTTCACGGCCACTATCATAAATGGATAACTTTTCTCGACATTTGATCGCTGCAATTTGCTCAACACATTCGGAGCGTTGTGCGAGTAAATCGATAATTTGACTGTCAATATCATCAATTTTTTGTCTCACGTCGCTTAAATGCTGTTGATGCGATGAATCTACTTCAGACATATTGTTACCTGTTAAAAGTGACTGACTATTCTAGGGAGAATGCTTATTCATGGATTGACTTAAATCAAGCAATACTTCGCTAAGACTGACTCAAACGTGATTCAAGATGATTTTTAACCGCAGGCCATTCCGAATCAATAATCGAAAAAACAACGGTGTCTCGCAATGAGCCATCAGGAAACTTTTGATGGTTTCTCAAAACACCATCCTGTTTGGCGCCAAGCCTTAAAATTGCCGCTCGTGAACGCTGATTAAACCAGTGTGTTCTAAACTCAACCGCAATCGCATTTAAGTGTTCAAATGCATAGCGCAATAACAACCATTTGGTTTCAGTATTGACGCCGGTGCGTTGCATCGATTTTGCGTACCAGGTATAGCCGATTTCCAGCCGTTGATTGAGGTTATCGACATTACAGAAACGTGTGCTGCCGACAATCTGACTAGTATCGTTTAGCCGCACGACAAAAGGTAGCTCTCCTTTCTCGTCCCGATTTTTTAAAGCGTTGTCAATGTATTGATCAATGGTATCGGGGCTGGGAACGCTGGTATACCAGAGCTCCCATAAGCGTCCATCGCTAGCCGCACCTAACATTTCATCCCAGTGCTGTCGCTGCATTGGTTCCAGCGTAATATTATTGCCTTTCAGTTCTACTGGCTCAATCCAATGAGACATTGAAAAATCCTCGCAACTAATCGTTTCAAATTATTGATACCGTCGATTGTATCCTATCTGATTTCAGGACGGGACACCTGAAATAAAAAAGCCGGCAATAAGCCGGCTTTAAAAACATCACAAGTGGTTTTTACCAACCAGTCAGTTCTTTTAATGCACTGCCAATGTCAGCAAGGCTGCGAACCGTTTTGACGCCCGCATCTTCTAGCGCCGCAAATTTTTCATCCGCAGTTCCTTTACCACCAGAAATAATCGCACCGGCATGGCCCATACGCTTTCCGGGAGGTGCAGTTACACCAGCAATGTAAGATACGACAGGTTTGGTGACATTATCTTTAATGTAAGCCGCCGCTTCTTCTTCAGCGGTGCCGCCAATTTCACCAATCATAACAATCGCTTCAGTCTTAGGATCGTTCTGGAACATTTCCAGGACGTCGATAAAGTTGGTTCCCGGGATTGGGTCACCACCGATACCAACACAAGTCGATTGGCCAAAACCAGTATCGGTTGTTTGCTTAACCGCTTCATAGGTCAATGTACCCGAGCGAGACACAATACCGACTTTACCTGGTAAATGAATATGACCAGGCATGATACCGATTTTACATTCGCCCGGGGTGATAACGCCTGGACAGTTTGGTCCAATTAAACGAACGCCTAACTCGTCACATTTGACTTTGGCGTCTAGCATATCGAGTGTCGGGATACCTTCGGTAATACAAACGATTAACTTAATACCTGAGTTAGCCGCTTCTAAAATTGAATCTTTACAAAATGGCGCGGGAACATAAATCACCGACGCTTCTGCACCCGTTTGTTCTACGGCTTCGGCCACGGTATTAAAGACCGGTAAACCCAGGTGAGTCTGACCGCCTTTACCAGGCGTGACACCGCCGACCATTTTCGTTCCATATTCAATTGCTTGCTCAGAATGGAAAGTACCTTGAGAACCGGTAAAACCCTGGCAAATAACTTTGGTATTCTTGTCGATTAGGATGCTCATTTATTTGCCCTCCGCTGCTGCAACGACTTTTTGAGCTGCATCAGTTAAACTGGTTGCTGCAATAATATTTAAACCACTGTCAGCTAAAACTTTTTGACCTTTCTCGGCGTTATTGCCTTCAAGACGAACAACCACAGGTACTTCAACACCAACTTCTTCAACCGCGCCGATAATACCCTCTGCAATCAGATCGCAACGAACGATTCCACCAAAGATGTTAACCAGAACCGCTTTTACATTGTCGTCAGTTAAAATGATTTTAAACGCTTCAACAACGCGCTCTTTGGTTGCACCACCACCTACGTCGAGGAAGTTAGCCGGTGAACCACCGTGTAAATTAACAATGTCCATGGTTCCCATGGCCAAACCTGCGCCATTAACCATACAGCCAATGTTACCATCTAAAGCAACGTAGTTAAGGTCGAAAGATGCAGCGTGTGCTTCGCGCTCATCTTCCTGACTTGGATCGTGCATATCGCGAAGCTGCGCATGGCGATAAACTGCATTTCCGTCGATTGCGACTTTAGCATCTAAACAATGGAGATCGCCTGCCGTGGTGATGACCAGCGGATTAACTTCCAGCAGTGCCAGATCTAAATCATTAAATAACTTGGAAAGCTGCATAAAGATATGGGTAAATTGCTTAACATTCTTACCTTCCAGGCCCATTTTGAAAGCAAGTTCGCGCGCCTGATAAGGCTGAGCGCCAACTAACGGATCGATAATCGCTTTATGAATAAGTTCTGGCGTCTCTTCTGCGACTTTTTCAATTTCCACACCACCTTCAGTCGATGCCATAAAAATCACGCGTCGAGTTGAACGATCAACAACCGCGCCAAGATAAAGCTCTTGATCGATATCGGTGCAGTCTTCGACTAAAATTTTGGAAACCGGTTGGCCTTTTTCATCGGTTTGATAGGTCACCAGGTTTTTACCTAGCCACTTTTTCGCAAACTCTTTAACTTCTTCTTTGGTATCTACAAGCTTTACACCACCTGCCTTACCGCGGCCACCAGCGTGAACCTGCGCTTTAACAACCCATTTATTACCGCCAATCTGGCCAGCCGCTTCAAAAGCTGCTTTGGGAGAATCTACAGCGATACCGTTTGATACAGGTAAGTTATATTCTCTGAATAACTGCTTACCCTGATACTCATGTAAGTTCATGATTTCATTTCCACTTTTTAGTTAAATTTAAAGAGTTAACTGGTAATTTGTGAGCCTGCTCTTAGGTGATTCGGTAACCGACTCGAAAATTTCGCGCGTATTATAGTGCCTTAACACTCGAATGACTAGTTTATAACTAGGCCTTTAGACCATTAGATAAACAAAACATCTAACCCATTCCGATCGCTTAAATAAAAACAGCTTTTAACCTAGGTTAAAAGCTGTTTTACACTGTCTATCAGTAGATAATAGTCTATTTTACACGATTTGCTGACTAAACACCGCTTTGCAACATCATCGAGCGAATATGACCTATCGCCTGAGTTGGGTTAAGCCCTTTAGGACATACATCAACGCAGTTCATTATGCCGCGACACCTGAAGAGACTGTAAGCATCGTCAAGATCGCTCAAACGTGATTCGGTTTCAGTATCACGGCTATCGATAATAAAGCGATAAGCTTGAAGCAAACCCGATGGGCCAACAAACTTATCCGGATTCCACCAGAATGATGGGCAAGCTGTAGTGCAACAGGCGCACAAAATGCATTCATAGAGACCATCTAGCTTATCTCGGTCTTCAGGAGATTGAAGTCTTTCGCGTGCTGGCGGCTCTTCGTTGTTAATTAGATAAGGGCGCACTTTCTCATACTGACGGTAAAATTGTGCCATATCGACAACCAGATCACGAATCACCGGTAACCCAGGTAAAGGTCGAACAACAACTTTATTGCCTTTCAAAGCGGAAATCGGCGTGATACATGCCAAACCGTTCTTGCCGTTAATATTGACACCATCTGAACCACAAACGCCTTCTCGACAACTGCGACGGAACGTCAGAGTTGGGTCTTGTTCTTTTAACAAAATCAGAGCGTCGAGTAACATCATGTCCGAACCCGATTCTATTTCAAGCTCATAGTCTTGCATCGACGGCTTTTTGTCGGTTTCAGGATTGTAACGATAAATCGAAAATTTCATCTTAATCTCTCGCTCCGCACTAGTAAGTTCTGGCTTTCGGTGGGAAAGCTTCAACAGATTCAGGACTCATGTTAACCGCACGTTTGTCCATTTCATGAGTTTCAGGATAATAAAGACTGTGCGTCAACCAGTTCTCATCATCGCGATCGGGGAAGTCCTCTCGGCTGTGAGCGCCGCGACTTTCTTCACGATAATTTGCAGCTTTCGCGGTCGCACGTGCAGTGGCCATCAGATTATCCAGCTCCAGACACTCGACTCGCATGGTATTGTATGCCTTCGACTTGTCATTGAGTGAGGCGCTCGTTAACTTTTCAGCGACTTGCTCAAGTTCAACCATGCCTTTTTCCATCAGCTCTCCGGTACGGAATACGCCAAAGTGGTTTTGCATAATGGTTTGCATTTCTCTGCGAATGGTAACCGGATCTTCACCGCCTTCACTAGACTCCCAGCGATTGTAACGCGCCATCGCCTGGTCGACATTTTCGTCGGTAAACTCTGATTGCATCATGCCTTCTTTGAGTGCTTTTTCCAGATGCATACCTGCGGCTCGACCAAATACGACCAAATCAAGCAATGAGTTACCACCGAGTCGGTTAGCGCCGTGCACCGAAACACACGCAATTTCACCAACAGCGTACAAACCATCGACAATGTATTCTTCCTGACCGGCTTTTTTGCCAATCACCTGACCATATTTATTGGTGGGTAATCCGCCCATCATATAGTGGCAAGTTGGCACAACCGGGATCGGCGCGTCTACCGGATCGACGTGAGCAAATGTTTTCGATAACTCACACACGCCCGGTAATTTAGAGTTCAAAGTTTCTGCACCCAGGTGGTCCAGTTTTAGCATCACATGATCACCGTTAGGCCCACAGCCTCGACCTTCGAGAATTTCTTTGGTCATTGACCGTGCAACAACGTCTCGACTGGCGAGATCTTTCGCGTTTGGTGCATAGCGTTCCATAAAACGCTCGCCATCTTTGTTAATGAGATAACCACCTTCACCACGGCACCCTTCGGTAACCAGAACACCCGCACCTGCGATACCGGTTGGATGGAACTGCCACATTTCAATATCTTGAACCGGTATGCCTGCACGAAGTCCCATTCCTACACCGTCGCCTGTGTTAATCAATGCATTGGTGGTGGAAGAATAAATGCGACCAGAACCGCCGGTGGCAAAAACTGTCACGCGCGATTTGAACAGTGCAACTTCACCCGTCTCAATCGACATGGCGACCACACCACAACATTGACCACTATCGTTCATGACCAGATCGATCGCGTACCATTCGTTAAAAAATTGAGTTTTCGCAGCGAGGTTTTGCTGATACAAAGTGTGCAATAAGGCATGACCCGTTCGGTCAGCCGCAGCTGCCGTACGTGCAGCCTGTTCTCCACCGTATTCTTTTGACTGACCGCCAAAAGGACGTTGGTAAATTTTGCCATTTTCAAGACGCGAAAAAGGTAACCCCATATGCTCGAGTTCTAGCACTGCATCAGGGCCATTTTCACACATGTACTCGATGGCATCTTGATCGCCGATATAGTCCGACCCTTTAACCGTATCGTACATATGCCAGCGCCAATCATCTTCGTGCGAATTGCCTAACGCAACGGTAATGCCACCTTGCGCTGAAACCGTGTGAGACCGGGTTGGAAATACTTTTGAAATTAATGCAACTTTCTGACCCGATTGAGCCAATTGCAAAGATGCGCGCATGCCCGCGCCGCCGCCGCCAACAATAACGGCGTCATAGGTATAAACAGGAACGCTCATTTATACACTCCAAAGAATTTGAGCGCCCCAAATCAAGAACGCAAAACAAGCCAAAATTACCAGCACCTGGAAAATCATTCGTAAACCAGTCGGTTTAATATAATCGGTCGAGACAATCCACATACCAATCCAGGCATGAAAACTTAACGAAGCGATCGCCAGAAGAGAAAATATCTTAAACCAGGTTTGAGCAAACAATGCGTGCCAGGTCGTGAAGTCGAGAGAACCTGCAGAAAAAACAAATGCGGCTAAATAAATAATATACGCCGCCAATACAACTGCAGAGACACGCTGGATAATCCAGTCGTGTAAGCCGCTTCGGCCTAAACTTGTCGCTGAAGTTACCATATGCATACTCCTAAAATAACGGCTGCAATGACACCTAATACCATCACTGCATACGCACCGGCTCTACCGGCTTGTAAAGTTTCTCCCATGCCAGCATCCATTAACAGATGACGGATGCCTGCAATAATGTGATATGCGAGCATCGATAAAATCAACCAGGTCACCAGCTTGGCAATCACACCAGACATAACGCCTTGTAGCTCGGCGAAACCGTTGGGTGTCATACTGGCTTGCAATGCCCACAGGCAAAAAGGGATAGACAGAAAAAGGAGCACGCCAGAAATTCGGTGTAATATCGACGAAATTGACGTCACTGGAAAGCTAAAAGCCGCCAGATTCAGGTTTACAGGTCTATTTTTGTTCACGATTCCAATTCTTCTCAATTGTGTGAAATAGAAAGAGTGTTGGCTTTTTATTTACGCAGAAAATGAAGATTCTGCTAAACTTTATCAGACAGTTAAAGACTCAATGAGCCTTGGTATTATCACCAACCCCACCGGGGGCGAATTATATAAGTCTAACGGCTTGATTACAAATGAATTACGGTTTTAACTGACTGAAATCAATTTTGCGCAATTATTGTTCAATTATAGTTAGTATCAATGCTAATCCAATTGACAAAAATTTATCTCGCTTTATAGTAGCGCGCTCGAATAAAAATAAACAAACGAACGAAAATTGGCGACTTTTGGGTGAAAGTCGCGCCTAAATGCAAGCAACTTGTAACGAACAGGAGCTAACAATATGACGGATAAATCCGCCAAACTAACCTTACCTGGTGGCGAAGAGCTGAACCTGGCCATGTATTCACCGAGCGAAGGTAATGATGTAATCGACGTCACTCAACTGGTTAAAAATGGTGTGTTCACCTACGATCCAGGCTTCATGTCGACCGCTTCATGTGAATCTAAAATCACCTATATTGATGGCGGTAAAGGCATCTTACTTTATCGTGGATATCCAATTGATCAACTGGCTGATCAATGTGACTTTATGGAAGTCTCCTATCTGTTACTCAATGGCGAATTGCCAAACGCAGAACAGAAATCCGATTTTGTTAACAAAATCAACAATCACACGATGGTGCATGAGCAACTAGCTACCTTCTTCCGTGGATTCCGACGAGACGCTCATCCGATGGCCATCATGGTCGGTGTGGTTGGCGCACTTTCCGCTTTCTATCACGACTCTCTGGACATTAATAATCCGGAACACCGAGAAAGAAGTGCAACTCGATTGATAGCTAAAGTTCCAACAATTGCGGCGATGTGTTACCGCTACTCAATGGGACACCCTTTTGTTTACCCGCGAAATGAAATGTCTTACGCCGAGAATTTCCTGCACCAGATGTTCAGTATGCCATCGCACGATGACAAGCCTGATCCTGTTCTGGTCAAAGCCATGGATAGAATTTTCACCTTGCACGCTGACCATGAGCAAAACTGTTCAACGTCAACAGTTAGACTCGCAGGCTCATCCGGCGCTAATCCATTCGCGTGTATTGCTGCCGGTATTGCGTCACTTTGGGGACCCGCTCACGGCGGTGCGAACGAAGCCTGTTTGAATATGTTAAATGAAATCGGTGATGTAAGTCGCATCCCTGAGTACATTGAAAAAGCCAAGGACAAAAACGACCCGTTCCGCTTGATGGGATTTGGTCACCGCGTCTATAAAAACTTTGACCCTCGCGCTAAAGTCATGCGTGAAAGCGCGCACGAAGTATTAAGCGCAACGGGTAAAGCCGATGATCCTATTCTAAAAGTAGCGATGGAACTTGAAACTATTGCTTTAGAAGATCCATATTTCGTCGAGAAGAAACTCTACCCTAACGTGGACTTTTATTCTGGTATTATCCTTCAGGCAATCGGCATTCCAACCAATATGTTTACGGTAATTTTTGCTTTAGCCAGAACCGTAGGATGGGTTGCACAGTGGACGGAAATGATCGCAGAGCCTACACAGAAAATTGGTCGTCCTCGCCAGCTCTACACCGGCGAATCTGAACGACCTGTAAAACCGATTTCAGAGCGATAAGCTTCAGTTTCGGCAATAAAAAAGGCTCCTGACGGAGCCTTTTTTATCACTTTCAAATTCTCACAAGTGATTTTATTCGTCATCAAAATTTAGTGATATCTGAACAATTTTACGCATAAATTCCCGCTCTTTTCTAAAACGATCCTTTAATTCCTGCATATCTTTTTCCAGCTGATGAATGCGGATATCGACAGCCGACGCATCTTCGGGTAGCGAAGACTCAATCCCTCTAAGTGGAACGTTAGCTTTTGCTGCAGCTTCTTTCCCGGCGTCATTTTCCTGAGTGATTTCGGCAGTGACTATTTTGACAATTTCACCATCAATGCGTGATTTTTCTTCGAGGAATCCGTACAGCAGTAAACGATCACAACAGGTATTGATTTTTCGCGGTACCCCTTCGGTAAAATCGTAAATCAATTGGAATGATTCAGCCGTGAAACTCGGACAATTATCCCAGCCGACTTTTTTCAATCGATGCTCAATATAAGCTTGAGTTTCTTCGACATCAAGATGAGCTAAGTGGTAGGAGGCGGTCACTCGTTGTCTGACTTGTTCGAGCGCCGGGTCACGTAAATGCTCGCGAAATTCCGATTGGCCGAGCAGAAATATTTGTAGCAGCGTTTTACCATCATGGTATAAATTTGACAACATTCGAAGTTCCTCGATGGTGTCAAATGGCAGATTTTGCGCCTCATCGATGACCAACATACAACGCTTGCCCTCTTTACTTCTGGCAATAAAAAAGTTTTCCAGGTTCTTTAAAATAGAAGACTTTTCATTCTCTTTGTGTGCCAGACCAAAGGTTGCAGCAACCATACGTAAAATTTCAGTCGAGTCTAACTGCGTATTAACTAACTCAGCAGCAACCACATCATCTTTACCTTCTAGCGATCCAAATAAGGTACGCACCAATGTACTTTTCCCGGTACCTACATCGCCGGTAACAACTATAAAACCTTCACCTTGAGAAAGGCCATACTTTAAATAGGCCAGCGCGCGTTTGTGCGTGCTACTGCCAAAAAAGAAAAACGGGTCGGGGGCAAGTTGAAAGGGCTTGCCGCTTAGTTTGTAGTAAGATTCGTACATTCCTTTTCCTTGTTATATTCTATGAAGCGCTTGCTTCTCAAATCAGCTTTTAAAGCTGTTTTCTAAACATTTTTGAATCTGGACTCAACATCAATTCTAGTTTGATGTAATGGTATATGACGCGTCTGAATTCCGAGTCTGTGTTCGATTTTATCCTGCCTTGTTCGCCTGCTTTATTCATCTGACTTGTTCATCTTGAACCTGACTGGTGAAACACCTGACAGTTAACGTGCGCCCTTTTGCCAAATAATAACCTGCGCAGTTTGTGCCAAAATCGTTAAATCGAGAAACACACTGTAGTTTTTAATGTAATACAGGTCGTATTGTAGTTTCTCTTTTGCGTCTTTAATATCGTCACCATAAGGATAACAGACTTGCGCCCAACCTGTAATACCAGGTTTAACTCGATGACGCATGCGATAGTAAGGAATTTTTTCAGCCAGTCGCTCAACAAACTCCGGTCGCTCAGGACGAGGCCCGACAAAACTCATATCCCCTTTTAAGACGTTCCAGAGTTGCGGTAATTCATCCAGCCGGGTTTTACGCATGACCTTTCCTACTTTAGTCACTCGTGTGTCATTTTTTGCTGCCCATTGCGCACCTTTCTTTTCGGCATCGACGACCATACTTCTGAACTTATAGATGGTAAATGTTTTTTCATCCTGACCTACCCGATTTTGGCTGTAAAATACCGGCTCTTTCCAACCCGACTCCTTTTTAATTAGAAAAATCAGCACCGGATAGACTGGCAAGGTGAAAATCATAATGCTTAAACTGAGTAAAATATCGACCATCCGCTTAACAACAATGCGCATGGAATCTTGATTGAAGCCTTCTATAAAAATAAATCGGCCGGGATGAACAGTATCAATCTGGAGACGACCAGAACGCTGTTCAAAAAAGCTACTCAATTCTGTGACCTGAACGCCTTTCATTTTACAGTCGATAATTTCATCCACCGGATAGTTCTTACGCTGCTCATCCACAGCCACAATGATTTCGTCTACGCCGTAATCCACCACGAGATCAGGAATGGCCTCATCCGATCGGATCACATATTGGGTATCAATTTCATCCTGATCCCCTTTTAAATGGAGATAGCCAACTAAAGTCATCCCGCGCCAGTCACTTTTACGTTTGAGTTGTTCGAGCTGCTGTGCGACGGTTCCTGTCCCGATGACCAATACGCGTTTGTTCATCAGGTTGGTATCAACCAGATTTAAATATAAGTGCCGCACCAATAACTGTGCGACAAGTGCTATGAGTAGTGAGATAGCCGTAGCACCACGCCCGACAATCCAGCTCGGCATCAAGTAGTAAATTGTAACCAGAGTGAAAAAGGCCAAAATGATACCAACAACAATTTTTGTCAGTACACCGCTAAAGTTTTCTCTCAGTCCACGGGAATATAACCCCACCGCAACAAAGGATAGAAATATTGCCATCGCAAATAGGAAGGCTTTTAAATGTAGCTGGTGGGCCAAGGCTTGTGCTATTTCTCCGCCTTGGAAGCGAATTGCGACGCCGGAATAAAACGCCCCTAATGCAACCAGAAATTCAATTACAGCTAAAACAGTCAAACTTCGCGGTATATAGTGCCCAAAAATGCGGCTCATTAGAAATCCTTATTTTTCTATTATCCAGGCTGACTAAGCCAATCGGTGAATCCTTCTCGAAATCACTTCACCGAATTATGTCTTATCAATTTAACTGCGAATTGATAGTTAGAATTTTTCTCAGCAAGTATAGCTAAGTTGTTGAATGAATTCATGTAAAAGCGACATATTACCTCAAATTTAGAGAGAATTAAGGTCGCAGCGGCAAAATTGGTAACTAATTGGCAATATTCTGTCGAAATTTGATTTTTTCGATTCGATATCAAACCTTTACGCTAGAGGGAATATGTTGAGAATGTTAAAATTCATGCGACACTAAATTGATAGGACTGTACTGAGTATGTGCGCAATGCAAAAAAATACGTCGCCTTGTTATTACGGCGAATACCTACACCTCGATAAATTTCTCGATAGCCAACATCCCGTCAGCGGTAAATACCAGACAAAAGAAGCCCATGATGAAATGTTGTTTATTATTGTCCATCAAGCCTATGAGTTATGGTTTAAGCAAATCCTGCACGAATTAAATTCGATTCTTGATACTTTCCAAGAACCGGTTTTAAGCGCCAATAATTACGGACGGATTATCCAGCGATTAAATCGGATTAACGAAATTCAGAAATTATTAAATCAGCAGATCGGAATTCTAGAAACCATGACGCCGCTAGATTTCCTCGATTTCAGAGATTATCTGGTACCTGCGAGCGGCTTTCAGAGCATCCAGTTTAAAGAAATTGAAATTCTGCTGGGTTTGAAAATGGAATACCGCATCAATTTTGACAAAAAATCCTTTTACAACCGCCTCAATGACGATGATCGAGAACACCTCATGGCGCTGGAAGAGCAGCCAAGTCTGTTTGACAGACTCGAAGCCTGGTTAGAAAGAATGCCTTTCCTTGAAAAAGAAAACTTTTCATTTCTGGAGGCCTATCAAAAAGCCGTAACAGCGATGTTAGAAAACGATCTCGATATTATCGAAAACGTCGACTATTTGTCCCAGGCAGATAAGGATTTTCAGATCAAAGACTTAGAAAAGACTCGCCAGCAGTTTGACGCAATATTTAACAAAGGAACGTTCGATAAACTGACGCAGGATGGTCAATTCAGAATGAGCCAGAAAGCACTGATGGGCGCAATATTTATTAACCTCTATCGCGACGAACCCGCTTTCCAGCAACCCTATCTATTGCTCGAAAAGCTCGTGGATATCGATGAAGAATTCACCCAGTGGCGTTATCGCCATACAGTAATGGTCCACAGAATGTTAGGCACCAAAATTGGTACGGGTGGCAGCTCTGGACATGATTATCTTCGCCAAACCACTCAAAACAATCGCTTTTTCCGTGATCTGTTTAACTTATCGACATTCTTGATACCACGATCAGCGTTACCTGAATTGCCTGACAGTCTCATTAGTTCGATGGGCCTTGTCTCAGAGTAATCATTCCTACGATAAAGGCGAGTTCTGACTCGCCTTTATATTTCTAAAAATCAGTGGCATTTAGCAAGCTATCAACGAGTTTCTCCAACCCCAGTGCGTCGTCTTTGTCAAAGCGATTTAAACTCGGACTATCGATATCTAAAACACCGATCAGTTGGTCGCCGACAATTAAAGGACACACCACTTCAGATCGAGATGCCGCATCACAAGCAATATGACCGTCAAATTGATCCACGTCTTCAACGACGAGACTCTTTCGTTCCTGAGCGGCAGTTCCACAGACTCCTTTACCGATTGGAATTGTGGTACAAGCGATCTTACCCTGAAAAGGCCCCAGCTTAAGTGTGTCGCTATCTGACATTAAATAAAATCCAGCCCAATTGATGTTATCCAGATGCATAAAAATAAAAGCGCTAAATTGGCTAAGATTAGTCATCGGGTTTCTTTCACCGGATAAAAGCGCGCTAAGCTGTGCATTTAAAGAAGCATAGAATTCGGTTTTGTTTTGCTGCACGAAAATTTTCTCACAATGGGGTTTAACTTCATAAGGCGGAGTCTATCTGAATAGCCATCTAGATAGAAATAATATTTATTCGATACAAAGATAGTTTTACCCTATTTTCATCTTGTTTTTATCCTATATAACCCGAATTTCTTTATCTTTGAAGGCTTACCTTGGGCTCACCTCGATTTCCGCTGGAAGTCAGAGGAATTCAAGGTTAAGATTGCCGTCCAGAATTTAATCCGCTTAAAAATAACGATTTGGAGTGAATCAATGAGTAAGCATTGGTCAATTGCTGACCTACTCGCCGGCAAAGTAGAAGCCGACAGCGACGTGACAGTCAAGGGCTGGGTGAGAACCCGGAGAGATTCTAAAGCAGGCTTTTCCTTTATCAATTTACACGATGGTTCCTGCTTTAATCCTATTCAAATTATTGCCCCGGCTGAGCTGAATAATTACGAGTCAGAAATACTCCAAGCGACAACCGGCGCTTCTCTTGCTGTCACCGGTAAATTAGTTGCCAGTCAGGCAAAAGGTCAGTCTTTTGAAATTCAGGCGACAGCGGTTGAAGTGCTCGGGTTAGTTGACGATCCGGCGAGCTACCCTATTCAACCGAAACCACATACGATGGAGTATCTTCGTACTGTGGCGCATTTACGCCCACGTACGAATGCGATAGGCGCTGTCACTCGAGTACGGAACTGTTTAGCGCAAGCGGTCCATCGATTCTTTTATGAAAAACAGTTTAACTGGATTCACACACCGATAGTCACGGCATCAGATTGCGAAGGTGCCGGCGAACTTTTTCGGGTGAGCACCCTGGACCAGGCCAACCTGCCGCTGACGGACAAAGGCGAAGTGGACTACTCTCAGGACTTTTTTGGTAAAGAAGCCTTTTTAACCGTCTCAGGTCAGTTGAACGTTGAAACTTATTGTTCGGCGCTCACCAAAGTGTACACTTTTGGGCCAACATTCCGAGCGGAAAACTCAAATACCAGTCGTCATCTAGCAGAATTCTGGATGGTTGAACCGGAATTGGCTTTTGCCGATCTGGCGCAAAATGCTGACCTTGCAGAAGCCATGCTCAAATACATTTACAAAGCCGTGCTTGATGAGAGAAGCGATGATTTGGCGTTTTTTAACCAAAGAATCGACAAAACCGTGATCGAGCGCCTCGAAGGCATCGTTAACAATGATTTTGAGCGCATGGAATATACTGATGCGGTCAAGATCCTGCAAAACTGCGGTAAGAAATTTGAATACCCGGTTGAATGGGGAACTGATCTTCAATCAGAACATGAGCGATATCTGGCAGAAGAAAAAGTCGGTAAACCGATTGTCTTAATGAACTACCCAAAAGATATCAAAGCATTCTATATGCGTCTAAATGACGACAACAAAACCGTTGCCGCGATGGATGTTCTCGCACCTGGCATCGGCGAAATTATTGGTGGAAGTCAGCGTGAAGAACGCCTGGATGTACTTGATATGCGCATTGATGAAATGGGGCTACCGAAAGAAAACTATTGGTGGTACCGCGACTTGCGCCGTTACGGCACAGTGCCTCACTCGGGTTTTGGTTTAGGTTTTGAACGCGCGGTTCTTTATGCCACAGGCATGAAAAACATTCGTGACGTAATTCCTTTCCCAAGAAGCCCCGGTTCTGCTGAATTCTAATTTCATGTAAACCTTGTCACTCGGTTTACTTAAACCGGGTGACAAAATCCTGACTATTGACGGGCTTGGCTTGTCGCTTTGTACCCGCTTCCGTCCCTAAATAGATAAATCCGGTCAGAATTTCTTTTTCGTCAAAGTCTAAGGCATTCATCAGGTGATGGTTGTACGCCAAATTACCGGTTCGCCACATGGCGCCGATACCGAGAAAATGCGCCGCCATTAGAATGTTCTGGACACTCGCCCCGCCAGACAGGATCTGCTCAATCTGGGGGACTTTCGGATGGTCCTGGATTACCACAGACGACACAATCACCATGGGTGCGCGCAAAGGTTTTAAGCGCAATTTTTCGAGCTTTTCCTCCGACATATCCTCTGGGCCCATTCTGGCAGCGTCAACAAACTTATCGCCTAAATCGGCTAAGGCATCCCCTTCAAAAACTCGATATCGCCAAGGTTTGAGTAATGCATGATCTGGCGCTCTGAGAGCGCTTTTAAACAATATTTCGAGCTGCTCGTCACTGGGTGCCGGTGCGACCAGTTTGTTGTGGGATTTACGAGAAATGAGGAGATCAACAGGATTCATATTAACTATCAATTCGGCTAAATTTTGAGGCATGCTAACAGTAATTCAGATTCGCGACAATCAAAGTGAATATTTGTCTTTAACTTGCCAAAGATTTACAACAGGCATAAAAAAACCCAGCTAAAAAGCTGGGTTTTTAATTTGGCGTCCCCTAGGGGGTTCGAACCCCTGTTACCGCCGTGAAAGGGCGGTGTCCTAGGCCTCTAGACGAAGGGGACTTAGAACTTTTCTTGAAGTGCTCCCTCAAGAGCGCGCCATTCTATAGAGGCTTATTTCGATTGTCAAAGCCTATTTTCAATTTTTTCTGATTTTTTCAAAGGCTGATTATTCATTAAACAAACGCGTTTATTCTTTGTACAGAGAGAGCGCACCATCGGTCATCTGATAGGTTTTTTGCATGCTGTCTGCGAGGCGCATATCGTGGGAAACCACCAAAAAACTGGTTTTTTCAGAATCATTTAATTCAAACATCAATTCATTAATGGCCTGCGCTGTTGCCATATCCAGATTACCCGTCGGTTCATCGGCAAGAATGCACGCCGGATGGGTCACCATAGCTCTGGCTATGGCAATTCGTTGTCGCTCTCCCCCACTCAATTCAGACGGTCGATGGGTCAGCCTTTTTGCCAGTCCCACTTTAGAAATCATATTCTCCGCACGATCATAAGCTTCTTTGTCATCCACGCCACCTATCAATAATGGCATGGCGACATTTTCAAGCGCACTGAACTCAGCGAGCAAATGATGAAATTGATAAACAAAACCGAGATTCTGGTTACGCAATTCGCCTTGACGTTTGACCGAAACTTGATGGATATTTTCGCCTTTTACTATGACCTCTCCACTATCGGGTTGATCTAACCCACCCAGCACATGGAGTAGAGTACTTTTACCCGAACCGGATGCGCCGATAATCGCGACCATTTCAGCCTGTTCAATATCCAGCGTTACGTCGCGTAATACGCGTATTTCACTGCTTCCGTCATTAAACGATTTGGTCAGCGCGCGACCACTCAATACCGCGTTATTCATATCTGCACGTTCTGACATTAAACTACTCATATCGAAGGGCCTCGGCTGGACGTGTTCGTGAGGCTTTCCAGGCGGGATAGAGGGTTGCTAAAACGGTGAGTGACAGTGCCACAGAACCAATAATAAAAACATCTTGCCAGTGTAATTCGGAAGGCAAGAAACCGATAAAATACACGTCACCGGGAACCACACTGACACCAAATAAACGTTCGATAAATCCTACGACCTCGGGCAGGTTTATCGCCAAAGCGACACCGCCAATAACGCCTATCACGGTGCCGATAACGCCATTAAGACTCCCCTGGACCATAAATATTTTCATGATGGTCGCAGGACTTGCCCCCAGTGTTCGCAAAATCGCAATATCCGCCTGTTTATCTGTAACGACCATGACCAGGGTGCTGATGATATTGAAGGCTGCGACAGCGACAATAAACGTCAGCAACACTCCCATCATGGTTTTTTCCATTTTAATCGCTTTAAAAAGTGTCCCGTGAGTGTAATTCCAATCGCTGACAAAATAATCATTGCTCAGTTCGCTGCGAAGTTCGTATGCCGTCCATTGAGCATTCAATACATCTTTGGTAGTGACTCGCAATGCAGAAACCAACTCGCCTTTTCGAGTCAGCACTGCGGCATCGCGCATGTGGATCATAGCCATCATTGTGTCAGCCTCTGAGCGTACTTCGAAAAGTCCGACTACGGTAAACCGTTTGGTTCGCGGCGCGATTCCCGCGGGCGAAACTGTAGCGCCTTCTGCGATTAACAAGTTGACTTTATCCCCCAGCGTTACGCCCAAATTCCTGGCCAGACCGATGCCGAGGATGATGCCGTAACGTTTGGGTTGAAGCTCCTCGAGTGAACCGGCAATAAAGTATTCGTCAATAATTGAAACCTTGGACTCTTTTTCAGGTAACACGCCTTGCACTAAACCAAATCGCGTATTGCTACCGGCTTTAAACATGGCCTGCACATCAATAAATGGTGCCGTGGCGGTCACATCGGGGTGCTGCGCAACCCGGGATTCCAGTTGTTGCCAATTTTCGACCCCTTCTCCGCGCTGTCCAACCACTACATGGGGCACCATGCCTAAAATTCTTTCCTGCAATTCAGATTGAAACCCATTCATGACCGACATCACCGTGATCAACACGATGGTCCCGAGTGCGATTCCCATCATGCTGACTAACGCAATAAAAGAAATAAAATGGTTACTTTTTCTCGCTCCGGTATATCTGAGTCCTACCATCAAAGCGACCGATTTTTTCATAGTTTCCCTAAGCAATTATTTTTCAAAGAAAATATTTAGCTGTTGTGGTGCAAATTGGAGTGATTCTAACAACCTAACTATTCCGACAAAAGCACTATTTACGGTTATTTGTTGCGAGATAATTCCCTTATCTTGATAATAATCCTACAAAACCAGGGGGATTAATTGCCGCCAAGATTTTTTGTCACTTCAAGCCTGCGAAATTCACCTCAAATATGCTATAAGTTACAAGACAACTAAAATAAAGGCTGCATCATTCATGAATGACAATCAAGATGGTCTAGATGGACAAGAACGACGCGAATATTTTCGCATTAAAAATTGGATTATTATTAATCACGAACTTATCCCCTCACTGGAAGATGCTCCGCCAATTGAAGATCTGGCCCAGTCCAGTTCACCGAAAATTAACCTATTACATGAACTCAATCGTTTAGAAAACGAAAACCAGGCCTATTTGGGGTCATTAGCTGAGAAACAGAGTCAGCTCGGCAATTATTTACTCAATATTAATCGAAAAATCGAATTACTGACTCAGTTTGTAGTTCAAAGCCTGGATACCGACGCCCAGGAACTCACCGAAGTGGATATCAGTGGCGGTGGCGTTCGCTTTACCGCGCAGGACAGTTACGAGCTTGACCAACATGTAAAAATTGAGCTAGTACTTGTACCTGAGTGCGTTGGCATTGTCGCTTATGGTCGAGTGGTTGATTGTAAACCGCGCGAACAGGATACCGGCTACGATTTAGCGTTGATTTTCGTTAAACTACGTGAAGCGCACAGAGACGCTATCATCAAACATGTGTTTCAAGTGCAATCCAGACAATTACGCCAAGATCAGGGCGAGAATGAAGAAAATTGATACCTGGTTCAATATTTTAATAAAAAACAACTTTAAATCAGTGAGTTAGAAGAGTATATTAATAACAATTCTAATCTGGAGAATTCATCATGCGTAAGTTCAAATTGGGACTGATTCTAACGACTGTGAGTTTGGGCGCGCTCGGCTGGCAAACTAACCTATTAGCTCAGGACGGCGCAGTCAGTGTCAGTCAACAATCTCAACAGGTCGTGCAAAAACCGCGTAACGGACAATCGATGGAACAGGTTACCGAAACGTTTGGTGAGCCCGTTGAACGAGCAGCGGCCGTTGGTGAACCACCGATTACCCGCTGGCGATACGGGCAATTTACGGTCTATTTTGAACATAACCGTGTCATACACGCAGTCGCCCATCGATCTTAGCAAGTTAACAACTTGCTTTAAAAAATGGCCCTTTACTGGGCCATTTTTGTTACACCTTCGCTATTTTCAATTTCGTCGATTTGCAATCGTTGCGTTGGGTAAGCGATTTCAGCCTGATAGGAAGAAATGATGCCCGCTATCTGTAATAACACATCTTGCTTAATACCATGAAAAGCGACCCAATCTGTTGTCTTGGTGAAGGTATACACAAAGAAATCGATTGAGGATGATGAAAATGCGTTGAAATTCACAATCAAGGTCTGACTAGTGTCTATCTCAGGATGGTGTTGCAGCATCTTTTTAACGTCTTTAACAATACCGTCCATTTTATCGATATCGTCATAGCGAATGCCGATAGTTTCATAGATTCGTCGATTTTTCATCCGAGAGGGATTTTCAACCGTAATGCTATTAAAAATGGCATTTGGCACATAAAGTGGGCGCTTATCGAAAGTACGTATACGAGTCTGTCTCCAGCCGATATATTCTACGGTTCCCTCAATGTTTCGGTCTGGTGATCGTATCCAGTCTCCGACGGCAAAGGGGCGATCAAGATAAATCATCAGACCGCCAAAAAAGTTTGCCAGAAGATCTTTTGCAGCAAAGCCAACCGCGATTCCGCCGATACCACCAAAAGCGAGCACAGCACTTATGCTCACGCCAAGCGTTTGCAAGATCACTAAGGTCGTGGTCACCGTTACCGAAACCCGCAGTAATTTACTGATGGCTTCGATAGTGGCAGCGTCTATTCTATCTTCGTCGGTTCTATCCGTATTTTGGTCAATTAGGTTTTGCTCAGCATTACTAATAAACCGAACTAAAAACCAGCTGACCAGAATAACCAGACCAATATCCCGCAGGGTTGTTTGAACTGCAAAGTCAAAGATATGAGTCACTATAACCCAGGCCCCAAATCCCCAGATAAGAAACACGATTGGCCTGGAGAGCGAATTAATCAGGGCGTCATCCCAATTATTTTTAGTTTTGCGTAGTTGCCGATCGAGTTTGGCGTGCAAGCGCACCCAGATAAGGTTTGCCAAAAGAGTGACAAATACCACCATAAACACTTTGAAATAAAAGGTTGAATCACCGAGATTGCGTTCAAACCATATATCAATTGTCGATAAGTCCACTTATTTTCCCTGTTCTTGTTGGAAAGTCATTAACGTTTCATTAAGTTCCTGCCAGCGCGCGCTGGCTTTTAATGCCTTAAGACCAATAGGCGGCTGTGGCATTTGAAGCTTTTGCAATCGTCGATGGGATTCCTGATTGATTGCCGTACTGTCCAAGGCCTCAATTACTAGGCGAGTTGCAGCTCGGTCGTTACACACAAGTACCATATCGCAACCGGCCTCTAGTGCGCCTTTAGCGCGTTGGGCAAAATCGCCCATCACTTCCGCACCTTTCATCGACAAATCATCAGAAAAAATCACGCCGTCAAATTTCATTTTCTGACGCAAAATCTGTTGTAGCCAGATTTCCGAAAATCCTGCCGGCAATGAATCAACATTTGAATAGATGATGTGAGCCGGCATTAACGCCCCAAGCTGTTCATTCAGCTTGATAAAAGGTACAAGGTCTTTATCGCGTATTTCGCTGAAGTTTCGCTCGTCATAAGGGATGTCTACATGAGAGTCGGCTTCAACAGAGCCGTGGCCGGGAAAATGCTTACCGGTCGCAGCCATTCCACCAGCCCTCATACCTGCGACATAAGCCGCCGCTAAAACGCTAATTATATCTGGGTCTGTCGAAAATGCCCGATCACCAATAACGCGGCTCGTGGAATAACCTAAATCCAATACCGGAGCAAAACTGATATCGCAGCCGACCGCCTGGACTTCACGCGCCATTAACTCGCCAAAATCATGCGCATACTTGATTGCTCGGTCGGGACGCGTCAGATAATAATCTCCCAGCGTTTGAAGCGGCGGTAGGATAGAAAATTCTTCCTTAAAACGTTGGACTCGACCACCTTCTTGATCGACCGCGATAATAACGTCTGGATTGATGGCTCGGATAGATTGAGTTAACGCCAATATTTGATCCGCTGACTCAAAGTTTCGTGTGAAAAGAATCAGGCCCCCGCATAACTTTGAGGCAATGAGTTCTTTATCTTCTTCATTTAACTGGGTATCGGCAATGTCTAACATCACCGGGCCGATATTTCCCATACTAAATATCCCTTAAAATTTTTGCATGATAATAGCTTGCTATTATAGCGAGGTAAATTGACTTTCTTGATATTCCTGTCAAAGCGACAAAAAAAATCCTGCTAGCGCAGGATTTTATTGGATTCTTGAGCGAATGGGGACTTTTCGTTTATTTTTCGCCCAACAGCTGTTTTTTCATGGTTGGATTTATCGGCTTTTCGCCTAACCAGGTTTTCAGAAAAGCATCGTAAAAAGCTTTACCTGCGATGGTGCCCTTTTCCTGACCGTTAATCGTGACTACGGTGCCTAATTCAGGAAGAAAGTCTATCCATACTTTATCGCCTTCTTTTATTTCCGATTGCCAGATCTGATTAAACTGATCCACCATCGGCTGAAGGGCTTTTAGTTCTGACTCGCTATGGTTGGCCGCTATCCCGAGATTAAGCGCGCGAATTAATGCTGCAGGCTCTATCGATGAATTCTGACAATACAACACGAAGCGTTTGGCACCTTCACTCTTGAGAATATCGGCTACACTTTCTGCCTCATTTTGAAGATATAAGCCACCTACATAAACGGATTGATGTGCGCTGTTGCGAACGGCAGTCCCTTTAAGGCGCAGTTGTTCTCCACCGAGAGATAAATTGACAACTTCTTCAATTTCAACGCCAGCCAGCTCTTTTGCAAAGCAGGTATTAATGGCGATTACGCCTATCAAACTACCAATGACAAGTGAGACAATATGTTTCAATACCCTACCCCAGAAAAATACTTCAGTATGACTGCTTAAAAATTCCTTACGACCATTTCCATACCACCAAGTCCGTGGGTATCTGTTCTTATATATCTCATCACGGAATTGGGCCGATTAGAGTACAGTAAGAAACATCCTGTTGCAATTATAATAGAGCAAATTTTAGTCAATTAAGTGGATCCAGATCACAAAGCGCGAGTAATACGTAAAAATATGAAACATTTTACGATTATATCCTCCAATTCAATTTGAAAAGCGCCGAATTAGGTGTGGTTTTATTGATGTTAAGCAACTTGGCCGTTGGTTTTCCTCTTGAAGCCCACCGCTATCGGGTATATTCTCTTGCCATCACAATTTTCAAACCAATAATTAATCTTATAAAAGGTAATCTAAACCATGAAACTCACCCAACCATTTAACAAACTGATGTTAGCAGTTTGTGTTGTCGGTGCACTTTCAGCTTGCCAACCTCAAAAAGTTGAAAAGGCGGAAGAGCAAAAACCCAAGGGTCCTACCGTTGAAGATGCTAAAAACTATGTCGTTCAAGCTGAAGCGACGCTAGAGGCAGACTATGAGCATATTGCGAGAACTTACTGGGTTCAGGCGAATTTTGTCACCGAAGATACTAATGCTTTAGTCGCCAAAGTCAGTGAAGAAGCCACCAAAAAAGGTGTTGCGCTAGCTCTGGGAGCGAAGAAATTCAATGACATGGAATTAGACTACGACACGCGCCGTAAACTGGAAATACTCAAAGCCGGATTAACCATCCCTGCCCCAGAAGACGATGCTTTGACTAAAGAACTCGCGCAAATTACCTCCAATCTCGATGCAACTTATGCAAAAGGCTGTACCGAAAACAAAGGTGAATGTTACGTATTGGGGGAATTAAGCGACACCCTGGCAAAAGCCGATACCAGCCATGAGCAAAAATTGGCAGCCTGGGTTAACTGGCGAAAAGTTTCACCACAGATGCGTAAAGATTATCAACGTATGGTAGAAATCGCTAATCAAGGTTCGAAAGAGCTTGGCTTTGCCGACACTGGCTCACTCTGGCGTTCGAAATACGATATGGAAGCCGACGCGTTTGCACTAGAAATGGACCGCGTATGGGGCCAGGTAAAACCACTCTACGATTCGCTGCAATGTCATGTTCGTGCCAAATTAAACGAGAAATACGGCGACGATGTAGTTTCAAAATCTGGTCCCATCCCTGCGCACTTACTCGGTAATATGTGGGCCCAATCCTGGGGTAACATCTATGAAGACGTAGCACCGGAATCGGAAGAAAAAGCGACAGATTTAACGGCGCGCCTGGCTGCGAAGCAATATAGTGAAATTGAAATGGTTCGCACGGCAGAAAATTTCTTTAGCTCACTTGGCTTTGAACCACTACCCGATACTTTCTGGACACGTTCTTTATTTACTAAACCCCGCGACCGCGACGTTCAATGCCACGCTAGTGCTTGGGACCTGAGTATCGACGATTACCGCATTAAAATGTGTATCAAGAAAAACGCTGAAGATTTTGTTGTAATCCATCACGAGCTTGGCCATAACTACTATCAACGCGCGTATAATCTGAAACAACCGATTCTCTATCGCTCGAGTGCCAATGACGGTTTCCATGAAGCAATCGGCGACACTGTCGCTCTTTCGATTAACGATAGCTACCTGAAAGAAATCGGCCTGATTGATGACGTTCCTTCAGAAGCAGCTGACTTGCCTAACCTGATGAAAACTGCGCTAGATAAAGTCGCTTTTTTACCGTTCGGACTTTTGGTTGACAAGTGGCGTTGGGGCGTATTTAACGGCGAAATTCCTGCGGACAAATATAACCAGGGTTGGTGGAATTTACGTGAGAAATATCAAGGCGTAAAAGCACCAGTCGAGCGCGACGAAACTCAATTCGATCCAGGCGCTAAGTATCACGTTCCGGGTAATACCCCTTATTCAAGATACTTCCTGGCGCATATTTTACAATTTCAGTTCCATCGCGAACTTTGCCGCATAGCGGGCTATGAAGGTCCCCTTCATCGTTGCTCTATTTATGGCAACAAAGAAGCCGGCGCTAAATTGAATGCAATGCTGGAAATGGGTTCGAGTCGTCCATGGCAAGAAGCACTAAAAACCATGACAGGTTCGGATCAAATGGATGCCTCGGCCATTATTGATTATTTTGCGCCATTGAAAACCTGGTTGGATGAGCAAAACAAAGGTCGCCAGTGTGGTTGGTAATTTTTCATTGCGAAATTAAACATCAAACCGAAATAAAAACGCCCCTCTATTGAGGGGCGTTTTGTTTTAATTGGACAAATCCTAATGTGTCACTAATAACCGTCAGAGAAAAGTACCAGCTGGACTCCTTGTATTGACCACGGCGCACTGCCGCCGGTTGGTATGGGCATCGGTTGATACTTGAGGCTACCATCTTCATTTTTATCGGTATTAAGCGCTTGCACCATAAGATTAACAAATTGACTGGCAGCGACCTGAGTCTGCCAGCTTCGATACCCGTCTGGCCATTTTAGCGATGTCTCTCGCGGACGTGTACCACCTATGCCCGGCACGGTTCCAATATGCTCGAAACGCCCTTCAAGTGAATCATATCCCGCTTCGACCATAAGAAAATCCAGACGTGATATAACAGACGTGGAAACACGACTGTTCCAGCAAACCATCGGTAAACGATTTGCTTGTCCATTTAACCAGTGGGAGGCAAAAGACGCCAGTAATGTCCAGCCACTATTCATCTTGGCCGTAGACGTCGCATCGGCGGTTATTGCGGCCTGCATCACTTGATAAACGTTTTGCCAGCTCACCTGACGTTGTGGCACACCCGCCTGGAGAAATATTTCATTGGCCGTTTTAACCGCCATTTCCTTATCTTCAGCGGTCCATTCAACGCCATCTTCAATACCTTTGGCGAGTATTTCTGCGCGATACATCAATGCATCAGCCGAATGAGAAACCTGCATCAAACCGTTGCGCGGTTTTGGCCAGAAAAAAGCTTCCAGCCGATCATGCCAGCTACTCACTGCTTCTCCGACAGGGTGTCGCTGATACATGGGAGTAAAAGGGTCTTCATCAATCCAGGCAACTATAGCGCGTGCAAAATCTTCATCTGAGGCATCTTTAGCAGGCACTACAGGCGGATAAATATCTTCCCCGATGACCTCAACTCCCGCATCGTCAATTACAACGGGATCCTGACTGGGGGTTTCAATGTCTGCTTGAATTCGCGCTTCAGCGTAGGCGGTAAATAAATCCTGTTCCAAAAAAGTTAAGCCATCCCAGTAATCCAACGCTTGATCGGTCAAGCGCGCCGCTACAGCGTTACCATCATCATCGATAACGGGCTTTAACATGTCACGATTCATCAGAAAGAAAGCGTCGTCAACTTGCAAGGAGTCTCGATAAGACCAGGGAACCATTAAACGATTGAGTACTTCGACGCTAAATCGTTTTTCGGCAAGAATTAACTGACATAATTTATCATTGCTGCTTTCCAACGGCATCTGGCTATCGCGCCAAGCTTGGTGTTGGTGGAAACGCTTAAACCAGACCTTCCATGCCCCTATGTATAGAGCTCTGGGAATCTCAAAATGATCAGCGCTGGGGAAAATCGTATTTTTCATTAGCTAATCCTAAACAATTGATTCGTATGCATATAAAGCATATTAAAGGTTTTTTTTTATAATACAATCTAGGTAGCAAAGGTTTTGCTAATAGAGTGACCAAGGTCAATGTCGTCATAGCCTGGACTCAAATTAACTATAGACCATAATAGCGCAATCTCTTGCTTTATTCGTGATCGTTAAAAGGAATACGCATGCAATAACAATCATTTAGTGTAATGCCTCATTATTTTCGGGTAAAATACGCGCCAAATTTTGTCGATATTATTCAGTGTTGAAAATCTATCAAGCTGAAATAACCTAATCCTGATCGAGGAGACACCATGGAATTATCTGCGTTAACCGCAATTTCACCTGCAGATGGCCGTTACGGCAGCAAGACCACAGAGCTTCGCGCAATATTCAGCGAATTTGGTCTAATTAAATACCGCGTCATTGTAGAGGTTCGCTGGTTGCAAGCCCTCGCCGCACACGAAAAAATTACTGAAGTTCCCGCATTTAGCGAGGCCGCGAACGCCCTGCTCGACGGCATTGTCGACAATTTCTCAGAAGCCGACGCGCAACGTGTAAAAGATATCGAAAGCACGACTAATCACGACGTAAAAGCCGTTGAATATTTTCTGAAAGAGAAAACGGCCGAAAATGACGAAGTCAGTAGCGTGAGTGAATTCATTCATTTTGCCTGCACTTCAGAAGATATCAACAACCTGTCTTATGCGTTAATGCTAAAAGATGCGGCAATTGTGGTTTGCAACTATCAGGACGACATTGTTAATGCCGTTCGCGAGCTCGCTCATCAATACGCTGAAATCCCGCTGATGTCGCGTACGCATGGTCAACCTGCTTCGCCAACAACACTCGGAAAAGAAATGGCAAATGTTGTCGCTCGATTGCAACGACAGCAGGCGCAATTTGACCGAGTTCAGTTGATGGGGAAAATCAATGGCGCCGTTGGTAACTACAATGCTCATATCTCTGCTTATCCGGATGTTGACTGGCCGGCATTTGCTCAAACCTTTATCGAAGGCCTCGGTTTAACCTGGAATCCTTATACAACACAGATTGAACCACATGATTATGTGGCTGAATATTTCGATGTCATTACTCGTTTTAACACGATACTCATCGATTTTAATCGCGACGTCTGGGGTTACATTGCACTGGGTCATTTCAAACAGAAAACTATCGCCGGTGAAATCGGCTCATCGACCATGCCGCATAAAGTGAATCCGATCGATTTTGAAAACTCAGAGGGCAATCTGGGCATTGCTAATGCGCTTTTTACTCACCTGGGGCAAAAATTACCGATTTCTCGTTGGCAGCGTGACCTATCCGATTCAACGGCTCTGCGTGCGTTAGGAATGGGTGTCGCTCACTCGTTAATTGCCTACCAGGCAACCCTCAAGGGCATTTCTAAACTGGAAGTTAATGAAACTTCCTTGGCCAACGAACTCGACCAAAACTGGGAAGTACTGGCAGAACCGATTCAGACAGTGATGCGTCGTTACGGCATAGAAAAGCCCTACGAAAAGCTTAAAGAACTCACGCGCGGTAAACGCGTTGATCAGGCCGGTATGCAGGCATTTGTTGATCAGTTAGATTTACCCCAGAGTGCTAAAGATGAGTTACGCGCTTTAACACCTGCCAATTATATTGGTAACGCCGTCACTCAAGCTAAAAATATCTAACCAAAATAAGCCAGTTCTATCCTTGAGAGCTGGCTTATTGTTTCCCGATTATGCTGCACAACTTTGACCCGCATAACTTTCTCGCCAATCACTGGCAAAAATCCCCTTGTATCATTAAAAACGCTTTTACTCAGCCGCCCGCTTTCGTAACAGCCGATGAGCTTGCCGGTTTTGCGCTCGAAGAAGAAATCGAATCTCGAATTATCCGCAATGACAATAACCAATGGCAGTTATTCCATGGTCCATTTGATGAAGCGGATTTTTCTGAGTTACCAGAATCCCACTGGACGTTATTGGTGCAAACGCTCGATTATTGGTTCCCAGACATTAACCAGTTGTTGGCGCATTTTCGCTTTATTCCTCGCTGGCGCTTTGACGATGTGATGGTCAGTTTTGCCACTAATCATGGCGGGGTTGGTCCACATTTTGATAATTATGATGTTTTTCTTATTCAGGCAGAAGGAGAAAGGCGATGGCGAGTCGGCAAGATGGGAGATACCGGCGCGCAACAGACAAAAATTGATGGATTACTCCATTTGGCCGAATTTGAACCGATTATCGATGTCATTATGCAGCCTGGAGATATGCTCTACATTCCTCCCGATACTCCACATTGGGGCGAGTCCATCGGCGAGTCTATCGGATATTCTGTTGGTTACCGCGCGCCGCAAACGCGTGACCTACTCGCGTTGCTGGCCGAACATTTTGAGCAGTCAGCCACAAATGAATTCTTTACCGATAGTTATCGATGTCAACCCAACTACAGTAACGAAATAGAGCCAGAACTTTATCAGTGGGCAAAAAGAAAATTACAAAATATCGCCAATAATCAAGAACTTATAGAGTCTCTTTTAAGTCAGTTTTTAACTTCTCCCAAAATTGCACCCGTGGCGGAACATCAGCAACTAGCAGATAGAGCGATAAAAAATATTCTCAACCTGAAGCTCGCACCCGGTGTTAATTGCAGTTGGTTTAAAACAGATGACAAGTACACTTTAACTATTGAAGGTGAATCGTACTGTTTCACAAGTAATGATGACGCGTTAGTTAAACAATTGGCCGCGGGTGAAGTTGTTGATTTTAAAGGTCTAGCGGCAAATTCAAGAGAATTTGCATTTTATGAAACATTGTCTAGGATTGTAGATAGAGGCTACTTTTTGTTCAATATTTAAACATAGCCCAAATCTATGACAGACATTTACCAATTTGACACAGTTAAATGGTTAGCAGCTGCGGCAGACATTATGGAGATCCGCAAGAAAGTTTTTGTCGTTGAACAGCGGTTTGATAAAGAAGTACTCTGCGATCAATTTGACCACAACTGCTACCACGTTCTGGTACGCGACCGACGAGGCGAATGCGTTGGCTGCGGTCGTTTAATTCCTGACGGCCGTATCGGCAAGATTGCGGTTTTGATCAATCACCGAGGCAATGGTATCGGCAGCGGCATTCTGAGAAAGTTGATTAAAATAGCCCAGCGAAAACAAATCGCCAATCTGGCCTTAAACGCTGAAACCGAACTCACCGCCTTTTACGACCAACAAAAATTTCACGCCGACGGCCCGGTTTACATGAAACAGGGCGTCCCTTATCAGCGCATGATAAAACGTTTAGCGTAAACTGAAAAACTCCCCCTGAGCCATTCAGTTCAAGCGCCCCCCTCTCACTTTAAGGTTTCTTCAACACAGCCATGGTCAAACGCGACACACATATTTTATTTCCCTGTTCATCGCTAATTTGAATATCCCACACCTGAGTCGATCGGCCTAAATGAAAAGGTGAAGCCTTAGCAAAAACTTTACCCTGGCGAATACTCTTGAGATGATTGCCATTCACCTCAAGACCAACACAGTAATGTTCAGCATCAACCGCGATGTTCGCAGCCATGCTGCCCACTGTTTCGGCCAGTGCAATCGATGCCCCACCGTGTAAAATCCCCATAGGCTGGTGCGTTCGATGATCCACTGGCATAGAGGCGACTAAATAATCATCCCCAATTTCCGTAATTTCAATTCCCAGATGCTCGACCAGAGTTTCTTGTCGATTTATTTGTAACGCCTCTAAAGTCGCAGTTTTTTTCCAAATTGACATAATGTTTAACTCTCTTTACTTTTGACCGAAGGCTAACATAGTTTTTTAGATCGATCGCTAAATCTCTTGCCTCCTTTGTTAGCTTTCTCTTGAGCAAACGCACTGCGCAGATTTTTAACCGTTATTCTTGTCAGCTACAATGGCATCCGTTTTCTTTACCATGTTTCTTGCATTCTGCTTGAATAATCCCGCATAATTTAGCAATGAATAAAGACGCCCCAACTACTGAAACCAATAAGCAATTAACGGCCACCGACAAGCAAGCGGTAAAGCTCTCATCTCTGGGAGAACTCGTGGCCAAAACAAGCGAGGTTTTAGCGGCAGCCAAACAGACAATTCAGATCTACAGCAGAAACCTTGACCCTCGAATACTGAATAATCGCGATATAGAAAAGATAGTGACGCGCTTCGTCCGATCGAGCCGTTTTGTGCGTGTAGAAATATTGATTACCGATGAACGTAACTTACAAGGCATAGATCATCGCCTGGTTAACCTCGCTCAGAAATACACCAGCTTTATTCAGATTCGACTCATTCCGAAAGACTACCACGAAAATTACTTTGGTTTTTATCTGGTCGATGGCCGTCATTTACTCTATCGCAATAACGTCGAACGTTTTGAAAGCGAATACCACCAATTACCTAGCAGCCTGATAAAGCAAAAAAGCAAATACTTTGATGATATCTGGCAACAATCTTCTCCTGCGAGTCATCTTCGCGCTTTGCATTTATAGCCAACCCGATCAACGAGGTTCAACCTGTGAAATTTAATACTCGCCACCGTAAAAATCTTCGCCAAATTATAGGCGCTATTTTCGCACTGGCTTGTTTTCTGGCGAGCAGCAACCTTTTTGCCGAAATGTTTATTCACCAGCTCAAATATCAACAAGGTTCACAAATAATCCCGGTGATAAAACCTCATCTAAGTGAAAGCACCGTCATCAGCGCTAAGGACTATAAACTTTTTATTCAATCAACGCCGCAAGAATACGAAAAAATAAAGTCGATGCTGATTATGCTGGACAAGAAACCTGGTCAATATATGGTCGAAGTAAAAATACTCAGCCGAAAACTCGATAACTGGGAATTAAAGCAAACTCAGATAACCGCTTCTAACGAGCAAGTTTCCGGAAAAATAACGCGTTATCAAAGTGGCTCTAATCGAGACAATGAGAAACTATTTAGTTTAAGACTGATTGAAGGTTACCAGGGATTTGTTAATACCGGCGAGAGCTTTATGACAAATCAACTAGTTAATCACTACGGCAGTTTTCTTCCACAGTCAGGTTACAAAAAAGTTACCAGTGGCTTTTACGTTTCTCTAAACGAAACCAATAATAATCTGGTCCGCATAGCGGTTTCCGCGCAAGCGCAGAATCGCCAGTCAAATAACAGCCAAAATATAAACCAGTCAGCTACAACCAGTTACGTTACCGGCAATAAAGGCGATTGGATTTTATTAGCGACAATCAATGACACGCAAACCAATAAGCAGTCAAGTCAATACTCCACCGAAAGTAGTCGTTCGAATAAACGTTGGTACTACATTCGTGTTAATGATATTGCCAATTAACAAATTAATCATTTATTGCCAATCTGTTTGAAGATCATAATCTTTTGTTCTAGTGAAGTGATACTTTTTCACGTATATTGCCTGCCCGAGTTAAATTTATCAGAGCCTGTTTTTATAAAACAATGCTAACCAAGGTATTTAAAGAGTTTAAACAACTTATGCCCATCGCTCTGCCGGCTGTTATGGCTCAGCTGGCGCAGATGGCTATGGGTGTCATAGATACTTTGATGGCCGGCCACCATAGCAATGATGCACTCGCCGCTATTGCAATAGGAACGAGCTTGCTCCATCCGGTGCTGGTTTTTTTTATGGGATTATTTCTCGCATTTAATCCTATTATCGCCCATCACAAAGGTGCCGGTGAAAACTTAAAAATAGGCGGTAGTATTCGTCTCGCAATGTTTTTGGCAATCGCATTTGCTCCCATTGCAATTGTGATGTTGCTGAATGCGCAATTTATATTAGCTATGCTAGGCGTCGACGAGAATATCGCTCTGCTATCCACGCGCTATTTACACGCAACCGTTTGGGGATGGCCGGGATTGCTATTATTTCTTGCGCTTCGATTCTGTAACGAAGGCCTGTTTTCGACACCAGCTATTTTAACGGCGACTCTAATATCGATTCCGTTCAACATTTTGTTTAATTATTGGTTTATGTACGGCGGTTACGGTGTACCAGCGTTGGGTGCAGTCGGACTCGGCTATGCAACGGGCCTGGTCTGGACAATTATGTGTATTGGTTTGCTCGTCTACACCGCGGTAACGCCTAAATATAAAGAGCTGGAAATATTTAAACACTGGAAAATTCCGAGTCAGTCTGAAATTAAGGAAGTTTTCAAACTCGGTTTTCCCATGGCCATCACTTTAGGTTTTGAAGTCACTATGTTTGCCGCGGTTTCACTGATGATTGCTCGCTACCCGACCCAGGTAATGGGTGCACACCAGATCGCAGTCAATATTGCTTCTTTGTCTTTTATGATTCCACTTGGCATCTCACAAGCGATTACGGCCAGGGTCGGATTTTTTTCGGGTAAAAAAGATCGTTACTCGCTAAGGCTTGCTGGCTATACCGGAATTGGTACGGCTGCTGCTCTATCGGCATTTTCAGCGAGTGCTATGATATTTATTCCTGCGTTGCTCGTTTCATTTTATACCAGCGACCTTGAGGTAATCTCGATCGCTATCGGTTTATTGTTTTATGCTGCGGTTTTTCAGTTTTCAGATAGTTTACAAGTTGCCAGTGCCGGCGCATTGCGCGGTGTAAAGGATACCAAAATGCCAATGATCATCACGGCAATTTCTTACTGGCTAGTTGGATTTCCAGTGGGATACTATCTAGCCGAGTATATGGATTATCAGGCAAATGGTTATTGGATAGGATTGATTGCAGGTCTGTCTTCTGCCGCAGGCTTACTACTATATCGATGGAAAAAACTCTCTCGCAATATCTAATCGAGCTGTGCAGTTAGCCAGTCGAATGCTCGATCAAGATGTTCAAAGTATTGAATAATCATTTTGTTAGGCAGACCATAAATAGATTCATACAAACGTTGAAGCTCACTATCAACGGCAAATTCACACACGATTGCCGCGGCAATACATTGTTCACTCCAACTAACAATTTGCTCTAGCGAATCCGCGGTATGGCTGTATGGGTTCTTGCGATTAATTAATAGTCCAAATGGCTCCTTTAATCTATCTGCCGCTACAGCTTGAATAGACTGAATGTGGTTATTGGTGAGTTCCACCGACTCTAAGACTTCTATTTCCAGAACTCTAGAATTTCTAATTCGCAAGGTCGCAATGTCGATTTGAATCGTTTCCATAACAAAGTTGATTGTCGACTCGTGCTATTCATTATCGTTGAATTTCTAATGACATTTTCAGGACAATAAAAAAGGCGCTAAAAAGCCTATCTCTTGATCACATTTTCTGATTAAGCGATTGAGCCAAATGATAACCGTCAAGGATGGTTTCCAATAGAAACCATCCTTCCCATAATGTTTTCCAACCAACAATTCCCGTTCGCTTACTATCGT
>Ga0209475_10000781_pt1 | contig 51132 bp, 28 predicted proteins | sample tdDd471_FD_187128 | JGI IMG/M metagenome (GOLD analysis project Ga0209475, IMG submission 187128) | Marine sediment microbial communities from the Atlantic coast under amendment with organic carbon and nitrate - tdDd47.1 (SPAdes)... | ecosystem: Environmental > Aquatic > Marine > Coastal >... | reverse complement strand
GCGCCCGCCGGCGATCTGGCCGGAGCCCGACAGGTTGACGGTGTTGCCGGCGATCGTGATCGCGCCGTTGGCGAGGGTCACGTCGAAGACGTCCTCGGAGGTCGGCCCGTCGGTCCAGTCGCAGGTCCTGCCGGACGCCGCGAAGCGCGCGCCGACGTCGAAGGCGACGCCGTCCAGCGCGCCGCCGGCGCCCGCAGCCGCCTGGAGCTCCACGCAGCCGACGGCGCCGCCGACGATCTGCGCCTCGCCGGACAGCGCCACGTCCACCTGCCCGACGTGGAGCTGCCCGTCGTGGAGCGTCATCGTGAACGTGTCTTCGTCCGCGGTGCCGCTGCTGCCGTCCGCCCAGGGGCAGCTCTCGCCGCCCTTGACGTAGCGGGCGCCGGCAGAGAACGACACGCCCCCGACCGGGATGTCCGCCGAGGTCGCCAGCTCCGCGCAGGTCATGGCGCCGCCGTCGATCCGCCCCGAGCCCGACAGCTGCACCGTCGCGCCGCCGACGTGGACCTCGCCGTCCTTCAGCGCCAGCTCCAGGGCGTAGGCGTCGGCCGCGGCCGTCGTCTTCGTCGTGTCGGACCAGGTGCAGGTCTCGCCGGCGGCCACGTAGCGCGCCCCGGTCGAAAACGACACGCCGCCGACGTCGGTTGCGGTGAAGCCGGCGCTGGCGGCGAGCTCGACGCAGGTCACGACCCGATCCTCGATGGTCCCCGAGCCGGACACCGTCATGTCGTTGCCGGCGACCCGGATGGCCCCGGCGAGGCGCGCCGAGAGCGTGTCGACCGTCGGCGTCGCGGTCGTCCCGTCGTCCCAGGTGCAGCTCGCGCCGGCGGCGGCGTACCGCGCCCCGGCCGTCAGCTCGGAGCTGGCGATGGACACGCTCGCGTCGGCGTCGAGCTCGACGCAGGTCACCCGGCCGCCCGCGATCTGCCCGGTGCCCGAGACCCGGATGGTGTTGCCGGCGATGCTCAGCTCGCCGTTGTCGAGGGTCACGTCCAGCACGTCCTCGGCGACCGGGCCGTCCGTCCAGTCGCAGGTCCGCCCGGCGGCGGCGTAGCGCGCGCCGACGTCGAAGGACACGCCGTCGAGCGTCGCGCCGGCGCCGGCGCCGCCCGCCGCCTCGAAGGTCACGCAACCGACCGAGCCCCCGATGACCTGGGCCTCGCCCGACAGCGCCAGGTTGGCCCCGCCGACCGCGAGCTGGCCGTCGTGGAGCGTCAGGGTCAGCGTCGTCTCGTCCGCGGCGTCGGTGCTGTGGTCGGCCCACTCGCAGCTCGCGCCGCCCTTGATGTAGCGGGCGCCGGCGGAGAACGACAGGCCGCCGACCGGCACGTCGGCGGAGGTCCGGAGCTCGGCGCAGTCCAGGGAACCGCCGACGATCCTGCCGGCGCCGGAGAGCTGGACCGTGGTGGTCCCGACCTGGACCTCGCCGTCCTTCAGCGCGACCTCGAGGCTGTAGGCGTCGGCCGGCGACGTCGTGCTGGTGGCGTCGGCCCAGGCGCAGGTCTTGCCGGCCGCGGTGTAGCGCGCCCCGGTCGAGAACGTCACCCCGCCGAGGTCGGCCGCGGTGGCGCCGGCGGTCGCCGCCAGCTCGACGCAGGTCACGACCCGGTTCTCGATGAGCCCGGTCCCGGCCGCGCTCAGGGTGAAGTCGCCGGCCTCGATGTCGCCGGACAGGCGCGCCGACAGCGTGTCGACGCTCGGCTTTTCCGTCTTCCCGTCCTTCCAGGTGCAGGTCGCGTTGGCCGCGGCGTAGCGCGCCCCGGCGGACAGGTTCGAGCCAGCGATCGGCACGCTCGCGTCCGCGTCGAGCTCGACACAGGTCACGCGGCCGCCGGCGATCTGGCCGGCGCCCGACAGGGTCACGGTGTTGCCGGCCACGCTGACCTGGCCGTTGTCCAACGCCACGTCGAGGACGTCCTCGGTGGCCGCCTCGTCCATCCAGTCACAGGTCCGGCCGGCCGCGGCGAAGCGCGCGCCCACGTCGAAGCTGACGCCGTCGAGCTCGGGGCTCGTGCCGCCCGCGGCGGAGAACGTCACGCACCCGACCGCGCCGCCGATGACCTGGGCCTCGCCGGACATGGACAGGTTCAGCCCGCCGACCGCCAGCCGCCCCTCGTCGAGCGTCATGGTCAGGGTGTTCTCGTCGCCAGCGTCGCCCCAGGCACAGCTCGCGCCGGCCTTCGTGTAGCGGGCCCCGGCCGAGAACGTGATCCCGCCCAGCGGGACGTCCCCGGAGGTCTGGAGATCCGCGCAGCTCAGCGCGCCGCCGACGATCTTGCCCGAGCCGGCCAGGGTCAGCGTCGTGGTGCCGACGTGGACCTCGCCGTCCTTCAGCGCGACCTCCAGGGTGTAGGCCCCGGCGGGCGACGTCGTGGTGGTCTCGTCGGACCAGCCGCAGGTCTTCCCCGCGGCGGCGTAGCGGAGGCCGGTCGAAAACGTCACGCCCCCGACGTCGGCCGACCCCGCGCCGGCGGCCGTCTCGAGCTCGACGCAGGTGACGACCCGGTCCTCGATGAGCCCGGTGCCCGCGGCGGAGACCGTCACGTCGCCGACCGCGACGTCGCCGGCGAGGTACGCCGACAGCGTGTCGACGCTCGGCTTCACCGTCTCCCCATCGCGCCAGGTGCAGGGCGCGTTGGCCGCGGCGTAGCGGGCGCCGGCGGACAGCGCCGCGCCCGCGACCGGGATCGTCGCGTCGGCGTCCAGCTCGACGCAGGTCACGCGCCCGCCGGCGATCTGACCCGCTCCCGACAGGTTCACCGTGTTGCCGGCCACGTTGACCTGGCCGTTGTCGAGCGTCACGTCGAGGACGTCCTCGGCGGCCGCCTCGTCCATCCAGTCGCAGGTCTTGCCGGCGGCGGCGAAGCGCGCGCCGACGTCGAAGCTGACGCCGTCGAGGTCGGCACCCACGCCGCCTCCGGCCGAGAACGTCACGCAGCCGACGGCGCCGCCGATGACCTGGGCCTCGCCCTCCATCGTGAGGTCGACGTTTCCGACGGCGAGCCGGCCGTCGTGGAGCGTCAGGGTCAGCGTGTCCTCGTCCGCGCTGCTGCTCGACCCGTCCGTCCAGGGGCAGGTCTCGCCGCCCTTGACGAAGCGTGCGCCGGCCGCGAACGAGACCCCGCCGAGGGGGATGTCGGCCGAGGTCGCCAGCTCCGCGCAGTTCAGCGAGCCGGCGTCGAGCTGCGCGGCCCCGGACAGGGTCACGGTCGTGTCCCCGACCTGGACGAGCCCGTCCTTCAGCGCGACCTCCAGGACGTAGCCCTCGGCTGAAGCGCTCGTGGTCGTCGTGTCGGCCCAGACGCAGGTCTTGCCGGCGCCGACGTAGCGGACGCCGGTCGCGAACGACACGCCGCCGACGTCCATCGCCGTGGTCCCGGCGCTCGCCGACAGCTCGACGCAGGTGACGACCTTGTCCTCGATGAGCCCGGTGCCCGCGGCCTCCATCTCGACCCCGGCGAGCGTGATGGACCCGGACAGGCGCGCGGCCAGCGTCGCGACCGTCGGCGGCGCCGCCCCGTCGTCCCAGTCGCAGCTCGCGCCGGCGGCGGTGTAGCGCGCCCCGGCGGAGAGCTCCGAGTCGCCGAGCGCGATCGTCGCGTCGGCGTCCAGCGCGACGCAGGTCACGCGCCCGCCGGCGATCTGACCCGCGCCCGACAGGCTCACGGTGTTGCCCGCGACGCTGATCTGACCGTTGTCGAGCGTCACGTCGAGGACGTCCTCGGCGGCCGCCTCGTCCATCCAGTCGCAGGTCCGCCCGGCGGCGGCGAAGCGCGCGCCGACGTCGAAGCTGACGCCGTCGAGGTCGGCCCCGACGCCGCCCGCGGCCGAGAACGTCACGCAGCCGACGGCGCCGCCGACGACCTGGGCCTCGCCGGACATCGCGAGGTTCACGTTGCCCACGGCGAGCCGGCCGTCGTGGAGCGTCAGGGTGAGCGTGTCCTCGTCGGCGCTGCTGCTCGAGCCGTTCGCCCAGGGGCAGGTCTCGCCGCCCTTGACGAAGCGCGCGCCCGCCGCGAACGAGACCCCGCCGAGGGGGACGTCGGCGGAGGTCGCGAGCTCGGCGCAGTTCAGCGAGCCGCCGTCGAGCTGCGCGGCCCCGGACAGGGTCACGGTCGTGTCGCCGACCTGGACGAGCCCGTCCTTCAGCGCGACCTCCAGGACGTAGCCGTCGGCCGAGGCGCTCGTGGTCGTCGTGTCGGCCCAGACGCAGGTCTTGCCGGCGCCGACGTAGCGGACGCCGGTCGCAAACGACACGCCGCCGACGTCCATCGCCGTGGTCCCGGCGCTCGCGGACAGCTCGACGCAGGTGACGACCTTGTCCTCGATGAGGCCTTCGCCCGCGGCCTCCATCTCGACGCCGGCGAGCTCGATGGACCCGGACAGGCGCGCGGCCAGCGTCGCGACCGTCGGCGGCGCCCCGTCGTTCCAGTCGCAGCTCGCGCCGGCGGCGGTGTAGCGCGCCCCGGCGGAGAGCTCCGAGTCGCCGAGCGCGATCGTCGCGTCGGCGTCCAGCGCGACGCAGGTCACGCGCCCGCCGGCGATCTGGCCCGCGCCCGACAGGTTCACGGTGTTGCCCGCGACGCTGATCTGACCGTTGTCGAGCGTCACGTCGAGGACGTCCTCGGCGGCCGCCTCGTCCATCCAGTCGCAGGTCCGGCCGGCGGCGGCGAAGCGCGCGCCGACGTCGAAGCTGACGCCGTCGAGATCGGCGCCCGCGCCGCCCGCGGCCGCGAACGTCACGCACCCGACGGCCCCACCGATGACCTGGGCCTCACCGGACATCGTCAGGTTCACGTTGCCGACCGTGAGCTCGCCCTCGTGGAGCGTCATGGTCAGCGTGTCCTCGTCCGCGCTGCTGCTCGAGCCGTCCGCCCAGGGGCAGGTCTCGCCGCCCTTGATGTAGCGGGCGCCGGCCGAAAACGAGATCCCACCGAGGGGGACGTTTGCCGAGGTCGCCAGCTCGGCGCAGGTCAGCGCGCCGTCGTCGAGCCGCCCGGCGCCGGACAGCGTGACCGTCGTGTCGCCGACCTGGACGACGCCGTCCTTCAGCGCGACCTCCAGGGCGTAGCCGGCCGCCAAGGCCGTCGTGGTCGTGGTGTCGGACCAGACGCAGGTCTTTCCGGCCGCGGTGTAGCGGACGCCCGTCGAGAACGACACGCCGCCCACGTCCATCCCCGTCGTCCCGGCGCTCGCCGAGAGCTCGACGCAGGTGACGACCTGATCCTCGATGAGGCCGGAGCCCGCGGCGGTCATCTCGACGCCGCCGATCTCCACCTCGCCGGCCAGCCGCGCCGACAGGGTGTCGACGGTCGGGATCGGCCCGGCGCTCCAGCCGCAGTCGGCCCCGGCAGCGGCGTAGCGCGCCCCGGCCGAGAACGCCGAGCTGCCGATGGCCACCGTCGCGTCGGCGTCGAGCGCGACGCAGGTCACGCGCCCGCCGGCGATCTGCCCGCTGCCCGACAGGCTCACCGTGTTGCCAGCGACGCTGAGCTGGCCGTTCTCGAGCGTCACGTCGAGGACGTCCTCGGTGGCCGCCTCGTCCATCCAGGCGCAGGTCTTGCCCGCGGCCGCGAACCGCGCCCCGACGTCGAAGCTGACGCCGTCGAGGTCGGCCCCGACCCCGCCGGCGGCCGCGAACGTCACGCAGCCGACCTCGCCGCCGATGACCTGGGCCTCGCCGGACATGCTCAGGTCCACGCCGCCGATGGCGAGGCGGCCGTCGTGGAGCGTCATCGTCAGGGTGCTCTCGTCAGCGACCGTCTCGCTGCCGTCGCGCCAGGCGCAGGTCGCCCCGGCCCGCCCGTAGCGGGCCCCGGCGGAGAACGCCACGCCGCCCATCGGCACGTCGGCCGCGGTCTGCAGCTCCGCGCAGGTCACCTGGCCGCCCGCGATGCGCGCGGCGCCGGCCAGGGTCACGCTGACCCCGCCGACCTGGACCTGGCCGTCGTCGAGGGACAGCCAGAGGGTGTTCTCGGGCTCGGCCAGGGACGTCGTCCCGTCGGAGAAGACGCAGGTCGCGTTGGCCGCCGTGTAGCGGGCGCCCGCCGCGAACGACACGCCGTCGAGGGCCACCCGGGCGCTGCCGCCGGCCTGCAGCTCGGCGCAGCGGACCTTGCCGCCGACCACGGTCGCGGCGCCCGACAGGCTCAGCTGCACCGGGTCGACGTCGAGCGTCCCGTCGTCGAGCGTCAGCTCGAAGGTGTCGGCGACCGCCGCCTCGCTGGCCCAGGCGCAGGTCGCGCCGGCCTTGGAGAAGCGCGCCCCGGCGCTGAAGCTGACCCCGCCCAGGGCCACGTCTACGCCGCCGCTGGACGCGAGCTCGGCGCAGGTGAGCTGGCCGTTGGCGACGATGGCCGTGCCCGAGAGCGTCAGCGTCGCCCCGTCGACCGCGAGCTGTCCGTCTTCCAGCGTGACCTCGAACGTGTCCTCCGTCGCGGGCTCGCTCGCCCACGCGCAGGTGGCGCCCGTCTTGGCGTACCGAGCGCCGAGCGCGAACGACACGCCGCCGACCGAGGCCCGGGCCGAGCCCGACGACGCCAGCTGGGCGCAGGTCAGCGCCCCGCCCTCGATGGTCCCCTGGCCGGACAGGGCGACCGTCACGTTGCCGACGGACATCTCGCCGTCGCGGAGCACCAGGTCGAAGCGGTCGCCGTCGGCGGACGCGGTCGTCTCGCTGCCGTCGGCCCAGGCGCAGGTCCGGCCGCGCTTGGCGTAGCGCGCGCCGGCGTCGAAGCTCAGCCCCGCCAGGTCGAGGCCCCCCGCGGAGTCGAGCTCGGCGCAGGTCAGCTCGCCGTCCTCGACCAGGGCCGAGCCGGAGAGCACGAGGTTCGCGCCGTCGATCGTGATCGCCCCGTTCCGGAGCGTCAGGCGCAGGCTCTCGGGGCCGGCCGGGCTCGACGTCCCGTCGGCCCAGGCGCAGGGCTGGCCCACGCCGGTGTAGCGGGCGCCGGCGTCGAAGCTCACGCCGCCCAGCGAGATCTCGGCCGCCCCGGCGGCGTCGAGCTCGGCGCACGCGACCCGCCCGCCGAGGAGCGTAGCGTTGCCGCTCAGGCTCAGGGTCGTCGGCCCGGCGTCGAGGCGGCCGTCCCGGAGCGCGAGCAGGAGCGCGCTCTCGGTCGCGTCGGTGGTCGTCCCGTCGGCCCAGGTGCAGCTCGAACCGGCGCTGGCGTAGCGCGCGCCGGCGTCGAAGGCGACCCCGGCGAGGTCCACCGAGGCGCCGCCGGCGGCGTCGAGCTCGGCGCAGGTGAGGCGGCCCCCGGCGACCTCGGCCGCCCCGGACAGCATCAGCGTCGCGGGCCCGACCACGATCTGCCCGTCGGAGAGCGTCAGTGCAAAGGTGTCCGCGCTGGGCGCTGCGGCGCCGTCACAGGCCGCGCCGGCCTTGGCGTAGCGGGCGCCGACGTCGAAGCTCACGCCGCCGATCCCGGCCGCGCCGCCACCCGCGGCCTGCATCGTCGCGCAGGTCAGCGCGCCACCGGCGATGGTCGCCGAGCCGTTCAGCTCGACGCTGGCCTGCCCGAGGTCGAGGGCGCCGCGGGCGAGGGTCAGCTCGAGGGTGTCCTCGGCCCCGTCGGACCAGCCGCAGTCCTCGCCGGAGGCCGCGTAGCGCGCCCCGGCCTCGAAGGCGATGCCGCCGAAGGGCAGCTCCGCCCCGGCGCCGACGTCGAAGGTGGCGCAGGTCAGGCGCTTGCCGACGACCTCGCCCCAGCCGGACAGGCTCAGGCTGCCCGGCCCGGCGGCGACCTGGCCGTCGCGGAGCGCGACCTGGAGCGTCTGGTCGGTCGCGGTCGTCGCCGTCCCGTCGCGCCAGGTGCAGGTCCGGCCGGCGCCGATGTAGCGGGCGCCCCCGTCGAAGCTGACGCCGGCCAGCCCGATCTTGCCGTCGCCCGCGCCGCCCACGGCGGCGGCCGCGTCGAGCTCGGCGCAGGTCAGGACCCCGCCCTGCAGGGTCGCCGCGCCCGAGAGCGTCAGCGCGACCTGCCCGACCTCGAGGGTGCCGTTCTTCAGCGCGATGGCGAAGGTGTTGGCCGCGGCGTCGGTGCGGGTCCCGTCGGCCCAGGCGCAGCTCGCGCCGCCCTTGGCATAGCGGGCGCCGATGGCGAAGACCACGCCGCCCAGCGGGATGTCGGCCCCGGCGTCCAGCTCGGCGCAGGTGAGCGCCCCGCCCTCGATGGAGCCCGCGCCCGAGAGCTCGACCGAGCCCACGCCGTCGATGTCCAGGGACGCGCCCCCGAGGAGCAGCTCGAAGCGGTTGGCGACCGGGACGTCCCCTGCATCAGTCCAGTCACAGGTCGCGCCGCCCGCGGTGAAGCGCGCGCCGACGTCGAAGGTCAGCCCCCCGAGGGGCGCCTGGCCGGCGGCGTCGAAGCTGACGCAGCGGACCTGGCGGTCGACGATCTCGCCCGCGCCCGAGAGCTCGACCTGAGCCCCGCCCACGGCCAGCTTGGCGCCGTCGAGGACCAGCTCCAGGCGCTCCGAGGCGCCGTCCGACCAGCCGCTGCAGGTCTCGCCGGCGCCGGCGAAGCGGGCCCGGGCGTCGAAGTCGAGGCCGCCGAAGGCCAGCTGGGCGCCGGCGTCTACGGTTAGATCCGCGCAGGTGACCTTGCCGCCGCTGACGGCCGCGGCGCCCGAGAGGCTCAGGTCGACCCCGCCGGCGCGGAGCTGCCCGTCGCGGAGCAGCACCTCGAAGGTGTGCTCGGCGACCGGGCCGTCGGTCCACGGGCAGGCGCGCCCGGCGGCGGCGAAGCGCGCGCCGGTGTCGAAGCTGACTCCGCCGACGCCGATCGCCCCGGAGCCCACGGCGTCGAGGCTGGCGCACGCGATGGCGCCGCCCTCGAGAGTCGCCAGGCCGGAGAGCGTCAGCTCCTTGCCGGCGACGTTCAGCTTGCCCTCGCGGAGCGCGAGCTGGACGGTGCTGCCGGTGTCCGGCGTGCCGACCGTCTCGGATCCGTCGGCCCAGGCGCAGGTCGCGCCCGCGGCGGCGTAGCGCCCGCCGACGTCGAAGCTGATCCCGTTGAAGGACGCCGGCTCGACGCCGCCCTGCGCGTTCAGCTCGGCGCAGCTCAGGCGCCCGCCGACGATCGTCCCGTAGCCCGACAGCGTCAGCGTCGCCGCGCCGAAGGCCAGCTCACCGTCGTCGAGCTGGAGCTCGAAGGTGTCGGCGGCCGTCACGGTCGTCGTCCAGGGGCAGGTCTCGCCGGCCGCGGCGTAGCGCCCGGTCACGTCGAAGGCCAGCCCGCCGACCGCGACCTTCCCCGTCGCCGCCGTGCGAAGGGTGGCGCAGGCGACCTTGCCGCCGGCGATCTCCGCGGCGCCCGAGAGCGCGACGGTGTTCCCGCCGACCTCGACCGCGCCGTCGGCCAGCACCAGCTCGAGGCGGCTCGCGCCCCCGTCGGACCAGCCGCAGCTCTCGCCGGCCGCGGCGAAGCGGGCCGAGGCGTCGAAGCTCACGCCGCCGAAGGGCAGGCCGGCGTCGGTCGCCACGTCGAAGTCCACGCAGCGGAGCTGTCCGCCGCTGATGGTCGCGGCGCCGCTGAGCTCGGCCGACACGGCGCCGACCGAGACGGCGCCGTGGTCGAGGGTCAGCTCGAGGGTGTCCGCGGCGGCGTCGGACCAGCCGCAGCTCTGCCCGGCCGCGGCGAAGCGCGCCCCGGCGGTGAAGCTCACGCCGCCGACGTCGAGGCCCGCCTGGGCGTCGGCCGCCAGCGTCGCGCAGGTGAGGGTCCCGTCGTCGATCTCGGCCGCGCCGTCCAGGGTCAGGGTCACGTCGCCGACCTTCAGCCGCCCGTCCTCGAGGCTGACCCGGAAGGTGTCGCCGACGGCCGTCGTCTGCGAGCCGTCGGCCCAGACGCAGGTCTCGCCCGCCGCGGCGTAGCGCGCCCCGCCGAGGCCGAGCTGGACGCCGCCGAGCGCGACGCCGAACGACCCCGAGGCGCCGAGCTCCGCGCAGGTCAGGCGGTGGTCGACGACCGTCGCCTCGCCGGAGAGCCTCAGCGGCTGCCCGGCGACCGTGAGGAGCCCGTCCTTCAGGACGACCTTGAGGGTGTCGCCGCTCGCGACCGTCTCGCTGCCGTCGGACCACGCGCAGGTCTGACCGTCGCCGGCGAACCGCGCGCCCACGGTGAACCCGGCGCCGGCGAGGTCGAGCGAGCCGCTCGACCACAGCTCGGCGCAGGCGACGCCGCGGTCGACGACCCGAGCGCTGCCCTCGAGGGTGAACGTGTCGCCGCCGATCATCAGCGACCCGTCGGAGAGCGTCACCTCGAAGACCTCGGGGCCGGCGTCGGACCAGCCGCAGGTCTCGCCCGCGGCGGCGTAGCGGGCGCCGACCGCGAGGCTCAGCCCGCCGAGATCGAAGCGCGCTCCGGTCTGGCTCTCGAAGCTGGCGCAGGTCAGGCGGCTCCCGGACAGCTCGGCGCTGCCGGAGAGGCTCACCTGGGTCTGGCCGAGGGCGAGGCTCCCGTCCTTCAGGGTCAGCTCGAGCTTCGACGTCGCCCCGTCGGACCAGCCGCAGCTCTGCCCGGTGGCGGCGTAGCGCGCCCCGGCGGCAAACGACACGCCGCCGACCGAGAGCCCGGCGCTGCCGAGGGCGTCGACGTTGGCGCAGGTGATCTCGCCGTCGACGAGCTCGCCCTGGCCGCTCAGCGCCAGGGTCGTCTGCCCGACGGTGACGCGGCCGTTTCGGAGCGTCGCCACGAACGTATCGGCCTCGGCCTCGGTCTCGGTGCCGTCGAGCCAGGTGCAGCCGCGCCCGGCGGCGGTGTAGCGCCCGCCGACGTCGAAGGTCACGCCGCCGAGGTCGACGCCGTCGCCGGTGGCCGTGAGCTCGGCGCATGCGAGCTGGCCGCCGACGATCCGGCCGAGGCCGGCCATGGCGATGGGCCCGGCGCTGGCGCTCAGCGTCAGCCCGAAGGTGTCCTCGCTGGTCGGCGCGTCCTGCCCGGGGCAGGTGGCGCCGGCGGCGGCGTAGAGCCCGCCGACGCTCACGTCGAGCCCGGCCAGCTGGGGCGCGGCGCCCGCCGCGGAGAAGGTCACGCAGGTCACGCGGCCGCCGGCGATCTCGCCGCTGCCGGAGAGCGTCAGGTCGGCCCCGGCGACGCTGACCGCGCCGTCGTCGAGGGTCAGGCGCAGGGTGTCGGCGTCGGCGGTCTCGCCGTCGCAGGTGGCGCCGGCGGCGAGGAAGCGCCCGCCGCCCGTGAACGTGATGCCCCCGAAGGCGAGGTCCGTGCCGGCGTCGATCGACAGGTCCGCGCAGGTGACCGCGCCGCCCTCGATGTCGGCGCTGCCGGACAGCGTCAGCGTCGTTCCGGCCACCGCGACGTGCCCCTCGTGGAGGGTCGCCTCGATGGTATCGGCCGGCGACGGCCCGTCGGTCCAGGCGCAGGTCGCGCCCTCGGCGGCGAAGCGCGCGCCGGCGGAGAAGCTCACGCCGCCGACGGAGAACGGCGCGTCGGCGCCGGCCTCGAGCTCGACGCAGGTCAGCGCGCCGTCGACGAGCTCGCCGGTCCCCGAGAGCGTCAGCGTCGCGCCGCCGACGGTCAGGGTGCCGTTTCGGAGCGAGGCGAGGAGGCTCGGGGCCGTCGCGTGGGTCTCGGTCCCGTCGTCCCAGGCGCAGGTCGCGTCGGCCGCGGCGTAGCGGATCCCGACGTCGAAGCTCGCCTCGGCGATGGGGAGCGCGACGTCGGCGGCGGCCTTCAGCTCGGCGCACGCGAGCGCGCCGTCGGTGATCCTGCCGGCGCCGGAGAAGGCGTAGGTCTGACCGCTGACCAGCACGTCGCCCGCCAGGGTCGCCTCGAAGACGTCGGCGTCGGCCGGGGCGTCGGCCCAGTCGCACTGGAAGCCCGCCGCGGAGAAGCGCGCCCCCACGACCAGCTCGCTCTGGCCGATGGTCGCGGTCCCGGCGCCGCCGGCGGCGAGCTCGACGCAGCCGACCCGCCCATAGCTGACGACCGCCGCGCCCGAGAGCGTCACGTCCGCGCCGGCGACGCTGACCCGGCCGTCGCTGAGCGCCAGGGTGAACGTATCCGTCGCCGCGACGTAAGAGCCGGCGACCGTGAAGCCGCCGGTGGCGCCGGGGAGCGTGAGCGACGCGCCGCTGACGAAGTCGGCGCTGGCGATGGCGTTCCCGTCGAGGACGGCGGAGCCCGAGAGCGTCACGCGCTGGGCGCCGACGTCGACGACGCCGTCGTAGAGGGTCAGCTCCAGGGTGTCCGCGGCGCCCGCGCCCGAGGTCCACGGGCAGGCCTGGCCGGCGGCGGCGTAGCGGGCGCCGGCGCCGAAGCTGACGCCGCCGACCGGGACCGTGGCGCCGCCCGCGGCCGCGAGCTGGGCGCAGGCGAGGGTCCCGCCGGACAGGGTCGCGCTGCCCGACAGGGTCAGGGTGGCCGCGCCGACCGAGAGGCGGCCGTTCTTCAAGGACGCCAGGACCTCACCGGTCTCGGAGCTGGTGGCGGTCCCGTCGCTCCAGGCGCAGGTGCGGCCGGCGGCCGCGTAGCGCACGCCGAGGTCGAAGGCGACGCCGCCGATGGGCGCCGAGGCGTCGGTCGACGAGCTCAGCTCGCCGCAGCCGAGGGCCCCGTCCTCGATCCGGAGCGCGCCGGACAGGGTCATCGTGGCGCCGGCGACGGTCAGCTGGCCGCCCGCGAGCCGGAGCTCGAGCGGCCCGCCGGCGGTCCACGCGACGGACGCCTCGCCCGCGAACGGGATGGCGCCGAGCTGGAGGTCCGCCCCGGCCGAGAACGACGCGCTGGACGGTGCGCCGTCGACGATCTCGACCGCGCCCGAGAGCGTCACGTCACCGGTCCCGGGGACGTTCAGGGTCGCGCCCGAGAGGTTCAGCGCCAGGGACTCGCCGGTCGGGTTGCCGAGGTCGTCGAAGGTCCGCTGGTAGGCCGCGCTGGCCTGGCCGGTGAACTGGAGGCCCGCGAAGGTCAAGTCGGCGCCCGCGGAGAAGCTGCCCGAGACCACCCGCCCGTCGACCACGGACAGCGCGCCGGCCAGGGTGATCTCGTCGCCGCCGGGCAGGGTGATCCGCCCGTCGGAGGCCGCGACCGACCAGGTCTCGCCGCCGCCCCAGGACGCGGTGACGGCGCCCTCGAAGCGGACGCCGTTGACGATCAGGGCGCCCTCGGCCTCGAAGTCCGCGCTGGCGAGCGCGCCGTCGGTCAGGACGACGCTGCCGCCGAGGCTCAGCGGCGGGCCGCTCGCGAGGCCGACGAGGCCGGCCTGGAGCGCGACCTCGAGGGTGTCGTCGCTGAAGGTCACCGACGCGTCGCCGGAGAACTGCACCCCGGCGAGGATCAGATCGGCGCCGGCGCTCAGCTCGCCCCCGGTGACCACGCCGTCGACGATGTCCACGGCGCCCGCGAGCGTGAAGCTCGGCCCCGTCGGGCCCATCTGGCCGCCCTCGAGGGTCAAGGCGAAGCGGTCGTCGACCCAGGTGACGCGGGCGTCTCCGGCGAACTCGACGCCGGCGAAGGTCACGCCGGTGCCGGCGCCGAAGCTGGCCTCGGTGAGGCGGCCGGCGACGACCGTGGCGGTGCCGCCGAGGGTCAGCTCGGCCCCGCCGGGAAGCGTCATGGCGCCGTCGTTCAGCTCGAGCCGCCAGGCGCTCTGGTCGAGGCTCAGGGCGGTCTCGCCGGTGAAGGCCACGCCGGCGACGGTGATGGCGGCGGTGGTCGCCAGGCGCCCGCTGACGAGCGCGCCGTCTTCGGTCTCGAAGCTGCCGGACAGCGCAAGGTCGCCCACGCCGTCGAGGCTGACCGTCCCGTCGAAGTCGACGCTCGGAGTGCCGCTGTCGAGGGTCAGCGTCCCGGACAGGCGCGTCCCGTCGAGGCGGAGCTCGGGCAGCGCGACCTTCATGCGCAGATCGGTCGCGTCGGCGCCCTGGCCGCTCAGGTTCGTCTCGACGACGGCGTCGGTGAAGTCGTAGACCTCGCCGTCGAGGGTGATCTGGCCGCTCATGGTCATCGTCGCGTGGCCCTCGGCGTCGACGCGAACGGTCAGGGTCATCCCCTCGAGGGGGAAGGGCAGGGCGGGGGGCGCGACGTCGTCGGCCTGGCCGGTCAGGACGAGGCCGCCGGCGCCGTCGGGGCTGCCGCTGAGCGCGATGCCGCCGAGGCCGGGCAGGTCGGTCGAGGTCTCGACCAGGATCGGGTTGGGGCTCGGGGTGCCGTCGTCCTCGAAGCACGCGGTGACGTCGATGTCGCAGAAGAGGCCGGCGACGCAGGCCGGGAGCGCCTGGTCCTCGCCCTTCCAGCAGCCGTCGCCGAGGGGCTGGTCGAGGGCGATGTCGCCGAGGCCGCTGCCGAGGCTGACGCCCGCGCTGCCGAGGGTGACGTCCACGCTCTCGCCCGGGAGCGAGCTGGCCGTGCCGTCGCGGGCGATGACGCGGCAGCGGATCAGGTCGCCGGTGGCCGCGGGGGCGCCGGCTGCGTTCACGAGGTCGCTCGCCGGGACGACGCTCCAGGCGTCGCCCTCGGGGTTCCAGTGGCCGGCGACCGACCACGCGACGCCGTATGTAACAGGATCGTCCTCGGCGTCGACCGAGGGCTCGGTGACCGCGCAGGTGAAGGTGAACCCGGGCTCGCCGAAGCGGGGCGTCAGCGCGACCCCGGGGCGGCTCGGCGGGGTGTTGCCGTTGGCGTCGGGGATGAAGACGGGCTCGGCCTCGGCGGCCTCGCCGTCGTCCTCGCCGTCCGAGGGGGTGAGCGTACAGGCGACGCGGGCGCCCGGCGGCGCGAGCCCGGCGTCGAGCTGGCACGAGCCGGGGGCGCCGCCGACGGGCTGGTCGTCGACGGACCAGCTGCAGCGGTCGTTGACGGGGTCCCCGGCGTCGGGGTCGACGCGGTCGAGGCAGTCGCAGAGCAGGTCGGCGGTGACGGCGGCGCCCCCGTCGCAGCGGGGCGGGGTGTTGAGGATGACGGTCTGCGCGGAGCCCGGCGGGGACTGGTCGGGGCCGCTGCCGACGACGGCCTCGACGCGCCACAGTTCGCCCTTGGCCGTCTCGGAGGAGGGGACGGTGTCGCCGGTGACGTTGGCGGCGGTGGCGCCGCGGAACCAGGACCAGGTGATGTCGTCGGGGGCGGCGGTCGAGCCGATGAGGCTCGCGACGATGTCGTCGCTGGTCATGGGGTCCGGGGGCGTCAGCGCGACGGTCGGGGCGCCCATGGCGGGCTGCACCTCGACCTCGAGGGAGTCCTCGGCGGCGGCGCCGGCGCTGTCCGTGGCCCGGCAGGTCAGCACGTGGACGCCGACGGAGAGGTCCGAGACGACGACCGTGACCTCGCCGGTCGCGGTCGGGGCGCCCTCGAACAGGGGCCCGTCGAGGTCCGAGGTCCAGGTCGCCGTCAGGTCGCCGGGCGCGTCGCTGTCGTCGGCGACCTGCGCGCGGAGGGTGACGTCCGTCCCCCAGGTCAGGAGCGCGCCATCGGCCGGCTCGAGCACCGTGACGTTCGGGGCCTGATTGGCCGGGGCGTCGGAGACCTGGTCGGCTGTCTGGTCCAAGACGGTGTCGACCGGCTCGGGCGTGTCTGCGCCCGGGTCGTCGGTCGTCATGTCCTGGAGCATGTCGGCGATCAGGTCGGCGACGACGTCGGTGGCGTCGTCGTCGCCGCTGTCGTCGGGGCAGCCCGGGCCGATCATGAGGGCGAGGGCGAGGGCGATCGCGAGGGTAGACGAACCCCCGCGACCGCTTCGGCGCGGCGTGGTGACCATGGTGGAGCTCTCGGCTGGTGGATCTGGATCAAAATAGCACGCGGGCTCACGGCGGCTCCATGCGACGATCTGCGGGGCGCCCACGCGGATGGTCGGTCGCGAGCGGAGACGCCCCGGGGGCCTGCCACCCGGGAGATACCGGCGACCGGGGGGCGTCGTCGCTCGGCCTCACGGTCGCGGGTCCGTCGGATGGACTACGAGGATCGTCGTACCCGCGTCGAGCCGCTCGCCGTCGTGTCCGATCCGTCCAAGACGAGCGCGGCACGATCCTGTCATGCTGCGGACACTCGTGACCCATCCAGCCCAGAGGAGACAGCGCCATGCCCGCTCAAATCATCTCCACGATGCGATACGACGACGCCGAGGCCGCCATCGCGTGGCTCTGCGCGGCCTTCGGCTTCGAGGTCGGGGTCGTCCACGCCGACGGCGGCACGGTCCATCACGCCCAGCTCGTGTTCGGGCCGGGCAAGACCGACATGATCATGGTGTCGAGCAAGCAGGACGACGACTTCGGAAAGCTCGTCGGTCCTCCCGGGCCCGGGGCGCGAAACCAGATGTCGCCCTACCTCATCGTCGAGGACGCCGACGCCCACCACGCCCGCGCCGTCGAGCACGGCGCGAAGATCGCCTATCCGCTGTACAGCGCCGACTACGGCGGCCGCGGCTACTCCTGCTACGACCCCGAGGGCTACCTCTGGAACTTCGGGACCTACGACCCGTGGACCCAGAAGCCCTACGGTTACAAGCCGACCGGGCACACCGACGTCTCGCCGTACCTGCTGGTCAGCGATGCGCGGAAGACCGTCGCGTTCCTCGAGGCGGCGCTCGGGGCGACGCTGCTCAGCATGATGGAGACGCCCGACGGCCGCGCGGCGCACACCGAGGTCCGCGTCGGCGACAGCGTCGTAATGCTCGGCGAGCCGCCGGGGGGCGTCGACGGCCCCGGGAGCCACGTCCACGTCTACGTCCCCGACGTCGACGCCGCCTACGCCGCGGCCATCGCCGCCGGCGGGACCTCGTTCCAGGAGCCCGTCCAGAAGCACGACCCCGACCGCCGCGCCGGCGTCCGGGACCCCTTCGGCACCACCTGGTGGCTCGGGACCCGGGTCGGCCACGACGGCTGACCGCCGTGATGAGGCGCGTCACATAGGCGTCGGGCAATGGCGAGCGCACCACGTCGGCTCGCAATTCGGGCCGTCGGGCGCGCCGTCGGCGTCGCCGTCACAGAGGCACTCGGGCGGCGGCAGGCAGTCGGGCGGAGCCGGCTCCCTGCTGCAGCGCCTCGTCCAGTCCTCCAGCGCGCCCTCGCTGCCGAAGTGCCCCCAGTAGCAGCATTCGCATGCGCTGAGGATCCGCCGCGGCGCCGTCTCGGCCGGCGCCGGGGCGGTCTCGGGCGAGGAGCAGGCCACGGCCGACAGCGCTGCCAGCGCGAGCGCGGCGATGGTCGCGCGGAGCCTCACAGCGCGCCCAGGTCGACGTTGAACGACCCCGCCCAGCGCGGGTTCAGAGCCAGCTCCTGCATCGAGTGGCAGAACGTCGACCAGGCCTGGGTGCCGTAGGTGCTCATCGCCCGCTCGAACCCATAGGTCGCGGGCGCCACTACGATGGCGTCATCGCCGGTCTCGTCGAGCCACGGATACTCTGCGTTCGGGCCGTTGTAGCCGCTCCGTGGGATGATGCTCTCGATGTCCGTAGCGACGGCCCTGAGGTTCGTCAGCCATCGCCGCCAATCGAGTCGCCGCGCGACGACGTCCTGTCGAATGGGGCGGCTCCGACTGATGAGGTTCACGACAACCGCCAGGGTTCGGTGGCTGGACCTGAGAGGGTGTTGGGTTATTCGGACCGAGCCAGGCGCCGCGTCGTGGTTCCAGGTGGTTACGCGACGAGGGAGCGTACACCGTACGTGACCGAGGAGCGGAACCGCCTGGGACCACAAGAGCAAGCCTGGCGACGGGAGAATATCCCAACACCCTCTAAGATCGGTCAGATCCTCGCCGGCCGCTGCGCGCAGGCTCTTGCCGGTCTTCTCGCAGGCCAACCGTAGCGCGTGGATGCGCGCGCAGTCGGCCACCAAGGTGTCGCCCTTCAGCCGCTCGTAGACGACCCAGTCGACCCGCGCTTGTCGCATGTACGCGAGGGCGAGGCTCACGCGGCGGCCGGGTCCAGCACGTCGTCGCGTCTCCGCTCCAGGCCCGCCGCGGTCCAACCGTGGGGTAGCGCGAGCGTCCCCTGGTCGACGAGCTCGAGCTCGTCCGGGGTGACATCGGCGATGAGCGTCGGTAGCGGCAGGTCCTCTCTCGGCTGGAAGGCCAATGGTGTGATGGAGCCGGTAGGCAGCGCTTCGGCGTTGACCTCCAATAGCCTCACGACGTCGTCGTCGTCGCGGCTGTACAGCCGAACCAGCCGTAGCCCGGGCTCGGCCTCGAAGTGCTCGCGGACGAGCGCCTCGAACTGCTCACGGACCTTGGAAATCGGTAGACCCTCCCTGCACTCTGCCGACGGTAGCCAAGCGGCCCTGGTTGGTCCAGCTGGGGGCGTCCGGGCGCGGCGCGTCGGGTGGGCCGGGCCGGGTAGCGCTGCCCGCCGGCCAACGGGGCGCGGGGATCGGTCAGCTGGGTGGCACCTCGACCAGCACGGCGTCGAGGTCCTTTCGGGAGATGGCCGGGACAAGGCAGCCGTCGGCGGGGTAGCCGACGGGGATCAGCAGGTACGGCTTCTCGTGGCTCGGGCGGTCGAGGACCTCGGCCAGGACCGCCATCGGCGCTGGGGTGTGGGTCAGCGTGGCGAGGCCGGCGTGGTGGAGCGCCGCGAGGAGGAAGCCGCTCGCGATGCCCACGGACTCCTTGACGTAGTAGTGCCGCGCGCCGTCGGGGGCGGTCGCCTGGGCGAAGACGACGATGAGCGCCGGCGCGTCCTCGAGGTAGGGCTTCTCCCAGGCGGTCCCGAGCGGCTCCAGGTCTCGGAGCCAGCGCTCGGGAGCGCGGTCGTCGTAGAAGCGGCGCTCCTCGGCCTCGACGGCCTCGCGGAGGCGGCGCTTCATGGCCGGGTCGGTCACCAGGACGAAGGTCCACGGCTGCTTGTTGGCCCCGGACGGCGCCGACGCGGCGGTCGCGATGGCGTCGCGCACGACCTCGAGGGGGATGGGCTCGGTGGAGAAGTGGCGCACGCTCCGCCGGGTGGTCAGCTCGTCCCGGAGCGCGGCGGCGCGGGCGCGCATCGCGTCGACGGGGTGGCGGGTGAAGGCCAGCGGCCGCTGAGGTGGAATGGCCTTCAGGAAGCGTTCCTGGGCGCGGGTCTCGATGGCGCGTGGGTCGCGCGCGGCCCGGACCCGCGCGATGGCGTCGGTCGGGCTGGCGCCGTGCTCGATGAGGAGGCGCGCCGCCATCAGCCCGGCGCGCCCGAGGCCCCCCTTGCAGTGGACGACGACGAGCTCGCCGCCCGCCAGGCGGCGCCGCAGGTCGGGGCCGACGACCTCGCGATAGCGCCGCTCGGTGGCCTCGTCCGGGACGCTCTGGTCGCGAATGGGGAGGTGCCACCAGGTCATCCCGCGCGCCTCGACCCGGGCGCCCAGGTCCGGCACCCGGAGCGCCTGGAGCTCGTGCGGCTCGACCAGGGTGACCACGGTCGTCGCCCCGAGCCCGGCGATCACGTCGAGATCGCGCTCGAGGTCGCGGTCCCACGCGCCCGTCAGCGCGTCCGGCTGGTATTTGCCGGGGCAGAGTGTCACCCCGACGCGGCCGGGGACACCGTCGACCGCGACGACGGCGACGCGCAGGGGGTGGCTCTCGCTGGTCCTCATCGGTCCTCCTCGACCCCGGGGGCGCCCGTGTGGTCAGCGATCTCCGCCGCGTCTCGAGCCCCTCCTTTTCGCTCTGGCACACCCGCTCCCGGGTGTCGACCCACGTGGCGATAGGCGCGATAGGCGCTCTCGGACGGCAGCGGCGCAGTTTGCCAGTAGGTCAATTGCCGCGTACCGTCACAACTCTCCATGCACGCAGAGGTTGGATCCCATGAAGACGTCCCGGACGTTCGTGTCCGTGATGGCGCTCGCGCTCGCGCTCGCCATGACGGGGTGCCCCGACGATGGTCAGACCTCGGGCGATACTGTCGCTGACAGCGTCGAGGCCGCCGACTCCCACCAGGAGGCGGACACGACGGAGCCGGCGGACACGGCCGAGCCGGCGGACACGGCCGAGCCGGCGGACACGGCCGAGCCGGCGGACACGGCCGAGCCGGCGGACACGACCGAGCCGGAGGACACGAGCGAGCCGGCGGACACGGCGCAGCCGACGTGTCAGGAGGCGCCGACCTGTGCCTGCTTCATGGCGGCCTGTGCGCCGAGCTTCCCGATCGACCCGACGACGGCCTGCGCCGTCCTCGAGGAAGACGGCGGCTGCCTCGACCTCATCCTGGCGGACTTCGCGGCCAATGGGTGCCAGACGGCGTGCGGTGACGCAACCGAGCCGATGTGGCTGACGGTCTGCAACGCTCCGAGCTGCTCGGAGATCGCGCCGGTCGTGGAGAACTACCTCGGCCCGACGCCGTGCAACACCTGCGGCTGCGTCCCCGACTGCGCCGACGCCGCTTGCGGTGACGACGGCTGCGGTGGGAGCTGCGGCGACTGCGATGGCGGCACCGTCTGCGAGGGCGGTCAGTGCGTCGCGCCGACGACCGTCCCGCCGATCACCTGCGACGAGGCCCACGGCTCCGTCGGGTGCTGCTCCGGTGACACCGAGCACTACTTCGACGGTGGGCTGCAGACCTCCGCGTGCGGTGACGTCGGCTGCGGGTGGACCGGCTCGGCCTATCGCTGTGGTGGCGAGGGCGTCGACTCCTCGGGCGCGCACTCGATCGCGTGCGGTGGTGACAACCCCGTGCCGGAGCAGTGCGAATGCCCGACCTGTGAAGACGGCTGGGGCTGCAACGAGGACACGCTGACGTGTGGTCCTCCCGGTGCGCTCATCCCCAGAAACTGCGAGGAGTCACACGGTCTCGCCGGGTGCTGCGGGGCGGACGGTGACGTCTACTGGTACCAGAATGGGCAGCTCCAACGCGTGGACTGCGCGCATCAATCCTGCGGGTGGAACAGCGTGGACGGGTATTACGACTGCAACGGCCAGGGCGCCGATCCCGATGGGACCCATCCGCTGGCCTGCGGCGGGGCGAACCCCACCGTCGGCGAGTGCCAATGCGAGCCGTACTGCCCCGATGAGTACGACTGCGGTGACGACGGCTGCGGCGGCGTGTGCGGCCACTGCCAGCCGGGCTACACTTGCTCTGAGGACAAGCAGTGCATCCCCGCGGCCGGCGTCGTGCCGACCAACTGCGAGGAGGCCCACGGCTTCGCTGGGTGCTGCGGACCGGACGGCTTTGTCTACTGGTTCGAGGACGGTACGTTGAAGACCCATCAGTGCGGGTCCACCGAGCTCGGGAACTGTGGCTGGACAGGTAGCTACTACGACTGCGGGCCCGATTTTCCCTTCGGCCCGGACCCCAGCGGCGAGTACCCGTTGTTCTGCGGCGGGTCCAACCCGAACGTCGGTGAGTGTAGCTGCGAGCCGTCCTGCGACGGAAAGAGCTGCGGCGACGACGGCTGCGGCGGGGTCTGCGGCTGGTGTGGCGACGGGGCGCGCTGCGCTGGCTCCGGCGCGTGCGCGTGCCTCCCGGGCTACGCCGGCGATCCGGTCGCCGGCTGCGCGAGCGTGGCTGAGGCGGAGATCTCGATCAACGCCGGCGCGGCGACGACGGACAGCACTACGGTGACGCTCTACATCCAGGAGCCGGGGAGCCTGCTCGTCAACGGTGGCGCCGAGACCGGCGACCTCAGCGGCTGGGACGAGAGCCCCGAGGATTTCGGCGCCTTCGCCGGCGGTGTGCTTGGCGACAACCACTTCCGTACGGGCTATTGGCCGGGGGCCCGGACGCAGCTCGTCGATCTGGTCGCCGCCGGGCTGAGCGGCGCGGCGCTCGACGCCGGTGTGCCGCTGACGGTCCGCGCGTGGTACGCCGGCTTCGGCGCCGGGCTGAACAGCCAAGACGAATTCTGGCTGACCGTCAACCTCCTCGACGCCGCGGGCGACGTCGTCGACTCGTTCTCCGTCGGCCCCGTCACAACACCTGGCGACTGGACGCTGGCGGAGCACACCTTCACGAGCTACCCGAGCGGCGGACGGTCGCTCCGTTTCTCCTTTGGCGGCCGCGGCTACGAAAACTGGGAAGGCTTCTACGGCCCGCGGATGGACGGCGCCAGCGTCGTGGCTGGAGCGCTGGAGATGCGCCTGTCCAACGACGGCATCATCTTCTCGACCTGGACCGCGTTCGATCCCAACCCCACGTGGCTGCTGACCGACTACCCGGGAGTGAAGACCGTCTACGTGCAGTTCCGGGTCGCCAACCCGCCCGCCAAAATCGCCGAGACCGTCCTCGGCGAAGCGATGGACACCATCGAGCTCGTCGCCCCGTAGGGCGGCCTTACTGACACGCTCGTCCTCCGGCCTGGGCGCGGGCTACAGCTGGGGCTGGCGGATTCGCGTCTCCACGCGATGGCGCGCCGCGCGGGCCTGGGCTAGCGTGACGTGTTGGCCTGGGAGGGTGCGATGGGACGTGGATTGAGTGAGCGATTCGAGCGCGCGTTGGTGAACGGGCCGTTGAGCGGGATCCTGGAGCGGGTGAAGCGAGACGCCACGCTGTGCCTCGAGCTGCGCGACGAGTACTTCAACGTCTACTACCGCGGTGGGAGCCTGATGAAGGTCAGCCCCGCCAGAGGGCGATATCGGTTCGTGTTCGACACGAAGTACTTCGGGTCGAAGAACGAGGAGCGTCGTGAGGCGGAGCAGCGTCGCCAGGATGAGCGGCGCCGGGAGATCGAGGGCTTGCGGCCCGATGACGTCGACGCCTGGCTCGACGCAGTGCCGAAGCTGAAGGACGTGATGGACCTGTTCTTCGGCGCGCACCCCAAGGAGGAGCGCGAGATCCAGCAGCACATCGTGCGCACCAACAACTACGGTCGGCTCGCGAGGTCCACGGACTACTACGTCTGCGATATCGAGTACGCCAACCCGCACGGGCGATTCGACATCGTAGCGGTTCACTGGCCATCGACCGCGGTGGACCGGAAGCGCGCCAGCGGGCGCCGGCTGGCGCTCGTCGAGGTGAAGCATGGCGATGGTGCGCTGGACGGGGCTGCCGGGCTTCACGCCCATGTCGCCGCCGTGGACGCCTTCGCCGGGGACGCCGAGCGGATCGCCGCGCTGGAGAACGAGATGCTGACCGTCTTCAACCAGAAGCGGGCGCTCGGGCTCGTGACCTGCGACAAGGACCTCGCGGGGTTCGACGGGAAGCCCGAGATGCTCCTCGTGCTCGGCAATCACGACCCCGACAAGTCGAAGCTGCGGACGCTGCTCGAGACGCTGCCCCGGCCGAAGCACATCGACGTCCGGGTCGCCACCGGGTCGCTCGTCGGCTACGCGCTCTACGAGCCGATGATGCTGAGCATCGACGACGCGCTGAGGCTGCCGTGCTTCCCGCCGTGAGCGCGCGATGAGGCCGACGCTGACGATCCATCGAGCGGCCGACGAGATAGGCGGCAACTGCGTCGAGCTGGCTTATGGGGGGCACCGGATCCTGCTCGACGCGGGGAGCCCGCTCGACGCCGAGGGCCCGGCCGACGCGTCGCAGATCCCGGCGACCCTCGACCTGTCGGCGCCGCTCGACGGCGTGATCTTGTCGCACCCGCATCAGGACCACGTGGGGCTCCTCGGGGCGCTCCCGGCGGCGTGGCCGGTCTGGGCGGGCGCTCCGACGGCGGCGCTGGTCGAGCTCAACGCGCGCCTCGGTGGGCGTGACCTCCCGCAACGCGTGTCGACCTACGCGAGCGGCCAGCCGTTGTCGGTCGGGCCGTTCTCGGTGACACCGTTCCTGACCGACCACTCGGCCTTCGACGCGCACATGCTGCTGGTCGACGTCGGCGGTCGCCGCGTTCTGTACTCGGGGGACTTCCGCCGGTCGGGGCGGAAGGCGGCGCTGGTCGAACGGCTGATGCGCCGCCCGCCGGCGGACGTGGACGTCCTCCTGCTCGAGGGGACGACCCTCGGCCGGACCGAGCGCTTCCCCACCGAGCGCGAGATCGAGGTGCGCTTTCGGGCGCTCTTCGACGAGACGCCCGGGCGGGTCTTCGTCACCTGGTCGGCCCAGAACGTCGACCGCACGGTGACGATCTACCGCGCCTGCAAGCAGGCCCGCCGGCCCCTCGTCCTGGACCTCTACACGATCGACGTCATGGAGCGGCTCGGCGCCTTCAACGAGCGCCTGCCGCGCCTCGGTTTCCCGGGGCTCCACGCCGTCATCACGTCGCGCATGAAGTGGCTCTACGAGACCCGGATGGGCGAGCCGGAGCTCGTGACCTCCGTCGCGAAGTCCGGGCGAGCCCTCGGCGCCGCGGCCCTCCAGGAGATGCCGGACGCGGTGGTGATGCTGCGGCCGTCGCTCCTCCGCGACTACTTGACGAAGGGCCTGGTCATCGAGCCAGGCGACGCCTGGGTCTTCTCGATGTGGCGTGGCTATGGCGAGCGCCCCGAATACGTCGACGTTCGTCAGCGCTTCGCGTCCGCCGGCGCGCGCACAGCCCATCTCCACACCAGCGGCCACGCCTCGCGGGCCGACCTCGAGGCCTTCGCCGCCAGCGTCGCCCCGCGTCACCTCGTGCCGATCCACAGCTTCGAGTGGGACGCTCACCTCGACGGCTTCGCCAACATGCGGCGTCTCCGGGACGGCGAGGTCTTCGCGATCCCTTAGCCGTCAGCGCGGGATGAGGACGCGGAAACCAACCACTGGAACCTGCGATGACGCGATTACGTAGAACAAACCGCATGGCTGAACGGCACTCTCTAGCAGCGAGGGGAAAAGCGCGCACGCGCGCTTTTCCCCTCGCTGCTAGGCGGTAGCCGCTCGAAGACGCCTGGGACCGCGACCGGTCAGGCGCAGGTAAGAAAATACAGCGGGAAAACTGACCGCTTGATTGACAGCCCTGAGGTGAAAATCTCGTTCGGCGAAGTCGGGTCCATCAGATTGGCCATGGGTGAGTGCTGGCGGGCCGCTGGTGGGCGTGATCGGCGAAACAGGTCTCGCGGGGTGGGTTGGGTCACGAAACGGACGTGAAGGGGCCGCTCTGAGGACGCGAAAACCCCCGTGGTATAAGGGTCGCGTGGCGTTTCAGGCCCCAGACGCGAGCCCGCCAGCCTGGCTCGTCGATATCGACCTTCGGCTCGTCGCGCTGTCCCGCTCGGCGGGCGCGCTGCGGCTGGCGATCGGCGACGCGCTGCGACAGCTGCGCGAGACGGGCGGGTATCTCGAGCTCGGGTTCTCGTCGGTCGGCGCGTACGGCTTCGAGCGCATCGGGCGGAAGCCGCGCTGGGTCGACGAGTCGGCGCGGGTCTCGGGACGATTGGCCGGGCTTCCGGGGCTTCGAGCGGCGTTGGAGCGCGGCGCGCTCGGCTGGTCGATGGTGGAGCTCCTGGCCCGCGACGCGACCCCAGAGGACGAGGCCCCGCTCATCGCCGAGGCGTGCGGGATGACCGTCAGGGCGATGCGCGAGCGGCTGGCGGGACGCTCGGATGAAGGAGACACCGAGTCCTCCACGGCCCTCGAGCGTGACGACGAGCAGCGGACGCTACAGGTCAGCGTCGACAACGTGACGGCCTGGGCGTTCGAGGCGACGCGGAGCCTCCTGCGGACGCGCTTCGGTGTCGTCGGCGACGACGCGATGGCCGAGGCGCTGCTGGCCGAGGCGATGTCGACGCTCCTGGCCCGGCACCCGGAGCTGACGTGTCGATTGGACAGCGCGGCGCGCGCCGAAGCGTGGGACCAGCGCCGCGAGCTGGAGCTTCGGTTGGCCGAGCTGCTCGCCGAGGACGAGTTGTCGGACCAGGCCGAAGACCCAGGTCTGACCGAGCTGGTCGCCGGGTTCGTGGATGACTCGGTGAGCGGCGCAGAGCTGCCCCGGACGCCGGTCGCGCTCGACGCGCACCTCCGCTCGCTGAGCGCGCGCCTGCAGACGCGCGACCGGAGGCTCGGCGAGCTGGCGTGCGAGGTCTGGGCGTGCTCGGGGTGGCGGACGCTCGGGTACGCGAGCGCCGCTCAATATGCGAACGAGCGGCTCGGGTGCTCGCTGGCGTCGGTGAAGGCACGGATGACGCTGGCGCGCCGGTGTCGTCAGTTCGTCCCCGAGGTCGCGCTGGCGCTCGACGACGGGGACATCGGGTACGAGGCCGCGCGGCTGGTCGCGCGGGTCGCCGACCGGGACACCGTCTACGCCTGGCTCGACCGCGCGGCGACGCGGACGACCAAGCACCTCCGTGAGGAGGTCGAGATCGTCGAGGCCATCGCGCGGGCCGAGGGCGTGACCCCGGTGGGGAGCGAGCCGCCGGACGCGTCGCTGGTCGCGGGGTTTCAGGACCTGGAGCGCGGGATGCTCGACGGGACTGTCGCCGAGCTCGTCGTCAACGGCGGGCGGCTGGCCGGCTCGAGCCAGATATCCGTCACGGGTGACGGCGAGCCGAGCCAGATATCCGTCGTCGATGATGGGCGAGGTCGCTGGGCGGGGATGGTCCCGCTGCGAATGCGCCTCCGGAGCGAGACCGTCGGGTTCTGGCGGGACATCGAGCGGCTCTTCGAGGCGTCGGGAGAGGCCGGGAGCTTCGTCGACTTCCTGATTCGCGCCTTCTGGAGCGTCTGGCTCCGCCGAGATCCCGAGCGCGTCGCGTATCAGGACGTATATGAACGGGACTTGCTGCGCTGCGCCTCACCGGTCTGCTCGAATCGAGACCTCACGCCGCACCACCTGAAGTTCCGCGGTCACGGCGGCGGCGACGAGCGCTCCAATTTGGCTGGCCTTTGCGTGACCTGTCATCTCGAAGTTCTACATCTCGGCCGCATGAGAGCTGCGCCGCCGGTCCACGACATCCACTGGACGCTCGGCCGCGACGCCTTCCTCGAGGTCCACGGCCGCGAGCTCGTCCGATGACCGTTCGGAGTGTGGGCGTCCCGCCCGCACCAGCGTGCGCGGAGTCGGGGGTGAACGCGCGCTGTGGAGATGACGGCGGTGACGCCCCTGTGGACAACCCGCTCGCCCGGGGGCTCGCAGGTTCCCCACGAGGGGCTTGGATAACCCCACTCGCCCGGAGGGCTCGCGGGGTTACCCACACCGACTTGGAAAACCCCGCTCGCCCTGGGGGCTCGCAGGGTTTTCCACATCACCACGAGCGCCGACGGCGACGGCTTCTCTCTATCTCGTTCTCGAGGGTTTCGCTCGCCAAGACCTGGCTCCCGGACGTCCCGTCCGCCCGCGTCCAGCGCCGGCCGCCCGGATGCTCGAGGCGCGAGAACAGCGATCGGGAGGCCCGTCAGTCGGGCCTCCCGCGTCGTGGCGTCTTTGGTCTCGGCGGCTACTCGGTGCGCTCGACGCCGCGGTTCGTCGGGATGAGGTACTCCCGGCCCAGGTCCGTCCCGGTCGGGTTGGCGAGGAGCGAGGTGACGACGACGTCGGCGGCGCCCGTGGTCGCGGTGGCGTCGGCGAGGCCGACGTACTCGATGGTCAGGGTGAGCTCGCCGGCGTCGTAGCCGGGGACGGCGACGTGGAAGGTCCCGGGGGCGGTCAGGGGCGGCGTCGATATTGCCGGTCATCCGTGGTCATCCTGGCCTCGCTCGAGCTGTGAGGCGCTCGGCGGCCTCGGTGACGAGCAGCTCGCGGAGCCAGCGGTGGGCCGGGTCGTGCTGGTAGCGGGCGTGCCAGACCGCGACGCCGTCGAGGGGCGGCACAGGGATCGGCGGCTCGACCATCACGAGCCCGTAGCGCTCGGCGAGCGGGGCGATGAGCGCGCGGCCGGCGGTGAAGAGCTGGTCGCTCTGCGCGACGACCGGGGGCGCGAGGAGGAACGTCTCCACCGTGAGCCCCTTGCGGCGCGTCAGGCCGGCGGCGCGGACCGCGCGCTCGACCCAGCTCGGCGCGCCCAGCCCCGTAGCGACCTCGACGTGCCGGCAGGCCGCCCACGCCTCGGGCGTGATCACCGGGGTCTCCCGGTCGGCGCCATCCAGCAGCGGGTGACCGGGACGCATCACCGTCACCCACTCGATGCGCCCGATGACCCGGAGCTTCGCGCTCTCCGGCGCCGTGAACCGCGCCATCATCGCCAGGTCGCAGCGCCCGTCCGCCAGCGCGGCGACGGCGTTCGGACCGAAGGGCCGCCGGACCTCGAGCCGCACGTTGGGCGCCTCGGTCTCGATCGCCGCGACCCAGCCGGGGATGAACGCCGCCAGGAGATCCGGCAGCGCCAGCCGGAACGTGCGGTCACAGCGCGCCGGGTCGAACGCCCCGGGCGGCGCGAACAACCCCGACAGCTCCGCCAGGACCTGGCTCAGCGGTTCCCGCAGCGCCTCCGCCCGAGGGGTCGGCGTCAGCCCGCGCCCGGCCCGCACCAGCAGCGGGTCGTCGAAGACCTCGCGCAGCCGCGCCAGGGCGTGGCTGACCGCCGGCTGGCTGCGTCCGAGCGCCCGCGCCGCCCGCGTCACGCTGCGGGTCCGGAGCAGCGCGTCCAGCGCGACCACCAGGTTCAGGTCGATGGCCGATAAATCCATCTGATGCATGAGTTCTATCTATAGCATCCATTAGTTGAATGCACGGGCCGTCGCTAGAGTGCCTCCAGCACCCCACGAACACAGACAGGAGGCAGTAGTCATGAGGATCTTCGTCACCGGCGGCTCGGGCTTTCTCGGCGGACACGTCATCGAGCAGCTCTCGCGCGACCACGAGGTCCTGGCGATGGCGCGCTCGGACAAGAGCGCGGACGCGGTGCGCGGGTTCGGGGCGACCCCGGTCCGCTCGGCCCTGAACACGGTCGATCCGACGAGCCTCGCCGGCGTCGACGCCATCGTCCACTGCGCCGCCTTCGTCGACGAGTGGGGCCCGCGGGACGCGTTCTGGCGCGCCAACGTCGAGGGCACCGAGCAGCTCCTCGAGGCGGCTCGGGCGGCTGGCGTGAAGCGCTTCGTCCACGTCAGCACCGTCGCGACCCTGTTCGACGGCCGCCCCCTCGACGGGGTCGACGAGGCCGCCCCCTATCCCCGCCGCCACCGCTACCTGTACGGCGAGACCAAGCAGGCGGCGGAGGAGCGGGTGCTCGCGGCGAACGGCGAGATGACGACCGTGGCGCTGCGCCCGTGCTTCATCTGGGGCCCGCGGGACACGACCTTGATGCCGGCGGTCGAGCGGATGGTCGACGCCGGCTCCTGGGCGTGGCTCGACAAGGGGCGAGCCGTCGTGTCGACGACCCACGTGCTCAACCTCGTCCACGCCATCCGGCTCGCGCTGGACCCCGCCGGTGGCGCCCGCGGCGGCCAGGCCTACTTCGTGGCCGACGGCCGCGACCGGAGCCTCCGCGAGTTCATCTCGACTCAGGCCGACGAGCGCGGCGTCACGATGCCGAAGCGGAGCCTCCCCGGCGCGCTGGCACGGGGCCTGGCCTGGACTCTCGAGGGCGTCTACCGGCTCCTCCGCGTGAAGCGCATCCCGCCCATCACCCGGATGGGCGCAGCGCTCATGTCCCGCAGCGTGACCGTGGACGACGGCAAAGCCCGCCGGGAGCTGGGCTACGCGCCCGTCGTCACCGTCTGACCCCGAGCGCTCCGCCGCCCGGCTCACCCGAACCGGGGGGAGCCGACAGCCGGAGCAGGCCCCTCGCTGGGCGAGTGAGAGCAGTTTCAGGCAACGAAGATGGACGAGAGACCTGCCCGACTGTGCGGGGTGTATTCGGAGTCAGGGCACCGGCACGAGGCGCGAGAAGACGCCCCAGCCGCTGCCGTCCTGCTCGTCGCTCTGCGACGGTCGCGCTGCGGCCGCCGCCCGGGCTATCGTCGTCGCATGAGACGATGGTTGTTCGCGGGGGTGGCGTGGTTGGTGGCGGCCCAGGGCTGCAAGACGGCGGAGGAGGTCTGTCCTCGATACGCCGCCCCGCTGCGCCAGGACGTGGCCTACTCCTTGCTGTTCGAGGACGTGGGGATCGGTGACGGTTGGGGCTCGGCCGGCTTTCGGGCCGAGCCGACGGGGACGACCTGTTGGAACGTCGGGGAGTCGTTCCGGAGGTCGTGGCCGGAGAGCCGGGGCCGCTGTGACGAGTACCTCACCCTGCGGGCGGCAGACGCGTCGGCCGCGGCGACCTGGCTCGCGGACAGGCTGCCGATATTCGACGGCACGGAGCCCCGCTCCGACGAATGTCGCGGGACGGTGTTGATCCGCGTCCTGACGACCGGCGGGACCGACGACCGAGCCCGCCTCCTCGAGGCCGCGCTCGACGCGGTACGGGAGGTCCTCGACGACCAGGGCGCGAGCGACGACGTCGTGGTTCAGGCCCGGCTCGCGCGCCCGAGGGGCGACGACTGGGTACCGCTCGAGATCAGCGTCGGCTTCGCGAGCGAAGGCGATCTGATCGAGGGGGTCGCGCTCGCCCCGGCGTTGACCCCGGAGCAGCTGGCGACCGCGCGACGGCTGGACATCGGGCTGATGATCTTCGCGAACACGGACACGTTCGTGAAATACGAGGGCCACGTCGCTGGTGAGCCCGTCAACCCGCCGCCCGCGGTCGATGACTGGAACTTCGAGCTGTGGGAGCGCAACGAGCGCGAGCTCCACGCGCTGTTCCGCACGCTGTGTCTCGACGCTCTCAGGGCTCGCGCCGGGGTCCCCGACCCGCGGTGCGTCATCGACGTCCACGAGGAGCAGTCTCGCGAGCCCTGATCCGAAGCGCAGCTTCGGCCAGGACGTTTCAGCTGAAACTCGAACGGTTATCGTCGTGATTGGGTTGCGGCCATCTCAAGGGCCATCGCTGCGCCGACGTCTGAGCTCCGCGATTGGGTCCCGAAACGGGCTGCGGAGCCTGGTCTCGGCCAGCGGGAGCTCGGCGGAGCTCGTCGTGCGGTGCTCCGCAGACATCGGTGCGCGGGCCGGGACACGTCGCGTCGTCTATGTCCTATGTCCCCGCCGAGGGCTGACGTTCCAGAGAGAGTCCATGCGCTCGGCGAGCGCCCGGCCCAATCGTCCCCCGGCGCCGGGCCGAGCGCCAGTCAGCCCCCCTCGGCACGCCACTCGCGCCGAGGGTGACCCGCGCTCCGCCGCTTGTTCGAGGGCTGGTCGCGACGGGCTCCGTCGCCGAGCTCCACGGCCGGGAGCCCGCTCGCGCGCGTCGAGCGCTCACTGGAGCCCGGGACGGTCTACGCCCTGGGTCAGGGGAGCGCGGCCGGGAAGAGCACGGTCCGCGCCGACCTGTGGCCGACGAGGATGGCCGCGATCTGGCCGCCCGACCGGGCCGCGCGGGAGAGGTGCCCGTGCTCCTGGGGCCTGGAGCTCACCCGCCACGACCGCAGCGCTCGTCCGAGCCCGTCGTACTCTAGGATGTCCGTGGCGCCGCGCGTGCCCGGTGCCAGGCTCCCCCGGCGGGGAGCCGCCGGCCGGTGAAGAATCGGCGCCGCTTCCGCTTTGTCGACGCGCCGTGTCACGTGTCCGTCCGCGATCGACGCGATGAGGAGCTGCGGGTGGTGGACCGTCCCGTCGAGGCGCGACACGTTGCCGACGAGCAGCTCACCGTCGACGACCTCGCCGATGTTGGTGACCCGGGTGTCGCCTGCGTCCTCGTAGACCTGCGTCCACCGCGTCTCGCCGTCGTCGAGCCCGAAGCGGATCGCGAACGCCAGGGCGAGGCGGTCCTCGCGGTGCATGACCACCTCGTCGTCGATCTCGAGGTACGGCGAGAAGAACCCCGAGGCGACGACGTCGTCGCCGACGAGGGCGAGCTGGGTGAGCTCCTCTGCGCCGTCGAGGAGCTTCACCATCGTCGGACCGGAGTCACCCCAGCGGTAGACGGCCGCTCCCGCCCACCGGGCATCGGCCACGCGCTCGCCGTCTCTTCTCAGCTCCTCGTAGAACTGCGCGACGAACACCCAACCGTGTCGCCCGCTCCACTCGATGTCGGTGATCTCCACGCCGGAGCCGCCCAGGACGAGCTCGTCTCGGAGCGCCCCGTCGGCCCCGTACCGTCGCAGCACCGCCACGCCAGCCCGCGACTTCGTCTCCGGGACGTACCACTTCATCCGCAGGCCGACGGCGAACGAGCCGTCCGGCGCCCCCGACAGGCTGGATACGCGGAGGTCCTTGAAGCGCCCGGTGGTCGGGATGAGGTCGGTGTCGACCGTCGCCTCCCACTGCCGTTCGACCTCGCCGGCGCGGTTCAGCAGGGTGAACGCGACGCCGCGAGCGAGCTCGTTCTCCTCGACAGCGCTGTCCACCGACACTTCGCGCCCATCGACCGCGGCCCGGTGCTCGAAGGTGACCGCGCTCACCCAGCCGGTTGGGGTCGGGGCGATGTCGACGTCGAAGACCTTCGAGGAGGTCAGCGCGGTGACGGTGGTCGGCTCGATCCACGCCGGAGGACCGGGCCGAGCCTCCGGCCGCGCGACGGGCTCGGCAACACGAGCGGTGGTCGAGCATCCCGGAAACAGAACGAGCGCGAACAGACAGACGGCCAAACGTGACATTGAGCTTCCCCGCACGGACACAGCGCCTCGTGACGCTCTGACCCCGGGTCTATTCAGCGGCGCAGAAGGTTCGCGTGTGATGGGCGGGCGCCGTCCCGGCGGCGCTGAGCGTGATGCGGGCGAGGTCTCCGTGGCGGCATGGCGCCGCACGCGTTGAAGCCGTCGCTGCAGGTCAGCACGACCGGCGCATCGCCTCCGCCAGCGACGCTGCACGAGCGCCCGTCCACGCCAGCCACGGGCGTCTCGACCACGACTCGGGTCCCGTCCTCACAGCTGAGCTACACGGCGCCGTCCCCGCGCGCCGCGACCGTGCAGCTGCGGCCGCCCCCCATCCGATCCGCCGCGGACGTGAATGGACGTCCCGTCGTCACATTCGACCGTCCACTCCGACTCGGTGATGGAGTGAACGCCGCACTCGGGGGGCGGTGCCCAGGACGGAGTCCTGCCGCATCCGGCGGAGATGATCGGGAGCGCCGTCCGATGGCGTATGTGCCGACGCGCCGTCGCGTATTCGAATCGACCAGCGTTGTATCCCCCCAGCGCCCGCGACCTCGTGGTGCATGGCGGCACCGGGTGAGACGGAACCGGACGGGAGCGCGCTGCACAACGATTCTCCGACGACACTTCGGTTGGTCAGCGTCCCATGGAGGAACACCACGGCCCGAAGCGCGCCGGACTCGGCGACCTCTCCTCTTGCCTTCGCGTGGGGATCACCTGGGCTTCGGGCGGCGCGAGCCACATCCCAGGAGGCGTCGACACCGCGTTACGGACGGTCGTGGGCGTCCCGCGCGCACGAAACTCGGCGCCTCGAAAATGAGCTTTTTCCTTGGTGTTTTGCTCTCGATGGCGTACTTGCCGCGCCCAACGTGCGGTACGAGCCGCGCTCCAAGGAGGCCTGTGTCTGTTCGGTTGTTTGTGGGAAATTTGTCTTATGACGTGTCGGAGAGCGAGCTGAGAGCGCTGTTCTCGGAAGCCGGCACGGTGACGATGGTGCGCTTGCCGCTGGACCGCGAGTCCGGTCGACCGCGGGGGTTCGCCTTCGTCGAGTTCGTCGAGCGCGCCGAGGGCGAGGCCGCGATCAAGCGCTTCGATCAACAGATGGTGAAGGGCCGCGCGCTCGCGGTCAGCGAGGCGGTGCCTCGCGACAGCGCTCCCCGCGGTCCGGGCCGCCCGCCCCTGCGGGGCCCCTCCGCCGACCCGATGGTGCAGGCCGCCTCGCCTGCCCCCGCGCGCCCGCGCCGGGCGTTCGGCCCGGACGCGCTGCCCGCCCACAAGCGACGTAGCGAGCCCGCTCGAGGCCGCGGTGAGAAGGCGCCGCGCCCGACGCGCAACGCCGGCCGCGACCACTTCGCGAGCGACTTCGAGGAAGAGGAGCTCGCCGACGAGCTGCCCTTCTGGGCGAAGCACGACGACGAGAGCGCCCAAGAGGCGTGATCCTCACCGGCGCGTCGGCGCCGGTGCCCATCCTCGCCACGGTCGACGTCGACCGCTGGCTCAGACCGTTCGCCGAGCCCGCTCGGCGTAACGCGATCTCCTGGAGAGACGATTTGGCGAAATCACGCCCCTCGGTACAGAAACGACAGAATGAGATGGCGCGTCAGCAGAAGCGCATGGACAAGGACGCCCGCAAGGCTATCGCGAAGGAGCGCAAGGCGCAGGGCCGCGACGTCCCCGAAGGTGTGGATCCCGATCTCGTCGGCCTCCGCTTCGGCCAGCCGCTCCCGCCAGAGCTCGGCGGAGTCCCCTACGAGGCGCCGGAGTAACGCCGAAGCCGTGACGCTCAGCCCCCACGGGCTGGGGCGTCGCGGCGGGCCTGGGCAGGCGCGGCGAGGGGTTCGGGCGAGTCGCTGACATGCCACTTCGCCGCCGTCGAGACGGCGAACGACGCGTCCGGCGGCGTGACCAGCGTGAGCGTTCCCGACGGCTACATCTACCTCGACGTGGACCTCGCGACCTGCACCGAGGAGCCGCTGACGTTCGACGGCTCCTCGGACGTCGCAGGTCGCGTACACGACGGCCGACACCGCCGCGAGCTCGCTCCCGGTCCTCCTCGTCTACGACGGCCCCGGCCAACTGACCCGCCGGGTCGGTGGCCCGAGGGCGGCGTCACGGACCGCGGCGGAGACTTCGGCGTCATCACCGCCGTCCATTCGCCGCTCGCGCCTGACCATCCGGGCGCTCACGCGGACGTCAGCCCACCGTAGGCGGCGGAGCACGGTCGCGGAGAGGCTTGGTCGCCAAACCGCGACGGCCTGACGATGCCGTCCGGCACCACGAGAGCGCAGCTCGGTCACCGAGGAGTTGTCGCCCCGCGCCACGATGGCGAGGGGTTGACGTTGCGATGCAATATCCTGGCGTCGGATCGTCGCGCCAAATTGTTTTCGCGCCGTTAGCCGAGGACTCGCGATCCTGGTGAAACGCCTTGCCGCTTTGCAAGAGAAGAGACTTGAGCTAGGTTCATATTTCACCGTCCGAATCACAGCTCCAACTCCGCCGCACTGCGCTCCGGTCCGGCGCGGGGTCCTCATCGACGCGTATCCCCACGACGTTGGATCGGCGCCTCGCCGACCATCGCGCCAGCGTGGTGCTCCCCGAACGACGGCCACAGCGCTCTTCGTCGGCGCGCGCGCCGCGGCGCTGGCGTGGCTCGTCTTCGGCGCCGGTGTGGCGCTCGCCGACCCGGTGATCGTCACCGTTCGCGACACCTCCGGCGTCGAGATCAGCGACGCCACCGTCACCTACGCCGGCACGACCCTGCCGAGCGGCGGCACCCACGACATCCCCGTGGGCTCCTCCGAGCGCGTCCAGACGGCCTGGCGCAACGCCACGTTCTACAGCGGCTACTTCACGCTGACCGACGACGGCACCCTGGTGACGATCCACGGCGACCCGCCCAACCCCATCGGCGCCATCGACTCGAGCCCCGTCACCCCGGGCGGCGGCCTCCGCGTCGAGGTGATCCTCGACCGCGGCCCGCTCAGCGTCCACGCGGTCGACCCGACCGGCGCGACGCTGCCCGTCGTGGACGCCTTCGGCCACTCCGCCGCCGCGCCCTCGGTGGGGCTCGTCAGCGCCGGGGGCTTCCCCAACGGGAGCCCGAGCGGCACCGGGGCCGACGTCGCCTACGGCTTCCAGGTCCGTGTCCACGGGGCCTGGCGCAACGCCTCGATCTACCGCTACCTCACCCCGCTCCGCGCGACGCGCTACACCGTGCAGGCCGGTCTCAGCGGGGACCCCATCGTCACGACCCCGGCCGCCGATACCCGCGTCGACATCGCGTTCGACAAGGTCACGGCGACGTTCTCGGCCGAGGACTCCCTCGGCGTCCCGGCGCCGCAGGTCTCGCTCGGCCCTTCCGGCGCCTACGGGCCGAGCCCGGTCGACCTCGAGCTCGCCGCCGGGACCCCGTCCCACTACTACTGGGTCCGGCTGACCGTGTCCCCCGGGGGCGAGTTCCCGACCATCTACCCCTACCTCGCCATCGTGCGCGACCTCGACGTCAGCGTGGACGGGACCGTCGCGCACGGCTGGCCGCCGATCACGGGTCAGCGCTTCCGCTTCGTCTACCCGGCGGCGGACGCCTGCCCCGACGACCCCGACAAGATCGGTCCCGGCGCCTGCGGCTGCGGCGTCCCCGAGGACACCAGCGACGCTGACGGCGACGGCGCCCTCGACTGCGTGGACGGCTGCCCCGCGGACCCGAACAAGGCCGACCCCGGCGTCTGCGGCTGCGGCGTCCCCGACGGCGTCGACGAGTGCACCAGCGGCGCTGCGGGCTGCGCCCCGGACGCCACGTGCACCGACACCGCCTGCGGCTTCACCTGCACCTGCCCCGCGGGGACCGTCGGGACGGGCTTCGTCTGCGTCCCCGAGGACAGCTGCACGACCGAGCCCGCGATCTGCGGGGCGGCCGGCGCCGGCGGGCGCATCGCCTGGGGCGTCCTCGAGCTCGGCGGCGGCGTCCTCGCGGGCTTCCGCTGCGAGGTGAGCGCTCCAGGCGCCGCGCCCGTCTGCGACGTCGTCGCCGGGACCACGACCCTGCGGCTCTACGATCCGATGTGCGCACCGTGAGCAAGGTCCTCACGGCGCTCATCACGCTCGCGGCGGTCACCGTCGCGGCCAACGTCGCGCGCGCCAACCCCGCCTGCGGCGATGCCCTCGTCGCGGGCGGGACCACGACGCGACGCGCCTGCGATCCAACGTGTGCCCCATGATCGGGCTGCTCATCCGCGTCGGCCTCGTCCTCGCGTGCCTCGCCTCGCCGCTCGGGTGCGACCCCTCCAGCCCCGACGGGCCGACCGGGGCCCGGGTCGCGGTCGTCATCGCCCCGCTCGACCTCGCCGGGATCGGGGACGCGACCTGGCGACTCACCGTGACGAACGTCCAGGGCGACCTCGTCTGGACGCGCGACCTCCTGGCCTCCCGCTACGGCGATGGACGCGGCTCGATCGCCTACGTCGGGCCGTGCGACGCCTCCGACGGGGCCAACCCGAACCAGGTCGGCGTGGAGCTGCTCGCCCTCGAGGACGATCAGGGCCAGGCGCTGACCGCGCCCGGCGACTACCGCGCCCCCGGGCTCCTCACGCGGCAGGCCGTCTGCGCCCCGGACGCGGACGTCGCCGTCGACTTCGACGTGACCCTCGCACGGCGCGCCGAACAGGGCTTCTTCGACGTCGCCGTCAGCTTCCGGGACATCTTCTGCTCGGCGAAGCTCGACTGCGTCGACGCCTTCCTGCACCGGGACGACGCCGATCGCGGTCCCACGGTCGTGATGGGCTTTTCGTGCACGACCGGTGACGAGACGCCCACCGCGCTGTACCTGAGCGAGATCGAGCTCAGCTGCGTGGACGCCGATCCGAACGACGGCACGCCGCTCGCGCCCCTCGTTCAGCGCGTCTCACCGGCCACCGCGCTCACCAACGGCAACCAGGGCGCGGTCCCGCCGCTGCTGTTCCAGTGGGCGCGCTACTCGACCCAGGAGCAGCTCCCGGGGGTCGACAAGTGCAGCTGGAACCACGCCTTCGGGCTCGACCTCGCCGCCATCGGCGCCCGGCGCTGCACGCTGACCGCGGTCGGCTCCGCCTCGGACGTCCCCCTCGTCGACGGCGCGCTCCCCGCCGACGCGACCTGGCCGATCCTCCGCTGGCAGGCCGAGGTGCTGGCGTCGGACGGCACGCTGTGCTCGAACCAGGCGCTCGACGCCGCGGGGAGCGGCGTCACGAGCGGCTACTATCAGGCTCCCACCGACGGCTCGCCGACCCTGTCCTTCGCCGCCGAGCGCGTCTGCACGCCCCAGGGGCCGCCCTTCACCGACGGCACCACGATCCCCTTCGGCTTCACGTGCGTCGCGGCGCCCGACGCGGTCTTCCGCGCCACCCGTGACGCCTCCGAGGCGCCCGGCGTGACGGTGACGGTCGATGGCGTCCCCTCGAACGTCGTCTACACGCTCCCGGACGGCGCCTCCCTCGCCGACGACTGCTGCCTCGACCCGTGCTGCGCGCAGCCGTGACCCAGGAGGCGCCTCGTTGGCGCCACCCTCGCTCGGCGCTCACCGTCGTCGGGAAGCCCCCTACTTGACCCAGATGACGATGTCGTCGAGCCCCCAGGACTCGTCGTCGTTGGTCTGGGTGATGGACGATCCCCCGTGGACGACGGCCGAGCTGCCCGTGTGGGGGATGATGCCGTCGACCTGGTTCGAGGACGTGGTGACGCGCGGCTCGTAGCCCGCGAGCGCGGTCCGGACCTCGACCGCCCAGTTGGCCGAGCCGCAGCTCAGCGGGGTGGGGGCGGTCGAGCAGATGGCGCCCGCGCCGCAGGTCTGGCTGCAGAAGCAGTACTCCTGGGCGAAGATGTTGGTCCCGCCGAAGTCGACGTAGCCGACGTCGCCGGCGTCCCAGCTGTCGATCTTGTAGAACGCGAAGTCCAGCCGCGCCTCGGTGTGGGGCACGGGGTTCCAGGTGTAGGTCTTGTCGTTGCCGACGGTGTTGCCGTCGGTCCAGCCGGCGAAGTAGCCGCCGACGATGTGGTTGGTGTTGGAGGTCCCGGGACCGCAGAGGCTGACGCCGTTCTGGTTGTTCCAGCCGCTCGTGGTGCCGCTCTCGAAGTCCTCGTAGGCGACCCGGGTCCAGCCGCCGTTCGTCATGTCGCAGACGACCTCGTAGGGGACGTCGTTGGCGCCGGGGCCGTCGGGGTCGATCGTGTAGGTGCCGTCGGTGTGCTGGCCGAGCCCATACAGCGCGAGGCAGCTCTCCTGCGGGGCGCCGCAGGTGGCCCGCGCCAGGTCGCAGTAGCCGCTGTCACACTCGGCGTCACTCTCGCAGCGCTCCTCGCGGATCCAGTACAGGAGCGCCATCTTGTCGCCGGTCACGCCGTAGGTCCCGTTCGCCTGGTGGATGTAGACCAGGTCGAAGGTGCTGGTCCGGTTCATGTGCGGCGCCCAGGCGCCGGCGGGGTCGTTGTTGTCGCCGACGAGCCCGATGACGCCGGCGTTGCCGAAGCGCCGCGCGTCGGCGTTCGACTTCCCGCAGCCGTCCGCGCTGAGCTGATATCCGCTACACCCGCTGTAGAGGTTGCCGGTCGCGCTCGCCGAGAAGGGCAGCCAGAAGAGGAAGTAGGGATCGACGGTCTGGAAGGTGACGCCGGTCGTGTTGGTCAGCTCGCGTCGGTCGAGGAGCTGCCACGCGCGCTGCGACTCCGTCGAGATGTCGTCCTGCACCGTCTCGCCGCTGTAGGTGAAGCGGAACGCCGCGTCGAAGGTCGCCGCCCCGGCGAGCTTGAAGAAGTTCTGACGCAGCTCGTAGGCGTGGTCCGCGACCATGTACTCGGCCCAGGCGAAGCTCTCGACGTGGTAGTTGTCCTCCTCGAGGGTCACCGAGCTCGGCGTGGTCATCGCGCTCCCCTCGATCCACATCGCCCCGCCAGTCCCACCGAAGAAGGCGTTGTAGACGAGGTCGGTGTCGGCCCCGTCGATGCTCTGGTTCTGGCTGAACTTCGCCATCAGCATCCAGCCGCCGCCGTCGGTCAGCTGGTCGCAGTAGACCTGCCGGACCGGGATCGACCCCGTGCCGTCGGGGTCGATCCAGTAGAGCTGGCTGACGGTCTCGCCGGCGTCGAGGGCGTCGAGGCAGCTCGTGTAGATGGCCGCGCACTGGTCGGGACCCTCCTCGCAGACCGAGGTCGCCGGATCGCACGGGTCGTCCTGGTCGACGCAGACCCCGTCGCTGCAGATCTCGGCGCCGTCGCAGAAGGTCGCGTCGGCGCAGGAGGTCCCGTTCGGCTCGTAGCTCTCGGACGGGCAGCTCCCGGCGCCGGTGCAGTACTCCGGCACATCGCACGCCCCGGCGTCCGCGCGGCAGACCGTGGACGCCGGCTCGTAGTTCGGCAGGCAGCCGCCGCCCCCATCACAGCTGTCGGGGTGGTCGCAGACGCTGTCGGAGCCGTCCCCGCACGCGGTCCCGGCGGTGGCGAAGCCGTCGACCGGGCAGGCCGCGTCGCTCCCGCCGCACAGCTCCGCCACGTCACAGGCGTCGACCGCCGCCCGGCACTCGGTCCCGCCCGCGACGAAGCCGTCGACCGGGCAGGCCGCGTCGCTCCCGCTGCACTGCTCCGCCACGTCACAGAGCCCGGCCACCCCTCGGCACTCGGTCCCGCCGGCCAGGAAGCCATCGACCGGGCAGGCCGGCCCGGATCCGGTGCACTGCTCGGCGACGTCGCAGTCTCCGGCCACCCCTCGGCACTCGGTCCCGCCGGCCAGGAAGCCGTCGACCGGGCAGGCGGCGTCGCTGCCGCTGCACAGCTCGGCGACGTCGCAGTCGCCGGCGCTCGCTCGGCACTCGGTCCCGCCGGTCACGAAGCCGTCGCTGGGGCACGTGGCGCTGGCGCCGTCGCACAGCTCGGCGACGTCGCAGTCCCCGGCGCTCGCCCGGCACTCGGCGCCGGCGTTGCCGGGGTTCTGGACGCACGCCCCGGCCTCGCAGGCCTTGACGGTGCAGGGGTTCGCGTCGTCGCTGCAGTCGGCCGCGCTCAGGCACTCGACGCAGCCGCCCGCGCCGTCGGGCAGGTACCCGGTGTCACAGGCGCCGCACTCCGAGTCGCTCGCGTCGGTGCAGGTCGGCGGCACCGCGCAGTGCTCGACCGCGGTGCAGGCGTTCTCGCAGGCGTCGCCCCAGAAGCCGTTCAGGCATGCGCAGGTGTCGGGCGCGACGCAGCTCCCGCCGTTGTCGCAGCTCTGCGAGCACGCCGGGGTCTCGCAGGACGTCCCACCATATCCGGTGCCCGTGCAGTCGCAGGTGTCGGTGGCGGCGCAGGTCCCGCCGTTGGCGCAGCTCGGGTTGCAGATCGGCCCGCCGGCGCTCAGGACTACGCCGTCGCCGTAGCGGTGCTGCAGGTAGATCGGCTCGTTCGCCCAGGTGAAGCCGCCGGGGATGGACGGCAGGTAGCCGAGGTAGTCGGTGGCGACGCCGCTGTCGGTCACGTTGACCGCGTGGCGCCCGCACCGCCGGCCGCTCGCGTCGCTGACGAGCACGTCCCAGTCGACCACCGGGTAGACGCTCCCCGGCGGCAGCGGGAAGCCGAGCGCCTGCTGGGGCCAGGCGTCCGATGACGCGGTCGCCCGCGCGCGCAGCCGACACGCGCCGAAGTCGTCGATGGTCTGCCGGTCGAGCCCGAAGGACAGGTTCCAGTAAGCCTTGTTCGCCAGCCCCTCCACGCCCCGGTAGACCGCCGCGCCGAAGAGGTAGTCGCCCGGGTTGGCGTTGGGGGCCGCCGTCAGGTCGAGGTTGCCCGTCCCGGCGGCGTCGACCCGTACGTCGGAGCCCTGGCCGGCGCAGTCGATGATCGGGTCGTCCATGTAGAGGTAGGTCGACCCGCCGGCGGTCGCGCGGCCGGTGCAGGCGAAGGCCATCACCATGGTCAGCTCGCGCGCGCCGGTGTCGTCGTGGAGCAGCTCGAGGTCGCTCCCGTCGGGGGCCTCGCAGTCGAGCTTGGCCGAGCAGAAGACGTCCTCGAACTCGACGGCGACGTCGAAGAAGCCCTGGTTCGCGCGCCGGGCGACGGTCAGCTCGAAGTCCACCGCGACGTCGGCGTTGGCGACGCACGCGACGTCGCGGCTGATCGGCGTCGGGTTCATGTACTCGCCCGTCGGGACCTCGCCGCTCGCGTCGTGGAGCGCCGTCAGGGTCAGCGTGACCGTGTTCGTCCCGGCGTCCGCGTCGCAGGTGCCGACGTAGCTCAGCGAGCCCGCGCCGTCGCCGTAGCCCGACGAGCTGAGGTCGCGCGTCCAGACGGTCTCGCTGCCGTTGTCCACCGTCAGCGTGTAGTCGGCGTCGACGATCCCGGGGAGGCTCAACGGCGCCACGGCGACCGCGACGCGGCCGGTCGGCGTCGGTGGCTCTCCCTGGCCGCAGCCCAGCACGAGGATCGAGGACACGGTCGCCAGGCTCGAGCACCACGTTGCTCTCATCGCTCACCTCCGCACCGGAGGACGCGAGCAGGTCCGCGGCCGGGGAAGCACCGCCATCGACGTCGAACCTGGTCACGACCCATTGACCGAAGGATTAGCATGGCCGGCATGTTGCGTGACAGCATTCGCGCAACGTGGCGCGCCGTGCGCCGTAACCACGCGCTCAGAGGCGTCGCCCTGCAGCAGCACGGAGATCGCGTGGCCCAACCCCGAGGTCGCGCTCAGGTGGACGAGGCCCGGCGCGGCGGCAGGAAGAAGTGCCAGGGACGGCGCGCGAGCCGGCGCAGGACCAGCCCCGCGACGGCCTTGTGCTCGCGCAGGGTGATGCGGCGCGACTCGAGGGCGAGCGACAGCGTCAGGCCGAAGCTGATCACGAAGTTCACGAAGCCGATGAGCACGACCCCCAGCGCGGCCTCGAGCACGACCGACCCCGGGACCTGCCAGGCCAGGCCGTCGAGCGCCATCCCGACGTTGGCCGACGAGAAGGCGATGTGTCGGATGTCGAAGGGCAGGCCCAGGATGACGCCGAGGGTCCCGGCTCCGCCCAGGCAGAAGCCCAGGAAGACGTTGCCGAGCAGGGCGCCGCCGTGCTTGTCGACGAAGGCCCCGAGCCCCGCCGCGCGGTCTCGGCCGACGAGGCGCCGGAGCAGCGGGTGGTGGGCGACGCGGGCGGGGATGTCGCGGTAGAGGTTGCGGTTGTCGGCCCAGCCGGAGACGAGGCCCGCCAGGAACAGGAAGACCCCGGCGACCCCGGCGTAGAAGAGCGCGCCGCTCAGCCACGGGTGGACGTCCGCGAGGAGCGCCGTCGCCTTGTCCGGTGAGGCCAGGGGGGCGCCGCCGGTGGTGACGAAGAGCTCCGAGAGCAGCACGGCCATGGGGAACGCGCAGACGAGGTTGCCGGCGAAGGAGACGAACTGGCTCCGCCACACCCGGACGATCATGTCGGCGACCTGGTCGAGCTCGTGCCGCCCCTCGGGCGCGCCCAGCGAGCGCGCGATGGTGTTGGCGGTCATGGCCGGCTGTTTGGTCGCGAGCGCCGCGCCCGTCAGGTAGATGACGATGAAGCAGGCGGCGTAGTTGAGGCTGTAGAGGAGCGCCTCGGCGGCGAGCGACAGGTCCTCTTTGGCCAGCAGGAGCTTGAACACCGCGAACACGGCGACGATGAGGCCGCCGCCCAGGCTCGCGACGAAGAAGCGCCAGTACTCGGCGGCGGTGTTGGTGATGTACTTGTGGCCCTTCTTGGCGGCGTGCTCGACGATCTGGAAGGCGAGCAGATCGGCGCTGCTCCGGACGTGGCGGCCGACGCGATCGCGGGTGTTCTCGGCCTCGACGAGCTCGACGAGCAGGCGCTGGACGGCGCGCTCGAAGGCGCGCTGCTCGGCGGCCGTCAGGCGGAGCAGGACCTCGAGGCGCTCGACCTGCCGCAGGAGCCGAAACGACAGGCTCGTCAGGCGGAGGCTCGTGCCGAAGCGGTGCTTGTTCGCGCGCAGGGCGACCACGGCCGCGCGGCACGCCTCGAGGGTCTCGAGCGCGGCGGTGAGCGCCGTCGCCGTGTCGTGCGGGTCGCCTCGACCGCAGCGCTGGGTGTAGCGGAGGACCCGCTCGGTGAGGAGCAGGAACGGCGAGTCGAGATCGTCGAGCTCGGGCATCCGCCCGGTGATCTCCGGCGACAGGCCGAGGCTCGACACGTGATGGGCGAGCACCCGCACCGCGCTCGCGAGCTCGGCCGGGACGCCGACGACGGTGTCGGCGGTGAGCCCGAGCAGGTCGAGCAGCCGGTGCCAGGTCGCCTCGCTCACGGCGGCCAGCCACGCGTAGTCCTTGCGGTCGGGGAAGACCGCGCGGACGATCTCGCGCAGCTCGCGAGGGTCCTCCACCTCGGGCAGCGCCCGGCGGCCGACCTTGAGGAGCAGCTCGTCGAAGAACCCGCGGTCGGCCGGGATGCCCGACTCGGTGAGGGTGTGGACGCAGCTCGCGCCGCCGACCGCGCGTCGGACGACGTCGGCCAGCGCGCGCCGGGTGGCCTCGTCGCCGGCCTGGAGCCGATCGCAGAGCGCGAGGACCTGCGCCTCGCCGCCGCCGCTCGTGGCGGGCCGCAGCGCGGCGACCAGGTGCGTCAGCGCCGCGATCGGCTCGCCGGCGTCGTCGAGGGCGACGACCCGCTCGAGGACCGCGCGCAGATCCGGCCTCTCGTCTCTGCCCATGCTCCGCCTCCGGCCGAACGCCCGGTCGATGTCATCGCTGAAGGTCCCGCCGGCGGTGGGGCCCCGAAGCGCTATCTGTAACGCCGAACGGGAGCCCGGACCAGCCTCGACGGGCCACGGCGACCAAGAGCCGTCCGCCCCGAGGGGCGATCACGGCGTGTCGTCCTCGCTCGCCTGCCTCGCCCGCCGCCGACGCTCGGCCCCACGGCGCGAGGGGGCCTCGAGTGCGGCCCACCGTCGACGTCCCCACCCCCTCGGGGAGGTGTGGATAGGTTTTGAAGAGAATTTTGCTATTCAAATTGGGTCGGGATCGTGTACCCAGGTCACGCATCCCTCGGAGGACCCATGCTCATGTCCCGCTCGGCGCTGCGGCGCACCCTCATGACCAGCCTCGTCCTGCTTGGCGCCTGTGACGCCGACGGCGCGGTCGACGCGCCCGACACCTCGGCGCCCGCGGACGTCATCGCGTCCGACGCCGCGGGCGACGCGAACGAGCCCGCCGGGTTCGTCGCCAGCTGCAGCTACGAAAACCCCTTCGCCGGGACACCCGAGTGCCGCGAGTACCGCGGGACGTGGACCACGTCGCGCGCCCAGGACGACTGCGCCGAGGTCTTCTTCGGCAACCCCGGCACCTACGCCGAGGGCCCGTGCGCGGTGGCGAACGAGATCGGCCGCTGCACGGTCGGCGAGGTGGCCGGCGAGGGCTACGTCATCGTCAGCACCGGCGACGGCGAGGGCTGCGAGAGCGCCCGGCTCGGGTGCGAGACCTTCGGCGGCGGGAGCTTCGCGGCCGGCGCCGCCTGCGCCACCGAGCTCGCCTGCGAGGCGCCGCTGCCCGCGACCGACGCGACCTTCGTGCCCCCGTACCGCGACTGTCGCGCGCCGCTGCCGGGAGAGCCGCCGGGCGCGAGCGACGGCGAGGTGTGCACGATGACGATGATCTCGGCGTCGACCGAGCCCGGCCGCTACTTCCCGGACTACGCGGACTGCGCGGTCGTCCGCCGCCAGCGGCCCTACTACGGCGCGCCCCCCAGCGTCACCTCGGATCCCGAGGACCCGCGCCTCGACGACGACGCGTACATGGCCGAGCTCGACTGGGTGACGTCCCAGGTCCGCGCCTCGGCGTGCACGTGCTGCCACGACGCCGGCGTCGCCCCCGAGGGGGCCGCGGTCTGGGACATCGCGGCCGGCCCGCTGTGGATCGACACCGTCAGCGACGAGGCCCTCGCGATGTTCGTCGGGCTGACGGACTCGCGCTTCTTCGGCTACTACGCGGCCGTCCAGAACAACGGCTTCGACCGCAGCGCGACGGGGCTCCCGACGACGGACGTCGAGCGCCTGAAGGCCTTCGGCCGGGTCGAGCTCGCCCGCCGCGGCCTGACCGAGGCCGAGGCGGCGGAGCTGCCGCCCTTCGCGCCGTTCTTCCGCGAGCTGGTCGAGCACGAGCCCGAGCCCTGCCCCGAGGGGGTCGGGGTCGACGCCGAGGGACGCCTGACCTGGACCGGCTCGAGCGCGCGCTACCTGAGCGTGCTCCGCCCCGGCTCCGCGTCGCCCGGGGTGCAGCCCAACTTCCACCTCCCCGAGGGCACGCTGTGGGCGGTCGCGGCGGAGCCCACCGAGCCGTCCATCACCTGCGGGGTCGCCTACGGCGAGGTCCCGAGCGGCGCCTACCAGAGCTTCCCCGAGGGCGACGTGGCCCCCGAGCCGCTGGAGTCGGGGGCGACCTACTACCTCCACGCGCAGCGCGACCTGGCGTTCCCCGTGACCCGCTGCCTCTTCGTCGCGCCGTGAAGGGCTGGCCGGCCCTCGTGATAGGCGTCCTCGTCTTCGTGGCGCCGAGCCCGGCCTGCGACTACGACGAGCGGGTCGCGCCCGGGCGATACGCGGACCCCGACGCGCCCGACGGCGCCGAGCGACCGGGGACCGTGGGCGACTGCGCCACCGAGGCGGGGGTCGCCGCGGTCTTCGCGCGCCACTGCACGTCCTGCCACGACGCCGATCGGCCGAGCGCCGGGCTCGACCTCGCGACGCCCGGGCTCGGCGAGCGCCTGACGGGGCGCGCGTCGGTGCACGCCGACTGCCGCGACCTCCCCCTGGTCGTGCCCGGCCGGCCCGCGGAGGGGCTGCTCATGCCCAAGCTCCTCGGCACGCTCGTCGGCTGCGGCGATCCGATGCCCCCTGGCGACACCCTCGCGCCCGAGGAGCTGCAGTGCGTCGCCCGCTGGATCGCCGCGTCCCCCGCCGCGCCGGAGCCCATGGCCAGGTGACGGGCCCGGCGCTCGGGGTGGCCCGGCCCCTCAGTCGGCCGGGGGCGGCACCTCCGGCTCGGCCGCGGTCGGGGGTGGGTTGAGCTTCTGGTACTGCTTCAGGTTCAGCAGCACGAAGCGATAGGACACGTAGTAGAGGACGGGCAGGGACAGGTACCACAGCGCGGCCTCGAGCGGGCTCATCACGGGGTCGGTCATCGGGGCCTCCTCAGTAGCTCATGGGGTCGCGCTCGATCTCCTCGGCGCTCAGCGGGCTCCGCCCCATCTGCCGCCACACCCAGGCGATGTAGGCGAGCACGAAGGGGATCGCGAGGGAGACGTAGCTCATCACGGTCAGCGTGTAGTGGCTCCCCGAGGCGTTCTGGAGGGTCAGCGAGCTCTGGAGATCCGTGGTCGAGGTGTAGAGCGCCGTGTCGTTCAGGGCCGCGAGGCCGAAGAGCGCGATCCCGACCAGGGCCGAGCCGGCGGCGGCCGACCAGAAGGCCCCGCGGGCCTCGCCGCCGGTCCAGCCGCGCCAGATCCCCCAGAGGACGCCGGCGACGCCCAGGAGCAGCGGGATCAGCCCGCGGAGCGGCAGCGCGAGGAGGTTGTCGAGGTACTTGGTCGGGGCGAGGGCGACGGCGCCGGTCGCCGGGTCGTAGCCCGCGCCGTCCATCGTCAGGAGCAGCGCCGCGACGACGAGGAAGAGGGGCAGGAACACGAGCGCGTTGAGCCGCACCTGGCGAGCGCTCCGGGCGCGGACGTCGGGGTCGTCGACCGCCCTCAGGAAATAGAGCGAGGCCAGGAGCCGCGCCAGGAAGAACCACATCGCGCCGAACAGGACGTTGAACGGCACCAGCGCCGCCTCGAGCCCGCGTGCGGGGCCGGTCCAGCTCGACAGGCGCGTGTCGCTCAGGGTGAACTCGGCGCCGGTGAACAGCGTCCCGACGGCGGCGCCGAGCAGGACGACGCCGAGGCTCCCGTTGATGAAGAGGAAGAGCTCGAAGACCCTGGGGCCGAAGAGGTTCCCGGGCTTGCGGCGATACTCGTAGGCGACGGCCTGCAGGACGAAGCACAGCAGGATCGCGATCCAGACCCAGTAGGCGCCGCCGAAGCTCGTCGCGTAGAAGAGGGGGAAGGCCGCGAAGAGCGCGCCGCCGAAGGTCACGAGGGTCGTGAACGTCAGCTCCCACTTGCGGCCGAGGGCGTTGACCAGGAGATCCCGCCGCCGCGCGTCGGGCGCCAGGGTGTAGAGCATCGTCTGCCCGCCCTGGACGAAGGTCATCATCACGAACAGGCCGCCCAGGACGCTGACGAGAAACCACCAGTACTCGCGGAGGGTGTCGTGGGAGAGGGCCTCAAACATGGCTCGCCTCCTCCTCGCCGTGGCGGCGGATCTGACCGAGCATGATGCGCACCTCGGCGATGAGGAGCGCGGTGAAGAGGACCAGGAACAGCCAGAAGGTCACCGAGACCGAGGCGGCGTCGAGGTCGCTGGTCGCCACGCCGACCGGCAGCATGTCCTGAATCGCCCAGGGCTGGCGGCCGACCTCGGCGACGATCCAGCCGGTCTGCTCGGCCAGGTAGCCGAGGGGCAGGGACCAGAGCGCGAGCCGCAGCCAGTTGGTGTGCGCCGCGATGTCGCCGGTCATGTGGAACCAGAGCAGGACGAGGAAGAGCAGGATGAACCAGAAGCCGAGCGCCACCATGATGTGGAAGCTGTAGAAGGTCAGGGCGATGGGCGGGATGATGTCCTCGGGTCGGTCGAGGTAGCCGTAGCCGAGGTAGCTCGCGTGGGCCTCGAAGTCGCCCTTCGCCAGCTCGGCCGCCGCCGGGTCGCCGCGCTTCCTTGCCGCGTGGTAGGCGGCCAGGGCGTCGACGGCGACGCGCCCCTTGGCGATCTTGGACGCGGCGCTCTCGATGCCCTGCTCGGGGTTGCCGAAGACGAGGTCCTCGACGCCCGGCACGAACGAGTTCACGTCGTGGAAGCCGAGCAGCGAGAGCATGTGGGACATCTCGACCTTGAACAGGAAGGGATCCTGGCCGTCGCCGATCTCCTTGTCGGGGTCGAGGATGCCGAAGGCGACGATGCCGTGGCGCTCGGCGCCGCGGTAGACGCCCTCCATGGCGGCGAGCTTGGCCGGCTGGTCGTGGGCGACGACGTAGGCCGAGCTGTCGCCGAGGAGCACCAGGTAGAGCGAGCTCAGGAGCCCGAAGCTCGCCGCGACGAGGATGCTGCGCTTGGCGAAGAGGACGTCGCGCTTCTTGAGCACGAACCACGCGCTGACGGCGACGACGAAGAGCGCGGCGAGCACGTAGCCGCTGCTGACCGAGTGCAGGAACTTGGTGACGGCGTTGGGGTTGAGGACGACCTCCCAGAAGTCGACCATCTCGTTTCGCGCCGTCTCGATGTTGAACCGCATCCCGACCGGGTTCTGCATCCAGGCGTTGGCGACGAGGATCCACAGCGCCGACAGGTTCGAGCCGATGGCGACGAGCCAGGTCGAGGTCAGGTGGAAGCGCTTGCTGACGCGGTTCCAGCCGAAGAACATCACGGCGAAGAAGGTCGCCTCGAGGAAGAAGGCGAAGATGCCCTCGATGGCGAGCGGCGCGCCGAAGATGTCGCCGACCATCCACGAGTAGTTGGACCAGTTGGTGCCGAACTCGAACTCGAGGATGAGGCCGGTCGCGACCCCGATGGCGAAGTTCACCGCGAAGAGCTTCATCCAGAAGCGGGTGATGCGGCGCCACTCGGGGTCGCCGGTCCGGACGTAGATCGTCTCCATGATGGCGACGATGAACGACAGGCCCAGGGTCAGCGGGACGAAGACCCAGTGGAACATGGCAGTCAGGGCGAACTGGGCGCGCGACCACTCGACGACGGCGGCGTCGACGGACATGGAGAGACCTCATCGGCCGGGGTGGACCGGCCCTCCGTGAGGACGCCCATGACCCGCGCCGCGCGCTCGGCGTCGCTCGCGCCGCGGTCGGGTCGCATGCCCTCGAGGAGGACCAACGCGAGGAGGAGGAGCGCGGCGACCTTGACGAGCACGACCCGCCACAGGGTGCGGCCGAGGGTCATGCGGCGGAAGCCGTCGAGGTAGAAGCCCAGGACGCGGCGGGGCAGGGACCCGCGGACGGAGCGCGCGTCGCCGTCGTCGCGGCGCGCGTCGATCCGTCTCGAGCCCGTGTCCGTCACGTCTCCCCCTCCGAGAAGGCAGCGGAGATCGCTGTCGTCGCCGGAGCCTCGCGCCACCCGGCGCCAGCCTCCAGCCGAAACCCCGCGCTGCGACGCTATGACGCGCTGCGTCAGAACGCCGCGCGGCCCACGTTCACCCGGACGCGTGAGTCGACTTCGAGATGGGCGCGTCGGCTCGTCTCATCGGGTGCGGCGCGGTCACGACGCGTCGCCTCGAACCCCTCGGAGGTCCCATGCTGCGCGCTCTCGCCGTCTCTCTCGTGCTCTTCGCTCTCGCCCCCCTCGCCGGCTGCGACACGGACGCCGCGGATCCCACCGAGGACGACCTCCTCGGGCTCTGGGTCAACGTCGACGGCGGCACGGTGAGGGCCTTCGACTTCGCCGCCGCGTCCGACTCCCCCGGCCTCGCTGGCGAGCCCTACGTGTACACGCTGTACAGCTACCCCGAGGGGCAGGCCGCGGTGGTCGTCCAGCGCGGCCACTACGCGGTGAAATACGGGCGCCTCGTCACCTCGGTGGTCGAAGCGCCCCTCGACCCGTCGCAGGCGGGCCAGGACTACGGCAACGACCTGCTCTCCTGGAGCAGCAGCGCCTTCACCCTCGGCAACACGAGCGGCCCCGGCGGCCGCCGCGTGTTCGCGAGCGCCTCCGCGCTGCCCTGACCAGGCCGCGGCCTGGCCATAGACGAAGCCCCCCTGCCGCGCGACGAGGCGCGGAGGAAACTCGCGGGGACGCCGTTCACGTGTCATCACGGGACCATGGCCAGCCCCCACGACAAGCTCTTCAAGCTCGTCTTCGGTGAACGCGAGCACGCGGCGATCCTCCTCGAGCGCTTCCTACCTCCGGATCTCGGCGAAGCGCTGGCGTTCGAGGACGCGACGGTGTGCCCGGGCACTTTCGTCGACGAGGCGCTGCGAGATCGCCACACCGACCTCCTGATCGAGGTGCCCGCGCGGCGGGCTGACGCCGACGACATCCCGAGCGCGTTCGTCTATGGGGTGCGGCCAGAATAAATGGTGCACCTTGCCAAAGGAGGCGGCGTTGGCTGTGCGTTCTCGAGACCGCAGTCAGACCGGGCGTCTTTCAAGGTCTCGAGGACGCGCAGACGACGTCGGATCCGCAGGCAAGGTGTGCCATTTGTTTTGGACGCACCCCTATGTGCTGCTCGAGCATCAGAGCTCGGTCGACCCGCTCATGGCGCATCGGCTCCTGCGGTACATGGTGCGCATCTGGGACAGCTGGCTGGCGGACCACCGGGATGCGCGCCATCTCCCGGCCATCGTGCCGATGCTCATCTATCAGGCGGGCCGGCCGTGGTCGGCGCCGGTCGAGTTCCATGCACTCGTCGCGGGGGCCGCGAGCCTTCATCCTGGACTCCGGCCGTTCACGCCGAGCTTCCGGTACGCGCTCATCGAGCTCCGCGCCGTGGGCGACGACGCGCTGGGCGCCGACGCGGTCGCGCTCGCGCTCAAGGTGATGAAGCACGCTCAGGCCGTGGATTTCCTCGCGAGGCTCACGCGCTTCGCGGCCGAATTCCGGGTCTTGCTCGACGAGCCCTCGCGCTTGCGCCTCCTGGAGGCGCTCGTACATTATCTGCTCGAGGTTCGCGACGCGGCCGAGACGGTGCGCGCTCTGCAGCTCATCACCGACGCCGCGGGCCCCGAAGTAGGAGACGCCGCCATGAACGCCGCCGAACAGCTCCGCGAGGAAGGCCGCCGCGAAGGCCGC
>Ga0209475_10000779_pt1 | contig 51248 bp, 47 predicted proteins | sample tdDd471_FD_187128 | JGI IMG/M metagenome (GOLD analysis project Ga0209475, IMG submission 187128) | Marine sediment microbial communities from the Atlantic coast under amendment with organic carbon and nitrate - tdDd47.1 (SPAdes)... | ecosystem: Environmental > Aquatic > Marine > Coastal >... | reverse complement strand
GATCACGGGCGAGGGGCAGGAAGGGGTGATGTTCTCCAACGGCTACACCTATTCCGGACATCCGGTATCCTGCGCCGCGGCGCTGAAGAATATCGAGATCCTGGAGCGTGAAAACATCCTTCAGCATGTTCAAGATGTCTCGCCGTATTTCCTCGAGCGGCTTCATGCCTTGCGGGCTTCGCCGATCATCGCGGATACCCGCGGCGTCGGTCTGGTCGGCTGCGTGGAGGGAAGATTGACGTCCGGTGACGAGAGCAGATTGGCCCTCGATCAGAAGTTCGGCGCCCGCATCGACGAGAAATGCGAGGAGATGGGCCTTATCGTCCGCCCGCTGCTCAACATGTGCGTTTTCTCGCCGCCCCTGGTCATCACGCGTCAGCAGATTGACGACATGTTCGATATACTGGCGCGGGCAATCGATATTCTGGAGAAAGAAACGGGAGAAGGTTAGGAGGTTACCGCACTGCAATGAGGCCCTTGTGCAAAAGCGCGTTTTGGGCGTCAATAAACCAACAGAAAAAAATAAACGAACAGGAGATGTTAATGTTAGAGGTCAAAAAACTTCTCAGAAGCGTCCTGCTCGGCGCGGCGGCTGTCGCGGCGCTGACCGGCACGGCCAAGGCGGAAGAAGTTCTGCGCGTCACGAACTGGGCCGAGTATATCGGTGAGGAAACGATCGCAAATTTCGAGAAGGAAACCGGGATCAAGGTCATCTACGACAACTACGACTCCGTCGAGGCGATCGATTCCAAACTTCTCGCGGGCGGTTCCGGCTATGATGTCGTGTCCCACTCGTCCAGCCAGATCGCCCGTCTGATCCCGGCTGGAATCCTGCAGGAAATCGACAAGTCGAAACTTCCGAATTTCGAGCATATCATGCCGGAAATCCTGTCTCAGATCGCGGCCAAATGGGATCCGGACAACAAGCATATCGTTCCCTATATGTGGGGCACGCATGGCGTGACCTATAACAAGGAACTGGTGCTGGAGACCTATCCGGACGCGCCGATCGGCTCGCTGGACATGATTTTCGATCCGAAGCACATGAAGGAAATCGCGAAATGCGGCGTTTCCTTGCTGGATTCTCCCGGCGACGTCATTCCGATGGCGCTGGCCTATCTGGGGCTCGAGCCGGATTCGAACAAGGCCGCCGACTACGAAAAAGCGAAGGAACTGCTGCTCGCCATCCGGCCCTATGTTAAGACATTCGACAACTACGCCTATCAGCGGATGCCGCAGAAGGAATTCTGCGTCGCGGTGACCTGGGGGCCGGACGGCTTGCTGGCGATGTCCGGGGCCGCGGAAGCCAATACGGGCGTCGTGCTGGACTTCTTCCTGCCGCCGGGTGAGGGCGCGGCCCAACTTTGGGTGGACGGCTGGGTCATTCCCGCGGATGCGAAGAATGTCGAAGGTGCGCACAAGTTCCTGAACTACATGATGCGCCCGGACGTCGCCGCAGGCGATACCAACTTCACCTGGTACGCCTCCGCCAACAAGGACGCGGTCGACATGATCGACCCCGCGGTGACGGGCAACCCGGCGTCCTATCCGACGCCGGAATCGGTCGCGCAGATGTACACGATGACGCCCTTGAAGCCGAAGATCGAACGGATCCGGACCCGGGTCTGGACCGATTTCAAGGCCGGGAACTAAGGGTCGATGAAGCAAGGCCGGCAGCGTTCTTACAGCGTTGCCGGCCGCTTTCTTTCTTCAAATGTCGTCGTGATGTGGTCATCCTTGCGTAACCGGATGTGGGAGGGTTCATGACCGAACAAAAGGCGTATAGCGACTCGCCATGGTTGGATCCCGAGGCCGAGCCCTTCATCAAGGTTCGCGGGATCACGAAGAAATTCGGCCCGTTCATAGCGGTGAACAACGTCGATCTCGATATTTATAAGGGCGAGTTGTTTTGCCTTCTGGGCGGATCGGGCTGCGGCAAGAGCACATTGCTCAGAATGCTCGCCGGCTTCGAGCAGCCCAGTTCGGGAACGATCTCCATCGACGGGGTGGAGATGGCCGGGGTGCCGGCCTACGAACGTCCCACCAACATGATGTTTCAAAGCTACGCGCTTTTCCCGCATATGACGGTCGAGAAGAATGTCGGCTACGGTTTGAAACAGGGCGGCGTTCCGAAATCCGAGATCGAGGATCGCGTGAACGACATCCTCAAACTCGTGGAACTCCAGGATTTCAAGAAACGAAAACCGCACCAGCTGTCCGGCGGGCAGTCGCAGCGCGTGGCACTGGCGCGCGCCCTTGTGAAGGAACCGAAGGTCCTGCTGCTGGATGAGCCGCTCGGCGCATTGGATAAGCGCCTGCGCGAGCAGACCCAGTTCGAACTGATGAACATCCAGGACAAGGTTGGCGTCACCTTCATCGTGGTGACGCACGACCAGGAAGAGGCGATGACGCTGTCGACGCGCATCGCCGTCATGGATGCGGGGCAATTCTCACAGATCGGCACGCCGACGGAGATTTACGAGTTTCCGGAATCCCGCTTCGTCGCGGATTTTATCGGGTCGACCAATATTTTCGAAGGCCGGGTGACGGAAGAAACCGGCGATCACGTCGTCGTGGATACGGAGGCCGGGGAAATCCTCATCGATTACGGCATGTCGGTGCAGACCGGCGCCCGTGTCTATATCGCGGTTCGCCCCGAAAAGATCCAACTGACGAAAGAGCCCCCCGCGAAGGTAGGCCCCAACCAAGCCAAGGGGACGGTGGAGGATATCGGCTATCTGGGAGACGTATCCATCTACAAGGTGCGTTTGGACAATGGCACGCTGGTCGATGTGACCGCCCCGAACCTGGTGCGGCCGAAGAACCGGACCCACAAGATAACATGGGAGGAGGACGTGTACCTTTCCTGGTCCGCTTCCAGCCCCATCCTGCTGACGAAATGACCGATACGACCCCCGGCAATCCGGCCGCGGAGGCCGACACCTCGCTGCAGCACCCGCCGCTGGGCGTCAGGATTTCCCGCAAGGTTCAGTCCAGCTGGAAAACCGTTGTGGTCTTCCTGCCCTATGCCTGGCTGCTGATTTTCTTCCTGCTGCCTTTCGTCATCGTCGCGAAGATCAGCGTGGCCGAAGCCCTGATCGCGAGTCCGCCGTTCTCCTCGCTGATAGAATGGACCGATGAGGGTATCCTCACGATACGGATCGTCATCGACAACTTCCTGTACATCTTCGAAGACGATCTCTACGTCAAAACCTATTTGAACTCGGTCAAGATATCGACGATTTCCACCATCCTCTGCCTGCTGCTCGGTTATCCGATCGCATACGGCATCGTCCGGTCGCCGCCGACGACCAAGAACATGCTGCTGTTCATGATCATCCTGCCGTTCTGGACGTCGTTCCTGCTGCGCGTCTATGCGTGGATGGGATTGCTGTCGGATCAGGGAACGATCAACAACATGCTGATCTCACTTGGCCTGATCGAAACGCCGATACGCATGCTCTATACGGAATTCGCCGTCTATGTCGGGATCGTCTATACCTATCTGCCCTTCATGGTCCTGCCGCTTTATGCGAACATGGAAAAATTGGACAACACATTGAACGAGGCCGCCGCGGACCTGGGCGCGAAACCGGTTTCGATTTTCCTGACGATCACCCTGCCCCTGACGATGCCGGGTATCATCGCCGGCGGGTTGCTCGTCTTCATTCCGGCCACGGGTGAATATGTTATCCCCGATCTCCTCGGGGGCGGGAACGTTCTGATGATCGGGCGCCTGCTGTTCAACGAGTTCCATGCCAATCACGATTGGCCGGTCGCGGCCGCCGTGGCAATCGCGCTTCTGGTCCTGTTGGTGGCGCCGATGATGGCCTACCAGCACTATCAGGGCAAACAGGCGGAGGCGCGCTGACGATGTTTCAAGGGCGTTCGCGATTCCTGACCTGGATGCTCGTCCTGGGCATGGCGTTTCTCTATATCCCGATGCTTCTCCTGGTCATCTATTCCTTCAACAAGTCGAAGCTGGTGCCGGTCTGGGGCGGCTGGTCCGTGCGATGGTATGCGGAATTGTTCCAAAGCCCCGAGGTGTGGGAAGCCGTGATGCTCAGCCTGAAGATCGCGGTCGTCAACGCCACCTTCGCGACGGTGCTCGGGACCCTGGCCGGTCTCGCCATGGTCCGGTTCGGCAGGTTCAAGGGGCGCATGCTCTTGGGCGGCATGCTGGCCGCACCGCTCGTGATGCCGGAAGTTATAACCGGCCTCTCGCTGCTCATGTTGTTCATCACCATGCAGGACCTGATCGGCTGGCCGGCGGAACGCGGGTTCTCGACCATCACCATCGCCCATATCACCTTTTCGCTCGCCTATGTCGCGGTGATCATCCAGTCGCGCCTCGTCGGGATGGGTGAAACATTGGAAGAGGCGGCCCAGGATCTTGGCGCGAAGCCTTTCCGCGTTCTGACCGATATCACGCTGCCCCGGCTGGCGCCCGGGATGATGGCGGGTTGGCTGCTGGCCTTCACCCTGTCTCTAGACGATCTCGTGATCGCGAGCTTCGTGACCGGACCCGGGTCGAACACGTTGCCGATTCTGATCTACTCGCGCATCCGCCTCGGTCTCAGGCCGGACATCAACGCGCTCGCCACAATCATCATTCTGGTCGTGGCCATTGGTGTCGCGATCGCCGGTATCATTCTGATGCGCCAGCAGCGGCAGCGTGATTTGGAATTGGCGCGCATATCAGACGATTAATTCACCCGCGGCCGTCCATCGACAGGCCGGTGCCGCCGCGGGAACCGAAGGGAGGGTGATCCGTGCAGTCGGGCGAAGTGCTTTATGGCAGTAACGAAATAGCGTTTCTCGAGGAACTCTGGGGCGAAGGATTTCTCTCGCCCGGGGGACCGGAGGAAGTCGCGCGCCTGCTCGACGGCGTCGATCTGAGGGGCAAGACCATTGTCGATATCGGCTGCGGGGCGGGCGGCATCACCGTGGCGCTGGCCCGGGACTATGGTGCGGCGAAGGTCATCGGGCTCGATGTCGAGGGGCCGGTCTGCGCCCTGTCGCGCCGGCGGGCGGAAGAGGCGGGGCTTTCCGACCGGATTGAGATCCTGCAGGTGGAGCCGGGTCCGATGCCCTTGCCGGATGCTTCGGTCGACATCGTCTTCAGCAAGGACTCGATCGTTCACATACCGGACAAGGAGTCGCTTGCCCTGGACGCTTTTCGCGTGCTGAAGCCCGGCGGCATGCTCGTCGTGTCCGACTGGCTCATTTCCCATGACCGGGAACCGTCACCGGAAATGGCGGACTACATCGCCAAGGAGGATCTGGATTTCGGCATGGCGTCGCCGAGCCGCTATCGGAAAGCCCTGCAGGTGGCGGGCTTCGTCGACATTTCCTTGAAGAACAGAAATCCCTGGTACCGGGAAATCGCCAGGGAGGAATTGGCGCGCCTTGAAAGGGTGGACAGGGAGAAGTTCGAAGCCGTCCTTCCCCCCGGTCACCTGGAATCGCAAATAGCGACATGGCGCGCTATGCTCGTCGTCTTGGAAAGCGGCGAGCATTGCCCGCATCACTTCCGGGCAACCAAGCCGAAATCGTGACCCGGCAGGTCTCTATTCCGCGGCGTCGGCGCGTTCCTCGGACAGCCTGGCATTGACGGTCGCGACGGTGCCCGGCGCCGGCGCTTCCGGCATCGCCATCACCGGAAGCAACTCGCGCAGCTTGTCGTGATAGGCCCGCACCCCGTATTCCCGGTCGGACAGGATGATGCCGTCGAAAGCGCTGGATTCCATCGCTTCGCAGGTCCATTTGATCAACTGGGTGTCTTCTTCGGTCGTCAGCTTGTCGATCCGTTCGGACAGGTAACGCGACAAGCGCATGGCGCGGCTTTCTTCCGCATAGCGATAGGTCGCGCCGCGCTGCACCGTTCGCCCGGACGCCAGCGGGAACTCCTGATAAAAGGCGGCGCTTTCCGGATAAAAGGAAATCACCGTGTTCGGGAAAATGCCGATATAGAGCCAGGCGCGTTTGCTCGAAGCCGGCAGGTTCGGGAAATCCGGCAGGATCTTCTTGTAGTGCCGGACGCTCCACAGATGGCTGGGGCTTTCAGTCAGTTCCGCGAAGGACCGGTTGGTGCCGTTGACGATCGGCTCGTCATAGTAGTTCTTGCCATACAGGTCCTGCAGGCCCGGATGCGCCATCGGGACGTGATAGCCCTCATTGTCCACGTCGCGGACCGCTTTCCAGTTCACCGCCATTTCCTGGCGCCAGAAGCCGCCATAGACAGGGACCATTTCTTCGGCGTTATAGGGCGTTACCTCTTCTTCATGACGCGCCAGCAACTCGGAAATCCTCGGCTGGTCGCCGGGCAGGAAGCGCAGAAAAACGAAACCCATCCAGATATCCAACTCGATCGGTTTCAAGCCGTGTTCGACACTGTCAAGTTTCGGCAGGCTTTCCGGCGCGGATGGCGATCGCAAGGTGCCGTCCAGATTGTAGCCCCAGCCATGGAACGGGCAGATCATGACCTTCTTGCAGACCCCCCGCTTCTTATCCAGGACGCGGGAACCCCGGTGCCGGCACAGATTGTGGAAGGCGCGAACCTGCCCGTCCTCGCCCCGCATGACGATCGCGCGTTCGCCGGCCATATCGAAAGTGATGTAGGATCCGCGTTCGGGTAGGTTGGATACATGACAGGCCAATTGCCAATGACGGCGGAACAATTTGTCTTTCTCAATCTCCGCCAATTCGTCGTTCAGGTAGGTCCATGGCGCCAAGCCGCTGCGGTCCCAACCTTCCGGCACCCCCCGCCGTTCATTCATGTCACTCATGACGTCCCTATATCTAAGTTTTTTTGAGCACTCATTTAAATTAATGCAGGCGATCATGGTTGTCACCAGGGAATCCGGCGCATGGGGCCGGTTTTCTTCCATTTGGCGGTTTGTCGTTGTGCAGGAACCGCCCTGTCTGGCAGATTTCACGGACCTGTGAACCTTGGGGGCAAGCGTGGAGCTCTATCAGATCCGGTATTTCCTGGCGGTGACCCGGACGCTGAATTTCACGCGCGCGGCCGAGGAGTGCAACGTCTCCCAGCCGGCCTTGACGCGGGCCGTTCAGAAGCTGGAGCAAGAACTGGGTGGGGCCCTCTTCCGGCGCGAAGGGCGCCGAACCCATCTTACCGATCTGGGCCGCACCATGATGCCGCCGCTGCAGCAAAGCCTTGAGGCGGCAGAGCTTGCGAAGGAGCAGGCTGAAAGCTATGGCCGGGGCGATATTGCGCCGCTGCGGATCGGCCTGTCGGAATCCGTTCCCTTGCAGATTTTCATGCCGATGATCGCGGAACTGTCACGGGCGCATCCCGGTTTGCGCCTGGAGCTCACGCGCGGGAATGCCGAGGCCGTGATGGCGCATCTCGAGGACGGGGACGTGGAGATTGTCCTCGCCGCCGTGGATGGGGAAACCTGGTCGCGGATCGATGGCTGGCCGCTGTTCAGCGAGGATATGAGGCTTTGCGTTTCCGCCGCCGGCCCGTTGGCGGGGCGTGACGCGATCCCCGTGCGGGATCTTGCCGGGATGGCGCTCGTATCGCGCCGGCATTGTGAAACGAGTGACGTGCTGGTCGCGGCGCTGACCGCGATGGGGATCGACGCGACGCAGCGGCATTCCCTGGACCGGGATGCGGATTTCGCGGCCGTCATAGCGTCCGGTCTGGGGGTGGGAATCGTGCCGCACACGACCGCTGCGCGCGTCGGCGACCATCTGGTCGGTCTACCGATCGCAGGGTTGGACCTGAAGCGGACGGTGTCGCTCTTCGCCGTCGCCGGCCGGCGGTACTCGACCGCCGCCGCCGGCCTGATCCGTTTGGCGCGGTCCGCCGATTGGACCGGCGTGGTCGACAACGCCGGCGGCTCTAAGGAAGCCGCAGGGCCTCGAGGATAGTCGCGACCGAAACGCGGCGGCGGAAATCCACATCGGCGCCGCCGCCGATGATCCTGCCGTCGATGGCGACGATATAGGTGGCCGGGACCGGGATGAAGCCGGCGCCGTTACCCTGCATGTCCTCAAGGTCGATCGCCGCCGCGGCCATGATGTCCTGCAACTCGCGGCCCATACAGATCATCAGGCCGTTGGCGAGGGCATATCCATTGTCCAAATCGGTCAGAACCGGGAAGGGCAGGTTGAATGCCTCGCACAGCGACCTGGTCCGTTTTGCCCGATCGGGCATGACCGAAACGATGGAACCGCCGGCTTCTCGGATTTCGGGAAAAGCGTCGCCGAGCGAGGTCAGTTCCAGCATGCAGTATGAGCACCAGGAGCCGCGGTTGAAACTGACGACCAGGGGCCCGGTCTTGAGCAAGTCGTTGGAGGATACGATCCGTCCGTAAGCGTCGGGCAGGGCGAAGGGCGGCAGGACGTCGCCGACCTTCGGCGCGGCGTCGATTGCGCCGCCCGCTTGCAGGCGGGCGATGAATGTATCGTATGCCGCCGCTGTTTGCGGACTCGCCTCGCGTTGCTGGGCCTCATACGCCCGAAGCTTTTCCGGCAAGGGGGCATCGAGATCCCTGAAATCCTGAAACGAACTCATTTCTGCCGCAACCCGCACTGTCTCAAGCCGAACGAATGGTGGTGGGACGATACCCGATCCGAACGGCGATCGTATCAGAAAGTACCATGCATAGGGGGTATGGAAACCATTCCCGTTTGATATTTAACACGCGTGCTTCGCGCGGGGCATGCTTCCCTCGAAAACGACGCCGGCGATCGGATTGCTCCGGACAACCGGCCCACGCCGATTTTGAGGAAGTTGGTCATGCCCCGCGCGGGAAAACCCTTTCGCCGACATGCGGCCATTTTCGGACTTGCCGCGGGCTTGTTCGTGGTGATGCAGCACCCGGCCGCGCCTGCCGCCACAGTGGAGCCCCATGGTGCCGGGGAAACTGTGACCTGCATGCAGGCCGGCATGGAATCCCGTCCCGAATGCAGAAAACCGATGCCGCCCTGTCCGCTGCGGAGCACGGGCGCCGGCTCGGTCGGCCCATTGGTCATGCTGCCCAATGGGGTTTGCGGCATGCTGGTCGACGGTGGAAGGAAAGAGAAAAAGTGACCCAGGAGTAAACCGGTTCGAAATACACAAGAACCGGCGCCGGCCGGATTGTCGCCTGCCTCGCCTCTATCCCTGTCGACGGCGGTTGCCCCATGGCTAAGGCCCGGCCGCCGCTACTTGATAAGGCGCAATCCCGGCTTGGCGGAAACATCGGTCAGGTTCAGGCAGTCCTCGCGCTCCCCGTTCTGGTCCGCGCAGGCCAGGATGGAGTTCAGCAGCAGGTGGCCGATCCCCTCGCAGGAAAGCTCCGACATGTCGAACAGTTTCAGGCTGGTCTTGCCCGGCGGAAGCGGTGCGGCTTCGACGGCAAGGCGCTTGGCGACGATCCCGTCGGTATCGAAAGCGACAATATCAAGGCGCAGGGAGCCGAAGGTGCTCTCCGTTCCGTTCTGCAGAACCAGATAGGCCCGGCAGGCATTCGCCTGGGGCTCCAACTTGTTCAACTCGATCTGAACCTTCTGCGTCCCGCTTTGGGCCAAAGCTGCCGGGATGGCGGCAAATACGAGGAACGCGGCTGCGATCACGGTAGAAAAGCGCATCATGTTTTCCTTCGACGTCGAGGTTCATAACCGATCCGGAGAGGAGCGGTCCCGGTATCCGCTCACTCCCGCTGCGCGCGGCAGTCTAGACGGTCCCAAGGTCCGAAGCCAAGCTTTGAAGCGGCCGATGGGCGTTCCCCGCCAGGATCGCGGATTCTGCCCCCGAAGCGCGGGAATGGCTTGCGAAACAACGTCCCGGTAACCCAGACTGGGCGAATGATTTCAAGATTCGCCGGGCATGATGGCGCCGGCACCACCTTGGGGGCTTACGCATATGAAGACGGTTTTCACGGAACGGCATCGCTTGCGGAATTCGCAGACGGAACTCTACGGCGGCACTCTGGTGCGGCCTTTCGAGTGCCCCGAACGGATGGATTTCATCACCGGAGAACTCAAGAAACGCGGTCTTGCCGACCTTGCGGAACCGATGGAATACGGGATGGACCCGGTTCTCGCCATCCATGACGCGGGCTTCGTCGACTTTCTGTCGAAGGCCTGGAAGATCTGGAGCGACAGCGGCTACAAGGGCGAAGCGATCACGACGGTCTGGCCCGCCCGCTCCTACCGGTCGGACAAGATACCGAACCATATTGACGGCCTGCTCGGCTATTACGCCCTGGCGGCGGAAACCTCGATCTCCGAAGGTACGTGGGAAGCGGCGCTCGCGTCCAAGGATGTGGCGCTGACCGCCGCCGATTTTGTGATGGCGGGCGACCGGGCCGCCTTCGCGCTTTGCCGCCCGCCCGGCCACCATGCGTCGAGCAGCCAATTCGGCGGATACTGTTTCCTGAACAACGCGGCCATTGCGGCGAACCACATGCGCGGCAAGGGGGCATCGCGCGTCGCGATCCTGGATGTGGATTTCCATCACGGCAACGGCACGCAGGAAATCTTCTACCGCCGGGGCGACGTGCTTTTCGTCTCCCTCCACGGCGACCCGATGGAGGCCTTCCCGCATTACCTCGGCTATGCGGACGAAACCGGGTCCGGCCCCGGTGAAGGCTATACGGTCAATTTCCCCCTGCCGCGCGGGGCGGACTATTCGGCCTGGGGGGCGGCGCTGGACGAAGGTCTTCGCCGTATCGCCGATTTCGGGGCGGATGCGCTCGTCGTCTCGCTTGGCGTCGACACGTTCGAAAAGGACCCGATCAGCTTCTTCAAACTGCGCAGTCAGGACTTCACCGATTATGGGCGGCGGATTGCTGGCGCGGGCCTGCCGACGCTCTTCGTGATGGAGGGCGGTTATGCGGTGGAAGAGATCGGCATCAATACCGTCAACGTGCTGGACGGTTTCCTGTCGGCCGCGGGTTAGGGGACGGGATGATCGATTACGCGGATTTCTCAGCCAGCTGGATAGATGAGGCGCGGGGCCGCATCGCCGGCATGGCGGTGACGACGCCCCTGGTGCCTTCACCCTATCTCAGCAAATTGGCGGGTGGCGATTTCCTGCTGAAGCTGGACATGACCCAGCCAATGGGGGCGTTCAAATTGCGCGGCGCGGCGAATGCGATCCTGGCTCTGGAATCGGGTGTCGGCGGCGTGACCTGCTGTTCGACCGGGAACCATGGGCGCGGCGTCGCCTATGCGGCGCGGGCGCGCGGAATGCGGGCCGTCATTTGCATGTCGTCCCTGGTGCCGCAGGCGAAGGTCGACGGCATCAAGGCGCTGGGCGCCGAAGTCCGGATCGTGGGTAAATCCCAGGATGAGGCAATGGCCGAGAGCCTGCGGCTGGTTGACGTCGAGGGCTTGATGGAAATCTCCCCTTTCGACGACCCTTACGTCATCGCCGGGCAGGGAACGATCGGACTGGAGCTGCTGGACCAATGTCCCGACCTTGCGACGGTGCTGGTGCCCTTGTCGGGCGGCGGTCTGGCGGGCGGCATCGCCCTGGCGGTAAAAAGCCGTCGGCCGGATATCCGGGTCATCGGTATTTCCATGGACCGGGGGGCGGCGATGCATGCCTCGCTTCAGGCGGGAAGACCGATTGAGGTTGAGGAAGTGCCGAGCCTTGCGGATTCTCTGGGCGGCGGCATCGGCTTGCAGAACCGGTTGTCCTTCCCGCTCTGCCGGGATTATCTGGATGACGTCCTGCTGGTGACGGAGGACGAGATATACCACGCCCTGCAGACCATCTACTATGAGGACAGGATGGTGTGCGAAGGCGCCTGCGTCGTCGGGATCGCCGCACTCCAATCCGGCAAGCTGCCGAAGAGCAACGGGCCGACGGCGACGATCATCACGGGCCGCAACATCGACATGACGGTGCATGCGGATATCATGCAGGGCCGGGACGTCGTGCTTGGGGACACAACAATAAGGGGGCAGGCCTATGCCGCGTGACATCCATATTCTGACCGAAGCCCAGTTGCGCCAGTTCGTTTCCGTGGACGAAACAGCGATCGACATCGTCGCGAAGGCCTTCGCGACCCTGGCGGGCGGTGAGGTGATCATGCCGCCGATCCTGTCCATGGACATCCCGTCCGAACATGGCGAGGTGGATGTGAAGACCGCCTATATTCCGGGATTCGACGGTTTCGCGGTGAAGATCAGCCCCGGCTTCTTCAACAATCCGAAAATCGGCCTGCCGAGCACCAACGGATTGATGGTCCTGTTTTCCGCCAAGACCGGGGTCGTCGAGGCCGTGCTGCTGGACAACGGCTATTTGACGGATGTGCGCACCGCCGCCGCAGGCGGCTTGGCCGCCAAGCTGATGGCGCCGCGCACGGTCGAGACCGCAGGCGTGATGGGCACCGGCGTTCAGGCGCGTTTGCAGATACAGGCGGCCCATCTGGTCCGGCCTTTCAGGAAAGTGCTCGTCTGGGGCCGCGATGCTTCGAAGGCCGCGGCCTGCGCGGCGGACATAGCCGCGCGCCTGGGTATCGAAGCCTCAGCGGAAGCCGACCCGGCCCGGCTGGTCGCGGAAAGCCAGCTCGTCGTCACAACCACACCATCCGCTGAAGCGGTCTTGAAGGCCGACTGGCTGCATCCCGGTCTGCACATCACTGCGATGGGATCGGATCAGACGGGAAAGAATGAAATCGACCCTGCGGTCTTCCCGCATTTGGCCGTCTATGTGGCGGATCGGATCAGTCAATGCGAGCTGCTGGGTGAGCTGCGATCCGCGCTTCAGGCCGGGACCGTGAAGAACACGGACGGGATAATTGAGCTTGGGCAGGTCGTATTGGACCCGTCGCTGGGCCGAAAATCGGACCGGGACATAACGCTCTGCGACTTGACCGGAACGGGCGCGCAGGATACCGCCATAGCAACATATGCCTTCGCCGCCGCAAAAGCCGCGGCTGCGGGGACGACAGTTAAAGCATAGGCGAAAGCCGGCGCCTTTGCCGGACTGCCCAAAGGTCCTTTTTGCCTGGAACGCTGCGGGTGACAGTCATTCCATAACCGGATTTTACCGGCCGGCTGTAAAGAAAGGATCTTTGCAATGTTGACCAATGACCAATTGGATAAATGGGACCGGGAGAACTTCTTCCATCCATCCACCCATCTTGCGCAGCACGCGCGCGGCGAAAGCCCGAACCGCATCGTGACCGGCGGGTCGGGGGTTTATATCGAGGACCGCGACGGCAACCGGATGCTGGACGGTTTCGCGGGCCTGTATTGCGTGAATGTCGGTTACGGCCGCCAGGAAATCGCCGAGGCGATCGCCAAGCAGGCGAAGGAATTGTCCTACTACCACGCCTATGTCGGGCACGGGACGGAAGCGTCCATCACCTTGTCGAAGATGGTCGTCGACCGCGCGCCTGACAACATGTCCAAGGTCTATTTCGGCCTGGGCGGGTCGGACGCGAACGAAACCAATATCAAGCTGGTCTGGTACTACAACAACGTCCTGGGCCGCCCGGAGAAGAAGAAGATCATCTCCCGCTGGCGCGGCTATCACGGCTCGGGACTGATGACCGGTTCTTTGACGGGGTTGGAATTGTTCCACAAGAAGTTCGACCTGCCGCTCGACAAGGTGGTTCACACGCAAGCACCGTATTATTTCCGACGGCCGGACCTGGACATGTCCGAGAACGACTTCGTCGATTTCTGCGTCAAGGAACTCGAAGCGCTGATCGCCAAGGAAGGGCCCGAAACGATCGCCGCCTTCATCGGCGAGCCGATCCTGGGCACGGGCGGCATCGTGCCGCCGCCGGAAGGCTATTGGCACGCGATCCAGCAGGTCCTGGCTAAACATGACATTCTGCTGATCGCCGACGAAGTCGTCACCGGCTTCGGCCGGCTGGGCAGCATGATGGGCACCACCCATTACGGGATCGAGGCGGATATCATCACCATCGCCAAGGGGCTGACATCGGCCTATGCGCCGCTGTCCGGCTCCATCATCTCGGACAAGGTATGGAAGGTGCTCGAGCAGGGCACCGACGAGCTTGGCCCGATCGGCCATGGCTGGACCTATTCCGCGCATCCGATCGGGGCCGCGGCCGGTGTCGCCAACCTGAATCTGATCGACGCGCTTGATCTGGTCGATAATGCCCGTGTCGTCGGGTCCTACCTGAACCAGTCGATGCGGGACGCGCTCTCCACTCACGCGAATGTCGGCGACGTTCGCGGCGAAGGCATGCTCTGCGCGGTCGAGTTCGTGAAACAGAAGGATGGCCGCGTCTTTTTCGATGCCGCCGACAAGGTCGGCCCGCAGGTCGCGGCCGCGCTGGCAAGGGAAGGCGTCATCGGCCGGGCAATGCCGCAGGGCGATATTCTGGGCTTCGCGCCGCCGCTCTGCCTCGACCGAAGCGAGGCCGACATCATCGTCGACGCGGCCCGCAAGGCGGTCCTGTCGGTCCTGGGCTGACGCCCTTTTCCGGTCAGGTCACGTTGCGGACGGATTGTTCGACGGCGTGAAGGAAGTTCGCGGCAGAGGAACGGGCGGCCATCAAGGTGAAGGCGTCCGTTCCCTCCCGAAGCACGATCACCCCCATATGCTCCATCACGGTGCGGGCGACCGACCCGATGGGGAAGGCGTCCCCGTCAAGGTCCAGGGGGCAGATCCGTTCCAAGGCCGGCAAGGCCGCTTCGCCGCTCAAGCGCAGCATGGCCCAACTGTCGGACTGGTCCGTGTAGTAGCCGCTGTCTCCCAGCGCGTTCCGGATCTCAGCGACCGCTTTGTCCCCGGCATAGGCAAACAGCGCGAAGACCTGGTCCTGTTGCAGGCCCAGCAGTCGTATCACGCCGTCGCCGCTTGCGACGGTGGATCCGGGGACGGGCAAGGCGCAGCCATAGGCCTCTTGAATGGCGGATTGAAGCGCCTGCGCGCCGCCGCGCGGCGTGGCGATGGAGACCAGGGCATTCCCGGCCATCTCTTCGAGGACCGTGTCGCCGAAGCTTTCCCGGTATCCGTTGAGCGGCGTTTTGGCTTTCAACGTCATGCTAGGCACGGACTCGTTCCCCTTCCGGATCGAAGAAATGCGGTGAGACGATCTCGACCTCGGTGCTTTCGCCGCGGATCGGGTCCGCGGCGATGACGGTTTCGCCAAGCCGGTCGGCCCCGCGCTTGATGAAGCCAAGGCCGATGGAATGGCCGAGCGTCGGAGAATAGGCGACGGAGGTCATCCACCCTTCGTCATTTTCCAGTGACGGCGTGTTGCCCTTGGCGATGAAATGCGCGCCGGCCTTCAACTGGTTGTTCGCGTCGACCGGTTTGAACCCGACGAGGGCGAGGCCGTCCTCCCGGTTGAGATCGGGCCTTTCCGACAGGACGCCGCCGATGCAGTCCTTGTTTTTCGAGACCATCCGGGCAAGGCCCAGGTCCCGCGCCGTCGTTTGGCCGTTCAACTCGTTTCCGGCGGGGTGCCCCTTTTCGATCCGCATCACACCGAGCGCTTCTGTGCCATAGGCGACGGCGTCGAATTCCGCGCCCGCCGCCATCAGCGCCCGGATCAGCCCGTCGCCATAGCGGGACGGAACGGCGATTTCATAGGCAAGTTCGCCGGAGAAGGATATCCGGAACAGCCGCGCGGGGGTGCCGCCGCAAACCGTGATTTCGGCGCAGGCCATGAAGGGGAAGGCGTCGTTGGAAATGTCGAATGCCGGGTCGACGATCTTCCGCAGCAGCTTTCGGGAATTCGGCCCGGCGACCGCGTATTGCGCGAACTGTTCGGTGGCGGAGATCAGATGCACGTCCAGTTCGGGCCACAGGCATTGGCGGCAGAACTCCATATGCCGGAACACGCCGACGGCATTCGCCGTCGTGGTGGTCATGACGAAATGGGTTTCCGACAGCCGCGCGGTCGTGCCGTCATCCATCACCATGCCGTCTTCGCGCAGCATCAATCCGTAGCGGACCTTGCCCACGGCCAATTTCGCGAAACCGTTGGCATAGACCTTGTTCAGGAATTCGGCGGCGTCCCGGCCCTGGACATCGATCTTACCCAGTGTGGTGACGTCGCAGACGCCGACGGATTTGCGCGTCGCGACCACTTCGCGGTCGACGCTCTCCCGCCAATGGGTTTCGCCCTGTTTCGGGAACCACTGCGCCCGCAGCCACATGCCGGCTTCGACGAAGACGGCCCCTTGCTCGGCGGCCCAGTCGTGGCTTGGCGTCAGCCGGGTGGGCCGGAACGCCTTGCCCCGGCTTCGGCCGGCGAAGGCGGCGATGGGAACCGGCGTATAGGGCGGACGGAAAATCGTCGTTCCGGTTTCGGGGATCGGCTTGCCGCTGGCCTCGGCCAGTACCGCCAGGCCCAGCACATTCGCCGTCTTGCCCTGGTCCGTCGCCATTCCCAACGTCGTATAGCGTTTCAAGAGTTCGACCGACCGATAGCCCTCCCGCTTGGCCAGGTCCACATCCTTCGCCGTCACGTCGTTCTGAAGATCGATCCAGGCGCGCGCCTTGCTTTCCTTGACCCACCAGAACGGGGAAATGCTCACCACCTCGTCGGATGCCTGAGGGATTTCCGCGGCCGATGCCGTGAAACCCAGTGCCTTGGCCGCCTGTTCCCCCGCTTCGGCGCCTTCCCACAAGGCGCCGGCCAAAGTCAGATTGCCTTTGGCGGCGCCCGCAACGCCCATGCCCATGGGAAGGTCCTTGCCGGGGATGAAGGCGCCGATTTCCTCCGCCCAATCGGGGCGGCCGCGCTGGTGGCAGGTCAGATGAACATTGGGGTTCCAGCCGCCGGAAACCGCGAGGCAATCGACCGGCACCGTCGCGCCGTTCGACAGGGTGAGAGATGAAACGCCCTTGCGTCCTTTCGTATCGACCACCGCCGCGCCCATCGCGATCGTCGCGCCGGGGATATCGACGGGGGCCGGTATGAAACGGCTGTCGATCACCGCCGATACGGCAATTCCTTTCGCCAGAAGGTCGGTCGCGGTCCGCCAACCGTCGTCATTGTTGGTGAAGACGGCGACATTCCGGCCGGGCGCAACGCCCCAGCGATTGGCATAGGCGCGCACGGCGCCCGCCAGCATGATGCCGGGGCGGTCGTTGTTGCCGAAGGCGATGGATCTTTCCGTCGCGCCGGCGCAGAGCACGGCGCGCTTGGAATAGATCCGCCACAGGACCTGGCGCGGTTTCCCACCGGTCATCGGCAGGTGGTCGGTCTTCTTCTCCAGCGCCCCGTAAATGCCGTGGTCGAAAGCGCCATAGACGGTCGTGCGGGTCATCAGCCGGACAGTCGGCAGGCTCTCCAGTTCGGCGAGGACAGCGGACGTCCAGTCCTGGGCGGCACCGCCGGCGACTTCATGGGTTTCCGCGTTCAGCCGCCCGCCCATGACGAAGTCTTCGTCCGCCAGGATCACCCGCGCGCCGGACCGGCCCGCCGCCAGGGCCGCCATCAAACCCGACGGCCCCGCGCCGATTACGAGAATATCGCAATGTAGGAATCCCTTGTCGTAGATGTCAGGGTCGTCCTTGCCCGAAAGCCGCCCCAATCCGGCGGAGGCGCGGATGGCCGGTTCGTATACCTTCTCCCAGAAGGCTTTCGGCCACATGAAGGTCTTGTAGTAGAACCCGGCGCTGAGGAACGGCGCGAAGAGGTCGTTCACCGCCATAAGGTCGAATTCAAGGCTGCCGCGATAGTTCTGGCTCGCGGCCTGAAGCCCGTCATAGAGTTCCGCCACCGTGGCGCGGGTGTTCGGTTCCTGGAACGGGCCGCGGCGCAGCTGAACCAGCGCGTTCGGCTCTTCGGGTCCGGCCGTGAAGATTCCGCGGGGGCGGTGGTACTTGAAGGACCGGGCCACGAAACGGATGTCGTTCGCCAGCAGGGCGGAGGCGAGCGTGTCGCCTGGATGTCCCTGCAGATGCTTGTCGTCGAAGGCGAAGGAGATCGTCTTGGACCGGTCGACGATGCCGCCGGCGATGCGCATGCGCTGGCTCATGCTCGATCCTCCCCGCCGCCGGACGCGGAGGATGCCTTGCGCGCCAGGGCAACGTCGCGGGCCAGTTCGACCTTGGCGATCTCATGGGTCAGCGTGTCCCGCGTGATCACCAGCCAGGACCGGTCGCCCTGCTCGTGGAACCAAAGTTCGCGGTGCTGCCCGGCGGGATTGTCGCGCAGATATTGGTACTCGTAGAACCGGTCGGCGGCGTCGGGCGCCTGCCAATCCGGCCGGTCGATCAGAGAGGCGTCACCCAAATAGACGAATTCGGCGGCGTCGCGCGGGCCCAGCAGGGGATGATTGATGATCATGCCTTGCGCCTCCTCAATGCAGGTTCGGTTGGGCGCCGGCGCCCTTTTCGTCGATCATGTGGCCGCGCTTGAACCGGTCCAGGCGCAGTTCCGTCGCGACCGGATGGGGTTCGTCCTTGGCCAACAGATGCGCGTAGCAATAGCCCGACGCCGGCGTCGCCTTGAAACCGCCGTAACACCAGCCGCCGTTGAAATAGAGGCCGTCGATATGGGTCTTGTCGATGAAGGGCGATCCGTCCATCGACATATCCATGACCCCGCCCCACATGCGCAGCAGCCGCGCCCTGCCGATCATTGGCATCAGGGCCATGCCGCTTTCGCAGACATCCTCCACGACAGGCAGGTTGCCGCGTTGCGCATAGCTGTTATAGCCGTCGATATCGCCGCCGAAGACCAAGCCGCCCTTGTCCGACTGGCTTATGTAGAAATGCCCGGCGCCGAAGGTGATCACGCCGGGGATCACCGGCTTCAACCCTTCGGAGACGAAGGCCTGCAGCACGTGGCTTTCGATCGGTAGGCGCATGCCGGCCTTGGCCATCACGCGGCCGGACGACCCGGCGACGCAGACGGCGACCTTCTTGGCCGAAATCGGCCCCTTGGTCGTCTCCACGCCTTTGCAGACGCCGTTTTCAATCTGGAAGCCGGTCACTTCGCAATTCTGGATGATGTCGACGCCGCGCCGGTCGGCGCCGCGGGCATAACCCCAGGCGACCCCGTCATGCCGGGCCGATCCGCCGCGCCTTTGCAGCAGGCCGCCCTTGATCGGGAAACGCGCATTGTCGAAATCCAGGAAGGGGTAGAGCGCCCTCACGCCATCCTGGTCCAGCAGTTCCGAATCCGCGCCCGACAGATGCATTGAATTGCCGCGCCGGGCATAGGCGTCGCGCTGCGCATCGGTGTGGCACAGGTTGAGCACCCCGCGCTGCGAGACCATGGCGTTGTAGTTGAAGTCCTGTTCCAGCCCTTCCCACAGCTTCATGGAAAGTTCGTAGAACGGCTCGTTGCCGGGAAGCAGATAGTTGGACCGGATGATCGTCGTGTTGCGGCCGATATTCCCGGAGCCGAGCCAGCCTTTTTCCAGCACCGCGACATTGGTGATGCCGAACTTGTTCGACAGGTAGTAGGCGGTCGACAGCCCATGCCCGCCGCCGCCGATGACGATGACATCATAGGACGGTTTCGGTTCCGGCTCCCGCCAGGCGGGCTTCCAGCCCTTGTTCCCCGTCAGTCCCTCCCACAGGACGCGAAGCCCCGAATACCGCATGTCGACCACCTTCTTGTATAGACCGTGCCATAGTTGTTGGGGGATATCGGATTGACTTGCCAAAACTGGTCGAAAACTTTCAAAATCCGGCTATGAGCCCCTCTCAACCCCAACCTCTCCGCGTCGGTTTCCTGTTGATCGACGGTTTCGCCCTGCTGTCCTATTCCTCGGCGGCGGAACCGATGCGCGCCGCGAATCATCTGGCGGGGCGTCTTCTGTACGATGTGCTGCATATACCCGTTGCCGGCGGCCGCGCCGTTTCCTCCGGCGGCGCGGTGATTGAAGGCACGGCATCCCTGGATGGCGACCGCGATTTCGACCTTATCCTCGTCGTCGCGGGTGGCGATCCGGCCAAGTTCGACGACAGGCGGGTTTTTCAATGGCTGCGGATGATGGCGCGCCGGGGGGTGCAGATCGCCGGCGTCTCGGGCGGGCCGGTCATCCTGGCGCGGGCGGGCATCATGGAAGGCCGGCGCATGACCGTCCATTGGGAGCATGTCCAGACCTTGGCGGAAATCACGCCCACCCTGCTGGTCGAGCGATCGCTCTACGTCATCGACCGGGACCGCCTGACCTGTGCCGGCGGCACGGCCGCCCTTGATTTGATGCACGCCTTGATCACGCGTCACCACGGGGCCGCCTTCGCCCGGCGCGTCAGCGACTGGTTCATGCATACCGATGTGCGGCCGTCGGGCGGGCCGCAGCGGGCCGGGCTGGTCGAACGCTACGGCGTTTCCGACCCGGCGGTCATTCAAGCCATAGAGATGATGGAAAACCATGTCGCGGACCCGTTGAACCTGGATCAACTTGCCCATCTCAGCGGCTTGGGCGCGCGCCAGTTGAACCGGCTGTTCCGCGAAAAGATGGGCGCCAGCACGATGGCCTTTTATCGCGGCCTGCGCCTGGAAAAGGCGCGGAATCTTCTCGAACAGTCGGTCCTGAGCGTCACGGAAATCGCGCTGGCCACAGGGTTCGCCAGTTCCGCCCATTTCTCCACCGCTTTCAGGACGCGGTTCGGGCATCCGCCGCGGAACTCTCGTTGACGTTTACGTAAATGTAAATTTAAGGTCGTTTGGATGACAAGGATCGACTAGTCTCTAGTCCAACAATGCAAACGATATTAGGGGAGGACGCCGTGAGCGACCGTTATGCCGCCTACACGAAACTGCGGATCGACTATCCTGCGGACCGGGTCCTGCGGATCACGTTCGACCGGCCGGAAACATACAATTCCGTCGACAGCGAAACCCACAGCCAACTGGTCGAGATCTGGCGCACGATCGACGCCGACCCGGATATCAACGCCGTCCTGGTGACCGGCGCGGGCAAAGCGTTCTCCGCAGGCGGCGATTTCGATTTGATCGAAGACATGATCGAAAGCCAGGAAGAACGCATGCGCGTTTGGAAGGAGGCGAAGGACCTCGTCTACAACGTCGTCAACTGCAACAAGCCCATCGTCTCGGCCATCAATGGGCCGGCGGTCGGCGCGGGTTTGGTGATCGGCATATTGGCCGACGTCTCCATCGCCGGGAAATCCGCGAAGATTGTCGATGGTCACACGCGCCTAGGCGTCGCCGCTGGGGATGTGGCGGCGATCATCTGGCCGCTGCTCTGCGGCATGGCCAAGGCGAAATACTATCTGATGACCTGCCGTCCCGTCAGCGGCGAGGAGGCGGAGCGGATCGGCCTCGTCTCCCTCTGTGTCGAGGATGACGAATTGATGAAGACGGCGCTTGATGTGGCGGTTGAGTTGAGCACCGGCGCGCAAAGCGCCATCCGCTGGACGAAATACGCCTTGAACAACTGGCTGCGCATGGCGGGTCCGATCTTCGATACCTCGACCGCTTTGGAGATGCTGGGCTTCGCCGGCGATGAAGTGAAGGAAGGCGTCGCCTCCCACCGGGAGAAGCGGAAACCGGTCTTCCGGAAGGACTGCCCCGTCTAGGGCCGCCCTTGCCGCAAAGTACGAACCAATAAAAACGAATGGGGAAACGACAGTGCGTGGATTGGCGGGAAAAAGGGTGATCGTCACCGGCGGGGCCAGTGGCATCGGGCGGGAAATCTGCAAGCGGTTCGGCGAGGAGGGGAGCTCGGTGGGCATCTTCGACCTGAACGAGGCCGGCGCGCGGGAAACGGCGGACATGATCGCCAAGGCGGGCGGCATGGCGAGCGCCCATCGGGTCGACATCACCGATCGGGCCTCCGTCGACGCGGCGGTCGCGGCATTCGCCGCGGGCGGGCCGGTCGATATCCTGGTCAACAATGCCGGTTGGGACAAACCAATCGCCTTCCTGGATACCGATATCGATTTCTGGAAGAAGATCGTCGACCTCAACCTCTACGGTCCGCTCCACATGCATCATGCGGTGCTGCCGATCATGGTGGCGCAGAAGTCCGGCCGGGTGGTGAACATCGCGTCGGACGCCGGCCGGGTCGGATCCTCCGGCGAGGCGGTGTATTCGGCCTGCAAGGGCGGGATCGTCTCCTTCACGAAGACCGTGGCCCGGGAATTGGCGCGCGCGAATGTCCAGTTGAACGCGGTCTGCCCCGGCCCGACGGACACGCCGCTGTTTGAAGAATTCTCCCAAGGCGATTCCGGCGCGAAGGTCGCGGAAGGCCTGAAACGGGCGATCCCGATGCGCCGCCTGGGGGAGCCGGGCGACTATCCGGGCATCGTCGCCTTCCTCTCAAGCGACGACGCGGCCTATATCACCGGCCAGGTCATCAGTGTTTCCGGCGGTTTGACGATGCACGGCTGACGCCGTCGCTTTGAGGGTTTGAACAGATGGATTTCTCCCTGACTGACGAGCAACTGGCTTTCCGCGAAACCGCCGAAAGGTTCTCGCGGGAAAAGCTGGCGCCTTATTACATGGACCGCGACCGGCATGACGGACTGGACCGTGACCTGGTGCGGGAAATGGGGGCGCTTGGCCTGATCGGGGCCGACCTGCCGGAGGAATTCGGCGGGCTTGGCATGGGCGGCGTCACCGCCGGGGTGATCGCCGAGGCAATCGCCTATGGGGACATGAACGTCTGTTACGTTCAGCTTCTCGGATCGCTGATGGGCCAGATCATCGTCCGGAACGCCAGCGCGGACCTCGCGAAGGAATGGGTGCCCCGCATCGTTTCCGGCGATGCGATTGTCGGGCTCGGCCTTACCGAGCCGCGCGGCGGCAGCGATGCGGCCAATCTGCAATTGCGCGCAAGCAAGGTGCAGGGCGGCTATCTGCTGAACGGCGAGAAGACGTCGATGAGTTTCGCCGGCGGTGCGGACGCGGCGGTCGTCTTCGCCCGCACCGGGCCCGCCGATGGCGGGGCGCGGGCGGTTTCCGCCTTCATGGTCGGCATGCAGGACGACGGCGTCGCGACGACGCGGTTCAACGATATCGGATCGAAACTGGTGGGGCGCGGATCGGTCTTCTTCGACGATGTCTTCGTGCCTGAGGATCATATGATCGGCGACGAGAATATGGGCTTCGTGCAAGTGATGCAGGGTTTCGACTACAGCCGCGCCTTGATCGGCCTGCAATGCGTGGCGGCGGCGCAGGCGTCGCTGGACGAAACCTGGGCCTATATCCGGGAGAGGGAAGCCTTCGGCGCGCCGCTGGCGCAGTATCAAGGCGTTTCCTTCCCGCTTGCGGAGGGGGAGACCTATCTCACCATGGCGCGGCAGCTTTGCTACTACGCGCTCGACCTGCGCGACCGGGGCCTGCCGCACACGGCCGAAGCCTCGATGTGCAAATGGTACGGTCCCAAGGTCGCGCATGAGGTCATTCAGCAATGCCTCCTGACGCATGGCCATTACGGATACAGCGGCGACCTGCCGCACCAGCAGCGGATGCGGGACGTTCTGGGCCTGCAGATCGGCGACGGCACGGCGCAGATCATGAAACTGGTGATCGCCCGCGAGAAGGCCGGGCGCGCGGCGGTTCAGCATGCGGTTCGGAAACCGGCTGACGGCGGCGGCGCATAGCGGCCCTTCGGCGCCGGATTCGATTTCTTTTTTTGAAGGATTAACCTTCCCTCTGATGCGTATAATCGTTCTGTGTTAGAGTAAGGCGCCGATCGAAAGGGGCGATTGGCCATGCCGGGGGGCGGCGGGGAGGTGTTATGGCGATGTCGGGATTCCATTGCCCCGGACCGAGTTTTCCGGTGGGCCGCCTTTCGGCTATTCTCACCTTCCTTGTCCTGTCCTTCGGCGGCGTCCATATCGCCAACGCCCGGACACTCGCCATCGGTTCGATAAGCCTGGACCCGGTGGGCGAGACGCGCGTCTACCAACCCTTCGCGGATTATCTCGCCGGGAAGCTTGGCTCCCTCGGAATCGACGGCGGCAAGGTGGTCGTCGCTGACTCGATCGGCGCGATGGCGGCGATGCTCCGGCGGAAGGAAGTCGACATCTTTATCGACAGTTCCGTCACGGCATTGATGGTGAACGAACTGGCCGGGTCGAAGTTCCTGTTGCGGCGATGGAAGGATGGACAGGACGCTTATCGCAGCGTTGTCATCGTGCGCCGCGAAAGCGCCATCACCTCCCTGCGCGATCTGTCGGACGGCACCGTTGCCTTGGAGGAACCGTTCTCCACATCGGGTTTCATGTTGCCCGCTTTGGCGATCGCCGGCAGTGGATTGTCGCTGGTGGCGCTGGAGGGCACCGCTCAATCGCCGCCTCCCGGTTCGGTCGGGTATGTATTGGGCTATGACAGCGAAACGCAGATGGCCTGGGTGGAACGGCACCAGGTCACAGCGGCGGCGATGGCGGAGGAGGATTACAAGGCACTTGCTGGATCGGCTTTGACGCCGCTCCGGGTTCTCTACACCTCCCCGCCCGTGCCCTATCACGTGGTGGTCCATGGCGCCCATCTGGACGCGCGGACCGTGTCCCGAATTCGGGAGATCCTCCTGAACGCTCATGACAACAAGCCGGGGGCCGAGATGCTGGACGGCTTCGAGCGCACGACGATGTTCGACGAAATTCCGGACGATCTTCTCGGCAATGTCATGACCTTGGCGCCCGGGCTGACGCGGCTGCTGGAAGCGGTGAACTAGATGGCCGCCCCTCGTTTCGGTCTTGGTATCAAGGTGGCGCTCATCGCCTCGGCGATCGTCATATTTATCGGCGCCGGTTTGTTCGGCGTCGTGGCCTATGAGCAGCGGGTCACGTTTCAGGAAATCAGGACCGCGGAAATGATGGAGGACGTTCGAAAGACGGCCTTTCATGCGGAGAACCATTTGTATAATTACAATATCCGTGAATTGCGAAACATAGCGGCCGGCATCATGGAAGGGCGGCGCGTCGATCTGGTTTGGATCTTGGATTCCGAAGGAAGGATCCTGTCCGATGGCAAATCCCAGCCCGCGCTTCGGAACAAGAGGCCTCAAATCGGCTTCATCGATAGATTATTGGCCGGCGGCGTTGCCAGGACGGAGGCCGACAAGACGAATTTGTGGGCCGGCACGCCGGTCCTGCTGAGCAAAAACGAGATTCTGGGCTATGTCGTCGCCGCCGTGCCGATGGAGGAATTCAACAACGCCATCTGGTCGACGATCCGCAAGCAGTCGGTGGTTCTCGGACTTGCCCTGATTTCCGGAATCTTCGCGGCGATCCTGTTCGGCCAACGCATTGCCGCCCCCGTCGAGGCCTTGCGCAAGGCCGCGGACCGGATCGGTCACGGCGACTGGGATTTCAAGCTGGAAATCGACCGCCAGGATGAGATCGGCGACTTGGCCAAATCGATCAACGTGATGGCCGAGCGTTTGAACGAGGGCGCGGTGACGCGCGACCGGCTGCAGGCGCTCGTCGACGAAAAGACGGCCGAGATCAGTCTGCACCGCGACAAGTTGGAAGCACAGGTCATGGAACGGACACGTGAACTCCAACTGGCGAAAGACGCTGCCGAGCGCGCCAGCCGGGTCAAATCGGAATTCCTGTCGTCGATGAGCCATGAGCTGCGGACGCCGTTGAACGCAATTCTCGGCTTCGGGCAGCTTCTGGAATATTCCGATCAAAGCGGCATGGACAGCGAGCAACGCCAAGCCGTCGACTATATCAACAATAGCGGCGAACACCTGTTGAACCTGATCAACCAGGTTCTGGACTTCAATAAGATCGAGGATGGCAATCTCGGCATCCATCTCGAATCCTTCAACCCCGTCGACGAGGTGCACGATTGCCTGGCCATCGCTTCGGCAATGGCGGCGAAGCATGATGTTTCCATTGAGTTGAAAAAGGGCGTTGAGTCCTGTCCCGTCATCAGGGCGGACCGAACGCGCTTCAAGCAGGTGCTGCTGAACCTCTTGACCAACGGCATCAAATATAATCGCCCCGGCGGAAGCGTATCCCTGAATTGTGATGTCCTGGGCGGCAGGTATTTGCGGCTCATCGTCTCCGACACGGGAAAGGGAATAGCCGCCGATCAGCAGCACCTGCTGTTCGAACCGTTTCAGCGGCTTGGGCATGAATCGTCCTCCATCGAAGGAACCGGCATTGGCCTGACCATTACCAAGAAGCTGGTAAATTTGATGCGCGGCAGGATCGGGTTCGAGAGCGAGGAGGCGAAAGGGTCCGAATTCTGGATCGATTTTCCGCTGGACCGGAGTCGGAAGGCGGAACCGGAGAAGCGATCGGCCGACAGGCCGGAAAGTGCCGCCGACCCGCTTCCAGCCGCCACGCTCCGACCCGATGGCGCGAAGCGCAGCACCTTGCTGTATGTGGAAGACAATGCCGACAATGTGCGCCTTATGGAAATGATCCTCGACAGGGAGGATGATTTCACCCTGGTGTCGGCCCCGAACGCGGAAGAGGGGTTGGAACTGGCGGCGCAGATTGCGCCGGATGTGATCCTGATGGACATCAACCTTCCGGGCATGGACGGGTTCAAGGCCTTGAACGCATTGCAGGCGCAAAGAAACGGCCGGCATGTTCCGGTCATCGCCGTGACGGCTTCTGCCCTACCGGCCGAGGTGCAACGCGGGCTCGATGCCGGGTTCGCGGCCTATCTCACCAAGCCGATCCGCATCGATGTGACGCTCAGCGCGATTAGAAACGCCGTTGCCGGCAATGAGCAAGGCATGCTGCGATAACCGTGTCGAGCGGCCGTGCGCGGCCCGGATGTAATCGGAAGTTTTCCGGCAAATCACTGAACTGAAACAAAAGATTAACGAAAGCGTGGAGAATCCTTGATCTGACGCAATCCGCGTCGGATGTCGGCGCCGTAAGTTGATGTCGACCCGGCCGCCGGTTTGCCGGGAGCGTTTTATCGGCAGGAGTTCCGCCATGTCCGTCAATCCAACATCGGTTTCAGCTGCTTCCCAACCGTTGGATGCGCACGGCGCCGACGGGAAAACGCTGATCGATTGGGAACTGCATTTCGGGGCCGCCAAGCATGACCCGTCGCACAAGGTTCATATCAGTGTCGACCATGTGAATTTCTGGTACGGGGAGAAACACGCGCTGAAGGACGTGACGCTCGACATTCACGGGCGTGAAGTGTCGGCCCTGATCGGGCCGTCAGGTTGCGGCAAGTCCACCTTGCTGCGCTGCCTGAACCGGATGAACGACCTGATCCGCGATACCCGCCTCACCGGCAGCATCAAACTGGACGGCAAGGACATTTACGAAGATTTCGAAGACCCCACCGATCTGCGCGTCAAGTTCGGCTGGATCGCACAAAAACCGGATCCCTTTCCGGACAGTGTCTATGACAATGTCGCTTATGGCATGCGCCTGCGTGGATTGGCGGAAGAGGGCGCCGATTGCGACCGGCGGGTGGAAGAGGCATTGCGCCAGGCCGATCTGTGGACCGAAATCAAGGACCGCTTGGATGAACCGGGCACGGATTTGTCAGGCGGTCAGCAGCAGCGCCTGTGTATCGCCCGCGCGCTGGCCTGCGAGCCGGAAGTGATCCTGATGGACGAGCCCTGTTCGGCCCTGGACCCGACCGCGACGCTTCATATCGAAGACCTGATCCTCTCGCTCCGGGAGCGCTATACCATCGTCATCGTCACCCACAACATGCAGCAGGCCGCCAGGGTTTCCCAGCGCGTCGCGTTCATGCATCTGGGGGAAATGGTGGAAGCCGGTGAAACCGAGCAGGTGTTCCTCGCCCCCCAAACCGATTTGTGCCGGGATTACATCACCGGCCGCTATGGATGAGCGGTCTTATTTCGGAACCAGCAGCCAAACGTCCTCCGTCGCTTCGTGTTGGCCTTTCAATCCGCCGGGCAGCTGCTTGCTGGCGGCGTTGATGATTTCATACCGCTCGCCGTACAATCGGCGTACTTCCCCGCCCGGGACTGAAAAGGGCGGTCCTTCCATCAGGCCCTGGTCATAGGCGAAGCAGATCAGGAATTGCGACGCGGTTTCCGTGATCGCCATCAGGTGCCGGGCATAGTGCATGCGCATCGCGTCGGGCAGGGCGACCAGCGCGGCCCTGTCGTAAACCGCGTCCACCGGCCCCAGCGCCGCCGCGGTCAGGTCGAAGATGTCGCCGACGAAGATGTCGATGCCGGGGGCGCTGTATCGCTGTACGGGCCCGAGCGCGGTGACCGCGGGGGTCAGGCCCAGTTCCTCGAACAACTGCCCGATGGCCGTCGCGCTCAACTCCGCGCCGGCAATACGGTAGCCCTGGTCAAGAAGCCAGGCGATATCCCGCGTCTTGCCGCAGAGCGGCAGGAAAATACGACTGCCCCCCGGCAGGCCGAGCCCGCCGAAATGCGCTTCCAGCAGGGCATTCGTCTCCCCTTCGTGGAAGCCGATCTGGTTGTTCTCCCAACGATGGTGCCAAAACTCGGGGTCCATTGTCCTGTCCGCTTCCGTTGTTCCGCAAACTTGCTGATCCTAGGCTACGAATTCAAGTCAACTTGAGGTCAGGAGAAAAGGAGCAAGGCGGTATCGGACATCGCGGTGGACGCCCAATGCTCCACGAACTGGGTGCGCAGTGTGCAAAGCTGCAAGGTTTTTTCGCAGCTTTCCATATTGATGGGCCGAAATTGTACATGCACAAAATTCTCTGCCTCGGGGCGTGTCCGGGCGCCTGGGGCGGTCGATGATGGCCAACCGAAAAAAGCGGAGATACGCAATTGTTCCTTCCGAAAGCCAACCGACGGATATTTTTTGACCTGCTCGGCTCCGATGAGGCGGCGCGAACCGTTTGTCTGTCGCACTCCCTGACGGCGGACAGTTCAATGTGGGCTGAACAAGTGCCTCAACTGTTGGCGGCGGGTTTCAAGGTGCTCCGGGTAGACATGAGAGGCCATGGTTCCAGCGATACCGTCCACGGTGACTATACGATGGACGAACTCGCCGATGATGTCGCCTACGTCATATCCGCCTTGAAGGTCGGTCCGGTTGATTTCGTGGGGCTATCGATTGGGGGAATGCTCGGTCAGTCACTCGCCCTCCGATATCCGGAACTGATTCGCACGGCAATATTCGCCGATACCTTGCCTGCCGCCGTTCCGGCGGCCGAGCCCGTCTGGATCGAACGAAAGCGCACGGCGCAGGAGGCGCAGTCCTTGGCGCCGCTGGCGGAGAGCACGATGGCTCGGTGGCTTACCGTCGAATTCCGGGAAAACCGACCTGAAAGGTGGCGTCAGATCTATGAGAGTATCCTGGCGACCGACGTGTCGGGCTTCCTTGGCTGTGTTCACGCCGTCCGAACGTTCGATTTCACCAGGCAATTGGGCGGGTTGAATACGCCGACATTGATTATCTGTGGAGCCGATGACCCTGGAACGCCGGCGCAGGAAAATCGACGTATGGCCGAAATGATTCCCGGCGCCAGGTATGTGGAGATCGCTGATTCCCGGCATTTCCCCAACGTTGAACGTCCTGACCAGTTCAATCGAACCATGATTGACTGGCTGAACGGTTTTTGAGGAAGCATCGCGTGGAAAATGGCCGTGAGAGATTGTCCGGAAAGAGCATCCTCGTCACCGGTGCTGGCCAAGGCATCGGTCATGCCAGTGTCCTGGCTATGGCCAGAGAAGGTGCGCGGGTAGTGGCGACCGACAAAGACCCGGCCTTGGTGGAGAAACTATCCGAACTGCGGGGTGTTACCGGGAGGGTCATGGATGTCACGGATAATCGCCGCGTTCAGGAAGTCGCACGCGAATTCCCAACGGTAGACGCGATCTTCAACTGTGCGGGATATGTATCCGAGGGGACCATACTCGACTGCTCCGAGGAGGAGTGGGGTAAGACGCAGGATATCAACGCGACGGGGATCTATCGTGTGGTAAAAGCGTTTCTTCCGGGGATGCTGGCGCGCCGATCGGGCAGCATCGTCAATATGTCGTCAATGGCGTCGACGGTGAAAGGCATTCCAAATAGGTTTGCGTATTCCGCGAGCAAAGCGGCTATCCTCGGCATTACCAAGGCCGTCGCCATCGACTTCATTCGCGATGGTATACGTTGCAACGCGGTATGTCCCGGTATCGTTGACTCACCCTCCTTGCGGGAGCGGCTGTCGCGAATGGATGACCCGGAAAAGGCGCTGGATGCGTTCGCAGCAAGGCAGCCGATGGGCCAGTTGGGCATGCCTGAAGATATTGCGCCGCTGATTGTATATCTCGTGTCCGACGAGTCCGCTTTCGTCACGGGGTGCATCTATTCGATCGATGGGGGCATCAGCCTCTAGCTCGCAAACCAAGAACAAGGAGGAGGAATGACATGAAACTCTCAAAGGAAGAAGTCGACGAGTACAACGCCAGGGGCTACCTCACGAAGGAGGGGCTTTTTACCGCTCAGGAGATCGCGGTACTGAAGCATGGATTGGATGAGATTCTGGACAAGCATCTCGATCGCCCCGAGGTCGCCATGGAGAAGAATGGAAAAGCTCCCCGGCTGATCTACGGCGCGGACAAATATTCCGATGAGTTCTACAAGCTCTCGAGACACCCGCGTTGGATTGAGATCGCCAAGCAATTGGTCGGCGACGATGTCTACATTCACCAACTTCGCATCAACCCCAAGCGTGGATTTGATGGCGAAGGCTTCTGGTGGCATCAGGATTATGCAACATGGCATTACGAAGACGGGATGCCGACGCCCAATGCGTTGATGATCGCCGTGTTCCTGGACGATATCCTGGAAACCGCCGGCCCGATGTTGGTCATTCCAGGATCCCAGCGCCTGGGTGAGATCGAGGATACGGAGGCCGATCCCGACAAGACGGGCTATACCGTCATGGAGGTGAAGAGCGATACGGTAAAGCGTCTTGCCGACGAGAACGGTATTGAATCCTTGACCGGGAAAGCCGGCACAGCCGTCTTTATCAACTGCAATTTACTTCATGCGTCGGCCGGCAACGTCACACCGTGGCCGCGAACGTTGCTCTTCATCAACGCAAATTCGGTGAAGAACGCGCCAACCAAACAGAAGCGGGCTGAATACCACAACAACCGCGATCGCAGTCCTCTCGTACCGTTGGCGGACAATTGCCTGTTGACGGAGAGCGCGACCGCATAACGGATCACGGATGCATGCCTGCACGTTCCGCTCAACCCGGCGTGCAGGCCGTCTTCCCGGCTGGAGGGCCGTGTGCGGAGGGTATGACCTCAGGTTCCTTGCAAAAGCTGTCAGGTCAGGCCGATCTGAATCGGTCAGAGAATGGTTTGCGCCTGCTCGGTTCCCTCCCGCAGCCGCTTCGACAAGAGGGTGCCGACGAACTTCATGAAGGTACGAACTCTCGCCGTGTGGCGCAGATCGGGGTGGGTGACGACCCAAAGCGGCAGGCTCAACTCTGAGATCGTGTCCGAGATCCTGACAAGTTCACGGTTGTTGCTCTCCATGAATGTCGGCAGGATTCCGACGCCTATGCCCGTCCGAAGCATGGCGGCCTTTGCATTGAAAAGATCCACGCGTGCCACGACGTTCGCGTCCGTCAGGTTCGATTGCGTCCATTTGTCATAAACACGTGTCGCCGGATCCCTTTCAAACGCGACCCACGGTGCGCTCTCAATCAGTGTTTTCACTGGTGTGATCGATTGCGGCAATCCGGGTTCGCCGCGCAACGCGTAGACCGCATAATGGGTCATGCCGAGCCGCCGGCCGAACAAATGTTCCGAGACATGACCCGACAAGCGCACGGCGACATCCGCCTCCCGTCTGTCGGAGGTGGGGGCCAGATCGACCCGTCGGCGTGAGAGATCGCTGAGAACGGCATTCTCGACGACTTCGACTTCGATGTCGGGATAGGCTCTCACGAACTCAGCAAGAGGCTCCGCCAAGAGATGTTCCATGACGGCGAACGCCGTTACAACGCGCAGGGGGCCGTCCAGGGTCCGGTCCGCTCCAAGGATTTGGCGTTCGATCTCTTCGGCTTTCTGCTCCATGGTCCGCGCCTTTTCGAGGAGCGCCAAACCGGCATCGGTCGGCTCGTAACCGGACCGGTGTCTGTCGAACAGCCTAGTGCTGAGTTGGCTTTCGAGAGCGTCGAGGCGTCGCAGTACCGTGGTATGATTGACGCCCAGCAAGTCGGCGGCGCCGACGAGCGTGCCGGCACGGCCAAGCGCCAGTACGTAGCGAAGATGATCCCAATCAATACGAGACATTTAAGATCATGCTTTCCAAGAGGGAGCGGTCGCTGTGCTCGGAGAATTCACGAGTTCACCGTTTGACTGAATGAACCGACACAAGGCTAGGCAAGCATGGACAGTGTGTCACGGTTGTGATCAGCGCAATCTATTCCCCGGTCCCATGAGGCGACAAGGGGTGAGCGGTGCCAACTGACGGGTTTGGTGAGATGGCGGTACATGGTTGCCGTTGGTTCATCGGCATAGCGCCTGCGAGGGCTGGCGGACAGAAGCCCGAACCGTACCGGATTTCCGAAGGAGATCGAATTGGCGAGTAGGACGGCAGGGCAGCGGGAGCCGATCATCATGCAAAGAATGCGACCCCACCATGCAAGGGGGATCGTATTCCGGAACGAGGTTAAGTTCGGCTTTGTCTTGCGCGGCGGTTGGCGAACTCGGTATATTATTCAGAATTGAATTTTGAGCTCTTAATGAATACTGATCTCCCCGACTTCGGAAACGCACTCAACGCCGATATCGTTCGCCAGATGGTTTCCGTCCTGGAGGCGATGGCGGATGGCGTTTGGGTCTGCGATGCGACCCCGCGGCTTCTTTGGGTTAATCGAGCCTGCGAAAAATTGAACGATATCCGGCGCGAAGACGTCTGCGGCAAGACGGTTCGAGATTTGCTCAGCCAGCAAAATTTCGACAAAGACGTGACCACCCGCGTGCTAGAAGAAGGTCGGCCGGTAGCGATCAATCAGAAAGTCCGTTCCGGCCGCACCCTTTTGGTGAGCGGTGTGCCGGTCTTTGGCGATGACGGCAGCATTATTTATGTCGTCGGCAGCGAACGGGACCTCACCGAGCTGAATGCATTGAGGGAAGAGTTGAGCGACCAGGAGAAACTGGCGAGCAAACTGCGGCACGAACTCCGTGCGTTGAAATTCAAGAACGCCAAGCTGGACGAAGTTGTTGCCGACAGCGAAGCGATGGGGCGGGCGCTGGATACAGCGCTGCGGGTTGCTGGATTTGACACCACGGTCCTCATTACCGGGCCTTCCGGCGCAGGCAAGAGCATGATCGCCCGGATTATTCATGAAGGGTCCAATCGCCTCGAAGGTCCTTTCCTCTCGGTCAATTGCGGCGCGATACCACGATCCCTGATTGAGGCCGAACTCTTTGGTTATACGGCCGGAGCCTTTACCGGCGCCAACAAGGGTGGGAAGGTCGGCCTCTTGGAAGCTGCGGCGGGCGGGACGCTTTTTCTCGACGAGATCGACGCTTTTCCAATGGATGTGCAGGTCAAGCTCCTGACTTTCTTGGATACCAAAGGCCTGATCCGCGTCGGTGATACCCGCATACGCAAAGTCGATGTTCGCCTCATTGCCGCGACCAACAAAAAGCTCGAGAAGATGGTGAATGACGGGACTTTCCGGGAGGATCTGTGGTTCCGCCTAAACGTCGTTCCGGTCAGGATCCCGGCTCTTTCCGAGCGACAAGCGGATATCCCGCCGCTGATCCGCATGCATCTGGCGAGGTTGTGCAAACGCCACGGTGTGGAAAGGCGCATCACGTCAAATGCCGTGGATCTGCTTTGCCGTCACAAATTTTCCGGCAATGTCCGCGAGTTGGAGAATATTCTCGAACGAAGCTTCGTCCTTTGCCAAGGCACGGTGATCACCCACAAGGACTTGCCCGCCGAGGTAAGGGACAATGCGCTCTCCCGCATGACCAAAACGGCCGAGACAAACCTGAAACGCGCCGTCGATGAAGTTGAACGGCAAGCCTTGGAACGCGCTTTGGAGACGGGACAGCGGCAAGTCGATCTCGCCCGCATATTGGGCGTGTCGCAGCCGACCGTCGCAAGACTGATGAAAAAGCACAGAGTCAAGCGCCAGAGGAATTCAAAAGTGAATTAAATGATCCAGATTATTCTAATTAGAATATTACTCTGGTAGAATGCAATTTCTCTAATTTAATATAAACCATTGTTTTAAAGCACAAAAATAGCAAAACCGCACTCGCGCAGCCCTTGGCACAGAGCTTGCGAAACTCCCAGTCGTCAAAACAAAAGTCGATCCGAAAAACCGGGATCAGGGACGATCTGAGGAGACTGAAATGAGCGCAATTCGACGAATGACATTGGGCCTTGCAGCACTGCTTCTTGCCGCTGCCTGGACAGGGCCGGGAACCAATCTGGCGCAGGCCAAGACCAATAGCGTCACCTACGCAATGTACGGCGACGTGAAGGATTGGGATCCCTCCATCGCTTTCTCATTGGAAGTGATGATGTTGGCCAACGTGTACGAGCCGCTGCTTTGGTACAATCCGCCCGGAAGCGAGGAACAATTCACGCCAGCTCTGGCCGAGAGTTGGTCCGTCAGCGACGATGGATTGACCTGGACGTTCACACTGCGTGGCGGCGTCATTTTCCACGACGGCACGCCCTTCAATGCGGCCGCTGCAAAAGCGGCAATCGACCGGACGCGAGAGCTCAAGCAAGGCGCGTATTACATATGGTCGGGCGTCACATCGGTCGAGGCGACGGATGACTCCACGCTGATTATCAAGACGGAAACGCCGAAGCCCATCGACCTGATAGCGTCGTCGCAATACGGCGCCTACATGTACTCTCCGGACGCCGCCAAGAAAGGCACGGATTGGTTCAATGAGGGCAATGCGGCCGGAACCGGCCCCTACAAGGTCCGCCAATGGGAAAAGGGCCAGCACATCATCCTTGAAAAGAACGACAGTTATTGGGGCGGCTGGAAACCCGACAACTTCGACCGCGTTATCCTGAAGGTCGTCACCGAGAACGCCACGCAGGTCCAGATGCTGAAATCTGGTGAAGCGGATTTCATTTCGCTGGTGCCGGCCGATGCGGTTGAGAATCTGAACAGGATCGAAGGGATCACCGCGAAGGGTATTCCGTCCTGGAAGAACTCACAGTTCCTTATCAACACCCAGAAGGCACCGACCAACAACAGGAAGTTTCGCCAGGCGTTGACGCTTCTTTGGGACTATGACTCCGTCGTCAACGATATCTATGCCGGGCACGCGACCGCTGCACGTGGTGCCGTCCCGACGACGATGTGGGGTCATGACGATTCTATCGAGACCCCCAGATTCGATATCGCCAAGGCGAAGGCGCTGGTCGAAGAGTCGGGGATTCCGGTCGGCGAACGCAAAATCACGATGGCCTATATCGGCACATCTGAGGAATACAAGAATTCCGCTTTGCTTTTCCAGGCGAACGCCGCCGAAGCCGGCATCGAGGTCGAACTGAAGCCAGGTGAATGGGGCACGATCTGGGCCAACGCCAAGAAGCTGGAAACGGCGCCGAATTTACAGTCCATGACATGGTGGCCGACCTATCCGACGCCGAATGATTGGCTGGTCGGGCTCTTCCGGACCGAGGAAAACGCATTCTTCAATTTGTCCCATTACTCGAATCCGGAGTTCGATAAGGTTCTGGACGAGGGTGTCGCCCTTGAAGGCTCGGATCGTGAATCAGCGATAAAGAAGTATGGTGAAGCGCAGAAGATATTGATGGAGGATGCCCCAGCAATCTTCTACGCCGATATCAAGACACGCGTGGCCTATCGCTCGGATATCAAGGGTCTTGAGGTCAATCCGGCATACAACGCGGTCTTCTTCCACCGCGTTTCCCGATAGCCTTCCATCGTCAGTGGACGCAGGAACATGACCAGGTACGTGGCTCAGCGTGTTGCAATGCTTGGCGTCATCCTCTTCGGTGTGATGACGGTGACATTCATGCTGAGCCGCATCCTGCCTTCGTCGCCGGTAGAAGTGATGCTTGGTCACCGTCCAACCCCGGAGCAGGTAGAGGCGGCGAAAAAATTGCTAGGGTTGGACCGGCCGCTCCATGAACAATTCGTTGCTTATCTGGGTGATATTGCGACGGGGAATTTTGGCGAAAGCCTGCTCACCGGACGGCCCGTTGTCAGCGACATAGCGGATCGAGCAACAGCAACATTTGAGTTGACCACGCTCGCCGTCCTCTTGGTCATTTTCGTGGGCGTACCCCTTGGCGTACTGTCCGCCGTCAATCGAAACTCAGTCGTTGACCATGCTACCAGGACATTCTCCATCGCCGGGGTAGCTCTTCCCGTGTTCCTGATCGGTATGCTGCTGCAGATGCTGTTCTACGGGTCACTCAATTGGTTTCCCCTGCAAAGCCGTATCGACAGTGAAGTATTACTGGATTTTCCGTTTGAGAAGCATACCGGGTTCTATCTGTTGGACACGGTACTCGACGGGAACTGGGTTGCGCTCCAAAGCGCCGCACTTCACCTGGCGCTTCCGGTCCTGACCTTGGCAATTGCTTCGCTTGCCGTTGTCACGCGAATAACCCGCAATCTGATGATCGAGGTGCTCGGCCAGGATTATATACGAACCGCGCGCGCCTATGGCGTCCCGGAGCGGGTGATCAACTTCCGGTATGCGTTGAAGGCAACATTGGTGCCGATGCTTACCGTCATCGGTCTTACCTACGGTTTCATGCTTGGCGGGTCAGTGGTCGTCGAGTTCGTCTTCGACTGGCCTGGTCTGGGCGGATATGTGGTCGGCGCGATTACCAAGAACGACTATCCGGCCGTCATGGGCGTCACCGTGTTCCTCGCCACAATGTACCTGACCATCAATCTAGTCATCGATCTTCTCTATTTCGCAGTCGATCCGCGCTTGAGGTACAAATGACCGATCCCGCCATCAATGCGCCAAGCGGCACGCTGGATCTGCTTCGACCGAGCTGGACCTTGAAACTGCGTTTCTTCCTGTCGGAGAATGTGCTCTTCGTTGCGGGTGTGGCAGTATTCCTTGCCGTGGTTTTTGCCGCGATATTTGCGCCTTGGATATCCCCTTACGATCCCTCGAAGATCAATTTCGCGCACAAACTCTGGGCCCCCGGTGCCGAGCACTTGATGGGTACGGATGCACTGGGGCGGGATATTTTCTCCAGGGTCGTTCACGGTGCACGCACATCGCTGATCATCGGCGCGACGGTCTTGACCCTATCGATGGCGATCGGCATCCCCATTGGACTGGTCGCAGGATATTTCGGGGGCCGTCTCGATTCTTTCCTTATGCGCATCGCGGATGTCTTCCTCGCCTTTCCACCCCTCCTCCTGCCGATCGCGATTACCGCGATGCTGGGCGCGGGGCTGTTCAACGCCATGCTGGCCTTGGCTGTTTCATGGTTCCCCTGGTATGCGCGGATCATCCGAAGTTCGGTGATCGGAATTCGCCAGGAGCTCTACATCAGCGCTGCCCAGTCGATGGGAGTTGGTCATATCCGGATCATGCTTCGTCACGCTCTGCCGAATTCATGGACTCCCGTCATCGTTCAGGCTTCGATGGATTTCGGTTACACGATACTGGCTGCGGCATCGCTGAGCTTCATCGGAATCGGAGCCAAACCGCCGACGGTCGAGTGGGGCCTCATGGTCGCACTCTCCCGTTCCAAGTTTCTGGACTATTGGTGGACGGCGGCGTGCCCGGGACTGGCAATTTTCCTGACGGTCCTTGCCGTCAATCTTATCGGCGACGGTGTACGGGATATTCTGGATCCGCGCGGACGGTCGTCGCGATGACCGGGCCGGTATTATCAATTCGAAATCTAAGGGTTGAGTTTCCGATGCTGGTCGGATCGGTCAAGGCCGTGCGTGATTGCTCGATGGTGATTGGCCCTGGAGAGATTGTCGGTTTGGTTGGCGAATCGGGCAGTGGGAAATCCGTAACCGCCAGTGCATGCCTTGGCTTGGTTCCTGAGTCGGGCCGCGTGTCCGGCAGCATCGAGATATTGGGCCGCGAGGTGGTGGGCCGTTCCGATGCCGAACTGACCGACATGCGGGGGGCCAAAGCCGCCATGATTTTCCAGAATCCCGGCACGGCATTGAATCCATTCTTCACCGTCGGCCGGCAATTGATCGACATTGTTCGACGGCAACGGAAGCTGGACAGCCGCAGTGCCAGGGATGCAGCCCTTCTGGCGCTTAAAGATGTCCGCATCCCCGATCCACACACTGCCTTGGATCGCTATCCGCACCAGATGTCGGGCGGCCAACTGCAACGTGTCATGATTGCGTTGGCTCTTGCATGCGAACCCGCGCTTCTCATAGCGGATGAACCGACAACAGCGCTCGATGTCACGGTGCAGGCGCAAATCATCGTGCTTCTGCGCGAACTAGCCCGCGAGAAAAACCTCGCGGTGCTGTTCATTACCCATGATCTGGGCGTAATCGCGTCGTTATCCGACAGGGTTGCGGTGATGTATGCCGGCACTATCGTTGAATCCGCCAACGTCACAGACCTATTCGATGCACCGGCGCATCCCTATACCTGTCGGCTTCTTCAAACCATTCCACGGTTGGGAAGTGGGGACACCCGGCTAGATGCTATTTCCGGTCAAGTTCCCGACCTGTCGCGACTCCCCCCCGGCTGCCCCTTTGCTCCGCGCTGCGAACAATCCACGGATATCTGCCGTTCACAGGAACCTGCAACGCGTCGCTTAGGAGAGGGGCGCGATGTCGCTTGCCATCATGCAAACGGCGCAGCGGATTCGCCGCCTTCTGCGGTCGGAGATGTCGCATGAGTGCGATCCTCAGCGTCCGAGATCTGACGGTGAGTTATACCACGCGACATGGGCGCGTGCAGGCGGTCGACGGTGTCAGTTTCGCCATCGAGCCGGGCCGCACATTGGCGCTGGTCGGTGAATCCGGCTGTGGGAAGAGCACGACCGCGTTGGCCGCCATGGGGCTCCTTGCGCCAACGTCAGGCGTCATCTCTTTCAATGGAAGGGACCTGACGGGCCTCAAGGCATCTGAATTGCGCGCGATCCGCAGCGAATTCGGAATCGTTTTCCAGAACCCATATTCCTCGCTCGATCCGAAAATGAGAATTCGCGATATCGTCGGCGAACCGCTGTCGGCGACGATGGGACTTTCGGGACGGCAATTGACCGACCGTGTTGTCGAAAGATTGGTTGAGGTCGGATTGGGGCCGGAGCATCTACGTCGCTATCCCCACGAATTCTCCGGCGGACAGCGTCAACGAATCGCGATCGCCCGTGCCCTTGCATCCGAACCGCGATTGCTGATCCTTGACGAACCGACCGCCGCGCTCGACGTATCGATACAGGCCCAGGTCCTGAACCTGCTGCTCGATCTTCAAGAGCTGCACGGACTGACCTACCTGTTCATCTCCCACAATCTGGCGACGGTCGAATATGTCGCGGACGGGGTGATGATCATGTATCGGGGCAAGATCGTCGAACGGGGGCCGACAACCGAAGTGTTCGCACAGCCGCGCCATCCCTATACGCGCGCTCTGATCGACTCGATACCGAAACTCGATCCGCGTAAACGGGACCGGCTGCAGCCGATTGTCGGCGAGGTGCCCGGGCCCTACGACATGCCGACCGGCTGTGCTTTTTCCTCTCGATGCTCTTTCAAGTCGCCTATGTGCGAAAAAGCGCCTCCCGAACGAGCCATTTCAGAGGCTCATTCGACCGCCTGTTATCACCCATTCGAACCGGAGACTCTCACATGACAACCTTTGCCGTCGCCTGTGTCCAATTGGAGGCCTCGTCCGGTGATAATTTGGGCTTGATTGGTCGCAAGGTGCAACAAGTCACGGGCCGCTTTCCCTGGGTCCAGATGATTGTCTTCGGCGAACTGTGTGCTTTTGGGGCGGACCCGGCGAATGCCCAACCCATGCCCGGGCCGGCAGAGGACCATTTACGGAATATAGCCGCGAAACACGGCGTGTGGCTTATCCCGGGCTCGCTCTATGAATCCGACGGGGAGCGAATATTCAATACCGCGCCCGTCATTGATCCGACTGGAGAGGTGGTTGCTCGTCATCGCAAGCTGTATCCGTTCCTGCCATACGAAAAAGGAATCGCGTGCGGCGAGGAGCATACGGTTTTCGATATCCCTGATGTGGGCCGATTTGGGCTGTCCATCTGCTACGACATGTGGTTTCCCGAGACGTCCCGGGCCTTGGCCTGGAAGGGCGCAGAGGTAATCATTCATCCCTCGCTGACCAACACCATCGACCGGGACCTTGAAGTCTCGATCGCTCGCGCAAATGCGGGCATGAACCAGTGCTATTTCCTTGATGTCAACAATGCGGGCGACCTTGGATACGGGCGGTCGGTGATCGTCGGACCGGAAGGCGATGTGATCCACGAAGCGGGAACCACCGGCTCGATCGCCCCGGTCGTCCTTGACCTGGATCGCGTTCGCCGCACGCGCCGGGACGGTGTGATGGGACTCGGACAGGTGCTAAAGAGCTTTCGGGACGGCAAAGCTTCCTACCCTCAATACGGAGAAACAGCGACCTCGTCATACCTCAAAGGTCTCGGTCCATTATCAATGACAGGTACGAAACCCGACTTGCCCGATGCGGCGGACTGACCAAGCGCGGCATTGTTGTGCAGTTGGGACGAATGTCCTGCATCTGTGGCGGGGCAAAGCGCCGGGCGCCGCGGTCCGATGCCAAGGATTCAACCGGACTGTGGGTGAGAGTTTCCGGACAGGCAGTGCGGCTCTTTCAGGCACAAATAGAGCCTGAACCCAAGTGGTCGGCCGAAGATCGGGGTTTGCTCGGTTCTTGCCTGCTAGACGGATCTAATTGCCGCCTTGGCGACCTTCGCGGGGCGAAATCCCGAAGCGTGTCTTGAACATTCGCGAAAACGACGATTGGTCCTGGAAGCCCCAGGCATAAGCGATTTCGGCGATAGTCTTGTTTGGCATGTCCCGGATGCTGCGCCGACATTCGTCGAGCCGCCGGTTTCTGAGATAGGTGGAAAAAGTTTCGCCGACTTCCGCCATGACCGCATAGAGATGGCTGCGCGACATGTTCAACGCATCGCAGGTGCTTTGGGCGGATAGACCGGTATCGGCCAGGTTTGCATCAATGAAACACTTAATGCGTTCAAGCGACGCCCGGCTTTTTGCCACGCGTCTAACACCGTCTTCGCTGAGGTGTTCGTCGTTCCCCGTTACCGCTCGTCCCAGCAATGAGGATAGATGCAGGGCTGCCAGGTCCTCGATCTCCAGCGCGGCGCCGGGATCGGCGGCGAGAATATTCTGGATGTATTGCGCAGTTAACCGGCCGGTACCCTTGTCGCCGCGCACCAGCGGACTGGCCGGTTGACCGCCGGGGCCGAGACGGGGACGGAGCAGCGTCTCGTTCAGCGTCACGCACATGATCTTGAAAGGGGTGGCGAATTCTACGGCGAAGGGCGCCGCGGTATCCAAGAGGTAAATGTCGCCAGCGCCGACTTTCGCCCTGACCCCGAACTGTTCGACAAAAATCGTGCCTTCGAGGAGAAGGTTCGCGAAGAAACTCGTTTCGGTCTGCAGGTTCACGCCGCGGCGGGTCAGATTGACGGGATGGCTGTCCGCGGCAACGCGGGACACCTTCATAAATCGTCCGGTAACGCTTTCTATCCGCCCTGAAAATCGTCCGCTTCGGCCTTCCGGTTCCAAAGGAATGAAGGCGCCGCAAACCGCGTCACGCCAGTAACTGAATTGATTTTCCGCAGGAACGTCCGCAGTCGTCCATACCCTTTGCATGGCCCATTCCACCCAATTTCGCCTCTTATCGTTCCATCGACTATAGGGGCCGCGTGATGTTGTTTCCAGTGGCCCGGTACCCTCGGGCAGTTGGATACCGTGATGAGCGGCGTATTCGGACGGCTTGCACAGTCGTCTTGGACTCCATGCAAAGAACACAACCCGCAACGCCCCTATAGTGCCGGTCAAATCAACGCCGAACTTCATCGGCGGATACTACAAAACGGGTTGGGGATGGATACCGAATTTGTGGCGGCGCATGCCGCACGCCTTGGCAGGGACGGCTATACGATCATCGAAAACGCGTTCGACGCGGAGGTCGGAGACGCCCTCATCGACGGGTTGCTGAGCCTCGAGCGAGCGGGGCAGGCCGGGTATGCCGCTACGACCTTCGAAGGGACACGGACGGTCCGCGTCTATAACCTCCTGGCCCGCGGCGAGGTCTTTCGGCAGGTGCCCTTGAACGGTTCCGTCCTGCCGGTCGCTGAAGCGGCGCTCGACCGAGAATTGCTGCTTTCCTCCCTTTCGGCCATCACCCTGAGCCCTGGGCAGGAAGCGCAACCGATGCATGAGGACACACAGCAGATCCCGCTACAGCGCCCGCATCCGCCCATTTCCGTGAACGCAATGTGGGCGTTGAGCCCTTTCACCGAAGAAAACGGCGCCACGCGGATCGTGCCCGGCAGTCACCTGCGGGAAGACTCACCGGTTTACGGCGGGGAATACGACACCGTCGCGGCGACAATGCCTGCCGGCAGCGTCATGCTGTTCGACAGCCGCTTGTGGCACGCCGGCGGCGAGAACAAGACGGACGCGCGGCGGTATGCGATATCCTGCTACTACTGCGCCGGGTGGGTCCGGCAGCAGGAAAATCTGCAGCTCGGTCTGCCCCAGGACCTGGTGAAGGAATTCCCCCGCCGTTTGCAGGAATTGTGCGGATATTCAGTCTATCGCGGGCAGTACGGTCACATCGACAATCGGGACCCCATCGAACTTCTCGGCCGCGAACGGAAACGTGCGATGGTTTGGGAAGCGAGTGACCGTAAGCGGGAGCGGCAGGGGTGAGCAGTCATACCCTGCCGCCCGCCCCGGAAACCGTTGCGCACATGTTGCTCGAAACGGCGGAAGCCTATCCGGACTTGCCAGCGGTAACTTTCGGCGACACGACATTGACCTACGCCGAATACAGGCAGGCGGTCCTGGCGCTTGCCGCATTCTGGCGGCCGCTGGTCGAGGAAGGGGACAGGGTCGCCCTGCTGCTCTCCAATTCGTTGGAAATGGCGGTCGGTATGTTCGCTGCGCATGCATTGGGCGCGCAGGCCATGCCGCTCAATCCGGGTTATACCGAACGCGAACTGGAGCCGATCCTGGCCGATGGTTCGCCCTGTCTATTGGTCCATGAACGCGCAATCACGACCGATCTGGAAGACCTTTGCGGTCGGCACGGCATCGTGCGTCTGGTTGTCGGGCAAAGCAGCCCGCTTGTTCAGGATATTGCCAAAGGACAACCTCTTCCGAACCCGGAAAAGCTTCCGACCCGGGAGATGCTCGCGACGCTGCAATATACCGGCGGGACGACCGGCATTTCGAAAGGCGTCGACATCACACACCGCCAGTTGGTCACGAACCTGGCTCAACGCGAAGCGCTGTTGCCGACAAAAAGGGCGGGCGAGGTGATGTTGTGCAGCATGCCGCTGTTCCACGTTTCCGCCGTGGCGATGTGCCTGCATCTCACCTGCTATGCGGCGTCGCATCTGGTCATCCTTTCCCGCTATAGGCCGGACTGGGTTTTGCAGGCGATCGCGAAACACCGGGTAACGCTGATGTCCGCTGCCCCAACGATCTTCCACAGCCTGCTTGCTTATGAAGGTTTCGAGGACGCGGAACTGAGCAGTCTTCGCTACTGTTATTCGGGTGCCGCGCCGTTGCCGGAAGCGACGCTGAACAGGTGGGAGGCGGCGAGCGGTTGCGTGATCCTGGAAGGCTACGGCATGACCGAAGCCGGGCCTGTCATGGCCTTTAACCCCATCAGGGGAATGCGCAAGGTTGGTTCGGTGGGCATCGCTCCGCCCGGAACCGAGCTGCAAGTCGTCTCGCTGGAGGATCGAACCCGCGTCCTGCCCGTTGGCGAGACGGGGGAAATTCGCGTCCGCGGACCCCACGTCATGGCCGGCTACCGCAATAAACCGGAACTGACGCGGGAGGCGATGGCGGATGGCTGGCTCTATTCGGGCGATCTGGGGCGGTTGGATGAGGACGGGTACCTCTTTATCCGCGGCCGCAGCAGCGAAGTCATCAATGTCGGCGGCTATGGCGTTTATCCGCGGGAAATCGAACAGGTGCTGCTCGAATACCCGGCAGTGTCCGACGCCGCGGTCTTCGGCGTCGCCGACAGCTATTATGGCGAGGCCGTCCAGGCATATGTCGTTCTGAAGCCAGGGCAAGAATTCGACGAGCAGGCCCTGATAGGACATTGCCGCGCAAATCTTGTCGGATACAAGGTGCCGAACGCCATCCGCGCCATCGATGAATTGCCGAAAACACGGGTCGGAAAACTGGCCAGGCGCCAGCTCGAACCGATTTCGGTGCCGCGAAACCGGAACAAACCCGCGTTGGAGGCGGTGGGTTCCGGCGAGCATCCTAAGTCCTAACCAAAAAGCGAGAAGCTAGGGAGGTGAAACGTGAATACCAAATCACTTTGGAAATCTTTGAAGGCGGCGGCTTCGGCGGTGGTGTTCGCCAGTGCCGTCAGTTCGGGAGCATCCGCGGCGGAAGCCGTTAAGGTCGGCTATCTCATTCCCTTGTCCGGTACGGCCGCGGCCTCGATCGGACAGGAGATGAGCCACGCGACGCATTTGGCGGTGAAACACATAAATGAAACCGGTGGCATCGCGTCACTCGGCGGCGCTCAGATCGAGCTTGTCGAAGTGGATACGCGGGGTGATGCGCAGGTTGCCATCACCGAAGCCGAGCGCTTGATCAATGTCGAGAACGTCTCGGCGATCATCGGCGCGTTCCAGAGCAGCGTCACTTTCCCGGCCAGCGCCGTGGCTGAGAAGTATCAGGTGCCATGGGTCGTGGATCTGTCCGCCAAGGCGGAAATCACGGAACGCGGGTTCAAATACGTTTTCCGTCCGACGCAGATCCCGTCCTCGGGCAACGCCGCCAGTGCGGCGGAATTCATCGGCTGGGTCGGCGAGGCGACCGGGGTGAAGCCGAAGACGGCGGCGATCGTCTACGAAAACACTGATTGGGGTCAGGATCTTGCCAATACGATGCGCAAGATGCTTGGCGATATGAATATCGAGATCGTGTTCGACGAATCCTATCCGCCGAATTCACCGAACCTGCGCCCGCTGGTCGTGAAACTGAAGGGCGCGAAGCCGGATGTCATTTCCATGACGTCCTATACGGGCGACGCGATCCAGTTGCAGAAACTGATTGCGCAACTGCGTGTCGACACCATGGGCATCGTAGGCAGTGCCGCCGGTCACGTGGATCGGACATTCATTCCCACGGTCGGGGTCAAGGAAACGAACCACGTGCTTACGACCAACGGCTGGGCCGGGTATGATTCGGCGATCACGACGCCTTTCGCCAAGAAGTTCTGGGACGAATACGTCGCCGCGCACAAGTCAGACCCGACGGAATTCGGTGTGACGTCCTACGCCGATGTCTGGATTCTGAAGGATGCCCTGGAGCGGGCCGGTTCCGCCGATCCGAAAGCGATCCGTGACGCCTTGGCCGGAACGGAGATGAAGGACAACGACATCACGAAACTGGTCGGTTATGACATCGCCTTCGATGAAAAGAACCAGAACACCTTGAAGCGGTTCGTGGTGCAGCAGATCAAAGACGGAAAATACTACACGGTATGGCCGGCCAAGCTGAAGCCGGCAGGCTACGACATGGTCTGGCCCGCGCCGGCATGGGGCGACCGGTAACCGGCAGCCTCTAGGCGGTGGAAGACGGGACCGGCGGCTTAGGGCGAAGCCGCCGGTTCCGGTTCCGCGCCGCGCGTTGCGCGTACCATTGAGTGAATCCGGAGGGACCAGATTTCATGGCTAGTATTTTCCAGGCGCTGTTCGACGGCGTGGCGAGCGGGGCGATCTACGGGATCATCGCGCTCGGTTTGAGCCTGCAGTTCGGCGTGATGAAAATCATCAACTTTGCGCATGGGTCCTTCCTCATGATCGCGATGTATTTGAGCTACGCGGCGACCAACTTTCTGGGCCTGCACCTTCTGGCCGCGATCCCCGTTGTCGTGGCGGTATTGTATGTCGTCGGTTACGGGGCGCAGCGTTGGTTGATCGAACCCGTTTATCAAAAGGAATCGACGCGCGAGCCGATCAGCGTGCTGATTTTCACGACCGGCCTTTGGATATTTCTCGACAATCTATTCCTGGTCATCGCCGGCCCGGACTACCGCACGCCGGACAGCGAGTGGGCGGGTGGGATCTTCATCCTGGGTGATCTGATCCTGACATACCCCCAGCTCGCGGGACTGATCATCGCGGTTGTCGTGACCGTTGCGCTTGTCGCCTTCATGCAGTTCACGCGCCTGGGCCGGGCAATCCGGGCGACAGGTCAGGACCGCGAAGCCGCGGGCGTCCTCGGCATCGACAGCGCATCCGTCTACCGGACGTCTTTCGCGATCGGCCTAGGCGTGCTTGGCGTTTCGGGGCCGTTGCTTCTTGCGAGCTATCCTGTCGATCCGTTCATCGGAGATCTGTTCGGTCTGCGCGCCTTCATCGTTGTCGTGCTCGGCGGGATAGGCTCGGTCGGCGGGGCACTGGCGGGAGGCCTGTTGGTCGGCCTTATTGAATCCCTCGGCGCGCAATTCCTGCCGATCACCTATTCCCAGGCGCTGATCTTCGGAATCTTCCTGGCCGTGCTGTATTTCCGTCCGCAAGGCCTGTTCGGAATGGAGAGGGCATGACGATGCCGCGTTCCTACTGGTTACCAATCGGCGCAGGCGCGGCCATGCTTCTGCTGCCCCTGATCCTGACCAACCCATACGCTTTGTCGGTGGTGGTCCTGGCGCTGCTCTATTCGTACCTTTCCTTGTCATGGAACCTCATCGGCGGGATCGGCGGTCAATTGTCGCTCGGCCATGCCGCCTATTTTGGTATCGGGGCGTACACGTCGACGGTTTTGTTCACCGAACTGGGGCTAAGCCCCTGGTTCGGCATGTTCGCGGGGGCGGGTCTGGCCAGCATAGCGGCGGTCATCATCGGCATGCCGTGCTTTCGTCTGCGGGGCGCCTACTATGCGCTGGCCACCCTGGCCGCCGCCATGATCCTGATGGTTGTTGTCCAGAACACGAACGAATTTCTCGGCGGGCCGCGCGGTTTGGATGTCCAATTGCTTCACGACGCCCCGCTGTATTTCCAGCATACGAGCAAGCGATTCTACTACTACATCATTCTCGCATTCGTGGTTGGCGCGCTGCTGGTCAACGCCTGGGCGCTGCGGTCCCGTTTCGGATACTATCTGACGGCGATCCGAAACGACCACGAAGCGGCGGCGGCATTGGGCGTCGATGCGCAGCGTTTCAAGCTGATCGCCGCCACCGTCAGCGCGGCGATGACAGCGGTCGGCGGTACGTTCTATGCGCAATACGTCCTGTTCATCGCGCCGGAAAAGGTCTTCGGCTCGCATCTTAGCGTTCAGATCGCGGTGATTTGCATCGTCGGTGGCCGGGGCACGTTGTGGGGCCCGGTCCTGGGAGCCTTCCTGCTGTTGCCGGCGGAAGACCTCGCCCGCATCCTGACCGGCGGTACGCCGGGCGTGACGATGATGCTTTACGGCCTGCTGCTCATGGTCGTGATGCGCTTCGAGCCCCGTGGGATCATCGTATTGATTGAGCGTATTGTCGCTGGATGGGGGCGGCAGAAAGACAAGAAGGCCCGGTTGGGCAAGGGGGTCGCATGAGTCTTCTCGAGTTCCGCTCGATTGCCCGGCACTTCGGGGGGCTGAAGGCGATCGACGCTGTCAGCTTCAATGTGGAGGAAGGGGAAACAGTCGGTTTGATCGGCCCGAACGGGGCCGGAAAGACGACCTTGTTCGCTATGGCGTCCGGCTTTCTGCCGCCGACCGACGGGCAGATCTGGTTCGACGGGTCGCGCATCGACGGCAAGAACGCGCCGGAGATCTGTCGGCGGGGCCTCGTGCGGACTTTTCAGATCGTGCGCCCCTTCGGTGAAATGAGCGTTCTGGACAACGTCATGGTCGGATGCTTCATGCATCATAGTGATAGGGAGGAGGCACGGGCCGCCGCGATGGCGGTGCTAGAACGGTTCGATATGGCCGACCGTGCGGATCAGGTGGCGAAAACCTTGACCCTGGCCAAGCGGAAGCGGCTTGAAGTCGCCAAAGTGATCGCCACTCGGCCCAAGCTTCTGATGCTGGACGAAGTGATGGCCGGTCTGACCCGCGTGGAAATGCAGGAATTGATCGACCTGATCCGCTCCCTTCGGGACGATGGGGTTACGGTCGTACTCGTCGAACACAACATGCATGCCGTGATGGAACTCAGCGACCGGGTCGTCGTGATTCACCACGGGCGGAAGATTTGCGACGCGGAGCCTCAGGTCGTCGCCAACGATCCGGCGGTTGTCGAGGCGTATCTCGGAGCGGATGAGGACTGATGCTTAGGATTCAAGGACTCAATGCCGGCTACGGCGATGTCAAAGTGCTGCAGGACGTATCCCTCCATGTCGAGGAAGGCGAGATCGTCAGCATCGTCGGGGCCAACGGCGCGGGTAAGACGACGCTTATCCGCGCTCTCATGGGAACCATCCCGACGACGAGCGGCAGCGTCGAATTTCTGGGCAAGAAACTGACCGGCAGGAAGACCCACGACATAGCCCGGTTGGGATTGGCGCAGGTCATGGAAGGCCGGCGGCTTTTTCCGCATATGACGGTCGAGGACAACCTGCTGATCGGGGGCGACATTTTGCGGGATTCCGGCCGTCAGCGCCGCAACCTCGAACGGGTGTTCGAGATGTTTCCAAGGCTGCGGGAGCGCCGAAGCCAGCTCGCCCGCTCGTTCAGTGGCGGCGAACAGCAGATGTTGGCGATCGCCCGCGCGCTTATGACGGGGCCGAAACTGCTTCTGTTGGACGAGCCGTCGATCGGTCTTGCACCCGTGATGGTGAAGGAGATCTTTTCCCGCTTTCCGGAAATCAATGCCGAAGGGGTTACGATCTTGCTTGTGGAACAGGATGTCCGCCGATCGCTTTCGCTGTCCAGCCGCGGATATGTCGTTGAACAGGGGGCGGTGGTGCTCGAGGGCGACCGCGACTTCCTGCTCGGGAATGAGGATGTGAAACGCGCCTATCTTGGCGTGTGATGTCGGCGGGATGGACCGCATTGGAGGAAGACCGGAATGAACGATACTGCTTTGTTGGATCGGCTTGATCTTGAAGCGACGAAGGCGAAGCTCGACGAAGACGGTTATGCCGTGATCGAGAACGTGCTTCGGCCGGACGAGCTGAAACTCTATTCCGATACCGTGAGCCGTCTGATGGCGGAAGAGCGTGCCGTTCCGCCGGTGCCCGAGGGCGGGATGGAGGATCCGGAAATGGATGCGGTGATCCGGGACTATTACCTGACGCATTACACAGTCAGCGAAGCGGAAGCGGACCGGATGGTTCAGCGCGCGCGCTATGAACGCGCCCGCAATCTCGGGACGCCCTGGCCGGTGCCCTATAACAAGGTCTCCAAGAATTTCATTCATCTGCCCACGATGTTCGACAAGGACAAGTCGCAGCGTATCTGGCAGATCATCAACAAGGCGCCCGAAATGGCGCCGATCGTGGAACACGCCACCGTGCTCAACCTTGTGCGCTATGTGTTGGGCGAAGACTGCAATCTTCACGACTACCAGGCGACCAGCATCGGTCCGCAGACCGGTGGTGGGGCGTGGCATGTCGATGCCCCGCTCGGCCAAATCCCCGAGCCGCTTCCGGAATTTCCGCTGATGGTGCAAACGGTGTGGCTACTGGACGACTTTACGGCGACCAACGGCGCCACGCGGGTTCTCCCCGGCAGTCACAAGCTTCGCAAGTCGCCGACCTGGATCCATGGAGATCTGGAGGAAGAGGTTGTGCTGACAGCACCGGCAGGCTCCGTCGCGTTGTGGTTGTCCAACACGTGGCACCGTTCCGGACCGAACGAAACGGAAGCGCCGCGCCGCGCGCTGATCTGTAACTACAAGCGCTCATGGTTGAGCGGCTTTACCGATTTCGCCGCGACGCTCGCGCCGGAAATCGCCAAGGGCTTTTCGCCGACGACGCGCTATCTGCTCGGTTACGCCGCCCGGGCACCTGAAAGCCGGTAAAGGTTTGCGGATGGAAACCCGGACGGTGCCGATGATACAGGGCGAGTGGCGCGAACAATTCTTGCCGCTGATAGAGGCCTTCAAGGCCAATTTCATCGAACGGGGCGAAGTGGGCGCCTCGCTCTGCGTCATGCTGAATGGGGAAACACTCGTCGATGTTTGGGCGGGACTTGCCGACCCTGACACGGGAAAGGCGTGGGAACGCGATACGATCGGTATCGTCTTTTCCAACACCAAACCGGCGACGGCGCTTTGCCTGCATCTGCTGGCGGATCGGGGGGAGTTGCGGCTCGACGATCCTGTTTCGCGATTTTGGCCGGAATACGGAACCGTGGGCAAGAGCGAGACTACCTTGCGCATGCTGCTCGACCATTCCGCCGGGCTTCCTGCTGTGCGGGAGGCTTTGCCGGATGGCGCGGCCTTCGATTGGGCGGAAATGACGGACCGATTGGCAAGGGAAGGGCCGTTTTGGAAACCCGGCACGCGCGTCGGGTATCACGGCCTGACCTTCGGCTGGCTGGTCGGCGAGGCGGTGCGCCGGGTGACGGCACAGTCGCCGGGAAGCTTCTTCCGGCAGGAGATCGCCAAGCCGCTTGGCCTGGATTTCTGGATAGGTCTTCCGGAATCGGAGGAACACCGCGTCGCGCCGGTTATTCCGTTCCGTCCGGACTCGGATACGCCGCAAGGGGCCTTCGAACGGGCGCTTGTCGCGGAGCCGGACTCGGCAACCGGACTCTATTTCCGGAATACCGGCGGCTGGCGGCCGAGCGGTTTCAACAGCCGGCGCGGACGCGCGGCTGAAATCCCTGCGGCGAACGGCATCACCAATGCCCGCGGCCTTGCGGGACTCTACGCCTCGCTCGCCGGGCGAAGTCCGGGAGGGGCGCCCGACTTGCTGTCCTCCAAGGCGCTCGCCGAAGCCATACAGGTAACCTCCGCGACGCATGAGGATGTGACCCTTCGCGTGCCGACGCGCTTCGCTGCCGGTTTCATGAGGAGCATGGACAACCGGGGGCGCAATCTTGACAGCGCCGTCTTGTCGCCAACCGCGTTCGGGCATGTCGGTGCCGGCGGATCGATCGGTTTCGCCGATCCTGCCCTGGGACTTGCTTTCGGTTACACGATGAACCAGATGGGCTCTGGCGTACTACTGAATGAGCGCGGGCAAAGCTTGGTCGACACCCTGTATCGAACATTGACAGGCGAACCTTCGACCTGACTTGGGATAGTCCACCTCCATTCTTCCGGAATGAACTGTTACCCATGTGTCTGGA
>Ga0209475_10000778_pt1 | contig 51319 bp, 42 predicted proteins | sample tdDd471_FD_187128 | JGI IMG/M metagenome (GOLD analysis project Ga0209475, IMG submission 187128) | Marine sediment microbial communities from the Atlantic coast under amendment with organic carbon and nitrate - tdDd47.1 (SPAdes)... | ecosystem: Environmental > Aquatic > Marine > Coastal >... | reverse complement strand
AAAATGGCATCGGTGTAAACCTGCACTATATCCCTGTACATACTCAGCCCTATTATCTAAATCTTGGATTTAAACACGGTGACTTTCCCAACGCAGAAAACTACTATAAAAAAGCGATTAGCTTACCAATGTTCCACCACATGAGTGACAGCCAGCAAGACCAGGTCGTCGCCGCGTTAAAAAATGCTCTGACATGATTTATGAAAGTAATATTTGACGTGAACCGGAATGTTCTAGTAATAGGCGGGGCGGGTTATATAGGCAGTCATATGTCCAAAATGTTAGCTGGTAATGGTTATACATTACTGTCTACGACAACTTATCAACCGGCCATAGAGAAGCCGTGAAATGGGGTGCCTTTGTAGAAGCCAATATCAGTGATCACAAAGCCTTGCCAAAAATCCTTAAAGAACATTAGATAAGCTTGCTCCCCCGGAAGTTGTGGCTCAGTCGTTGATGGACTTCTATGAAAATCCCGGGGAAGAATTGCGGCGCCGTAAAGCGGTTGCGGAAGACACAAGGCATCATAAGAATATCCTCTTCTGGCAAGCCGTAGAAGACGTCCTGTGATCCCTTATGATTGAATAGCCCCAATTTCCTAGACGCCTTTGAGGTTCCGTTTGGTTCGAGCCCCGCAATGAAACACGGACCCTATAATCGATAAACATCTAAAATGAATGGCGGCGGCGCCATGAATCCCCGGAAGTCAGCATCTGTAAAAATTTGCCGGAAACTGTCGGAATTTTTTACAGGTTGGAAAGATTCTGTATATTAGCCCGCTGTGGAGTAGATAAAATTTTCCCCATTCCCGCAACATTGGCATGCTTATTGCGTATTTATGGCGGTGTCTATCTTAAAGTTAGATAACAAATGTTTGAGTTGTTAACTTTTGCAAGGATGAAGGAAATGAAGATCATCAAAGCGCTCTTATGCGCAATCCTGTTTACGGCGCCGCAAGCCGCTTTGGCCGGCGTGGTTACAACCCCGTTCAATAATGGGGATTCATTGAGCAGCTGGTCCGTTGACCGCCGGGCGCCGACCGGTTTTGGAATTGTCAATAACCAACTGGAAATGACGATTTCCGGTAGCGACACGGTCGCCAGCAACTTCCACAATACACAGGGCATGCAGATGGATATCGAATATTCCAACTTCCTGTCTATTGACATGTTTATTGACCCGACATGGACATTGAACCAGAGATATGGCGGCATCTGGGCGATTGGCCATCAAAGCGATGATACCATCGGCGGCTGGCCCATTATCGAATATCATGGCCAGTTGGGGCTGTCTGTCTGGGATAACCTGGGGTGGCATTATCCTGTGGCGGCCAGTTTCAATGTTGGTCAGTTCAACAATTTAATGTTTATGTCTACCGGCGCCGGCATTGAATATTACCTCAATGGAAGCCTGGTCTATCTGGATAGTTCAGGCGATGTCGATCATTTCGGCGGCGTTATCCTGAATGCCAAAAATTCCGGCACCGATTACACGGTTGTCTATGACAACCTGACCTATGGCGCCATACCGGAACCCGCCCCTGTCGCCCTGTTGGGTCTTGGGCTGCTGGGCATTGGCGTGGCGCGAAAACGCCAAAGATAATATTTTTAAAGCATGACAACGATCAAGGCGGTCCCATGACCGCCTTTTTTGCTGCCTGCCCGTCTCATCAAGGGACGGCAAGGGCTGACAGGACAACAGACCGGCCGGGGGGGGGGACGTGGTTCTTTCAACATGATGACGGGTCCACTATTTTTCTGCCATCTCAATCTGCCATCTCAAAACGTCATGGGGCGGCAGGCGGTAAGAACCGTCCCCGAAAAGAACTCTCGGCCCCGCCCATATACAGAAAATCAACCGCACTGAATTCAAATCTGACCCAGATATTATATCAATATATAAAAGGGGGGATATGACCGAATCATTTCGCGCCGATCCTTTCAGGGGGATGCCGGGGAGAGGGCTGTTTCGGCAATTAACGCCAAGAAACAGCATTTAATACATACATGTCTATACAACTATAGATAACTAATTATTGAGGATTATTGTCTACATTTTTCTATTTACATAGTATTATATATCATAATTATAAATATTTATAGTTTTTTCTTCTATTTTGAAATCTTAATGACCAAAATAAATCTTTGACATATCCATTTTTGTTCCCGTAGAGTATGAAAAGTCATCGCCACTGAAGATTTCAGGTATCTCATATGCCACATAAATTATTCAAAACACTATTGGGGGCCATAATTTCATGCTCGCTGGTTTTTACCAGTGCCGCCGCTGCCTGCCCTGCGATGAATGATATGGCGGCGCCGGAAAGGGCGGTTTCCGACAATGCTCATTCCTGTGAAATGATGGATATGACCCCTGCCGACCTGTCGCAAGGCGAGGATGGGAAATGTTGCAATTTTGCCGCCCTGATGCCCTGTGAGACAAATGATCTGATGATCAGTCTGCTCTTCAACAAGGTTATCGCGGACGGGACAATTCCCGCCATCGCGATAACCCCCGTCCCGGCGCACCCGGCCCCGGAAAATATCCGACCCCGGCGATCGTTTTTTTCTTCACATATTCTAAAATCCCAAATCATATACCTGCAGACCGCCCGGTTGCGGATTTAAGATAAATACAGGGCGCGCCCCTGTTTGGCCGAACGGCCCCTCACAATCAACATCACCACGAGCTTTTGAAGTCTGCCTTTGATCAGATATGCCTTCGCCTTAGCGGGATTGCATAGGAAAGGCCCCTACGCTTAAAAAATTTTAAATCACTCATAATGAGGAGGAACTCAACATGAAAAACAACATTAAAACATTACTGCTGCTCGCCACATCCGTTGGCAGTGGATCACTCGCCATATCTCCCGCTTATGCGGCGGCAGAAGATGCTGCGGCGGCGGAAGAAACCTTTGAAGAGGTTGTTGTCACCGGAAGCCGGATTAAGCGCAAGGATCTGACGGGGGTTGGACCGGTGACGGTGCTGTCCCAGCAAATGATCAAAAACACCGGCATCACCAATATGGAAACCCTGTTGCAGCGCCTGCCGGCGTCGGCCGGTTTCGGCGGCAACCAGACCGCGGCCTACTGGGTCAGCAACGGCTGGGGCACGCCCCAGGTCAACCTGCGCGGCCTTGGCGTCAACCGGACCTTGGTGCTGCTCAATGGCCGGCGTCTGGTCAATGGCGGCACCGGCGCCAACAGCTCGGTTGACCTGTCGATGATCCCGATGTCGATCGTCAAGCAGGTCGAAGTCCTGAAAGACGGCGCCTCGGCGATTTACGGCGCCGACGCGGTGGCCGGGGTGGTCAATATCATCACTGACAATGACTTTAACGGCCTGGAGGCGAGCGCCAAATTCGGCATCACCGACAAGGGCGACGGCGAAGAATACCTGTTGGACCTGACCTGGGGCGTGGCGAATGACAAGGGCAGCCTGGTCGCCAGCGTCAGTTATCAGGACAACAAGCCGTCCCCCCTCGCCGACCGGGTGCCCTGCCCGCTGTCCGCAACCAGTGAAACCGAATGCAGCGGCAGTTCCAGCACCGCCGGCGGCCGCGCGGTCTATATTGACGGCATGGGCGACCTGGTGCGGATCAACTTCAACAATGAGCCCGGCGGCAAAACCTGGGCGCCTTTTGATAATGCGATCCATGGCTATAACTATAATGTAAACTTCAATGCGGTAAACCCGATCAAACGCCTGTCTTTCAGCAGCTTCGGCGACTATAATATTACCGAAGACGTGCGGCTGTTCGGCGAAATGATGTATACCAACCGGCGCTCAACCCAGCCCGCATCCCCCAACACCATCGTCAACTTCAATCTTGCCGCCGATCATCCGACCAACCCAATCGGCGAAGACCTCACAGTTGAACGTCGCCGCCTGGTCGAACTGGGCGAACGGATTTTCCTTCAGGAAGTCAACACCTTCCGCATTGTCGCCGGCCTTGACGGCGTCATTGCCGACAACTGGAACTGGGATGTGGCGATGAACTGGGGCCGCAACACCGGCACCGACACCATCACCAATGTGGTCAACCTGGAGCGGTTTGGCGAAACCATCGATACCAGCGTCTGCGGTATGAACGGCATCCCCTGCGGTGACTATCTCGGGGTCGGAAATGTCAGCCAGGACGTCCTGGATTATCTGCCCTTTGACATGACGGACACGGGCGGCAATGAGCAGCTCAGCTTCGTCGCCAATATCGCCGGCGAGGTTTTTGACGTTCCCGCCGGCCGGGTCGGCTTTGCCGCCGGGGTCGAGTATCGTGAAGACAAGGGCTGGCGTCAGCCGGATTCCCTGAAGGTGCTCGGCATCGCCAACAGCAATGCGGAGGATCCCATTTCCGGCAAAACCAAGGCCAAGGAAGCCTATGCCGAGTTGAATGTTCCGGTTCTGAAGGATATGCCTTTCGCCGAAAGCCTGGAGCTGAACCTCGCCCTGCGGTATTCCGACTATGATCAATTCAATTCCGACACCAACTATAAGGTCGGCGTTAACTGGCAGGTGGTGGAAGGCTTCAAACTGCGTGGCACCTACGCCACCGCCTTCCGCATTCCCAATGTGCCGGAGCTTTTCGGCGGCGTGTCCGAGGGCAATCTGACCACCACCGATCCCTGCAGCGGCTGGAGCAGTCTTGACCCCAGCTCCAACATTTATAAAAACTGTCAGGCGGCGGGCGTTCCCGTGGGCTATACCCAGCTTGGCAATACCATCCTGACCGACCGGGGCGGCAACCCGAATCTGGAACCTGAAGATGCCCGCTCCATCACCGTCGGTGCCGTCTGGCAGCCAACCTTCGCCGAAGGCCTGTCCCTGACCGTTGATTATTTCGACATTAAAATCACCGACGCCATTACCGAGCCTTCCGGCTCCGTGAAACTGGCCCAATGTTATGAGTCCGACAACCTGTCCCATGAGTTCTGCGGACCCGAGCATCACCAGCGTAATCCGGTGACCGGGGTTGTTGACTTCCTGTCGGCCCAGAAAACCAATGCCGGTTCCGAGCGCCTGAAAGGGGTTGATGTCGGCGTGGTCTATAATTTTGAGGCCATGGAGCTGAACAACACCTTCGATTTCCAGGTCAGCTATCTGGATACATACGAGAGAACGGCGTTCGAAGGCGATGTGCCGATGGTCCTCAACGGCTTTATCGGCGCCGGTTTCGGCGGCTATCCAAAATGGCGCGCCAACACCAGCTTCAATACCGCGGCCGAAAACTGGTCAGCCACTTACTCTATCCAGTATATTGGCGAAGGCGATGATTTCTTCGCCACCGAAGGCATCGGGTCGCACATGGATGCGGTGATGTACCACAACATCCAGGGTACCTATAACATCATGGAAAATCTGGTATTTTCCGCCGGTATTGACAATCTGTTCGATAAAAAGGCGCCGCGGGTCGCCAGCTGGACCGACGGCAATACGGACACCATGACCTATGATCTCGCCGGGCGGCGCGGCTATATCCGCCTGACCTTCCGTATGGAATAGAAATCTGCCGGGCCGTGGTGTATGCTGCGGCCCGGCCACCCATTTTTAAAAACTAAAAGCATAAATGTGAGGACAAGGTAAGATGAAGGCATCCTTTTTATCCCGCAAATGGCATAAATGGCTGTTTCTGGTTATTGGCGTGCAAATGTGCCTGTGGGCGATCAGCGGTTTTTATATGGTGACCGTTTCCATCGACTATATTCACGGCGACCATCTGGTCAAGGACGCGCCCGCCACGCCCGCCGCCTCATCCGCCTATTCCTATGAGATGACCCGCCTTGTGCAGGATTTTCCGACCGCCACCGCGATCAGCACAGATCACTTGCAGGACAGGCCGGTTTATGCGGTGACCACCCCCGCCGGCCGTCACCTGATCGACGCCGCAACCGGCGAAAAACTCTCTCCCCTGCCCAAATCCGTCATTGAGGCCATGGCCCGGAAGCTCTATGCCGGACCGGGCGACATTTCCGCGATGCGGCTGCTGACGGAAAATCCACCGTCGGAAATCCAAAGCCGCCCCCTGCCGCTCTGGCGGGTCGATTTCGACGATCCCTGGTCGCCGAGCCTTTATCTTTCCCCCGTAAGTGGCGAACTGGTCACCAAACGCCATGATTTCTGGCGGGCGTTCGATTTCCTGTGGATGCTCCATATCATGGATTATGAAAACAGGTCAGACGTCAACAACTGGCTGCTGCGCATTGCCGCGGCCGTTGTGACCCTGTCGACCCTGACCGGGATCTGGCTGCTGTTTTACAGTTTCCGCCACCCCAAAGTCCCGACGGCCGGGGCGCCGGTGGCATCCCCCAAAGGGCAGTTCTTCCGCCTGATCCACAAATGGCTTGGCCTGATCATCGGGCTGCAGGTGACCATTTGGGCGCTCACCGGTCTCGCCATGGCCATTCTTGATCATGACACGGTTCAGGGCCATGACATGGCGCACCATAAAACCCCGCAGTCCCTGCTGTCCGGCGCAGCCTCGGGCGGCATGAAAGCCGCTTCAGAAATTCTCGCCCGGGACAATATTCAAAAACTGGCGCTGCGCTATGTCAATGGCCAACTGGCCTATGAAGTGACCGAGGGCAGCGGCATCCGCCTGCTCGACGCCGCCTCCGGCCGGCCGCTCGTCATCGACGACCGGACGAGCCGCGCCATTGCGGCGGCGGACTATAGCGGCTCTGGCAAGATCGCCGCCGTCGAGAAAGTGGATATGCCGACCGCCGACACGCCGCGCCTCACGGGCCCCGCCTGGAAAGTCGCCTTTGACGACGGCCGCGACACGACGCTTTATATATCCCGCGATACAGGCGAGGTCGTCGGCCGGGTCAATGACGCGACGCGGCTGTTCAATTTCGCCATCATGCTGCATTTCATGGATTATCCCGGCAACAATCATTTTAACAGCCCGTGGATTATCGTCACCGGCTTCGCCACCCTGTGGCTGGCGCTCAGCGGCCTTATCCTGATCTTCCAGTCCTTCAGCCGGACGGAATTCAAGGCCGCCTGGCAAAGCCTGACCCGCCGCAAGGGCCGCCTGAAGCTTAATATCCTCGACATCTACGGCGGCCTCGACAATCGGCTCGCGGCGGCCTATGGCGCGCCCCTTTACGACAGCCTGGCCGGGGCCGGGATAAAGTTGCCCTCAAGCTGTGGCGGCGGCGGCAGCTGCGGCCTGTGCCGGGTTAAGGTCACCGACAAGGCTCATCCGGTCCTTGAGCCGGACCGGCATCATTTTTCTGAAAAGGAACTGGCGGACGGCTACCGTCTGGCCTGCCAGCACCGCCTGACACAGGACACGACCGTGGAACTGCCGGAGGAGGCCCTGTCCGAAAATCCCTGTCAGGCCGAGGTCATCGCGAGCAGATTCCTCACCCCCAACATCAAGGAAATCACCCTGCGCCTGCCGGAGGGCGAGAGCTTCACCTATCAGGCCGGCAGTTATATTCTGGTCGATATTCCCAAGGCGGATGGCGCGACGCTCCAGCGCGCCTATTCCCTCGCCACCCCGCCGGAGGAAAGGCCGGAGGAGATCGTCCTCAACATTCGCCGGATCCCGGCGCCCGAAGGCCAGCCGGACCTTCCCGCCGGTATCGGCTCCCATTATATGTGCGCGCTCAGGGTCGGGGACAGCGTGACCCTGTCCGGCCCCTTCGGTCATTTCGCGGCCCGGGACAGCCAGAATGAAATGATCTTCATCGGCGGCGGCGCCGGCATGGCGCCGCTTCGGGCGATCATCCGCGACCAGCTGCTCTATAAAAAGACCAACCGCAAGATCAGCTTCTGGTACGGGGTCAGGAATACCGACGAGATTTTCTATCAGGAGGAATTCGACTCCCTGGTGAACGCCCACGACAATATGACCTTCCAGATCGGCCTGTCCGACCCCCGGCATGATGATAACTGGGACGGCCCGACCGGCCATATCCATGAGATCACCATGAAGCGCTATCTGGCGGATCATCCCGACCTCGACAAGGCCGAATTCTATCTCTGCGGCCCGCCGGCCATGCTCAAGGCCACCCGCGCCATGTTGCGGGACATCGGCATTGCGGAAGAGCGGATCGCCTTTGATGATTTCGGCATTTGACGGGATATTTAACGGGCCATTTGACGATTAGGCGATAAAACATTTGACCTTGTAGTAAGCTACAAGGTGTATATTCATCTCGAATCACCGGAAGCGCAGGGCGGACCCGCGCTTCCGTTAACCGAAGGAGATGAGGATGGCCATGACCATTGGACAGCTGGCGGCGAAAAGCGGCGCCAGCACCGAAACGATCCGTTATTATGAGCGCAGCGGCTATCTGCCGGCGCCCAGGCGGCGCAGCTCCGGCTATCGCGTTTACGAGCGGGATTCCATCAATCGCATTCGTTTTATCAAGGAGGCCAAAAAGCTCGGCTTCACCCTGAATGAGGTGCGTGAGCTTTTCGCCCTGACCGATGATCCGGCGGCAAATTGCGCCACCGTCAATAAAAAGGCGCGGCGCAAAATTATCGAGATTGAGCAGAAGGTCGCCACCCTGACCCAAATGAAGAAAAACCTGGACATTCTGGCGACAATCTGCCCCGATGATGACCAGCCCTTGAGCGAATGCAGCATTATCAACCACCTTTATGATAAAACAGATGGGTAAATTATGATCAAGCAACCGCCTGAAGCCGACGTAAATTCAAAACATTGGGATCACAAATTTGTGCCTGCCCTTCGGTTCCGCTGGCTGACGCCATTTTATGACAAGGTCGTTGCCCTGACCTCCCAGGAAGACTTGTTTAAAGACCTGCTGCTCAAACAGGCGAATCTTTCTGATGGCTACACTGTCCTTGATGTCGGATGCGGGTCGGGTACTTTTGTGATCAGGATTGCCGGACATAATTCAAATCTTGAGATCCACGCCCTTGATGCCGATAATGATATTCTGGAGGTAGCACAATCCAAAAGCTACGACAAAGGTGCTGAAATTCATTTCAAACAAGGTTATTCTGCTGAATTGCCTTACCCCGATGATTATTTCGACCGGGTGTTTTGCAGCCTGATGTTCCATCATCTGGATTTTGACGATAAAATGAAAACGCTTGAGGAAATATATCGTGTGTTAAAACCCGGCGGTGAATTCCATTTTGCCGACTGGGGGAAACCTCAGACCCCGCTCAGACGCGCCAGCTTCTTTTTAGTGCGCTTGTTTGACGGTATGGAAAATACCCGGGATTGTTTAACTGACAGAATCCCGAACAAAATGAGCCACCTTGGCTTCACCGTCAGCGAAACAGCGCGCGTCGCCGCTTTGCTGGGGGATATATTTTTATTGAAAGTTCAGAAGCCCGTAATCGGCAGGACTTCAGTTGTGAACTGACCTAAATATGAGGGAACTCAGCCGTTCCGCCGTACCAGTATATTGGATTAAAAGACAACTTTGAGGAAATTCAGAAAATGGACCACAGCCATCCCCCGAAAGACTCCGCCGCGTCCCGTCAAACGGTGAAAGACCCGGTCTGCGGCATGTCTGTAAATCCCGAAAAATCAGATTACGACCATGAATATATGGGTCAGACATATGATTTTTGCAGCGCCAAATGTCATGATAAATTTGTTGAAGATCCGGAAATTTATTTATCCGCCCTTGATCCTGTTTGTGGAATGAAGGTTTCCATTCCCACTGCTGAACATATTATAACGCACCATGGTGAAAAATATTATTTCTGTTCCTCCCGCTGCGAAGAAAAATTTGTCGCCGCGCCGGAAACATATCTCGGTGACCGCCCTCCGGCAGAGGAAATGCCGGCCGGCACCCGATATACCTGCCCCATGCACCCGGAAATCATTCGCGATCAGCCCGGCGACTGCCCGAAATGCGGCATGGCGCTCGAGCCGATGGGCGTGCCGACCGGCGATGAGGGGCCCAATCCGGAACTAATCGACTTCACCCGCCGTTTCTGGGTCGGCCTTATCCTCTCCCTGCCGATTCTGATTCTGGAAATGGGCGGTCATTTCAGCGCCGGATTTAAAAATGTCATCAGTGACCAAATGTCGGTCATGATCCAGTTTCTGCTCGCCACCCCGGTCATGCTGTGGACGGCGGCGCCGGTTTTTGTCCGCGGCTGGAAATCCATCCGGACCATCAACCCCAACATGTGGACCCTGATCAGCATCGGCACCGGCATCGCCTATCTCTACAGCCTGATCGCCCTGTTCGCCCCGGACCTGTTCCCCGACACCATCAAGACCGAAAGCGGCCTGGTGCCGGTCTATTTCGAGGCGGCGGCGGTGATCATCGTGCTGGTGCTTTTGGGGCAGGTGCTGGAGCTGCGCGCCCGGGAAAAAACCGGCAGCGCCATTCGGGCCCTGCTCGACCTTGCGCCGAAAGTGGCCTTAAAGCTCCATGAAGACGGTACGGAAGAGGAAGTCCCGCTGGACCAGATCGAGGTCGGCGATAAAGTCCGCGTTCGCCCGGGGGAAAAAATCCCGGTTGACGGGGTCGTAATACAAGGCCATTCGTCGGTCGATGAATCCATGCTCACCGGCGAGCCGGTGCCGGTTGAAAAGGAAATTGACGACAAGGTCACCGGCGCGACCCTGAACGGCACCGGCAGTTTTGTCATGCGCGCCGAGCGGGTCGGTTCTGAAACCATGCTGTCCCAGATCGTCAATATGGTCGCCGAGGCGCAAAGAAGCCGGGCGCCGATCCAGAAATACGCCGACCTGATCGCCGGCTGGTTTGTCCCGGCGGTGCTCGTCATCGCCGCCATCGCCTTCGCCGTCTGGTATTATTTCGGGCCGGAGCCGGCGCTGACCCACGGCCTGATCGCCGCGGTGTCGGTCCTGATCATCGCCTGCCCCTGCGCCGTCGGCCTCGCGACCCCGATGTCGATCATGGTCGGCACCGGGCGCGGGGCGCAGTCGGGGGTTCTGATCAAAAACGCCGAAGCCTTGGAAATCTTCGCCAAGGTCGACACCCTGATCGTCGACAAGACCGGCACCCTGACCGTCGGCAAACCGGTCCTGACCGATATTGCGCCGCTGAATGACTTTACCGAGGGGGAGATCCTGACCGCTGCCGCCAGTCTGGAACGGGGCAGCGAACATCCGCTGGCCGCCGCCATTGTCAGCGGCGCCAAACAGCGCAATATCTCCCTTTTGCCGGCGGATAATTTCAACGCCGTCACCGGCAAGGGGGTCAGCGCCGTCATTGACGGCAAGTCTGTCGCCCTCGGCAACAGCGCCATGATGGCGACGCTGGGCCTGAATACGGAAAACATCAAACATCAGGCCAATACCATGCGCCATGAGGGCAAGACCGTGATGTTCATCGCCATCGACGGCAAGCTGGCCGGTCTGGTCGCCGTCGAGGACCCGATCAAGGACACCACCAATGAAGCCCTCGACGCCCTGCACCGGGAAGGCCTGCGGATCATCATGGTGACCGGCGACAATGAAACCACCGCCAAGGCGGTCGCCAGTCGGCTGAATATTGACGAGGTGCGCGCCGATGTCCTGCCCGATGGCAAGGCCGATATTATCAAGGAACTTCAGGCCAAGGGATCCAAGGTCGCCATGGCCGGCGACGGGGTCAATGACGCCCCGGCGCTGGCGCTGGCCGAAGTCGGGGTCGCCATGGGAACCGGCGCCGATGTCGCCATGGAAAGCGCCGGCATCACCCTGGTCAAGGGCGACCTGATGGGCATTGTCCGCGCCCGGCGCCTGTCGGAAGCGACGATGCGCAATATCAAGCAGAATCTGTTCCTGGCGTTTATCTACAACACCCTGGGCGTGCCGGTCGCCGCCGGCGTGCTCTATCCGGTGTTCGGCCTGCTGCTGTCGCCGATCATCGCCGCCGCCGCCATGAGCCTGTCGTCCCTGTCCGTGGTCGGCAACGCCCTGCGCTTGCGGATCGTGAAATTCTGACGCTGGCGGCCCGAGCGGATCACGCGGCCGCTACATGCAACAATCCGGGGCAGGTGAAAGCGCATCACTTGCCCTGGATGTTTATAGAAGGGCCGGTTGACCCTGAAGACCGAATTTCGCAAGCAATACCCCGGCAGGGCGGTGGTCCGGAATATTTTGACCTGGAGCAGGAGCAGCGCCACCGCCTATCTTATTCTGGAGCCATCTGAGACCCGCAACCTGGATGTGGGAAAAATCGCCAAAAGGTGGCGTGAACTGACGCCACAGCCACCGGACGCCAAGGATATTGATTTCGGTTATTCGGTCAGCAGTCGGGGCCGGCAGTTCAGAATTCTGCTCAAATCCGCCGCGCGCCGGCTGAATGCGCTGATCCCCGCAGTATACAGCAATTTGGCGGATTGGTAAAACAGGACGGGTTTCTTTGGGCGACAAAAAGATTTATAGTGGCCGCCAGGGTCTGTTGACAATTAAGGTCAGGGCGTTGGTTTGGCCGGAATGGCCCAATTTTAAGCAGGAGGACGCAGGACATACCGGTATATTCAAGGACGACTGCTGTAAAAGTGGGCCATTCCGGCCGAATCCGGCGGACGATCCACATTTTATCACTGGACAGCGTTGCAAAATGCTTGAAGTGAATGACACTACAGCGCATTCCGCGCCTCGCCAGTGATAAAATGTGAAGCGCCAACGCCCTGACCTTAATTGTCAACAGACCCTAATATAAATACAGAAACAATGATAGGGACGGATTCTCGTGAAAAGTAGATTGATCTTTCTGCCTTTCCTGATCTTTATATTTCTCACCCTGCCTGTGACCGCCGGGGACACGGGATGGACGGAAAAAAAATTGGGAAAGATCATCCTCAAAGCGGATAAGGCGGCCCGTCAGAGAGATTGGCCCCGCGCCATCAAATACGGCGAGCAGATGCTTCAGGGCAGCGCGGCGCTTGATCAGCGCAGCGACGCCAGATATATCAATCTGCTGAAAAACCTCAACAGATATTATGACAGGGCGGGCCGTCTGCAAGACGTCGGCCCCCGGCTAAGGGAAGCCTATATGCTGTCAAGGCAACATCTGAGCCCGGCCCATGCGACGACCATCATGAACCGCCATCTGCTGTATAAGCTTCTCATCTCGACCAGGGCCTACCAGGACGCCATTCCCCTGGTGCTGGAAGGCGTCTCCCTTATCGGCAAAGGGGAAGAAGATAACTTGAGACGGCATCATTATTTAAAGCAGCTTTATTCGCTTTATGGCCTTACCGGACAGCTTGCCAAGGAAGAAAACGCCCTTGTTCGCTTTTTAGAGCTGAACAGGCAATTGTTTGGCTCTGACAATCAGGATAACGTCAAAGGGATTTCTGTTTTGGCCAAAAATTACTGTCGCCAGCGAAAATTTGAGCAATTCAGGGAACTCGTGGAAAAACATGACCTGAAGTATGTCTGCCGCTGACGCATTGGAATAAAAGAGAAATAGTGGTGCCCGGGGGCGGATTTGAACCACCGACACGCGGATTTTCAGTCCGCTGCTCTACCCCTGAGCTACCCGGGCATATGGGGTCTTTTGAGGGGGCCACTTTCATGGCTGGAAGGGTTATAGAAAAAAACGCCGGGTCTGTCCAGCACTCGTTGCAAAAAAATAACGCGACCCCGGAACCCCCGGTTTTGCAGCCTTTTTCAGTGATCTATCGCTCGTCATCCGTCTCCGGGTCCGCCGGGTCGGCCGCGTCCCCGGGAATCGCATAATTGCCCTTGAGCCAGCGGCCGAGATCGACATCGGCGCAGCGGGCGGAACAGAAGGGCTGATATTTGACCGTCACCGGATTTTTCCGGCAAATGGCGCAGAGGTTGTTCTTGTTGGCGGCTTCGAGCTTTTTCATGATAACGTTTCCCTGATCCTGAGCGGACTGCCGCTGCGGCGGATAAATTGGTCGAGCAGTTCCGGGTGCGCCGCAAGCCAGCGGGCGATGTTCGGCGCCGCTGTGACTTCAAGCGGGAGCCCCGGTTTCGCCGCCGCATTCCGTTCGGCCTGACGCAGCAGGCTGAGGGCCGCGGTTTCCACCGTCGGCCGCGGTCGGGCCGGGGCCAGCATCTGCCGGCTGAGCGCCTTGTGGCGGCCCTTGCGCGTCAGCTCCAGCAGTCCGAAGGCCGACAGGTTGCCGCGCTGGACCTGGACCGGGTCCTGCAAGATCAGATTGTCGATGACGCCCATCAGGTTGCTGACGTCGGCCTTGCCCGACATGTTGATGAAATCAATGACGATGATGCCGCCGAGGCCCCGCAGGCGGATCTGGCGGAAGATTTCCCGCGCCGCCTCGAAATTGATGGCGAGGCGCTGACGGTCCGGATCGTTGCTGAGGCGGGCGTCGCCCATATTGACGTCGATTGCGGTCATGGCCTCGGTCTGTTCGATCGTGATCCAGCCGCCGGACGCCAGCGACACCTGGTGATCGAATAATCCGTCAAGCTCCGCCTCGACCCCGTAATGATCAAACAGCGGGCTGTTTTCCCCGTGCAGCGTCATCCGCTCCAGCAGGTCGGGGGCGAACTCCCGCGCCCAGTCCCGGGCCTGTTTAAGGCGCGACGGCTGATCAAAGACAATCCGCTCGTGGCGGCTGCCGCCATATTCGCGCAGGATCTGCAGCAGGCTGTCCGGCCCCTGTGACAGGAGGAAGGGGGCTTTTTGCCGATCGCGGTTTTCGACCGCCCGGGTCCAGTGGCGGATCATGTGATCGGCGGTTTTTTTGATTTCCGCCTCGGTGAGCAGGGCGGCTTCGGTGCGCAGGGTCAGCCCCATGCCTTTGAGGTCAAGGCTGGCGCCGAATATTTTCAGGGCCGCTCGCCGGGCGGGATCCTTGATCCGGCTCGAGATGAAGGCGCCTTCGCGGAACGGGTGCAGGATCAGGGCCGCGCTTTGAATTTCAACCCGACCGGTGAGCTTGACCGATTTGTCGCCGCTGCCGTCGGCGGTGACCTGAGTGATGATTTTCTGGCCTTCATGAAGCAGGCCGGTCAGATCGGCCGGTTTCCTGCCCGGCCGTTTGGGCAGCAGGTTGAGCGGCAGGAAGCCGGTGACGCCCCCTCCGAGATCAACAAAGGCCGCCTGAAATTCCCGGCTCAGGGCGGTGACGCGGCCGCAGAAGATCGCCCCGACCAGGCTCGGCTCATGATCGCGGAACAGGCGGATTTCAACGGCGCGCCCCTGTTCCAGGAGAGCGAGGCGGGTTTCGCCGATGGCGGAATTGATCAGCAGCTCAGAAGTCATAGCCGTTTCCCTGCAACATGTTCGCCGTTTCGAAGAGCGGCAAGCCGACCACATTGCTATAGGAGCCGTTGACGCCTTTGACAAAGCGGGCCGCCCGTCCCTGAATGGCGTAGGCCCCGGCCTTGCCGCGCCATTCATCATCGGCGAGATAGCTGTTCAGGTCTTCCTCGGACAGCCGCTTGAAGAGCACCGTCGTTGCGACAACGCGGGAGACCTGCTTGCCCTCTGGCGTGATCAGCACGACGCCGCTATAGACCTGATGCCGTCTGCCGGACAGCAGGCGCAGATAGCGGCGGGCTTCCTCGACCGACGCCGCCTTGCCGAGAATCCGCCTGCCGACGGCGACCACGGTGTCCGAGGCGAGGATGAAAAGGTCGTGATGGGACGGCTGGACGGCGCGGGCCTTGTCAGTCGCCAGCCGTTCGGCCATCTTGCGGGGGGATTCTTTCGCCAGGGCGATTTCATCAATTTCCGCCGGGACGACCCAATCGGGAATAATGCCGATCTGGGCGAGCAGTTCCCGGCGCCGGGGCGAGGCGGAGGCCAGGATCAGGCCGGCCTGATTGTTATGGGGTTTATGTTTACCGGGGGCGGTCATGAAGGCGGACGAACCGATCCCGAATGAGCTTGTGAAGCCGGAATCGTTGTAAAATAAAACAAGGCGGCGGCCTTATTTAAAGCGGTATGTGATGCGGCCCTTGGTCAGGTCATAAGGGGTCATTTCAACCAGCACCTCATCGCCAACCAGAACCCGGATGCGGTTTTTCCGCATTTTCCCGGCCGTATGACCCAGTATCTCATGGTCATTTTCGAGTTTTACGCGAAACATGGCGTTGGGCAGCAATTCTGTGACCACGCCGCGCATTTCCAGTAATTCTTCTTTCGCCATAATGGCTCCTTGCTAAAAAATCCTTGCGGAAATAAATAGCCCAAACCGCAGAATTTTCAAGTTTTTTTTATGTTAAATCCAGATGCGCCCTATACGATGGGAAAATAATCAACATCAAAACGCTGTTTGATTTTTTCAAGCAGCATGTCCCGGGTCTGGCGAAAGGCGGTCAGGATGTTTTCCCGGTTGCCGGTGACGGCGGTCGGGTCCAGGGTCGGCCAATATTCGACCCGGCAATCGAGTGTCCGGGTAAAGTCGATGGCTTTATGCTGGGCTTCGGGGCTCAAGGTGACCACAAGATCAAAGGAGGCATCCATCAATTCGTCAAGGTTTTTCGGCACGTGACGGGATATGTCGAGGCCGATTTCCTCCATCACCGCAATGGAAAAAGGATCGGCCTGCTCCTCCTCGGCGCGGATGCCGGCGCTTTCGACGAAGACCCTGTGACCGACCAGATATTTGGCCAGCGCCTCGGCCATCGGCGAACGCACCACATTGAAATTGCAGATGAACAGGACGCTGGAGGGTATTTCCTGCGGCTCAGCCGGGATAAATCCATCCGGCGCTTTGGGGGAAATGATAACAGCCATCCGGTTATCTGATCTGTAAGACGCACAGCAGGGTAAACAGGCGGCGCGCCGTGGGGAAATCCATTTTTATCTTGTCGCCAAGCCGTTCCTGCAGCATTTCCGAGCCTTCGTTATGCAGCCCGCGCCGGGCCATGTCGATGGTTTCGATCTGGCGGGGGCTGGCGCTTTTGATGGCGCTGAAATAGCTGTCGCAGATATGGAAATATTCCTTGATGGTTTTGCGGAATACCGTCAGCGGCAGCTGAACCGTCGTCAGTTTGCGGTTCCGGTCGGAATTAATATCCATCGCCAGGCGGTTATCCTCCATCCGGAGCAGGATCCGGTAGGGGCCGGCATAGCCGTTGTCGAACTTCTGCAACGGTTGATAATGATTGTCTTCCAGCAGGTCATAAATGGCGACGCGGCGCTCGTGGTCGATATCCGCGTTGCGCCGGATAATGGATTTTGCATCCAGTTCGATATGGCAGATCCTGAAATCGCTGCCTCTGTCGCTCATTCTCGCCGTCCTATCCCTTGGGTTTTATCCTGATTCCAATTGATCGCTCGTGGGCCTGCAAGCCTTCCTCCCGGGCGAGGGTCATCGCCGCCGGGCCAATTTGCGCGAGGCTGGCCGCGTCACATTGTATCAGGGTATTCCTTTTCATAAAATTAAGAACGCTTAAACCGGATGAAAAACGGGCGCTGCGGGCGGTGGGCAGCACATGGTTCGGCCCGGCGACATAATCGCCGATCGCTTCCGGGGTATATCGGCCAAGGAAAATCGACCCGGCGTTGCTGACGCCCGCGGCGAGGGCCTGCGGATCATCGACCGCCAGTTCCAGATGCTCCGGCGCCAGCCGGTTGACCAGCGCCACCGAATCCTCAAGCCGCTCCACCAGGATCACCGCGCCGTGATCCCGCCAGCTGGCGCGGGCGATATTGGCCCGCGGCAGCTGCTCCAGGTGATCCCCGACCGCGGCGCGAACGGCTTTGGCGAAGGCGGCGTCATCGGTGATCAGGATCGACTGGGCGACCTCGTCATGTTCGGCCTGGCTTAACAGGTCCATGGCGATCCAGCGCGGGTCGTTTTTGTTGTCGGCCACCACGAGGATTTCGGAAGGGCCGGCGATCATGTCGATGCCGACGGCGCCGAAGACTTCGCGCTTGGCGGCCGCGACATAGGCATTGCCGGGGCCGGTGATCACGTCCACCGGGGCGATCGATTCCGTGCCATAGGCGAGGGCGGCGATGGCCTGGGCGCCGCCGACCCGGTAGATCTCGCTGATGCCGGCGAACGCCGCCGCCGCCAGCACCAATGGGTTGAGCGCGCCATCGGGGGCGGGCACCACCATGACGATGCGCTCAACCCCGGCGCATTTGGCGGGCAGGGCGTTCATCAGCACCGAGGACGGATAGACCGCCTTGCCGCCGGGGACATAGATTCCGGCGGAAGACACCGCCGTCCAGCGCGCGCCGAGGGTGACGCCATTATCATCGGTATAGCTGTCGTCGGTCGGGATATGGCGGCGGTGGAAGCTGTCGATGCGCTCGGCGGCGAACTGCAGCGCCTCCAGGGCGTCCGCCGCACAGGCCGATTTCGCCGCGGCCAGTTCCCGGTCGCTGATCCGGACGGTGTCGGCGGTGAGCGTCAACCGGTCAAAGCGTGCGCTATAGTCGAACAGCGCCGCATCGCCGCGCGTGCGCACATCGGCGAGAATCCCCCGCACCACATCGGAAACATCGGCGTCGCTGTCCCGGCGGGCGGTGAGGAATTTGCTGAAGTCCTGTTCAAAGGAAGGGTTTTGGGCGTTTAATTCCGTTACCATGGCGTCATTCCTTTAGGTTATTGCGGGCGCTGATCCTCTGCAGAATATCGCTGATTTCCTCGTTGCGGGTCTTGAAGGCGGTGCGGTTGACGATAAAGCGCGAGGTGATGTCGATGATTTTCTCGATCTCGACCAGTCCGTTGGCCTTGAGGGTGGCGCCGGTGCTGACCAGGTCAACGATCCGGCGGCACAGGCCGAGGCTCGGCGCCAGCTCCATGGCGCCGTTGAGCTTGATGCATTCGGCCTGGACGCCGCGCTTGGCGAAATGCTTGCGCGTCAGGTTAGGGTATTTGGTCGCGACCCGGACGTGACTCCAGCGGCTCGGATCATCGCCGATGCTCAGCGCCTTGAGTTCGGCCACCGACACCCGGCAATGGCCGATGTCGAGGTCAAGGGGAGCGTATATCTCCGGATAATCGAATTCCAGCAGCACGTCATTGCCGGCGACGCCCAACTGGGCCGCGCCAAAGGCGACGAAGGTCGCCACGTCAAAGCTTCGGACCCGAATGATCTTCAGCCCCGGATGGTTGGTTTCAAAAGTCAGCTTGCGGGATTTCGGGTTGTCAAAATCCGCTTCCGGTATAATTCCGGCGCCGCGGATGATCGGCATGACCTCTGTAAGGATGCGGCCCTTGGGCAGCGCCATGATCATGGGTTCTGGGGAAGACACCTTGCTTAACTCCTGAAACGCGTCGGTTTACGCTAACGTTTATGGTAAAATTCGACTCGTTGTACGAAATTGCGGGCCAACTATCCAGCATAGAATCATTCTTTTTTCGCCCCGACCGGCCGTTTCCGGTCAGTTTTCGTCCTGCAGAACCTCAAGTATTTCATGTTTGGGATGACATTTGGCCGGCCACGGCGCGCCAATATCCTGCATATGGGCCGAGAGGGTTTCGCATTCGAGGCGGATAATGCCGTCGCCGGAAAAGATAAAATCAACCAGAAACAGGTCGTCCGGCAGCTTTTCCGCTTCAATGGCCAGCAGTTCCATGGGATGATCCTTTAACGAGGTGGCGATATTCTGGCTGCTGATCTTCACCACATCGTCAAAATGCAGCCCGGTGCGGATGCGGCTGCAGGCCATCTCCCTGTCGCCGATGATCCGGCCGGTCTCCGGACAGCGGTTTTCCCAGACATAGCGGTTCAGCATCATGACAAAGCGGCGGCTTTTCTGCTGATAGACAATATCCCGCATCATGGTGATGGCGTCCTGAAGATAGGCCGAGATGATGGTGATGTCCTCAATGTCTTCTGCTCTGAGTTTAAGCTTTTCCACCTTGTGTCCCCTGAATATATTATGGCCGCGATTCTTTAACCTGTGTATATTTGACCGGTTTTTCGGTCGCCTGTCAAACGCCGTCGGCCTTTTGGCGGGCGATGACCGCGCCACAGGCGGAAAGTTTTTGCACCAGACGTTCGTAGCCCCGGTCCAGATGATAAATCCGGTTGACTTCCGTGGACCCTTCCGCCGCCAGTCCGGCAAGCACCAGCGACATGGAGGCGCGCAGGTCGGTCGCCATCACCGGCGCGCCGAGCAGGCGTTCGCATCCCCGGATAGTCGCGGTCGAACCGTTGACCGTGATGTCCGCCCCCATGCGGCAGAGTTCCGGCACATGCATGAAGCGATTCTCGAAGATGGTTTCGGTGATCACCGAAGCGCCGTCGCACAGGGTCATCATGGCCATCAGTTGCGCCTGCATGTCGGTCGGGAAACCGGGATAGGGCTGGGTCACCGCGTTGATGCCGATGATTTTTTCCGGCCCCAGCCGGGCGATGACCCCGCGGTCGGTCTCACGGAAGCCGAGCCCGGCCTGCTTCAGGACGTCCAGGCTGCCGGCCATGACGCCGGTCAGATTGTCGCCGAGCAGTTCGAGCTCGCCGCCGGTCATCGCCGCCGCCGCCGCATAGCTGCCGGCTTCGATCCGGTCGGGCATCACGGTATATTCCGCCGCATGCAGGCGGGGGACGCCGCGCACGTTGAGCCGTGAGGTGCCGATGCCGGAAATTTTGCCCCCCATGGCGACAAGGCAGCGGGCGAGGTCGGCGACTTCCGGTTCCTTGGCGGCATTCTCGATGATGGTGTCGCCGTCGGCGAGGCAGGCGGCCATCAGGATATTTTCCGTCGCGCCGACCGAAACGATGGGGAAATGGACCGCGCCGCCGGTCAGCCTGCCCGAGGCCCGGACATAGCCGTCCTTCAGTTCGATTGTCGCGCCAATATCCTCAAACGCCTTCAGATGCAGGTCGATCGGCCGGTTGCCGATGGCGCAGCCGCCGGGCAGGGAGACGACGGCTTCGCCCTCCCGCGCCAGCAACGGCCCGAGGACGAGGATCGACGCCCGCATTTTGCGGACAATGTCGTAGGGGGCGGTGGTGCTGGTGATCTGATCGGCGGCGATGGTCACCGTCTGGCCGCTGCCGATGTCCCAGCCTTCTTCCTGATAGGAAATGACGGCGCCGAGTTCGGTCAGCAGGCTGGCCAGGGTGCGGATGTCGGCCAGATGGGGCAGATTATGCAGGGTCAGGCCGCCCGGGGCGAGCAGGCCGGCGCACATCAGCGGCAGGGCCGCGTTCTTGGCGCCGCTGATCGGCAACTGGCCTTCCAGTTTGCGGCCGCCGGTGATGACTATTTTTTCCATATAATACTCGGTTCAGGCCCGGGCTTACAGCTTGGGCAGGGTTACGCCGGTCTGGCCCATATATTTGCCGGACCGCAGGTTATAGGGCATTTCGCAGGGCTCGTTGCCTTCGAAAAACAGGAACTGGCAGGCGCCTTCATTGGCGTATATTTTCGCCGGCAGCGGCGTCGTGTTGGAAAATTCCAGCGTCACATGGCCTTCCCAGCCGGGCTCCAGCGGCGTCACGTTGACGATGATGCCGCAGCGGGCGTAGGTCGATTTGCCGAGACAGATCACCAGCACGTCTTCCGGAATGCGGAAATATTCCACCGTCCGCGCGAGGGCAAAGCTGTTGGGCGGGATGATGCAGGTGTCCCCCGGCCGGTCGACAAAACTGGCGTTGGCGAAGTTTTTCGGATCGACGGTCACCGAATCCACATCGGTGAAGATTTTGAATTCGCTGGAAACCCGGGCGTCATAGCCATAGGAGGAAAGACCATAGGAAATGACGCCGTCCCGATTCTGGCGATCCTCGAAAGGCTCGATCATGCCTTGGTTTCGGGCTTTCTCTCTGATCCATTTATCCGACATTATGGCCATTTACTGCGATCCTTATTATCTTGTTTTTCCGAACTCTGTGTTATGTACCTTAGAAAAGGCCGCTTCACAAGAGCGTAGACCGGGCGGGGCCTATTCTTTATCCGGTTTTTCCGTTGTCGCCGGCGACGGAGCCGCTCCTTCGGCCGGGGGCTCCTTTTCCTTCAGGGGCTGCTGCTTGCGCCGTCTCAGATTATCCCGCAGCGCCCGGGCGAGGCGCTGCTGTTTTTCCTTTTGCTTGTCTTGCTTGTTCATGCCGGGTCCTTGGGGGTTGGCGGAGGGCAATTTTACCGTCCCGACAGGGGGACTGTTGCACTGAATTCTTATGGTGAATTTGGGCTAATTTAGGGACAAAACAGCGGAATCGCAAATAATTAAAGAATAGGACTTGCACGGGGTAAAAAGCTGTGGCATGTTCCGCGCCATTCCGACAGGGTATTCGCCGGGCATCTGATGCTTGCCGCCCTGTCCGGCCCCTGTTCCGGGCCGCTGTAGCTCAGTGGTAGAGCGCGTCATTGGTAATGACGAGGTCGGGAGTTCAATTCTCCCCAGCGGCACCATCGCCGCCTAAGTATAGAAAATCATTGGGAATCAAGAACTTGTCAGACCAATTGGTACACAAAACTGGTACACAATCAGGGTCAGACCCAATGAAAATGAGCCACTATATTATCCGGCGAGGGACCAAATATTACCTCCGTGCAAGGTTCCCTAAAGACCTCGTGCAGACCATTGGGCGTAAGGAATTCAAGAAGTCATTAAAGACCGACAGCTACCAGCAAGCAGTCAAGAATTTCCCTCAGGTGATGCAGGAGTTCACCAACATAATTGAGAGGGCAGAACGCCGCCTTGCTGAAGTCCAGACTATGCTGCCCCGAGAGTTGACTGATGGTGAAGTAATGGTGCTGGTCTCTGACTGGTACAAGACAGCCAAGTCTATGTATCAGCACAATGTCCGACCCAGAGAAATCACCCCAGAACTGATTGAACAGCGCAATGCCTTCCTGATTGATACAGAGGCGTCACTGAAGCGCAAGAAGGAAGAAAAACTTGCCTTCAACCAGTTTGATACGATTCAGCCTATTGTCCAGGGTATCCTCAAAAGGGCAGGGACTGAACTGGATAAAGAAAGCCAGAGCTATCACCTGCTCTGTCATACTGTGTTGAGAGCATGGGTTAACTTAGAGGAGCAATCTGTTGAACGCCTCAAGGGCAACTTTGGCTTTCAATCCTCCGATAACATACTGGACATTCTCACTGAAACCTCACGTCCAATTGTAGGACAACCAGCCGCAACCCTTCAAGATAACGGTAGAACGCTTTCTGATTTGATTGATGCGTTCAAGGATGAGTTTGAGGGTACTTGGAAAGAGGGTACAGCGCTGGGGAAGACTACTGTCTTCAAGTTCCTCAAGGCTGCGATGGGTAAGGACAAAAAGCTATCAGAAATTGACAGGGTAGAGGGCAGGCGGGTCTTTGTGATAATGCAAAAATTGCCTAAATACTGGTCCACTAGTTCCAAGTTCGAGGGTCTGTCTATAGATAAAATCGTGGCGAAGGCGGAGAAGCAGGGTCTTCCCCTTCTTGGCTCAAGTACGATAAATCTAACGTACCTCTCCTTCACCAAGCCTCTGTTTGACTGGGCGGTGAATGAACAGTGGATGGATAGAAACCCCTTTGTTGACTTAATCGTACGAGAACCTGAGAATGAGAAAAAGCCGACAACGTCGCCCTTTACACCCGAACAACTCCGAATACTATTCAGTAGCTCACCATGGAACCCCCGCGATGAGCGACCCAAAGGAAAGCCCTCTCACTTCTGGGCACCTTTGATTTCTTTATATCATGGGTGCCGTGTTGGCGAAGTCGCCGGACTGCTGACCAAGGACATATATACAGAAGATGGTATCCCTATCATTCACATGCGGGAGCATAAAGATGTCAAGGGGAAGGAGCGGACATTCAAGAACAAGAATGCCAACAGGGTTCTTCCTGTTCACCCTGAGTTGATTAAGATGGGGTTCTTACGGTTTGCTGAGGAGCAGGCACAGGCTGGGCATAGGCAACTGTTCCCAGAGGAGAGTAGAGGTAAGAACGGGAAGTGGGGTAGGAATCTCACCAAGTGGTTTATCGACCACCTCAAAGACTTGGGCATAAAAGAGAAAGAAACGAAGTTCCATTCCTTCCGCCATAACTGCCAAGACGCTCTTAGAGAAGCTGGGCTGCATGGAACAGCAGAAGGTCAAGCTTTGGCTGGGCGGAAGACTGACTATAGGTCTGCCAACCTGAATGCCGACACAGTAGCTGATGCCTACGGAACACGTTTCAAGGCTAGGACGCTGAAGCCTCATATTGACAAGGTGGGCTACCCCGGCCTCGACCTGTCGCACCTCTATGTTGACTGATTGCCCTCCCAATCACAACAACCACCATCGCCAACGAGAACACACGCACGGTAGACGCTCGGTCACTCCATGAGTGGCTTGGGTCCGGCAAGACGTTCGCTCACTGGATTAAACAGCGCATCAAACTGTACGGTTTCATTGAGGGTGAGGACTTTTTGTCCATTTTGGCAAAAACTTCTGGACGTCCTCGTCAGGAGTACAACATTACCCTCGACATGGCTAAACATCTGGCAATGGTGGAACGTAACAAGCAAGGCCACGCAGCTCGCAAATACTTCATCGCCATGGAGAAGCAAGCCAACGAGATGCTCGACGAGATGCAGCAGATGGTGCAGATAAGCCGAGCTGATATGTTCGAGCTGCTGGCGAAGCGAGAGCGGGAGTTTACCGCTGTGCAGGCAGAACTCGAAGAGGCGTTGCCTAAAGTTGACTTTGTGGATGGCTATACGCTCACCATAAGCAATCCCTAATGAGCCACAGAGGACTCCATACAGAGCCGGAAAGCTTCCTGTGCTGCCTGACTACCTAAATTGTCATTATGACTCTGTATGGACTCCTCTGCAAGCCTCGGACTCATCCTGTGGTTATCACTCAGGACCACCGCATGTTCACTCATGAAATCACCGCAACATTCATTCACTGATTCGAATCTACTTATCTACAATCGGTACATTTTTCCATGTTGACTTGGGGATTCGGCGGACTCATATTCAGGGCGTTCTCGAAGACGGGAGCCGGGTTTGATACCCCGCTATAAATCAAAGGAGATTTCAGACTATGCCATCATTTCATTTTGCCCTGACACGCACACCTTACACCCCAGCAATCCATAAATTCTTCTGCCTCTTCAAAGATAATTACAGTGTTAAAAATGAAGACTGCACCGCTTACCGCTTTGTAATGGGTAGCTATGAATTAATTGTGGATGTCATTAAGCCAGCCCAATTGGCAATGACGAACAGATGAAGCCCGGTCAAGAGGAGGGGCTTGTATCCCGGAGGACTTTTTGCCCAAATGGGCAAGCAAAGGCCGTGGGGGACATAACCGGAAGGACTATGTGACTACGGTTGCCTTTTCGGGCAAACGTTCAAATGTTAAACGCACGGAATACCTCCTAACCCTAGACCAGGAAATAAGGGATTTCAATTTTGACGCACTCAAGGTAAGAAGCCCCCCTTTAAACATACCTATAAAGTGAACTATAAGTATACTTTAAGTAATACTTTAAGTTAGCTATAAGTGGTGGGGGTACCTACCTACCCCACCCCCACCTATAATGAGTCCCTAACTATAAGCCTAACTGTAAGCCTACCGTAAGCGGTGGGGACTTCTTCTTCCCCTCCCCACCCAGTATGAAGTCTTAATTTAAAGCCCTGACTATACGCTCACCCACAAGGGAAGCTATGCCATACTGACCAAGACCTCCCCTTCACTTCATCCTCCTATCCCGTGGGGGAACCCACAACACAAGTCAGCACCGAAAGCCTCACCTTTAAGTCAGAATGACGTTGAACAGCCGAATGCAGATTAGGCTCGATCTCCATACTGACCTGTTGTCGGGCTTACTCCCCCAATCAACCACCAAACAGGAGCAGTCAATGACCACCGCCCACCACAACATTCTTCTGAAGCGTGACCGTATCCGCTATAGTGTCGGGGCCGATAGAACCGCTGCAATCCGTGACCTTTGTAGTCTTAATGCCGATACCGATTGCTGGCGATGGGTCAGCACAAGGAACGCCGGTGGTATGCCTTCAATGCGTGTTGATGGTCGTATTATGGATATGCCTATTGTCAGCTTCACAGCCTGCCATGGTCCCTTACCTGAAGGCGCTGTCATCAGCAGAACCTGTAATATGTCTGGATGCCTCAACCCTGAGCATTATCACTTATCACCCAATCAGGCGTAAAGCCCGCGACCACCTACCCCGTCATATAATATTCAGGAACCGCCCATGCCTCACACTCTTAGAACAAAACAATTCGCTCACATTAAAGCTACGACAGGGCTAGACCGGCTGGACGCCATAAAGGCCATCTGCACAATCGCGCCAGACACTGAATGTTGGACCCGAAACCCGGCGCATGGGGGCAAGAGCCAACCCCGTATAATGATAGATGGTCGGAACATTTACTTGTCTGTCGTCGCTTTCACAGCCAAGCATGGGCCTATCCCAGATGGTAAGGTCTTGCGCAACACATGCGACACCCGGTACTGTCTAAACCCTGACCATAACCACATAGTGCCAGCAGGGACTTCTCGGAAAAACAAGAAGGGTAAACTGACACAGGAACAAGCTCAGGCTATCGTCAATGACCAGAGGCCGCACAGTGAGATTGCAAGGGCTTTTGGTATCTCCATTTCCCATATAAATCGCATCAAGAATGGTGCAGTTTGGGAGAACCTCAAAAGGCCTGCCCGGTCAAAGCAAAGAGTTAACCGAAAGCGGACTGGCAGTTCTCATCGTCGTTTGCTGAAAGCTGAGCCTGAACAAGTTGCTGAAACTGAAGAAGATGCTAACCTCCGAATGCAAACCCTCTCCGCACGGGCTGCCGAAGAGCGGCTGAAACGTGAACAGGAACTTGTTCAAAAGCAAGAGATAGACAGAATACGAAAACTTGAGGTGGAACAGTTGAGTGCAAGAGTCCGTGCAGCGCAGGGAGCCAAGATGCAAGCCAGCCTCGAAGCCTTCAAACAAGCACGGGAAATGCTCAGACAGGGTTAATTATGACGCTGCCACCACCACTAATGAGTTTATTTTATTGACAAATGTCGTGAAAGGTAGCTTATAGGGCACGTTTTGTGCTAACGTAATGACAAAGAGAAAGGGGATATTATGTTTAAAGCAAAAGATATTGCTACCTACTTCCTGAGCCTCTCTGAGCCAGATGCAGGTGATGTTTTAACTCATTTGAAGCTTCAAAAGCTCTGCTACTATGCTCAAGGTTTTTCAATTGCCATAAATGATACCCCGCTTTTTGATGACCCCATTGAAGCATGGGACCATGGGCCGGTAGTCCCGAGCCTTTACCATGAGTTCAAAAAGTACGGGTCAGGAGCTCTTCCTGTCTTGCAGGCAGAATTTGGTGTGAATTACGATGATAACACTAAAGAACTTCTAAATGAGATTTACAACATCTACGGACAATTTTCTGCATGGAAATTGCGGAACATGACCCATGAAGAAAGCCCGTGGATTGATGCGTTTAAAAGTGATGACCCTTTGATTTCTCATGACGCACTGAAAGATTACTTTAAAGAACAACTGGTGTAAAATCAGAGCAGGTTTAGGGGAAACGCTGGATTGCCTAAAAGACTTCGAAGGCCTACTGCGAACACGAGCGGCAAGCTAAAGGCTACCCAATCAAGAGAACCGAACCCGCAGACGCTTGCGCCTGTCTTTTCTTTTGAATTTATGCGTCCGAAGCATCGTTGCGTCAATTCATGTGAAAAGGACGACAAAGCCGCATTAGCTTCAAGGCTGTTCTTACTGTCACAGATGACATGGGCTGAAATAGGCCGAAGCCCCCGCCACGGTTTAGGGCACGAGACAATCAGCCGTGATGCCCTGAATGCCCCTATCCCGCAAGGAATATCAGAAGATGTGACGTTTCTTGCATTCCGGTTTTCAGGGAAGAAGGCCATGGTAGGTTACAAAGATGCGCGGGTGTTTCATATTATCTGGCTGGACAGAGATTTCAAACTGTATGCCCACGGCTAGAAATCAAGCGTTATAGGCGGCGCACCGCGAGGCTGTTTTTTACAAAATTATCTGAATACCCATATCGATACTAACCGGAGAGGCATTTCCCCCCTATGGGGGCTTCCGGTTGGGCTGAGGGGGGGCAGGGGGATGTACCTGTTGCTGCTGCTTCAGGACCAACAAGCCGAGTTCACAGTTCACCAGCATATATAACCATGAACCATGAACTGTCCCGGCTCCCCTGCTTGCCAGCGCCCACCGCTCTAGTTCCCTGTAGCCAGCCTCAGCATAACGACATTGACATACCATCTTTTGTTTTGTACAAATATGCCTAACGTTCATTACGCATAACTGTACGGCATAGGAAACCTCATGAAGATTATCGCATACCATCGTGTCTCCACAGTCCAGCAAGGCCACTCAGGTCTGGGACTTGAAGCGCAGGAGCAGACCATACAGGGCTTTGCACGTTCTAAAGACGCGGCTGTCATTGCCAGTTATACTGAGGTGGAGAGCGGGAAACACAATGACCGCCCTGAACTGGTCAAGGCACTCCGCCGCGCAGAGGTCACAGGGGCAACACTGGTCATTGCAAAGCTGGACCGTCTATCTCGTAACGCCGCCTTCCTGTACACCCTGAGAGATTCCGGGGTGGATTTCATAGCAGTTGACATGCCTGAGGTGAATACTCTGACCTTGGGCGTGACGATTGCCATGGCACAGCATGAGCGGGAGGTCATCAGTGAGCGGACCACTAAGGCTCTGGCTATTGCAAAGGCGCGGGGCGTGAAGCTGGGCAATCCGAATGGTGCGGATGCCCTACGTAAAGCAGGGAAGGGGAACACGGACGCCATTAAAGCCAATCAGGCAAAGGCTGACAAGTTGGCTACCAATGTCCTGCCTATCATCAGAGAGATAATGTCTAGCGACAAGACAAGTCTAAGGGCGGTGGCTGATGAGTTGAACAGACAGCACATAAGGACGGCACGGGGCGGCACATGGTATGCTAGCTCAGTGAAGAATCTTCTTGCTCGTGCTGAACGGTTATCAAGCTGAACCTGTCCCTTGTTTTGTCTGTCTCCGTCCCTATCTGTTTTTTTTGCTTGCGTTATGTTCCCGTAAACTGGTACACAATGAGTAATCCAACTGGAAGACAGTTGTTTATTTTCAATGACTTAGCTGGTAATTTATCAATTCTCCCCAGCGGCACCATTTCAGACCCGTCAAACATGAAATCTCTTGCCCTTGGGCCCCATTTCTTCCTAGACTGAGGCCGGATCAAAAAATAAGGGGATGGTCTTGTCGGGAAATCTGTTTCATCTGCTCCGGGTCCGGCGGTTCGCGCCGCTTTTCGTCACCCAGTTCATGGGGGCCTTTAACGACAATGTGTTCAAAAACGCTCTGGTTTTTCTGATTACCTATAAAATCGCCGTTGATCAGGGCTGGGACCATGTCGAGGTCTTCGTGCCGCTGGCCGGCGGCGTCTTCATTGCGCCGTTTTTCCTGTTCTCGGCGCTGGCCGGCCAACTGTCCGACAAGCTGGAGAAATCCCGCCTGATCCGGACGATCAAATTTGTCGAAATTCTGCTGATGGGGCTCGCTGCTTACGGCTTTTTCACCGCAAATGTCACGGTGCTGATGATAACCCTGTTCCTGATGGGCAGCCAGTCGACTTTTTTCGGGCCGCTGAAATACAGCATCCTGCCCGAGCATCTGAAACATGATGAACTGATCGGCGGCAACGCCCTGATCGAGATGGGCACCTTCCTGTCGATCATTCTGGGCCTGATCGTCGGCGGCGTGCTGATCCTGACCGACAGCGGCCCGCTGGTGATTTCCGGCGCGGTGATCGCGGTGGCGGTGACCGGCTTTCTGGCGAGCCTCGGCATTCCGAAAACCATTCCGGCCGACCGGACGCTTAAAATCAATTTCAATATCCTTCAGGAAAGCCTGCATATCATCCGGGAATCGCGGCAGGATCGGCGGATTTTTCTGTCGATTCTCGGGATTTCCTGGTTCTGGTTTTTCGGCCTGACGTTCCTCGCCCAGTTTCCGACCTTCAGCCGGGAGGTGATCGGCGGCGACGAGGGAGTCGGCACCCTGTTCAATTGCGCCTTTTCGGTCGGCATCGGCGTCGGCTCCTTTGTCTGCGACCGGTTATTAAAGGGTCAGATCCGCGCGACCTATGTGCCGCTGGCGGCGATTCTGATGACTCTGTTCAGCGTTGATATTTATTATGCGACCCAGGGGGTGGTCCCCGGCGACGGAACGGCGCTGGTGACGGTTGGCGAATTTATCCGCCACGGGGTCAATCTGCGGATTCTGCTAGATCTGGTGATGATTGCGGTCGCCGGCGGGGTTTATATCGTGCCGCTCTACGCCATTATCCAGGACCGGGCGGCGCCGGCGATGCGGTCGCGGATGATCGCCAGCACCAATATTATCAATTCGCTGTTCATGACGGTGTCGGCCGGCGGCAGCGCCTTTCTGATCAGCCTCGGCTTCACCATCCCGGAAGTTTTTCTGACGACGGCGATCCTCAACGGCTTTGTCGCGATCTATATCTGCCGCCTGCTGCCGGAGGAACTGATCCGTTCGATCGCCCGCAGCCTGTTCCGGCTTTTGTATCGGGTCGAGGTCCGCGGGCTGGAGAATTATCAGGCGGCGGGCAAAAAGGCGGTGATTATCGCCAATCACACCTCTTATCTCGACGGGGCGCTGCTCGGCGCCTTCCTGCCGGGCCGGATGACCTTCGCCATCAACAGCCATATCGCCGGGCGCTGGTGGGTGCGGCCGGCCTTCGCCTTCATCAAGCTGCTGCCGCTCGACCCGACCAATCCGGTGGCGGCGAAAAGCATGATCAATGAGGTGAAAAAAGGCCGCCGGCTGGTGATCTTTCCCGAAGGCCGGCTGACGGTCACCGGCGCGCTGATGAAGATTTATGAGGGGCCGGGAACCATCGCCCATCTCGCCGGAGCGCCGCTGGCGCCGATCCGTATCGAGGGGGCGCAATTTTCCCATTTCTCGCGCCTGAGGGGCAAGCTGCGTCTCAGGCTGTTTCCGAAAATCACCATTTCGATTCAGCGGCCGGTGAATTTGGCCCTGCCCGACGGCCTGGCGGGGGCGGCGCGGCGCCGTCTGCTGGGCGAAAAGCTCTATACCGTGATGTCGGATTTGATGTTTCAGACCAGCGACCGGCACAAGACGCTGTGCCAGTCCCTGATCGACGGCCGGCAAACCCACGGCGGCGGCCATGTCGTCCTTGAGGGTGTGGAACGCAACCCGATCAGCTATAACCGGCTGATCACAGGCGGTTTTGTCCTGGGTCGCCACATCGCGCGCTTCACCGCCGAGGGGGAAAATGTCGGCATCCTGCTGCCCAACAGCGTCGGCTGCGTCGTCAGCTTTTTCGCGCTGCAATTCTATGGCCGGACGCCGGCCATGCTCAATTATTCCGCCGGGGTCGCCAATCTCCGCGCCGCCTGCAAGGCCGCCGCCATAACAAAGGTGCTGACCAGCCGCCGCTTTATCGACAAGGCCGGCCTGGCGGAGGTGATTGACGGCCTCACCGGCCAGGTGGAATTCACCTATCTTGAGGACATAAAGGCGGCGGTCGGCCTGACCTCAAAACTGTTCGGCTTGATCGCCGGGCGTTTTCCGGCCGCCTTCTATCGCCGGGCGACAAATCGGCGCGATCCGGATGATGTGGCGATGGTGCTGTTTACCTCGGGCTCGGAAGGGGCGCCCAAGGGGGTGGCGCTCAGTCACCTGAATGTTCAGTCAAACCGCTATCAACTGGCGGCGCGGGTCGATTTCAATCCATCGGATGTGGTGTTCAACGCCCTGCCGATCTTCCATTGCTTCGGCATGACCGGCGGCCTGCTGCTGCCGCTGCTCGCCGGGATCAGGACTTTTCTCTATCCCTCGCCGCTTCATTACAAGATCGTGCCGGAACTGGTCTATGACACGAATGCGACGATCATGTTCGGCACCGACACCTTTCTCAATGGCTATGGCCGTTTCGCCCATGCCTATGATTTCTACAGCATGCGCTATATTTTCGCCGGGGCCGAACGGCTGAAGCCGGAAACCCGGCTCGCCTGGGCGGAGAAATTCGGCGTCAGGATTTTTGAAGGCTACGGCGTGACGGAAACCGCGCCGGTGCTTGCCTGCAATACGCCGATGCACCACAAGGCGGGCACCGTCGGCCAGATACTGCCGGGCATCGAGGCGCGACTGGTAAAAGTGCCGGGGATTGATGCGGGCGGCAGGCTGCTGGTTCGCGGCCCCAATGTGATGAAGGGCTATTTGCGGGCCGAGCGGCCGGGCGAACTGACGCCGCCGAAAGACGGCTGGCATGACACCGGCGATATTGTCGAGATCGACGATGAAGGCTATGTCACGATCAGGGGCCGGGCGAAGCGTTTCGCCAAGATCGCCGGCGAGATGGTCTCGTTGACGGCGGTCGAGGGTCTGGCGGCGGCGTTGTGGCCCGACAATCTGCATGCGGCGGTCGCCCTGCCCGATGACCGGAAGGGCGAGCAGATCATACTGTTGACCGATTACGCCGATGCGGACCGCGACGCGCTCATGACAAAGATCCGGGCCGATGGCCATGCGGACCTGATGCTGCCGCGACGGATCCTGAATGTCGCGCAACTGCCTTTGCTCGGCACGGGCAAGATTGATTATCCCGCTGTTGCGGATCTGGCCAGGCGCCATTTGACCGGAACCTTATTGTGAGAAATGCGGCGCAGGATCAAGGGTGAGGGAAGGGGTCCTTACTTCAGCTTGTCGCCGAGGCGGAGCGCGTGATGCATGACGTGGAAGATGTAATTCTGTTCGACCACGCCGTGGAACAGATAGGCGGCCGGGCCATCGGCATAGATGGCGACATCCTCGCCGCCGTGTTTTTCGGAGAGTAGGGGGACCAGCGCCTGTTGTTTGTAATTTTTCGCTTCGGTATCGACATGGGAGAGATCGCCGCGGCCCGGTGTCCTTTCGGCGCCCGGCCCGTTATAATAGCCGAGCGTGGTATAGGGGCCGCCGTCGAGCGCCAGGGCCGGATGATTTTTCGCCCGGCCGCCGTCTTTGCGATTTTCGACCATCTTGCCCAGAATCGGATTGCCGCGGGTGGCGTATCCGGTCATGACAAAGCCGTGGGAATGGTCGGCGGTGACGATGATCAGCGTGTCGTCGCGATTGGTTATTTCTTTGGCGGCCTGTACCGCTTTCGCCAAGGCGACCCCGTCGTGGAGCGCCCGATAGGCGTTGCCCCGGTGATGGCCGTGATCAATGCGGCCCGCCTCGACCAGCAGGAAATAACCGCCGCCTTTTTTCTCAAGCAGCCGAATGGCCTTTTGGGTCATTTCGGGCAGGGACGGTTCATGCAGGGTTGCATCGACCCTGTCGGCTTCATAGTTCATATGGTCGCTGTTGAACAGGCCGAACACCGGCCCCTTGCGGTCCATATCCAGCGTGTTGAACCCGGCCTGATCCCAGACATACTGGCCGTCGCCATGTTTTTCCCGCCATTCCCGGATCAGGTGACGGCCGTCTTGCCGCTTGCCTTTCAGGCCCTGATCATCCCGGTCATCGGCCGGCAGGAAATTGGCCCGTCCGCCGCCAAAGGCGACATCTATGCCGTCGCCGGTTGAAAAATCAATGAATTGTCGGGCAATATCCCCGCAGCCGTATTTTTTCTGCGATGCGGGGATTTCGCTGTCATTTTCCCAGTCTCTTTCCGGCGCATGGGCATAGGCGGACGCCGGGGTCGCATGGGTGATTCGGGTTGTGGTGACAATGCCGGTGGAGAGTCCGGCTTTTTCCGACAATTCCAGGATCGTATCCAGATGGTTGTTTTTTGTCGCCTTGCAATCGCCGCGCGGCACGGATTGATTGACGCCGATCACGCCGGCCTTGGTCTTGGCGCCGGATAAAACAGCCGTGGCGGTGCCGGCCGAATCCGCGATCTGCTGATTGCTGTTATAGGTCTTTGACAGGGCGGTATAGGGAAAATTCTCCCACGAGAGGATGTTTTCCTCGCCCGGCTGGCCCTTCAGCTGGCCGTCGAGGATCCGGGTGGCGGTCACGGTGCTGACGCCCATGCCGTCGCCGATAAACAGGATGACATTGCGCGCCGGACCGGTGTTCGGCGTCTGTGTCAGTTTTTGGGCCAATGTTTGGCGGGCATCGGTAAAGTAGCCGTCCTTAGTCTGTTTTATGGTGGTGTCCGGCCCGGCGGCGAAAAGCGGTCCCGGCTGGAATGAAAGCATAAGACCATATCCGGCAAGGATAAGTTTCTGTGCGGAACCAATTTTCATGACGAACTCCGTAAAATGTCCGGATGCTGCTGACCCGTTATTCAATACCACTGCCCGAAATACCCTATATCATTTTATGATTCAGTTGGGCACCCCAAAATTATACCAAACGGTAAAATACCTCAATTCGGATGCTATTTATAAAACGGCAGGATGACGGTTTCGTGACGGTTCTTATTTTACGGTGATGCGGCCGGTCATTTCCGGATGGGGCCCGCAACGGTAGGGGAAGTCGCCGGCCTGGTCAAAGGTTCGGCGCATGCTGTCGCCGGGAAAGAGATAATCCGGTTCCGGTTCGCCCAGTTGTTCGAACCAGACGCTGTGATACTGGCGCTTTTCCTTATTGATCCAGAGGACGGTGTCGCCCTTGTCGAGGGTGACTTCGGCGGGGATGAATTTGAATTTGTAAATTTCAACCGTGACGGTTTTGGCGAAGGCGTTGGGGGACGTCAAACAGACGCCCCCGGCCAGGATAACGATAGTGAACAGAGCAGAAAATAATTTTTTCATATGATCTTCCTGTTGACGATTGCGCCTTGTTATTGTTTTGGGGCGTTCACGTCCGCCGCCTCATTGTCAAAGCCGAGCTTATAGCCGAGGGAGACATGATGGAAGCGGGAATTGCTGTAATCGTCATGGATGGCGAACCCGAAATTATAGAGCTGATCGAGGGCGAGGGAAATATCGCCCGGCTGATCGGACTTCAGTTTCCGTTTCAGGACCACCGACCAGGCGCCGGCTTTCAGACGGGCGTCGAATTCGGCGCCCTCGCCGCCAGACATATGGCGCTCGTCGAAAATATATCCATCCTCGACAATGCCCTCGCCGGATTTATAGCGGATCAGGTCGATATATTTGCCGGCCGCCATTTCGGCTTTCAGGTCTTCGGCGTCTTTCAGTTCATCCCAGCCGCCGCGTTTCTTGCCGCGCCGTCCTTTGACTTCAAGCCTGGTCCGGCTTTCCTTCAGGTATTTGGTGACCCCCTGGCTGAGATCAAGCCGGGCGGCAAAGGGGCTGGCTTTCAGGCTGTCGCCGTCCGGCGTATCGGGCATGTTGCGGGCGTCATGGTGGCAGGAGCTCCAGCAGCCGGCGCGGTCGGCATATTCCACGTCGTCGGTGGTCAGCATGATCGCCAGCTTCATCGGATTGTCCGGATCCATTTTACCGCCCTCGACGAACGGCGCGGGGGCATGGTCGCCGTCGGCCCAGCTAAAGCGCATATAGAGGTAATCGTCATCATGGGTGGCCTCGACGGTCACCGGAATGCTGCCGCGTTTGCCGGGAATCGGGCTGCTTTCCGCCTTCTCGCCGGTGACCATTTTCTGTCCCATGCTGGCGGTTTCCTTGTCATGGCAGGTGACGCAGCGGTCGCCGCCCTTGTCAAAGGGGCGCGCCCCGCCGTGATCGCGGCCGTTGAGCACCCATTCGATGGAAGTCTCCCCGGGATAAAACAGGGTGATTTCCCGGCTGGCGGCTTTCGACCAGTCGACCTTGATCGCGCTGGTCTGTGCGGCGGCGGATTCTTTTGCGCCGTTGGTGGAGGCGCCGGCATATTGGGCGAGAGCCTCTTCAACGGCGGCGGCGATTTTCTTTTGTTCGGCGTCCTGGGCGGCGATCTGGGCCTGTTTGGCGGCTTCCAGTTCGGCCTGTTCCTTCAGGGCGACCTTTTCCAGCCCGGCGGCATACATTTCGGGAATCTCCCGGATGAAGGCGGGGTTGGGTTTTTCCAGTTCCTCCAGTTCCTCGTCGCTCAGCATATGGCGGACATTGTTATGGGCGATGCCTTTATGGCAATCGATGCAGGTCTGCCCGGTTTTAAAGGCGTTCAGATGCTGTTTCTGGGCGCGGGGGCGCTGAAATTCGGGATTCATCGATTCGAAGTTGTGACAGTTCCGGCATTCGCGGGAATCGGTTTTCTTCATGGTCTTCCACACCCTCTTCGCCATGGTCAGGCGGTGGGCGTCGAATTTTTCCGGGGTGTCGACGGTGCCGAGCACCTTATGGAGCAGTTCATTGCTGGCCTGCACCTTGCGGACCATTTTATGAATCCACGGATCAGGCACATGACAATCCGGACAGCCGGCCCGGACCCCGGTGCGGTTGGCGTAATGGATGGTCGGTTTATATTCCTGATAAACATTATTTTCCATTTCGTGGCAACTGATGCAGAATTCCAGCGTATTGGTCGCCTCCATGGCGGTATTGAAGCCCCCCCAGAAAATAATGCCCGTGACAAAAAAGGCCAGGGCGCCGGCAATTGTCGTGCCGAGGACCAGCTTTCGTGAAAAGAAACTTTTTTTATTTAGCGGGGTCTTGCTCATTTATCTATGCTCCCGGCGCAGATATCGTCTTGACGGATAAATTAAACTATTATCGAAAAAAATGAAAATAAGCGGGTACAGAGCGTTTGGGTCCATACCCGCTTATGATCAATAGGTTATCCTCAGGTCACATGGTTGATCCGGTTATGGACGTTAAACTTGCCGGTCGGGGTTGTCAGGCCTTTGATGCGCTTGATCTCTTTCAGAGTCTTGGCGTCATAGACCACGATTTCACCGGTCGGGTTGCTGGCGTCCTTGCGGTTCCAGACCGAAACCCAGACTTCCGTGCCGTCGTCATTGAACTCCATGTGAAGGGCGGCTTTGCCTTCTTCTTCGGTTACCCGGATGGTTTTGACAATCTCCCGGGTTTCCTTGTCTATCACCTGCACGGATTGCTGGACTTCAGGTTCCGGGTGCTTCAGCTGGTCCGCCCAGACATACTTGCTTTTCGGGTGGGTCCGGATGAAGACGCCGGCGCCGTCTGTTTCCACTTTATAGCAGATTTTCCACGCCTGGTCCGGGTAATCGGCCGGGTCGTTGCCCCAGACGGAGACCATGCCTTCGCCAAGATGGGTTGTGCCGCCCACAGGGCCGCATTTGGGATCAACCCAGTTGGCGCCAGGACCGGGATGCGGTTTGGACGGCGTATCAATGATCTTTTCCAGCTTGCGGGTCTTGGTATCGACCACGACCATCTTGTTGGAGGCGTTGGCGGCGATCTGGAAATAACGGCCGGTTTTATCGAAGAAGCCGTCATGGAGGAATTTGGCGGAATTGATCACGTCAATCCGCAGATTGTCGAGGTCGGTATAATCCACCTGCCACATCTGGCCCAGTTCCTTGACCGCGACCAGGAAAGTCGGCTCATTGGGGGTGGTGTAGATGGCCGCAACACGGGCTTCATTGACATAATCGCCGTCCACATTGATGCCACGGGTGGAGACCACTTTCAGCGGCTCCATGGTTTCGGCGTCAAGAATGACGAAATGGGGGGGCCAATAGCCGCCGCCGATGACATATTTGCCGTCGCCGGAGACGGCGACATCGCGGGCGTCATAGGCCATCTGGGTTTCGGCGACCAGCATCTTGTCGGGGGTTTGCCACAGGTCGATCTTGGTCATTTTGCCGTCGCGGCCCTGGGTGTACCAGAAGCGGCCAACCGCATCTTTGGGATGCTGGGTGTTATGATGTTCTGTCCCCTTGATCACATGCACCGCGTAGCCGGTATCAATGTGGGTGACAATCTCATGGGTATCGCCGTCGATGATGGCGACCTTGCCGGCATCCCGTTCAATGACGATGAAGAAATTGTCCCAGTTGCGGTCATGCATCGGCTTTGTCGGATAATCTTTCGGCTCCACATAGACCTTATGGCGTTCTTTCATCAACGCCAGGGACATTTCCGGCGGAACGGGCGGTTCCATCTGGATATAGGTGGCCAGTTGGGAAATTTCCTCTTTGCTGAAAATATCATCAAAGTTGTTCATGCCGCCTTCTGTCCCGAAGGTCAGAATTTTCTCAAGTCGCGCCTGACCGAGTTTTTGCGTATCTTTAGGCAGCAGGCTTTTGCCTGTCGCCCCCTTGCGCAGAACCCCATGACAGCCGGCGCAACGCTGGAAGTACATGGATTTCGCTTTTTCGAAGTCTGCTTCTGAAAGGCTCGGCTCGGCGGCAGCAGTATTAAAACTGATACCTGCTGTAAACAGTCCGGCCGCTACCCCTAAAGCAGAGAGGCTGAATTTGGTCATTTTCATCTTTCGTTTCCCCTCTATGGCGTTTGGAAAAAATTAACGGGTCAATCTGGAGTTAATGATGTACCCGAGATGAATGTTATGTCACCGGGGAACAGAATTTCTTTGATGCACGTCAAGAAACATGGTTATCGCAAGGGGCCGGAACGTTAAGCAGGTTTAATTATTATGGATCCAGGGTGGAGAAGATTAATGTTTGACGGGGGTCAAGGAAGCGCAGGGTATTCAATCATAGGAGTGAACCATATCAGCAAATGCTGAAACAGGGCGAGTCCGAAGTTAAGACGCCCGCCGGATATATTTATAAAGACATTATAAGTGAAAGTTTGGTTATGACAGCGCGCAGCAATGACATTTTTGGGGATACAACAAGATTACCTCATGCAGGGGCGGGAGAAAGAACGACGGGCGTCCTGCTGAAAAGAGCGCTGGTCGGCGGCCTGTGCGGTTCTTTGCTGCTGCCGATGGCGGATGCCGTGGCCGATGCGGGCATGGTGTTTTCCGACGCCGACGCGCTGATGGATGAAATTGTCGTTTTCGCCCGCAAACGCCGCGAAAAGATACAGGATATTCCGGTGACGGTGGATATTCTGTCATCAAACGTGATTGAGGAAGCGGCGCTCAATGGATTAGAGGATGTGGCGGCCTTTACCGCGAATTTCTCCTATGACGAGGCCTTTGGCCGCAACAACCTGCAGCGGCCGGTGATCCGCGGCATGTCGAATGTGTTGGGGGCGGCCAATGCGGCTTTCTTTGTCGACGGGGTCTATATTTCCGGCGGCATGGCGTCGGTCCCGTTGTTTGATCTCGAGCGGGTCGAAGTGCTCAAAGGACCGGGCAGTGCGCTTTATGGCCGCTCGACGCTCGCCGGCGCGGTGAATTACATCACCAAACGGCCCGGCGACCGGACGGAACTGTCCCTGTCCGCCTCTGCGGCGAGCCATAGCGAATTTACTTTTTCCGGCCGCATTTCCGGACCGGTCATTGCCGATAAGCTGAGCGTTTCCCTGTCGGCCCGGCATTATGAATATGGCGGCGAATATGAAAATACCGGCCCCGGCGGCGGCAAGGTCGGTCAGGAGAAAAGCCAGAGCCTGTCCGGCGGCCTGCTGTTGACGCCGACGGAAAATTTCGGCGCTTACCTGCGGCTGAGCTATCAGAAGGATGACGACGGACATGCGGCCAACGCCCTGCAGCCGGCAGCGGACAATAACTGTTTCGCCGCGACGTCGGGCTATTTCTGCGGCGAAATAACGTCACCGGATTCCGTGGCGCTCAATCTGAATGTCTTTGACGACCCGGGGCTTGAGCGGGAGGCCTTTCGGACCAGCCTGATTCTCGACTGGGAAACGGACGGCGTGCGGCTGACCTCGATTTCCGGCTACAGCAACGACCAACTGAAAGACCAGCGCGACAATGATTTCCTGCCCATCGCGGCATTGGGCGGGGCGTTTCATGTGCTGTCGGATACGGAAATCGAAAGCTATTCCCAGGAGCTGCGACTCAATTCCAATAATGACGGGCCGTTTCGCTGGCTGGTCGGCGGCTATTATTATCATGAGCAAACCGACGATATGCTGTCGGCGCCTTTTTCCGCCCGGCCGTCCGTGACCATATCGCCGGTGGCCCGGGTCGACAATTACGCCATCTTCGCCTCCGCCGAATATGACCTGACGGCGCGGCTGGCGGCAACCCTCGAGATGCGCGGCAACTGGGACAAAGTCTCCATCGAGCCGGAAAGCGGGCGGCAGTCGGAAACCTTCGACAGCATCACCCCGCGATTCGCCCTGAATTATAAAGCGACCGATGACGCCCGGCTTTACCTGACGGTGGCCAAGGGCACCAAACCGGGCGGCTTCAACGGCGATCTTTACGCCAGCAGCGTGCCGGAGACGGAGCGGGCGCGGCTGGCCGCGTTTCTGACCTTTGCCGAAGAAAAGGCGTGGAATTATGAAATCGGCGCCAAAACGAGCTGGTTGGAGGACCGGCTGTTCGTCAATCTGGCCGGTTTTTTCATTGACTGGAGCGAACAGCAGCTCTCGACATCCTTTCCCGTCGTCGGCCACCGCCGGGCGCGGCCGCTGATCCATAACGCCGGCAAGACGGAAATCTGGGGCTTTGAGGCGGAAATACACGCCAGGCCCAATGATCATTGGACGATTTCGGCGGCTTACGGCTTTAACGACGGCGAGTTCAAGGAATTTGAGGATGAAACCCAGGAAAGACTGACCGGCGATCCGTCCGTCGCCGGCAACCGGCCGCCGCGGGCGCCGAAACATACGCTCAGCCTGTCGTCCCGCTTTACCTATCCGATCAGCGACGACATGGATCTGTTCCTGCGCGGCGACCTGACCTATAAATCAAGCCGCTTTGTTCAGGTCCATAACCTGGCGATGATCGGCGCGACGACCAAAGTCAATCTTCACGCCGGGGTCGAATGGCGCGACCTGCGGCTGACGGTTTTCGCCAAAAATCTGTTCGATGATGACACGCCGGCCGATGTGACGCGCTTTTTTGACGCCTCGTCGCCTTTCATGCCCCGGGCTTTTCTGGTGAGCTTGCCCAAAAGCCGCCAGTTTGGCGCCAGCGTGAATTACGCTTTCTGAGGATCAGGCGGCCCGGTAGGGGGCGATGGTTATCGCCTTTCGGTTCTTGACATCCGCCAGATTAGCCGGAAAATAGCAATTAGACCTTTACATGCCTAAAGATGTATAATAAATATATCTTTAGGCATGTTTTATTGGATGCAAATAACAGCATGAGTATTCTCCGATGATCGACCGGGCTTTTAAAAACAGTGTTCTTTTTTCAGCCGGGTTTCGGGTGTTTTTCCCGCTGGCCGCCGCGTCAGCCGTGGTGGTGCTGGCTTACTGGGTTTTATTGGTTACAGGACTTGTAGAATTTCTACCGTCTCAATTTTCTCCGGTAAGCTGGCACCAGCATGAAATGATTTTCGGCACGGTGACGGCGGTCATTGTCGGTTTTCTGTTCACGGCGGTGCCCAACTGGACCGGGCGCCCGACGCCGACGGGGGCGGCGCTGGCCGGTCTTGGCGGCCTGTGGCTCCTCGGGCGACTGGCTGTGTTTTTCAGTGCGGAACTGCCCCTTTGGCTGCCGATTCTGGTCGACGGGATCTTTCTGCCGCTGGCGATTCTGGGGATTCTCAAGGCCCTTGTCGGGGCGGGCAACAAACGCAATTATTTCCTGCCGGTGGTGTTGATGCTGTTCGCCCTACTCAATGTGATCAGCCATCTGGCCGCCGTCGGATGGATTGACATGGCGGAACGCCAGCTGTTCCTGCCGGCGACCCTGTTCATTGTCTTTCTGATGAATGTGATCGGCGGGCGGATCATTCCCAATTTCACCCTCAATAAATATCCCCAGATCCGAATGGCGACCCCGCCGGCGCTGCTGCCATTGTCGGTGATCGCGATTTTGGCCCTGGCGGCGGCTTTCCTGCTGTCGGCGCCGGATCAGATTGTCGGCGGCCTCGCCGTCTTCGCCGGTCTGGTGACGCTCGCCCGCTCTCTGAGCTGGAAGGGGTGGAAAGTGGCCCGTGACCCGCTGCTGTTTATCCTTCATCTGGGCTATTTCTGGATTCCGGTAGGATTTTTCCTGATCGCCTTCAGTGTTTTCAGCGGCAGCGTTCCGGTCAGTCACGCCCTGCACGCCTTCACCGTCGGCGCCATTGGCTCGCTGACCCTCGGCGTCATGTCGCGCGCCACCCTCGGCCATTCCGGGCAGCCGCTGAATAACGAGAAAATCCTGACCGTTATCTTCATCTGCATCACGGTTGCCGCCTTCAGTCGGGCGATCTTGCCGATGATTGCCGCAGGGGGCTATATGGGCGTCCTTCACGGGGCGGGCAGTCTGTGGATACTGGCCTACGGTCTGTTTCTGGCCCGCTTCTTTAAAATGTTCCTGACCCCGCGCAAGTTGTTTTAACAGGCCGCTGAAAAAGGGTGTTTTTATCGTCATTCCGGAGTCATTCCGGGCGAGCGGTGATGAGCCGCGAGGGAACGGAATCCATGTTTCAATATGGCTAGAGCAAAATCCGATCAGATTGAACCGCTTCTGTTTCCCGATCGGCACGGCGATCCGAAAGAAAAGACGTGAAGCGCGATGCGGCGCATCGGGCAAGCGGCTTGACGCCGCGGGCGCCCGTCGGGCGGAAACCCTTTTGGGCCGGCTGTGGTTTGGCCCAATTCCGGCGGTTGTCGGCTTGGCCGTACGTCCAGTACGCCCCGCGCCAAAAACCTTGATCCTGAAGCAAACCACAACCGGCAGAATGATTCAATCTGGTCGGATATTGCTCTAATATATTGAAATATATCATGGATTCCCGCCTGCGCGGGAATGAGGGGAGGGGACGCGGAATGAGGGCTTAGGTGTTTCAATGAGGGCTTAGGTGTTTCCAGGTTCTTCCGGCCCGGGAAAGCGCCTTTCAGCCGCCTGCCAGATCCCGCCCGGGCTCTATCTTTTAATCTGCCGCCGGGAAGTGGTAATCCCGGAATTGTTTGCGCAGTTCGAGCTTGAGAATTTTCCCGGTGGCGGTATGGGGCATTTCCGCGACGAAGACAATATCGTCGGGCATCCACCATGGGGCGACCCTGCCGTCGAGATACTCCCGGATCTCCAGTTTGCCGGGGCTGCGGCCGGCTTTTGGCAGGATGATCATCAGCGGCCGTTCCTGCCATTTCGGGTGGGCGACGCCGATCACGGCGGCCTCGGCGACATCGGGATGGCCGAGGACGGCGCTCTCCAGATCAATGGAGGAAATCCATTCGCCGCCGGATTTAATGACATCCTTTGACCGGTCGACAATGGTCATATAACCGTCCGCATCGAGGGTCGAGACATCGCCGGTATCGAAATAGCCCTCCGAATCGAGAATATCTGATTCGGGATGCTTGAAATAGGCTTTGGCGACCCACGGTCCGCGCACCATCAGCCGGCCAAAGGCCTTGCCATCCCGCGGCAGTTCCCGACCGTCATCATCGACGATCTTCATCTCCACGCCGAAAATCGGCCGGCCCTGCTTGACCTTGATCGCCATCTTCTCCGCCTCCGTCAGGTCGGCATGTTTGGCCATCAGCCGGGTGACCGACCCCAGCGGGCTGGTTTCCGTCATCCCCCAGGCATGCAATACGGTGGCGTCGAAGGTTTCTTCCAGGCTCTGGATCAGGCTGGGGGCGGCGGCGGACCCGCCAATGACAAAATATTCGATCGGCAGACCGGCATAGTCCTGTTTCTCCAATGTCGCGACATACTGCAAAAGCGCCAGCCAGATGGTCGGGACGCCGAGGGCGATGGTGCAGCGCTCCTCCTTGATCAGGGTGAAAAAATTCTCGCCGGTCATCTCGGCGCCGGGAAAGACCAGCTTGCTGCCGCACATGGTGGCGGCGTAAGGGATGCCCCAGGCGTTGACGTGAAACATCGGCACAATCGGCATGACCGAATCCGCCTTGCCCAGCGCCAGGCCGTCGCGGGCGCACAGGCTGAAGCAATGCAGGACGGTGCTGCGGTGGCTGTAGAGCACTCCTTTGGGATCGCCGGTGGTGCCGGAGGTATAGCACAGGCCGGCGGCCGTATTCTCATCAAGCTCCGGCCAGTCGAAATGATCGGCCTCGGGGGCGATAATATCCTCATAGCACAGGACGTTATCGAGGGAGGTTTGCGGCATATGAGCGCGGTCGGTCATGATGATGAATTTTTCCACCGTGGTGAAATGGGACTGCAGCTTCTCGACCAGCGGCAGGAAAGTGAGGTCGAGACATAATATCCGGGCCTCTGAATGATTGAGGATATAGCTGATCTGTTCGGGAAACAGGCGCGGGTTGACCGTGTTGAGGACCGCGCCCATGGCCGGCACCGCGAGATAAAGCTCCAGATGCCGGTGGCTGTTCCAGGCGAGGCTGCTGACGCAGTCGCCCTGGCCGACGCCGAGCCGGGTCAGGGCATGGGCGAGCCGCGCCGACCGCCGCGTCACCTCGCCGTAAGTTGTCCGGTGAATGCCGCCCTCAACGGCGCGGGTGACTATCTCGCCGTCATGATGATAAAGCGCCGCATGCTTCATGATGGTGGAAATCAGCAATGGTTGGTCCTGCATAAGTCCCTGCATGGTCAAGTCTCCCGATAATGTCCCAAGCTCTGTTTTTTTGGGAGTGTGCCACAGGCCGGCGGAAAAAGAAACTTAAAACGGTCGTTTTAAGATGTCGTTTTGACCGGAATCAGCAGGCCGAACAGAAAGGCGCACAGCAGCATGATTCCGGAGCCGGTCAGGCAGGCTTCAAGGCCGCCCAACTGATAGATCAGGCCGGACAGCAGGGTGCCAATAGCCGGCCAAAAGCCGCCAAGGGCGCCCGGTAAGGGCGGTTCAGGCCATATCGTTCAGCAGCCGGCGGGCCGGGAAAACAACTTTCACTGTTGTGCCGACATCAAGTTCGCTGTCAATGGACATTCGCCCCTGGTGCAGTTCGACAAAGGCCTTGGAAATGGCGAGGCCGAGGCCGGTTCCCTGATGGTGACGGGTTTTGTGATCCTGGTCCTGAAGGTAGGGTTCGGTGATGATGTCGAGCTTTTCCGGCGATATGCCGATGCCGTTGTCCTCGACAAAAATCTTCAGGTCGCCCGATGGCGTCAGGCAACCGCCTATGGTGATCTTGCCGTTTTCCGGGGTGAATTTAAGGGCGTTGCTCAGCAGGTTCAGCAAAAGCTGCTTGATGACCTTTTCATCGCCGAAAAAGTCGCTTACATCGTGCGGCAGCCTTTCAACCAACGTAATATTCTTGGTCAGCGCCGCATTTTCGAAATAGACAAGGCATCTGTTGATCACCCGCTTCAGGTCCATTTCTGTTTCCCGAAGCTGATATTTTCCGGCCTCGATTTTTGACATGTCGAGAATTTCATTGATGATGGTCAGCAGATGGGCGCTGCTGGTCTGGATATGCTCGATATATTCATCCTGTCTTTCGTTCAAAGGCCCGCTTGCGCCGGATTTCAGAATATCGGAGAAGCCGACAATGGAATTGAGCGGGGTGCGCAATTCATGGCTCATGGTGGCGAGGAATTCCGATTTGATCTGATGACCCTTTTCGGCCTTGGTTTTCGCCTCTTTCATTTCCTGCAGCAGTTCGACAACCCGCCGGTAGGAGACATAGCCGCCGACGAGCAGCAGCAGGAACATGGCGATGCTGGTATATAAAGACAGGGCGAGCGGCTTGCTTTTCGCGTTCTTGAGCCGCCAGGTCAGGGAAATGATCGTCTCGCCGAGGCTGTTCTTCAGCGCCAGGTTTTCCGGCCTCTGGACTTTGGTCAGGCCAAGGTCGCTGAATCTGAGGCTTTGGCCGACCTGCCGGAGGAATTCGGGGCTGAGCAGGCGCCAGAAGATCATAAAGTCTCTTTGATCGGGATCATAGCCGGCCTGTTTTTCCGGTTCGAGCAGGGTGAGCGGCGACAGGGTCACCAGCGCCGGCGTTCCGTTAATAAGATGATAAAAGGAATAGGGGGAGGGTTTGTTCGCATCCTGTTTCAGAATTTCATTCCTGATATGGGAGAATTCCTTGTCAAGGCTGTGGGGCGGCAGTTTGAAGCCGGGGTTTTGGTCGCGGACAAACTGGACCACCAAATGGCCGGAATTTTTCATAAAGGCCATGCCGTGAACGGTTGTGTTGATGATGTCGGCGGCGCCAATATGATCGTGGAACCACGTCATATCTCCCTCAATCGTCATCTTTTCATAGGCTTCGGCCCATTCTGAATAATCATGAAGCAGCAGTTCCTGAAAATCCTGCAGGTTTTGCAGATGGCGCGACAGGGAATGATGGGAGATTTCATGACCCGAATCTTCGATCGCCCGTTCTGTGATGTAAAGGCTCATGATGATACCGCTGAGCGCGAGCAGTATCGTGATGGCGATGGGGGTGAATGTGCGTGCAAAACTCAATTTTTTACGTTGTCCCGTGCCGCTGTTTTTATGATCGAATTTCCTTTGTGTTCAATACTATATGGAGAATATATTTAAAAGGATAGATGGAAAGTTAGCGAAATCGTCACCAGTCCCGAAAAATTAAAAGAATTTTCAGGCCGTCGCCAGCGCCCGGAAGCTCTCGCCGCGCTGCTGGAAATCCCGAAAGCCGTCATAGCTGGGCGCCGCCGGGCTGAGCAGGATGAGGCCGCCCCGGGAGGTGATAGCCTGTGCTTTTGCGACGGCGGCCTCAAGATCCCTGACCAGGGTCGCCTGCCGGTCGTCGAGCCCGCGGATCATTCGCGGCCCGGTTTCATAGGCGGCGATGACCTGTATCGCGGGGTGAGCCGTGATATAACGGCGGAGCGCGCCGTAATCCTGCTGCCGATCCTGACCGCCGGCGATCAGGGTGATCGGCTGGCCGGGAAAGCTTTTCAGCGCCGCCAGGGTCGCCTCGGGGGTGGTCGAGATGCTGTCATTGACATAGCCGATCCCCCGCCGTTCCCCCAGATGCTCCAGCCGATGGGGCAGGCCGCCGAAACGGAGCGCGTGTTCAAAACAGGCCTTGAGGTCAAGGCCGAGGGCGTGACACACCGTCAGCGCGGCGCAGAGATTTTGCCGGTTATGGGCTCCGGGCAGAAGCATCCGCCCCCCGTCGCCGATCAGCTTGTCCCCCTGATATATACCGGCCCCCCGGGCGTGAATCGCCGCCGGATCGTTGAACCGGACCGCGCCCGCGGGAACGTCGGCCAGCCTTTTCCGGGTCAGGGCGTCGTCATGATTGAGGATCACGGTCCCGGCCCCCAAGGTCATGAGCCGGCATTTGTCCCTGTAATACTGCTCATGGCTCCGGTGCCATTGAATATGTTCCGGGAACAGATTGAGCAGGACGGCGATATCCGGGGCGAAGGCCAGGTCCGCCGTCTGATAGCTGCTGAGTTCGATGACATAATAATCGGCGTCGTCCGGCAGGCTGAGCAGCGGCCGGCCGATATTGCCGCCGAGTTCCGTACGGAGCCCGCTCTCGTTCATGATATGGCTGAGCAGGGCGCAGGTCGTGCTTTTGCCGTTGCTGCCGGTGACGGCGATTGTCTTCGCCTGTCGCGGCCGGGCGAACCACAGGTTGGTTGCTGACGTTACCGTGATGTCATGCGCTTTAAGCGCCGCGACCAGCGGATGATAGAGGCTGACGCCCGGCGCCTTGATCACCAGGTCCATATCGGCAAAGTGCCGGTCAAGGCCGCTTTCGGGAAGGAACGTAATGAGAGGGTCCTCGGGCAATGGGTCGGGCAGGGATTCTAGCGGTTCCCTGTTGATCAGGATCAGCGGCTTGTCGGCAAAATGCCGCCGCAGATAGCGATAGCTGGCGCGCCCTTCCGCCCCCAGCCCCCAGATGGCCAGCTTGCGCCCTTCAAGATCCGATATAGTCATCAAGCATTCTTTCAAATTCCGGCGGCAGGTTATGGTCGGGATATTTGGTCAGGGAACGGGCCGTGAGGTCGGCGCGGCTCAGGCCCGGCTCCGGAATATCCCGGGCGAGGCGCGGGACAAGGGCGCTGGCCCGCCATTCGGGGATCAGGGCCAGGCTTTTCAGCAGCAGGCGGCATTCGCCGATCTCGCCGACGCATTCAAAGGGCTTGTGTCCCTTGAGGCCGAGCAGTTCGCGGAAGCCCGCTTCCTGGGCCGGGTCGCCCAGCAGGTCAGCCCCGAAAATACCGACCATCCGCCCCTTGCCGACAAAAGGCGCCAGCGCCAGATAAACAAAACGGCATTTCGGGCAGTCGCCGCACCAGCCGTATTTTCTTTCGCCCTCGGCGATATGGAAATTGCGATTGCAGCTTTTGAAGGTCGGGAAATATTTCGCGTCCCGGGCGAACAGCGCCGCGATGCCGCTTTCCGACAACGGCCGCAACAGGGAAAAATAGCGAAAATCACGCAATATAAAGCCATTGACATAGGCGATGAAATCCTGCTCAAAGGCGAGGGATTTGCTGTATTGATGATTGACCTCAAGGCCGTCCCGCATCAGGTTGCCCTCATTGGCCGACTGTTCGTTGGACATCGCCACCGTGTCATAGTCGTATAGAATCGCGGCGAAAGCCATGATGAAGGACAGGATGCCGGTGATCGGCACATGGCCGTTATAGGCGCCCTGTTCATTGAGCTTGAAAAGGCCGGGATCAATTTTCCGGCTGATCAGGATCGGATCGGCGACGGCGGCGCTGTCAATCACCTCACGGATCGGCTGGCCGGCGTTGACGGCGATCGGGCGGAACGGCTGACCCGATGCGCGGATGATTTCCAGGCTGACCAGCGAATCCTTGCCGCCGCCCACCGGCACCACATTGGCCCGGGTTAGCGCCAGCGGGATCGGCCGCGGGGTTTCCGTCGCCGCGACGGGAAATTTGATGGTCCGGCGCAGGTCCAGATCATTCTCCACGGCGAATTCACCAAGGCCCATCAGATAGAATTTATCGAAGAAATCCGCTTCCGCCCGGCTCAGGCGTTGGTTTTCAAGGATAATTTCCGCCGGACAGAAGGCCTTGTAATAGCTGATGCCGGCGGCGAGATGCAGGGCGCGCATCGCTTTGTCAAGGGCATGCCGTTCCGCGGCTGAAAATTCCGTCCGGGCGCCGGAAAAATGGATCACTTCGGAAAACTTTTCCCCGGACCGGTAGCCATAGGCCAGGGTCAGGCGGCTTTCCCGGGCCTCAAACCGGCAGTATCTGAATATAAAGCTGTTTGCGTTGGTCATGCTTTTGTTTTCTGATGTTTTTGGGGCAAAAACAAGACCTTTATGATACTTCGGAAAATAAATCCCGCCAACGGCTTAAATTTCGATGACCCGTTCGCGGGGGAAAGTCAGCGTCACCGTCGTCCCCTTGCCGATCCGGCTTTCAAGATTAATGCGCCCCTCATGCATTTCGACCATTTTCTTGACCAGAGACAGGCCGAGGCCGGTGCCGGGCTGCTGGCGGGTCATATTGGATTCCGACTGGGTAAAGGGCTGCATGATGAGCGGAATTTCATGGGCGGCGATGCCAATGCCGTCGTCTGATACGGAAATCCGCATGTCCTGTTCTTCATTCCGGTCGACGGTGAGCCGGATATGGCCCTTGTCGGGGGTGAATTTCACCGCATTGGACAGCAGATTCAGTATCATCTGTTTCAGGCTGCGGCTGTCCACCCTGAGGTCCGGCAGGTCGTCAGGATAGATAATTTCCAGTTTCTGGGCGTTTTGCGTCACCTGATGACGCAGCAGGTTTTCGGCGCTGCGGATGATTTCCGGCACGTCGACGACCTCTTCATGAAGGGCGTATTTGCCGGCGTCAATCTTGCTCAGGTCCAGGATGTCGTTGATCAGCGTCAGCAGATGATTGCCCGCTTCACTGATGTCGGTGGAATATTCCTGATACTGGTGAACGGTATGCGGGCCGAGGATTTCGTCCTTCAGGATGTCGGCAAAGCCGATGATGGCGTTCAGCGGCGTGCGCAGTTCATGGGACATCAGGGCGAGAAATTCGGACTTCGCCTTGTTGGCGTTCATGGCGTGCCGGGAGGATTCTCGCAAAGCTTCAGCTTCATCATGCATGCGCAGGGATTTTTCGTAATATAGCCTGTCCCGCAGGGAGGCGCTGGCCACATCGCCGATCTGCATCAGACAAAATATCGCCCCGTCAGGCCCTTTGACGGGGGAAATATGAATGACATGATTGAGCGGAGCTTTTTCCTTGTTCTTTTCAAACAGCGGCAGCGGGGTCAGGTTGATATCCGGCGTCAGGATGGATTTTATTTCATAGCGCAGCGCCGCCTCGATCGATTTCGCCAGTTGGCTTTTTTTCATCCCGGGGAACAGCTCCATGAAGTTTCTGCCGACGACGGGATCCAGGCGAATGCCGCTGTGATCAATCAGCCACTGGTTGATCGACAGAACGGTCAGGCGCGAATCAACGAGGATAACGCCGCATTCGAGGTTTTCGAGTATGGACGCCGTGGGGTCAAAGCCGCTGCCCGTAAGGGCGGGACGCCTGTGTGTCTGTGGATTTTTGTTCATCATTCCCTGTGGATTTATCCTTATGGGCGCCTAAGTCGCCTGTTTTCGGCGGAACATACGTCGATTTGGTTATTAAAGTCTGAATATTCGTGATTTTATTTTGATTGTTTTGACGGCGGCCCTCTTGCCCGGGGCAAAGCCGGGCTGAAGCCTGTGGCGCCTGACCCTTTATTCGTGGCCCTTTTTTTGTCGTCGATAGGAATTTTTTCGTATATAATTCACGATGGGGGTATGCGGCGCTGCCGAAGTCCCGGCGGGGCGAATCCAATTCAGACCGGCGCGTTTTATTTTTTAAATGATACAGGAGGTTGTATGTACGTCAGAAATATCCTTCAGCACAAGGGGCATGATATTATTTCCGTTTCGCCGCAGAATACCCTGCAGGAAGCGGCGAAAACCCTGCGCGAAAACAAGATTGGCGCCGTTCTGGTGATCGCAGACGACAAACGCATGTGCGGCGTCATCTCCGAACGCGACATCATTATCGCCATCGCCAAGCATGGCGCGAATGTGCTGGAAGGCAAAGTGTCTGACTATATGACGGAGGGGGTCTATACCTGTTCTCTCGATGACGAGATCAAAACGGTCATGGAGCAGATGACATGGCGTCGCGTGCGGCATCTGCCGGTGCTGGATGACGGCAATATCGTCGGCGTCGTCAGTATCGGGGATGTGGTCAAGCATCGCATCGCCGAAACGGAGGCCGAATCAGAGGCCCTGATCACATATATCACGACGGCGTAATTTTTCGCCGCGAAACGCCTTCGAGCGCCCGGCGCTTTGAGTCGCGGGCGCCTGATCCGGATTATCGGGTGGCGGAGAATCGGGCTGATATATTTATGTTCCTGTTAATGCTTTGATATTAAATATTTTCTTGGAATGGTGAGTGGGGGTGTGATTCTCTTTCGCTGTTCATCCGCCGTGTTTTATGGTATAGTCCGTGGCCGTGCATAAACAGGAAATGCGCGGTGATTTCCATCTTTTCTTGCTGTAAATGGCCTGAATGGGATGAATTGTGAAAAAAAAGCAAGAAAAGTAAAATTAGGTATTTACAAGGTTATTTTGTTTGCCTATAACCCGCTTCACCAACACGGCGGGGGCCGCTGAGATCGCTTCTTCGGGAGATAAGAGA
>Ga0209475_10000775_pt1 | contig 51352 bp, 41 predicted proteins | sample tdDd471_FD_187128 | JGI IMG/M metagenome (GOLD analysis project Ga0209475, IMG submission 187128) | Marine sediment microbial communities from the Atlantic coast under amendment with organic carbon and nitrate - tdDd47.1 (SPAdes)... | ecosystem: Environmental > Aquatic > Marine > Coastal >... | reverse complement strand
AAGACCTCGCCCGCATAACCGACGAGGTCTTCGCCTCGGGCTGGCTGATCGGCGGCGAACAGGTCGAGGCCCTGGAGGAAGAACTGGCGACCTACTGCGGCGTCAAACACGTGGTTGCCCTGAATTCGGGAACCGACGCGCTGATCCTCGGCATGAAAGCCCTGGGGATTGGCCCGGGCGACGAGGTCATCACCCCGCCCAACTCTTTCGTCGCCTCAACGGCGGCCATCGTGGCGGTCGGTGCGACCCCGGTGTTCGCCGATGTCGGCGACGGCATTAATATTGCCCCCGTTAAGGTTAAAGAAGCTGTCACGCCAAGGACCAAGGCCATCATGCCGGTCCATCTCTCGGGACGGATCGCCGATATGGACGCGATCAACAGGATCGCCAAAGACCACGACTTGTTCGTCATTGAGGACGCCGCCCAATCCATTGGCTCGACCTACAAAGGGAAAAAAAGCGGCAACCTGGGCGCCATCGGCTGCTTCTCAGCCCATCCGCTGAAGAACCTCAACGCGGCGGGCGATGCCGGATTTTTGACAACGAACAACGACGCCGTCGCCAACCGGGTCCGGTTGCTGCGCAATCACGGCCTCGAGGACCGCAACACCGTAGTCGAGTGGGGCACGGTGTCGCGGCTCGACAGCCTGCAAGCCGCCATTTTACGCTACCGGTTTTCCAACCTGGAAAGCGCCATCCGGGCGCGCCGGACCAACGCCCAACGCTACCGCGACACCTTGAGCGGCAAGGGGTTTGAACTGCCGCTTGGCAAAGACCACGAATTCAACACCTTCCACACCTTCATCATCCACGCCGACCGGCGCGACGAATTGCAGGCGTATCTTCTGGAACAAGGGATCGAAACGGCCATCCATTATCCGATCCCCATTCACCTGCAACCGGCAGCCAAAGACCTGGGCTACGCCGAAGGCGATTTCCCGGTCTGCGAAGCACAAGCCAAACGGATATTGTCGCTGCCGATCCACCAATATTTAAGCCGCAGCGATGTGGAATACGTAGCCGAAGCCGTTAACCGTTTTTTTGACTAGAGAGACTCATGGCGAAGAAAATTCTACTTCTCGGATACACCGGAAAACTCGGACGGGCGCTTCACAAGGCGCTTGCCGGAGAGTTCGAGGTGACGGCCAAAAACAGCGCGGACTTCGACGCCATGGACTTCACCAGCGCCGACAGGCTGATCGACGCGGCGAAGCCGGATATTATCGTCAACCCGGTGGCCTATCTCGGCATCGACGCCTGCGAACAGAACCCCTACCCGACCTTCGTTATCAACACGCTGTTTCCCCAGCATTTGGCCCGGCGTTGCGCTGAAACCGGGGCGACGATGGTGCAGTTTTCAACCGAGTCGGTTTTTTCCGGTAAGCTGAAGCGGCCGGTGACCGAAGACGACATTCCCGACCCGATCAACAATTACGGTTTCACCAAATACATGTCGGAAGTGGTGGTTAAGGACGCTTTAGCCGCGCACTACATTTTCCGGCTGCCCGTCCTGTTCGGCGAAAACCCGCGGCGCAATCAGTTCGTCGAAAAAATGCTCGACATGGCCCGCACTGGGAAAAGCTTAAGGATCGCCGACGACATCATCACCGCACCGTCTTACGCCAAGGATATCGCGGAACGGATCGTGGCGATGCTCAAAGAAGAAACTCCCTTCGGCCTTTATCACCTGGCCAACGAAGGTCAAGGCACGCTCTACGACTTGATGACGGAAGCGGCTAAATGCCTGAACATCAACGTACAAATCGACCGGGCTTCACTCAACGACTTTCCCGGCGTCGGAAATAAGAACACCGTAACGCCGCTGAAAATGACGAAAACGCCGCCGCTTCGTCCGTGGAAAGAGGCTGTCGCGGCTTATTGCCGGGACTATGAGCAATAAAGCTCCTACCAGATAGGATAGATATCGCCGGGATTGGGCTTTTTCTTTGCCGAACGTCTTTTACGGACAACAACTAACGCAACAACGGCGGCGGCGACGACCGCAACACCGAGAACGCCCAACCAGACCGTCGACATACATCTTCTCCTTGTCGTTTAGCCTACCGTAGGTGTCAGCTGATAAAAAGCCGTTAAACGACCAACATTTTTTCCGCGATCTTCGTCAAGTGCTGTTTCATTGCGTCAGCCATCAAAGCATATCCCGTCTTGTTGAAATGACAGGAGCTATCGATCAAAAGGGTTTCCGTCTGGTCATCAAAGCATCCCGTAAGATCGAGAAAATCTATACCCTGTTGGGCCAATTCCTCGCCGTGCCGTTGCATTGCCGGATAGGTTTGTTGGACCGCAAAATACTCAGCACTTCCGTGATTGTAGTACCTTTCCTCTTCCTCAATCGATAACGGTTTCTTCCAAAAATACTGATTGGGCTGAAGGCAATGGAGGTATGGAATACCCTGAGCATTGCAAGACCGACCAAGCAATAGAGACGACTTTGCCCAAAGTTGGACCGTTTCAGACACAAGCGCCTCCGCCGCTTTAGGACTCGCAGCGAAAACTCTCGCATCGACCTTTTCCGTTCTAGGCAGAACGATCGGCTCTTTAAGCCGATCTTCGCCAATCACAGGGGTTGATGATCGTAAACGCTCAAGCTCGTCTTTGGCTCTTTTGAGTTTCCAGTCTCTGAACACTCCCTCTTTTTTGCGTTCCAAGCGGGCAACCTTGGCTTGAACGCTTAAGAGCCGTCCACTAAAGGCCAATACCTCGGGATCGTCACTTGGCGTTTGGAACTGGAGCATCAAATTGTTCATCATCCAGGAAAGCGGCAGAGAAACATGGAACCCGTTTATCTGATTGGCGCGTTTCCCCATGGCCTCATTGAATCCATCAATATTGATGACAGCATGGAACTTTTGACCTATGGCCTGGAAATACTGAAATGCCAACAGCGCCTGGGGTTGCGCAAAACCGCCTTGCGAGAAATTCAGCACTGTTACTTTCCGTCCTGTCCCCCCGAGCCGCTCTTGAAAGAATGCCTCCAAATCAACGCGCATCGTGCTGAAAAATTGTTCGGCGACCGAGCCACCGAACAAGCCAACGATGTAATCCTCCCCGTTTTCACCGTTGTAAGGATAATCAAGCCACGGACGGCGCATGGAAAAGCCGTGATTGTTGAAATAGCTTAAACCGCTCACATAAGGCCGCTGAACGTATCCAAGATAGGGATGGAAAGCGTAGTGATATTTGGCTTTCGCTTCATCTCCACCAAATTTCTCTTGGGTTTCCAATGCCGTCCGCTTCTGCAATTCATCTTCATCAGGCCGGGCCAAACCCAACCTGCGGCGCTCAACGGTTTCGACGATTTTCTGCTCAACCGCTTCCTGCGGCTCATCCAGTGACCACTTTTCCTGAGCAGAAACCCAACGCTCCGAGGCGGAACGCTTCAAATTTCGTCTCTGGGTTCTTTTCTCTTCGAGAATATTCTGACACCTAGCTCTTAAATCGTCCGGCATCGGAAGCTTCAAAGCTCGCTCGGCTTTCCTGATGGCTTCGCCAATATCGTCGCCCATTGTGCGTTCTGCCCAAGCGATCAAAAGAAACGCTTTTGCTGTCTGCGTTTTTTCATGGTGGTTGGCGAGACCTTCAATCTCAAGCAACCATTTTTCCAGGCTTGCCCACCCATCAGCGGTTTCCCCGGCGACAAAGCGCTCTGTTTTTAAAAGCGCTAAATCCGCTAAAAGCTGGGCATTCAAATCATTGTCTGGAGAAAGAATAGCCCCTTTCTTTAGGTACTTCTCGGCGTCATCCAGTCGATCTTCGAGCATGCATTGCTTCCCCCAAGCCGCCGAAACTCTTGGATCTTTGGGGGCAATCTGCAACGCAACTTCCAAGTCACCTTGCGCATCCATTTCCCGCCCAGAGATTTGGGAAAGGATCTCCGACCGAACTAAACGATAGTCTAAAACATCCGGAGCCAAAGAAATTGCCTTGTCCAATCCGCCTAAACAATCGTTGATGCGGTCTAAGTCCAGACAAACTAGGCTTTTTAGGAAATAAACGTCTGACTGGTTGGGGACTATTGCGAGGACTTTATCATAAATCGTCAATGCATCGCGAAACGCTCCATTTCGCTGAGCGGTCATCCCCTCCTCAATGAGGCGTTCAACGTTTTTGGTTCCGCAATCACTCACCCTAGAAATCCTCCGGCAAATATTCGTTCAAAAGTATGCGCCCCGGTTCTTAATGATCACTAAAAAGACGCAGAGGAAAAGTTTCGAATGGTCGACTCATTAAGCTTTTTTTGAGAGTTTTTATGCCCATATAGAAAGCTGCCTTAGTTTTCGGCGGCCAAATGGAATTGTCCGTAGGGAGAACGGTGGGAACAGAATATCCCAACCCAGAGGACGGTCGGTTTAATCGACATCATTTTGCAACAACGATTAAGCCGTGAACCGCCCTCTAAATTGAAAAGCGAGCAGATTTACGTTTTTACGAACAATCTGCTCTTGCGTGACCAGGAGTAACAGAATGTCTCACATCACGGCGGAACAGGTTCGCGACGCACTTAAAAGCGTTACCGACCCTGACAGCGGCACCGACATCGTCAGCCGCGGCATGATTTCGGAAATCGCCATTCACGGCCGCAAGGTCAGCTTCGCCATCATGATCGACGCCGATGGCGGCGAGCGGATGGAACCGGTCCGCAAAATGGCCGAGGATATCGTTTCCAAGATTTCCGGCGTCGCTCAGGCCCACGTCGCCCTTACGGCGGAACGTGCGCCGACCATGCCCAATGCGGACGCCCGCAAACTCGATAAATACAAAATGGACGGCAACAAGATGCTCTGGCACATGGAGCGCGTCCAGGCCTGGAAAAACGGTGAGCGCGTCGCTCCGCTGCACATCGATGCAGGCCTCTCCAAAGGCTGCAACATCCGCTGCCAATATTGCTACGGCGTCACCCAGGGCAACTTCTTCAAAAAAGGCTCGGAGCGGGTTTTCCCACGTGACGCTCTGTTACAATACATGCAGGATTGCGGTGACCTCGGTGTGCGCTCCATTGCGCTGATCGGCGAGGCCGAACCGACGCTGAACCCCGCCGTTTACGAGGCCATCGCCACCGGCAAGAAAGCCGGGGTCGACATGTCCATGGGCACCAACGGCGTCCTGTTCGATACGACCAAAGTCGGCGAGGAAGCGCTGGAGAACCTGACGTGGCTGCGCTTCAACATCTCCGCCGGCTCCGACTATGCCTACCGGCGGGTCCACGCTTCCAAGGAATTCAACACGGTGGTCGAGAAAATCCGCTTTGCGGTTGAAACCAAACGCAAGCTCAACCTGGACACCACGGTTGGCCTGCAAATGGTCCTAACGCCGCAAAACGTCGATCAAGCGGTTCCGCTGGCCCAGTTGGGCGCCGAGTTGGAAGTCGACTATCTGGTCATCAAGCAATGCTCCGACACCCAGGAAGGCGATATCGGCGTCTACGATCAACTGGAGGTCTATCACGACTTCGGCGAAACCCTGCACCAAGCCGAAACCTTCTCCAATCCCAATTACAACGTCATCGTCAAGTGGGACAAGATCACCAACGAAGGCCACCGGGAGTATGACAACTGCCTGGGCGCTCCCTTCCTGCTCTATTCCTCGGGCGACGGCAAGCTTTACCCTTGCGGGCAGTGGTTCGATCACCGGGAAGAGGAGTTCCGTCTGGCCGATCTCACGAAGATGACCTTCAAGCAGGCCATTGAGAGTGACGCCTATTGGGACATGATCAACAAACAGGCTTGTCATGTCGATGTGCACAAGGAGTGCTACTCCAACTGCCGCACCCACTCGATCAACGACTTCCTGTGGAACTTCAGCCACCCACCACAGCACGTGAATTTCGTTTGATCACAGAAAGAAGTTTGCTTCGGGGTACACCCCCGAAGCAAACACAAAGCATGGCATCTATCTTGCCGCGCAGAGAATTGAAAGCCAAAATCCGAGTTTCTTGATCCGATTGGCATTCCTCCAAAGCCACTACTTTGAACAGCAAACATTGGCAAAATGGCAAGCCTTGACGAAAAAATACTTGTAACCGGAGCAACCGGATTTATTGGGCGTCATCTTTGTCGGCGTCTCATCGGGGTGGGAGCCACTCCCATTCCTTTTGAGGGTGATGTCCGAAACGTCGAAGACCTCAACCGGTACACAGGCGTCCAAACCATCATTCATCTTGCTGCAAGAGTGCGCGGGCATTTCACCAAAGAAGAAACTGAGGAGGTAAACGTTTCAGGAACTGAAAATGTTCTTCGCTTCGCAAGCCAGCAAAATGCCGACGTCATCCACGCCAGCAGTTATCTCTACGCTAGCGCAGGCGACATGCCACTCAATGAAAGCACTGCGACTACCTACTGGAACCATTACTCATTTACCAAATGGCAGGCCGAACAGTTGGTTAAACGGTATTGCGAAGAAAACGGTCTGAATGTTCTCGTCCTTAGAATTTTCAACGCATATGGGCCGGAACAACAGCTCGGCTACTTGATCCCCGATTTGGTTGATGGTCTCAAAAAGGGCTGCCTAAAACTTAAAAACACCTCACCGCGCCGTGATTTTGTTCATGTCGACGACATCGTCGAGTTGATTATTCGTGCCAGCGAGAAAGGCTGGACAGGTTGCGAGCCCGTTAATGTGGGCACAGGTGTCGGATTTTCCGTCCAAGAAACAATCGATTTTCTCATGGAACTAACGGGACAAAACATTCCCGTGGCAAGCGAAAACAAGCCAGTCGCCATAGGTTGCGCAATAGCTGACATTTCCAAAGCTAAGAACAACTACAAATGGACACCGAGGATCGATTTTCGTGAAGGGCTCAAGGAAATTCTCAAACGTGAAGGCTTGGCCCGGGCGGGCGGCTAAAACATAACAATCTCAAGCAAAGGATTTTATGACGGTGCCGTTGAATCACTCGCTTTCTCTCATCATTGCAAGAAGCGGCTCCCAGAGGATCAAGGGAAAGAATCGCCGACTCTTGAGTGGACGCCCACTCTACAAATGGTCCGTCGATGCCGCGATCGAATCAAAGTGCTTTGATGAAGTCTGGCTATCTTCAGATGACAATGAAATCCTTGAAACCGCCAAAGATATAGAGGGCTTGTGCGTCGACAAACGACCACATGATCTTGCAACGAACTCTGCAAAGGGCACGGATGTTTTGCGCTATATCCTTGAAAAGGCAAGGCGACAAAGCCCGAGCTTGAAAAACTTCTGCCTCCTCCTTCCAACCAGCCCTTTTCGGAATGCTAAGGTCGTCCAAGAGGTTATGACGGCATTGGCTGTCGGGAAGTTAGAGTTTGTAGTCGGCATTCAAGCCTTTCATGTGTCGCCTATGTATAGGGTTTCTACAAAAGACGGATTGCATCCCGCCGACCCGTCACTCTTGGACCCGCACCGCAAAGCAGACGACCGCTACGCCGCCTATCATTTAGCCGGAGGGATTTTTGCTGGCCGTATAGATGCATTTCTTGAACGCGGGCACTTTTATGGCCAGCGAAGTTGCGGATTTGAAATCGACCCCATTTCCGCTTGGGATATCGATACTGAGCAGGAATGGGCTGCAGCGGAGATCATTGCATCGGGACTATCCGCATCCCATTTGCCATAAAGAATTTCAACAGCCGTAAATCCAACACGGAGAGAAGCTCCTGGATGATTAAAATTAACGTCAACTATTTTGTCGTCGACAAACTTTGGGACCGATTGGCTTACTTTTTTGCCAGAGGCAACCCTATCCGGTTGGCCTGGGATCGTTTTCGTTGGTACTGGTTTCCACGCCTCAACATCATCTCTAAGTTTCCACTATCGGTCGACATTGAGACGTCGCTTACCTGCCAATTGAAGTGCCCAATGTGCACTCGGGAACAATCACCGATCTTTGCGGCTGGCGGATTGATGGACTTTCAGCTTTACAAAAAGATTGTCGATGAATGCGCCGCCAATCGCGTTTTCTCTTTAAAGCTAAGTTGGCGCGGCGAACCTACCGCTCATCCCAAATTGGTTGATATGGTAAGCTACGCCAAACAAAAGGGCATTCCCGACGTTGCTTTTTTGACTCACGGCGGTACGCTTGACGAGAAAATGACTCGTAAGTTGATCGATGCCGGTTTGGACTGGATCTCATTCTCCATTGACGGTCTCTACGAGACTTACGAAAGCATCCGCGCCCCTGTCACCTTTGAAAAAATCGTCCAGAACGTAAAACGTTTTCACGACATAAAGAAAAAAGAAAACCGAAAAAAACCGCTGGTTCGCATTCAAACCATCTCAAGTTGTTTTGAGAAGCAACCCGAATACTATGAATTTTGGGAGCCCTGGGTGGACAGAATTTCCGTTATTGCAGAACAGCACCGTGAAAACCCGGAGCTTATCAGGCACGATCCGAAATACGTGTGCCCGTCGCCGTTTCAGCGTGTCTTTATCACCTTCGACGGGACCGTGGCACCATGTCATGGCGATTGGTTTCTCCATCACAAACTTGGCAACGTCAAAGACAGCTCGATAAAAGAAATCTGGAAAAACGACTCCTTTGAGCAACTGCGATCATTGATGCGTCAACATCGGCGACTGGAAACAAAGGGTTGCAGCATTTGCCCTGACGGCGGGCAGTATATCGGTGACGAACTGAAAATCGGCGACCGCAATGTGCGAATCATTCGATACCTGGACAAAGACCCGGTAGAATCACCTTCATGAACAAGCAAAACCCTGAAATCACTATCCGTGACAAAAAAATTGGTGCGGATCATTCCCCCTATTTCGTCGCCGAACTGGGGACTTGCCATCAGGGGAGCCTCGAAAAGGCAATCCAGTTTGCACAGGCTGCAGCGAGCGCGGGTGCGGATTGCATCAAAACGGAATTGTTTAGTGAAAATGAAGTGTTCGATCCGTCTGCACGGAAAACGTTCTCAATCCGGGGTAAAGACTATTCCGTACCTCTGATCGACCATATGAGGGCGACGCAGTTGACCCTCGAAGAGCACCATCAAGTGAAGCTGGAATGCGACCGCCTTGACCTTCCTTTTATGGCCACGGCTCATGATTTCGAACGGGTTGATTTTCTTGTTAAAATTGGGGCTGAAGCCGTCAAGATTGCTTCCCCGGACATCATCCATTTTCCCCTCATTCGTTACGCCGCTCGTTCCGCGCTTGCACTTTTTCTCGACACTGGAGGCGCATATGAGCACGAAGTCGAGGAAGCCGTTAAAATTGCACGGGAGGCAGGCTGTCAACGCCTTGTCGTAAATCACAACCCTTCGGGCCACCCGGCCCCTCCTGAAGGACAAGATTTAAAAATCATCCCCAGACTATCAGAACTCCTGGGCTGTCCCGTCGGCCTTTCCGATCACTATGACGGATATGAGATGACCTACGCGGCAACTGCAATTGGCGCATCCGTCATTGAAAAACCAATAACCAACGACCGTTTTCTTGAAGCCGTGGAGCATATTTGGGCGATCGACTTAAAAGATCTAAAAACCGTGATTTCCAATATCAAAGCGGTCCATACGGCATTAGGGAAATCCAATCGAGGGGAGAAAGGAAAAAGGCCTGAAAGCCCACATCGCGTCGCTCTTGTCGCGGCACGCGACCTCAAATCAGGTGATGTTTTGAGTTTGGATACGATAGGCTTCGGGAAACCCAGACTGGGTATCGGAGTAGAACACTGGGACAAAGTTGAAGGCCAAACACTAAAACGGTCTCTCAAAAAAGGCGAATTCGTTCGTTGGGAGGATATCTAGCCGTGCGGCCTGACCTTCTGCCATGGCCGTTTCTATGCAACGCATTCGGATTACTGAAAGACAAGGCTCCGGCCCCTCTAAACAATAGGCAAACCGTTTTTAAGGTCGCATACCCAAGCGGCAAAGCCGTGCTTAAGGTGCATTGGTTCGTTTCTGAAGAACGGTTCCCCCCCCTTGAAGAACTGACCGCTCTTTTGGAATGTGAAACAATCATCCCTCCCCATAGGACGAGTGCTGACGGCAATAGACTTGTCCAGCACAATAACCAATTCTTTTCCGTCTCTAATTTCATCAAAAGCTCGAGCTCAAAAAGCGATTGGGACATTAAGCGTTTGACCCAATCTCTCGCAAAAATGCATGGCGTTTTGAAAACCATTGCAACGCCGGTTCCCATCAATCCCATGGCGGTTCCTCTCACCCAATTGGTTGACGAACTGATCAAAATGGGACGAATTTCTTTTGCACGGGTCGTCGAAGATGCGCACCACGCGGCGAGACACCTCCCTCGGCAAATCGTTCACAACGACCTACATCCTGAGAACTGCCTTCAAAACGAGCAGAAAACCTATTTTATTGATCTCGACAGTTACGATTACGGTTTCAGGATTGTCGACGCCCTGTTCGCCGCCCTGCGGTTCACAAACGGCGAACACGATAGAGAAAAAGAATTCATATCCGAATACAATCGATCTGCTGGGTTAACGGTTGCAGAAAAAACGCATGGACCAACACTGCTGACGGCAAGCTTGATTGGCAAATTGGCTTTTATCCACCGAGAAGCCAAAAGGGGGAATCCTCAGTACTTGAATGATACCGATAAGTATGAAGAACTGATCAAGAGAGCGATGCAACTGGAACGGAAACTCATTGGGCTATGACGGATACCCTTATCGTCGTTCAAGCAAGGATGCAATCGGAGCGCCTTCCCGGCAAAGCTCTGGCCGTACTCTCTGGACGTCCTGTCCTTGAGTGGGTTGTCGAACGGGTCCGCGCCCTTCCTTTCTCCCTTCTCATCGCAACGGGCGACACCGCTGAAAACAAACCGATAATCGAACTGGCCGATACGCTGGAAATTCAGGTCATCCGCGGTCCGGAAAATGACGTGATGACGCGCTACGGTATGGCTTTGGAAGCGTACCCCGACACAGAAACCATCGTGAGGGTTACCGGCGACAATCCGCTGACCGCCCCGGAATTGATAGAGACGATTGTCAAAAACCAAAAAACCAATGGCGCCGACTACGCTTTTGCCCTCAAGGCCCCTTACGGCACGAGCGCCGACGCGTTCAAGGCTTCGACCTTACGCCGACTGGTCGAGGTCGCCGACGCCCCCAGGCATCGAGAGCACATCAATACGTTTATTTTGGATAATCACCTGCGCTTCGACATCACAGGGGTGAGTATCCCTAAAGCGCTAAAACGGTCGGATGTGAGAGTAACGCTGGATACGGCGGACGATTTTGCCCGACTGCAGGCTATATTTGGGTATATCCAAGACCCGATAAGGGCGGACGTATTACAAATTATTGAGGCCTACGACCAACTTCCTTCTCAGTTGAAGGCTTCCCCTTTTCCGGCGGATACTTCTTTTCTATAATTAATAGATTCAGTCGGTTACTCTCCTTTTTAGGCGCATATCATGGGTTTTAAAAATTCTATTGAAATTGCCGGGCGGAATATCGGTCAGGAAGCGCCCTGCTATCTGATCGCCGAAATCGGCCGTAACCACAACGGCGACATCGGCCTTGCAAAACAATCCATCGAAGCTGCGGTTCGCGCAGGAGCAGACGCGGTAAAATTTCAGTCGTTCAGGGCGGAAAAGCTGCTTATCCGCAACCTGGAGAGCGTTTCCCATGTGGCCGAAACACTCGGCGCGGAAAAAAGCATTTACGAAGCGACCAAGGAGGTGGAACTGACGGAAGCAGCCCATATTAAGCTGCAAGCCCATGCCAAATCATTGGGCGCGACATTTCTTTCGACGCCTGAAGATCATGACATGGTTGAGTTACTGCAAAAAATCGACATCCCCGCCTTTAAAATTGCGTCACTCGATATTGTTTATCTTGACCTTGTAGAAGCCATTGCAAAAACCGGAAAACCGATCATCCTATCAACCGGAATGTCTTTTCTTTCCGAAATCGAACAAGCGCTGGAAACACTCAGAAAAGTTGGCGTGGAAGAAGCCGCCCTTCTTCATTGCACATCAAATTATCCTCCGCGCAATGAAGATGTGAACCTCCGGGCAATGGAAACCCTAAAAAAAGCTTTCGGAGTTCCGGTCGGCTATTCGGATCATACCTTGGGCATTGGCGTCAGCATTGCCGCCGCGGCACTGGGAGCATGCATCATCGAACGCCATTTCACCTTGGATAAAACCCTCCCGGGCCCCGATCATCGTATATCACTGACCGAACCCGAATTTGCTCAAATGGCAAATGAAATTCGGACCGTCGAGGCTGCGCTGGGAGCCACGGCAAAACGTCCCTGCGAGGCTGAGATGGAAATGCGCCGGTTACACCGCCGACGGTTGGTCGCGGCCTCAACCCTTGAGGCCGGATCTATTCTCAAACGAGAAGACATTGCTTGTAAATGCAGCGCAGAAGGCCTGGAACCTTCTGAAATTCAAACAATAACCGGGAAACAGCTAAAAGCCGATATGAATATCGATCAACCTTTTTCCATCGATTTATTTGAATGAACCGCGACGGGAAAAAGCCACTAAATAAACGAATCGCTATTCGAGTCGATGCAAATCAGCATATCGGACTAGGACACTTTTTCCGCTGCCTGAACCTGGCAAAAATTTTGCGCCAAAGCTGCGGCGTTGAAAGCATTTTTTTTGTTCTGGAAAGCAGCTTAATTGAAATCGTTAGAGCTCAGCTCTCAAGTGGGGGGTTCGAGTGCTTGACATGTTCTGAAAAAAACGACCCCTGGCGAGACTCTCCAAGCCGCTTTATAGCGGATTGCCAAAGGCTTGGAGTGGTCGGCGCATTGTTGGATCTACTAGCCCCAGGCAACGAGGATATCGATCTTCTCCAAGACATCCCCTGGCAGCCATCTCCCATTGATGATTTTGTTGGCAGACTCGAGACTCTAGGCCTTCCAGTTTTTCTATATTCCGATTCACTCCAACCGATGACTCGTTTCGGTCGCCTCACCATTAACCCTAGCCCGTCGCAAAATCTCAGCCACTATGCGGCAAAGAGACACAAAGCGCTCCTCCTCGGGCCAGAATTTCATGTTTCGGACCCAGCTCTAAAAGTTTCAAATGCCAAAAAAAACTTAGGCAAACACATGCTCGCGTTCTTCGGCGGTTACGACCACATTGGATTTGGATCGGCATTGATCGATTATTGGAAAAAATTATCCGATCGTCCGCCATTACGGATTGTTATCGGTGGCGGAACACCTAATCCTAAGCACACGGTCGATTTTTTTAGAAACCACGGAGTGGATGTAGGGCTGAATATTCAAAATATGGCCAGCGAATACAGTAAAGCGAAAATGACCGTCACCGCCGGCGGCACGTCATTATACGATCTCGCAGCACTAGGAGTTCCGGCAGCTGCAGCCGCAACGCGTCAACGGCAAGCCGACTCGATTGTTTATCTAGAAACCCAGGGGGCCTGCATCAACTTAGGTCTAGGACTGGATGAATTCACACAAGCTCTCCCGCATCTTTTTTCTGTCTTCACCGAAGAAAGCCGCCTTCAATCTCTTGCGCGAACAGGCCCCAAGATTATCGACGGAAAGGGTGGACAGCGCATCGCCACTGCCATTACCCACGCTCTAACCCAAGAGGAAAACCGTCCGTGAAAATCTCAGCCCCTATAAGAGTTCTCGCCGAAGGAGCTGATTCCATGGTGATTGGCAGCCATCTGGATTGGATGAAGAAAGCCGGATACCATGTTGTACTAATCGATATTACCGAAGAGGCTACGGGGCGCCACCTTGCCGACCACTTTGAAGTCGTCCCAAAGTACGGCGCTTCAAACATTGACGCGGTTATGGCGGACATCATTTCCCGCCACAACATAGAGTTAGTTGTGCCAAGCGTCGACGAAGGTTTGCCGTTCTGGGCTTCGCGACGCGAAGAATGGGCAAAAAAAGGTGTCCACATTCTCGTTTCAAATCTTGAAACGATAGAAATTTGCCAAGATAAACTTAGATCCCATGAATTTTTAGTTGAGCACGGCTTGCCCTCTCCGAAGACTCAAATGACTTGGTCGCAGGAAACGAGTTTTATGAAACCACGCATCGGCCGTGGGAGCCGTGGTGTGCGTTATTGCCCAGAAGGGCCACCCGCCTCATCGGCGGAGAATGTATTGTGGCAGGAATATTTAGACGGTCCCGAGTTTACCGTCGATCTGCTCTGCAGCGCTCCGGGAGAGGTGCTCTATTGCGTTATCCGGCAACGGCTGACAACCAGCAACGGACTTTCGGTTAAAAGCAGAGTGGTCGCCCATCCGGAAATAGAAAAAACAGCTCGAAACTTGGCGAAAGTTGCAAACTTTTTCGGTCCTGTAAATGTTCAGTTCATTGAATTCGGGCAAAATAGAGGGACGGAAAATTGCTTTTGCATTACGGACATCAATCCAAGAATTTCCGGTGGGCAAGCGCTGACATTGGATGCGACTGAGAACTGGTTCGCGCTTTACCCCAAAATTCTAATCGGAGAAAAGCTTAAAGCGCGCCCCGTAAAAATAGGGCGAACACTCAACCGATGCTTCAAAAACATCTTTTTCGATTCTTAAAATGGACAGAAATTCTTGCCGTTACTGCAATTAATTCTTAGAATTATGAATACTTGCATTAGGTAAGGAGACAGAATGACTGGTGATATATATCTCGTCAATGTTGGCAACCCTACCAGATGGATCGCCGTCCCTTTCGGGTTGGCGTTTATTTCGCGAGCCCTGCAAATTAATGAAATCGACCATCAAATCATTGACCTCCTACAAGTCTTGCCCGACGAACGCGAAGAAACCTTCAGGAACGAGATAAGAGGTGTCCGAAACGCCGTTTTTGGTTTCGGTCTTATTCTTGGGAATGGAAGTGTCGCCGAAACTCTCCGTTTTGCCGCTATGGTCAAACAAGAGTCACCCTCCAATATCGTCGTTCTCGGTGGGCCGGCAGCAACCGCTATACCAAAACTGCTGCTGGATAACACCGATTGTGATTACGTAGTTAGGGGGGAAGGCGAGGAACGTTTTTGTGAACTCATTGAATGTTTAAGAAACGGAAGCACCCCTGATTTTGATGGAATTATCTCGCGTGAAAATGTCGAAAACCAGAAAATCAAACGGCACACCAAGATAAAAAAGCTCAAAAGCCTGGACACCTACTCACCGCCCGCCTACGACAGTTTCAATATGGATTTCTATGTTGAATACCTCCAGAAATCAGAGCGCTGCTTCGACTTGGTCGCATCACGCGGTTGTTGGGGAAACTGCGATTTTTGTTTCAAGTTCGTTGGGAACGGCTACCATTCCAGAACCGCAGACGACATTCTAGATGAAGTAGAAATGATCAAATCCCGCTGGGGAATTGATCGAATTGCCTTCACCGACGAAAATTTTCTCCAAAACCGAACCATGTTTTTCGACCTTATGGATAGGATGGAAAAACGAGGAATCGATTTCCGCTTTCGGTGCATGAGCCGAATCGACAATATCGATGAAGACATTGTCCGGCACTTGAAAGAAAAAGACTGTATCAGCGTCAGTTTCGGCATTGAATCGGTTAACAACGAAACGCTCTTTAGAGCGGGAAAACGCATTAGAGTCGAAGACATAGAAACGAAGATTCATATGATACAGAATGCGGGCATTGAGGCCCGCGCGTCCTTCATTTTAGGCTTTCCAGACGATACGGAAGCCGATTTCAAGGCCATGTATAATTTCATTAAACGCAACGGTTTGGCTGGGCACTGTACGGTCAATTTCCTGACGCCTCTGCCGGCGACCCGGCTCTATGACGGGCATAAGCACAAAATCGACATGACCAGCGAATGGGACTACGCCATGCGGGTCGACGCAGCTTCCCTTTTTAGGGACTTTGTCGTCAATCTTACCGATCTTCCAGACGAGATTCTAATGCATTATCGTCGTGAAATTAAGAAGCTGGGACAAATCGATGAAGTCCGTCCAGAAGGTTTCGAGCACTATCTCAAGGCTGCAGGATTCGAGTAGGAAAGAATGGCGTTTACTCTCCCGTCACCCTGGGAAATTCGTAGAGAACTTCCCAATCTAAGTGGCAGGATCGTTGTCTTTGATCTGGAGATAACGACATGGCCTGGGACCGCTGCACGGTTTTGGTCCGGGGACGGTGAAGATCCAGAAATCGTACAAATCGGAGCTGTCGCGCTGGATGCAGATGACGATTTAAAAGAAGTCGGCACTTTTGAACGTTTGGTTCGCCCGGCCTTCCACCCAATTTTGAGTGACTACTTCACTGAACTAACAGGCATTACTCAAGCGATAGTCGATCAAAACGGCAACCCTTTTGAATTGGTTTTGGACGAGTTCGTCTCCTTTTGCAAAAACGCAACGGCAATATTGAGCAACGGCGAAGATGCTCACGTTCTGGACATCAATTGCCACATGCACAAAAGGACTTTGCCGCTTGGGCGGGAACTCTTCATAGACCTCTCAGCCTGGTTCATTAAAGTTGCTAATAATGGCGGACCAAGAATAAATTCATCAAACCTTTTAAAGCACTTAAGCTTACCTGATACGATGGCGGCACATGATGCATTGGCGGATGCCCGGCGCGTCGCCCGTTCGCTGGCCTATTTGACGTCCTAATCAGGGCCTGGACCTAATAGGAAAAACGAATAGCCTTGAAGCATTCCGCGAAAGCGACACCGATAGCCATTCCATCAAGACTTGCCTGCTGCTGCGCCATCTCAATCCATTTAGAACCAACTCGGTTCAACTCGGATGCATGCGCCTCAATAGCCTCTTTTTTGATTTTCCACGTATCAGAAATGTCCACATAAAATGATCCACCGAAAGGCACTTCAGCAGAATAGAGGTTACTTCGGTACATTAAGAGACGCGGAATATGACGGCCTGCCATCAACGTCGATTTACCAACATTCTGATGATCCCGGTGGACGTCCTGTGTCCAATGAGTATAGATCGTATCTATACGGCGTTCTTCAATCACCGCCAAAATTTGAGCGGTGAGTTTCTCGTTGAACTGCACCGCCAACGTCTCCGCCCCCAGAGACACAAGCTCGGCCCCGATTACGTCTGCTCCGGCCTGTCCTTCTTTTAGCGCCACATCTTTATCACGGACGACCGCTCCATCAGGACTGCTATATCCGGAATGGGTTACCACCAACATCGTGACACGGTCGCCATCGGCCACATGCCGGGCAAGCGTTCCTCCGCATCCAAGTTCCAAATCATCAAAATGAGCGCCGACACCCAGAATATTCGCCATATGGTTTTCCTTGCCCCTTAAAACGGAGGTCACGATTTTAACGAGAACTTGGCTTGTGGGTAAGGAATATCAGGATGACTCAACAAATGATCGAGGATGTAAGGAGGATTTTCCGGATAGGGCGGCAGGTCTAACGCGTTTTCAAACAGCTTGCGCATACGCGGTTTGGCAAGCGCAGCCTCGACTCCAGGATCATCGCGACTTCGGTTGGGAGAAAAAACCGCTTCAAAGACCATCATAAGATCTTCGTAAAACTCCCTGAGTTCCGGATCAGCCAGCCAAGGCTGATAGGCTGCATTAACCTTGATATTCGACAGATCGATAGTCGATATGAGGCGCAAGTCCCAAGGCACCCACATATTGTGGTTTTCCTTTACCCACCGCTCCAGACGACTTTTCGGATAGGGAACGCAATACAAAGCCGCAAACCGGGTATACGGGTTAATTGTCCGGAGTTGCACACAGAGATCAATGTTGTCCCTAATGTCGTCGTCGGTTTCACCGGGAATTCCAAAAATAATATTGTGCGATGAATTGATGTCGTACTTGTAGAGCAACTCATTCGCCTTGACGAAGATATCAACCGGCACCGGCTTACCGAGAATCTTTTGAAGATCCTGATTGACCGTTTCGATTGAATAGCCAATCGTTTGGACGTAGGGATGGATTTTTTGGATGACTTCTTCAGTTATCGTTCTCACCGCAGTCACACATTGCTCGACATAAATCTGTCGGTCCGCGAATGCGTCAAACATCTCAAAAACTCTTTTGGGAGAGGTGAGAAAGCAGTCGTCCTGGAAAGTAAAAACATTCATCCCATAGTTTTTTAGGGAATCAACGTCGTGCATCACCATATCGATGGGGCGTTCATACCAGACCCTTAGGTGATCCATGCTGTTGTCAAGCGCCGTCAGGTAACAAAAGGAACACTGAAACATGCAACCACGCGTCGTCACCGTCCCGGCATAATACGGGCGTTGTTCCGGATGCAGCTTATCTCCAATCAGGGACCAATCTGCATTGTACTCGCGAATATTGGGATTTTGGGGCGTTAAAATAATCTCTTGGTTTGACCCATTGCTTAACCATCCGACACCGGAAATTCCATCACCGTTCTTCCCACTTGCCAAGGCTTCGGCCAACGCCAAAGCACTCTCTTCCCCCTGCCCTACTACAACGTAATCGACATAAGCTTCGCGGAGCACCTCTTCCGGCAGGATCGTTGGAAGCATTCCTCCCCAGACGGTGTAAACTTCGGGGTAATTGGATTTGACATAGTAGCTGATTACCTGAGCGATGGTGATGAGAGGTGCCATTTTCACCGTCGTTCCGACGAACAAAACATCCTCTTCGCCGCAGATACGATCAATCACCGAAAAGGGATTGGGCTCCACGTAACAATCTAAAATATGGACTTTAAATCCTGCTTTTTTGAGGAGGCCGCCGATTTGCAGAAGATTCACGGGCGGATAGTGTCTGGGAACTTTTCTACGCACCTTAAAGCGTGCGTTGCGATCTTTTTGATACTGGATAAAAGGATTGATGAGGATAACGCTCTTTCGGCCCATTGGCGCACCCTCTAGTCTTCATACAGGCGGTGAAACCTGGCCTTAACGTTAGGCATCGCATCGATCATCCGCATAATTGACGCCTCTGCACGATACGGAATTACGATAACGTCGGTTACTTCCTGAATGACATCCGGCGGTTCAACAACAGTCGGAATGCCGCCGAACCTGACGCCTATTTTACTCGGGTCGCTATCTATCACTCGCCACTTCCTCTCCCGAAAACCTTCCCCCCAGCTATATATGTTCGCCATGGCGGCATTACACCCCCAAAGTGCAACCGAGGTATCCGGTTTGCCTTTGGCTATTTCCGAAATCCGCTCCAATTTGGCGTCAACTCTACGCGTGTAACGTTGGAGAAGCTCACGGTTTTCATCCCCCAAGGATTGCCTCGAAGATGGTACGGTTGCAGCCTCTATCTTTTCGGCAATCAAATATAGCGGCTTTTCCTGGTCGAAGATTTTTGCCACTGGCTTAAAGCCGTTACGCAGTAGCGCCGATTCCAACGTTTTTTCAGTAAACAGGTTGAGGTGCTGGTAAACGAAAACCCCAGGGTTTCCTGCGTTTAGGGCCAAACCTTCGTTCGGCACGGCGAGCAACAGCTTTCCCCCAAGTTTCAGCAGTCGGTGCAGAACCGACAAAAATTGATTTGGGTTTTCAATGTGTTCAAAAACCTGCAAAGAGTAGGCGAAATCGAAGCCTGTTTCGCCAACCAATTCCTCTGACAAAAATCCACGTTTCACATCGATGGGCTTGCCTTGATGATCTTCAGTGGGCGGAATATCTCCCGGCTCGACACCGACAGCTCGAGCGGCCCCGCGCCGCAAAAACTCAGCCAACAAAAATCCTTGCTGACACCCAACCTCCAGCACTTTTTTTGGTGCTTCCTTTTGCCCCAACTCAGCAAGCGCAGTAAAAAACTCATCCGTTCTCGCTTTAGCAAACTTGTTGTTTGTCCCATGAGTGGTCCCGGGCATAGATAGCGGCGAGGTATAATAGTCGTGAAGCATATCCCGTAACGTCCCATCTACGGGGAGCCCTATAAAGCCACAATCCCGGCAAACATAGATTTGGGCTGACAAATTGGCCTTCGCCAGGGTTGCATCGAAATACGGTGTTCTAGGGCCATGCCAAAAGTAGGTTTTTCCGCGCTGAAAATGCACTTCAGTTTGGCTGGAACCACATAGCCGGCAAATACTTGTCATTGAAAGCCCTGTGTTTTAATGGCGGATAAACCTTGGAAGACTTCACCCGGTAAAAATCGTTTCCAGAGCATTTTTAACGCTATCAGGTGAATCAGTAATGAACTCATCAGAAGGTTTTTGATTTGCTAAATCCGGAATGTCGTCAAGCCACGCGGCAGCATCTTCCAGCGTTTCGGCAAACGAAATCAAATCACCCCCGACAAAATCCTCATAAACGATTGTGCCGTATTCATTTAGAAGCAGTGTCGGCACCTTCCAATAAGTGTTTTCAAGGGTCGTCGAAGAAAACAGCGTGACGCAGCCTTGGACATTCTGAAGAACCAGAAATAGTGGAACTTTAGATGTCAGTCTGACCTCAAAATTCTTAACTCCCCTTTGGCGAAGCACTTCTTCGACCTCATTTGAACGCCCATACTCCAAAGGATGCATCCTGACCAGCCACATAATGTCGGGCGAAGCCCGTTCCATTGTCGCTAGCAGCTTTTCATTGATTAGGTATTCTTTGCGTGCCGTCAAGGCGACGAGGACCGATGTCCTCCCCTCGACAACCGCCTTGAACGCCTTCACATCGTCTTCCGGCATGGGAAATCCACCACCGTATTTCCATAAGGCCGCCCATGGATTTCCGCCAATTACCGGGATCGGCTTAACCTCTGCATTTTCACGATGCGCCAACATATCTCGTTTATGGAGGTCTCCCCAGCACCAATAGTGCGAAGGCATCAACTGGTAACCGCCTTCAGGTACACGGCTGTAATGGGTATAAGGCGGATTATAGGGTCCGGCCCGGCCATGAAACAGGTCGACCATCGGAATGTTATGGAGACTACAAGCCAGCGCCAAACCGAATCCAGGGTTTTCGGGAAAAGACACCGTCACAACGGCTTTTGGCTGGAACCGCCTTAAAACCGAACTGAAAATTCCGCCGTAAATAAAGATCTCCTCCATATCCTGCTGAAGGGCATCCTCGTCAAATGGTTTAAGCCCATACTTTGTGAGGACGCGATTTAAGCTATCGAGTGCTTCGACTTGGGCTCCGGGATCCGGCGCTGATGATTTCAACTGCCCCGCCGTTGGGACGAACAAACTCGGGTAAAAACGTTTCAGGCTATTCCATTCCGGATTATCCAGCTCAACCTTCAGCGAGCGGTGACCACCGTTACGTTCTTCGGCAGCCAATATAATAAGACTATCGATCAGCTTTCCATAGAGGGCGCCATCCACCTGCTCGGTGTAATCGTCTTGCCTGACGTAGAACATGAGTGATGGAGCCTCTTCGAACCCTTTGCGCCATCTCAATGTTTCTTTCCAGTCAACACTCCTGATACCCGGAAGATCATCGAAAACATCGTGGATCGGATTTGGAAATGCTTTGATATCTTTCAGGATATTTCTGGAAACAACATCCTTCGGTCTCTTCCAATTCTTTTTGCCACCGGAATCGGGACAGAAAGTTGAAAGCATCCGAGGAAAGTTCCACAAGAAAAGCTGGTATCGAATAACCGGCCAAGCATGGACACCACGGTAACGGACTTTGAAAACATCAAACTCCGACTCGACGTCCAGCAATGCATTACAAACATCACGAAAATTGTCGATTTGGGGGTGGTTCATTGATTTTCGTTATTTTTCAGACAGATAAACACCTAGACTCAGACAATCGTAGTCGATCAGATGGCTTATGAAACGCTTTTTTTATGAGTCGACTTGCACAATCTGCTGAACCAGCCTGTCTATTCTCTTTAGGTCGAGGTCAAACCAATGTGCGGTATTGCCGGTATAATTATGTCAGATCAAACGGAGCCTCCTCGCCGCGACCTGGAAAATATGGCCAGCCTCATCGCCCACCGGGGTCCCGACGCAGGACGAATTGAAGTCATTGGCTCGACCGGCCTCGCACACCGAAGACTGTCTATTCTTGATCCCACCACATCAGGTAATCAGCCCATGTCCTATGGACAAGAGCGTTACTGGATCGTTTTTAATGGGGAAATCTATAACTTCCTGGAATTACGCGAAGAGCTTGCGGCAAAGGGCTACCAATTCAACAGCGACACCGATACGGAAGTCATTCTTGCCGCTTATCACGCCTGGGGCACAGCGTGCCAACTCAAATTCAACGGCATGTGGGCTTTTGCTATCTGGGATAATGAGGAACAAACGCTTTTCCTATCCCGTGACAGATTTGGAGTTAAGCCCCTTCACTATTTTCAAGATTCAAACCGTTTTGCCTTTTGCTCCGAGATCAAAGGGTTCTTGGGACTGAGCGAATTCCCACTTGAATTTGATCCACAGGTCATCTCTTTGGGCATTGTTTCCTTTGTCGACGTAGAGCCTTCCGAACTTTGCCACGTTAAAAACGTCAAACGGTTAAGGGCGGGACACCAACTCGTCTTGAAAAACGGGCACCCGCCGCAAATTTCCCGGTGGTGGAATTTGCTCGACCACCTGCCCGAAACGCCGACCGATGCCGATAAAGTCCGGGAGCAATTTCGGCATCTTTTTTTTGATGCCTGCCGTTTGCGGCTAAGAAGCGATGTCCCCATCGGCACCGCCCTCAGTGGCGGCCTGGACTCGGCATCCGTTCATTGCGCTATCATGAATCTCGGAGAAATTGAACCGGAGGTGCGACGTCGCCCTCAGAGTTGGCGGAAGGCCTTTGTTGCGTCGTTCCCAGGCACGGCTCAAGACGAAACGCCCTATGCACAAGCCGTTATCGACAAAACGGGCGCCGAAGGGATCATCATGCCGCTGGATCCTAACGAGATCATTGAAAATATTGAACGCATTACGTTTTCCCAGGAGGCGTTGTTCGATAATCCAAATATTTCCTGGGCAATATATCGTGAGCAACGAAAACGAGGTTGCGTTGTGTCGCTGGATGGACACGGCGGTGATGAACTGCTGGCAGGATATCATTTCACCGTACAGTCTGCCGTTCAACACGCTGAATCTCAAGTGCAGGCCAACGAGCTCAAGCAAACTTACGAAGATATGGTTGATCCAGGCATGGAGGGCGCAGGAGAGCCGACATTCAATCCGCACACCTATCTCAAAGTACCCCCGATAAGACCGACTTACACGGATCAGATTGAAGACAAAAGAGCCATTCAGGATTGGCACCCCGTCGATCAAATGCTCTATGAACAATTCACTCGGTCGACCCTTCCCGCCATCCTCCACAATTTCGATCGCGCCTCGATGGCGCATGGGGTTGAAATCCGCTCGCCGTTCCTCGATTGGCGGCTGGTCACTTTCATGTTTGCGTTGCCATGGACTTACAAATTAGCCGGAGGATACTCAAAAGCGCTTTTACGCGATGCGCTACGAGATATTCTTCCTACAAAAATCGTCGACAGAAAATCTAAACTTGGCTTGGTTGCGCCGTTAAAAAAGTGGCTTTTGGATAAGCCTTTAAGGAGCTATGCCCTCGATCTCATGGCAAGCCAGGACTTTCAACAGTGTCCCCTTTGGGACGGCCCGGCTTTTCGCACCCAAATCGCCATCGCGATGGGCAAAGGCGATGGAACGACAGCGAGAACCGGATGGCCCTTTATTCAAGCGTCGATCCTTATGAAAACCTTCAAAGAAGAGGCCCTCAAAATCCGGTCTTCTTTGGGACAAAACTAAGAGCGCATCATGGCCGACAAATCGATCGGATTGATCACTTACAACTGTGCACATCTCAAGACGGAACAGGTAGCGTTAGGACTGCATCAAAAGAAAAAATACGATCTTCACCTGATTTCGCTTCCGTTCACACCGAGACCCCAACGCAATGTTCTTTTCAACCACCGCCCCAACCAATTCAAAGAAACCCTGCCACTGACTGAATTGGCTGAAATCACAGGAGCTAGTCGGCACGAATGTTTGGATGAAACAAAAATTCCATTGGGCTTCGACTATTACATTGTCTTGATCGGCGTTCTGCTCTCAGGCCCCCTCCTTTCATCCCAAAAGGTCCTTAATTGCCACGCTGGTATCATTCCCCTGGTCCGGGGGCTTGATGCTTTCAAGTGGACGATTTTGGAAAATCAACCACTAGGGAATACGCTCCATTTCATCGATGAAGAGGTGGATGCAGGAGAGGTCATCGCCGTCCTACCAACCACAGTTAAGAAGTCAGACACCATCGAGGAACTGGCAACCAGGCATTACTTCAATGAAATCGATGCTCTTTGTAATTTTGAAAAACATATGGGCGCACCTTCTCCCTCCTATGCCGGCGCGAAACCAAGGGAAGCACACCGGCGGATGCCGATAGAGGTCGAACGCAAAATGCTTAATTCGTTTGAGACTTATAAGGCTCGGCACGCCACCTCTTAGCTGGCGGCAAACTCCCGAATTTTGTCACACACAAAATCGACTGCCTCCAATGGCATTTCCGGGAACATCGGCAAGCTAATAAGTTCCCTCGCAGCATTTTCCGCCACTGGGAAAGCCCCCTCCCCCAGTCCCAAGTCTTGATGAGCCGGTTGCAGATGCAATGGAAGCGGATAGTGAATTCCTGTCGAAATGCCCTGCAAAGATAGATGCTCCCGCAATTCATCGCGACGGTTTAGTCGACAGGTGAATAGGTGCCAGACCGGATCGCATTTGGAATTGATCTTTGTCGGCAGCACATCGTCAACTCCGATCAAGTTCTCCAGATAACGCTTTGCCACTTGACGGCGCGCAGCATTCCATGAGTCAAGGCGGGGCAATTTTGCACTCAGAATTCGGGCCTGCATTCCATCCATTCGGCTATTTGTCCCAATGATATCGTGCTCATATTTCGTATCGCGTCCGTGATTGGCTAAACGGCGTATAGCTCCAACCAAGTTCTCATCTCTGCCGACAACAGCTCCCGCATCACCGAACGCACCCAAGTTTTTGCCGGGATAAAAACTGAAACACCCCAGGTCGCCAAATGTCCCCACTCGCCTCCCCTTCCATCGGGCGCCATGGGCTTGTGCGGTATCTTCGACTACCTTCAGGTCGTACGATTGGGCAATAGCAAGAATTGCATCCATGTCGCATGCCTGGCCGAACAAATGGACGGGAACAATCGCTTTTGTTCGCTTGTTGATCGCTATTTCAAGTTTCTTCGGGTCCATCAGCAACGTATCCGGATCGACATCAATAAATACGGGCTTCGCGCCAACAAGAACGATCGCTTCGCTGGTTGCGATAAAAGTATTGGGAACCGTAATGACTTCATCGCCTGGGCCGATCCCAAGGGCTCGAAGAGATAAGGTGATGGCATCTGTACCATTGCCAACGGCAGCACAGTTCTCGATTTCACAAAAGGCGGCGAACGCCTCTTCAAACTCAGTGACGGCAGGGCCACCGACAAAACCATTTGTCCGAATAGTCTGCTCAATCGCCTGATCGATTTCAGATTTTAACGACCGATATTGAACCCCAAGGTCCATAAAAGGAACATTCATCGTCAACCCACCTCTACGGTCGCGCCGCCGTTCTTGTACGATTGCTCGACAGCGGACATGACCTTGACGACAGAAAGGGCATGCTCAGCTCCCGTAAGGGGCTTTGCCCCCGTTTCGATGCAGTGGAGAAAATGCTCGATCTCGACTTTTAGCGGCTCTTTCATGTCGATAAAGGGACTGACGACATCTCCTTTGCGATGCTTCAGTTGAAAGAACGTTTTGTCATCGAATTCCATTTCTCCCTTTTGAGGAATTCTGTCGACACCATGATCGAAAAAGGTGATTTTGTTGTCCGCCACATCGTCAAACACAGCCATTTTTTGAGATCCGACAAGCGTCATTTGGCGCACCTTTTTTGGGTCCAGCCAACTCACATGAACGTTTGCCACTACTTTATTGGACCAGGTTAGGGTTGCGAAAACCACATCTTCAACGCCTGGCTGAACATATTCCATCCCGACGGCACTTACCGATTTGGGCAATTCGCCTCCCAATAGATGAAGAAGAATGCTGACGTCGTGAGGCGCTAAATTCCACCAAGCGTTGACGTCCGCTCTCACACGACCCAGGTTGAGGCGCTGGGCATAAATATAAAACAGTGTTCCAAGTTTTCTCCACTTCAACGCATCAACTAAATAATCAATGGCCGCATTGAAGAGAAATGTATGACCGGCCATCAACACCCGGTCTTTTTCTAGGGCAACCCGGCAAAGTAACTCGGCATCGGGTACGTTGAGCGCAAGCGGCTTTTCGACAAGAACATGCATTCCCGCCTCCAAGGCTTGCAGGACAATGTCCTTGTGGGTTGCTGCCGGGGTCGCAACGATTACGGCGTCCACATCCGTATCGCGCCAAACATCATCAAGGCGGCTGGACACTTCAATGTCCGGATAATTGGACCGGACATAAGCAACCCGCTCCGGGTCGGTTTCAATGACCCGTTTTACTGTGCAAGCGGACTGGAAAACGAGATTGCGAAGAAGGTTCGGTCCCCAGTATCCGCACCCGATTTGAGCGACCTTACGCATTTCCCTGTTTCTCCCATTGGATTCCATACTAATAATTCGATTGGTTGACGAAACGGGATAACTATTTGCTGCCCCGCATCAAGGTTTTAATCAGTATTTGGTTTATCTCTCCACAGCGCTGCTGGAGAGTATGGTCTTTGAGAACGCGCTGTCGCCCAGCTTCTGCAATAGCGGCCCGCTCTTTCTCATGATCGAGTAAATAGCGAACCTTTTCAGCGGCTTCATCCGGAGAAGAGAACGTCACAACCTCTTTATCCGCCTCGAACAGGTCGCCTAAATTAATGCAGTTATCTGTTAACAAACAGGTTCCCGCTGCCGTTGCTTCAAACAATCTCATATTTCCGGCAAACCCATTCATTGCATCGGTATGACGGTTAAGAGTGACTTTTGTCCTTGAAATTGCTTCCATCATATCCTGGCCGAAAAGCGGTTCGTGCACCCGGTCGGGAAACATCTCCGCCAATCTGATTATTGGCAAATCATGTCCCAACATCTTCTTCATAACGCCTCTTAAAACATCGACAATTTGATCAATAGGCGCGCCTGCCGAGCTTTCTCGTAACTGTTTTATCAGTTGCGTCAATTGTGGGCCGACATTGACGGTATGTTGAAGCTCCCAAACGTCCTCTTTGTTGTGCCCTTGGCGTTCATAGCCCCAGACTTCAAGGCTCGTCGAAAGGAGCAAATGGACCAACTCCCAATATCGGGTGTAGTGACCGGACTGAAACCCGAAACCGGTAATTCCATAAAACCCGAAGTCAGTCGTCTCGGCATTCATTTGTCCGTCATTTTTCCGCCGAGTCTCCAACCGCTCGACGAGACGGAGGTCAATACCGTGGTAGACAAGGAATGACCGTACCCTTTGAGACGCAAAATGCGTTCTAAGGTTGGGACCGCAGGCAATGATCGCATCAAGGTTGGCGATATTTTTGTCTTCAAACGGCCAGCCCGCATAGCCGACAAGCGCTTTAATAAATGGAAAGCGCTCCCGGAAGTCCTTTTCAAAGAGGTGGAACCACTTAGGATCGTTTACTCCCTGGATGTAAAGGATATCCGGCTTAAACGTCTCCAACTGTTTATAGAAAATCGGAAATATCCAGTCTTCGGGATCGTATTTAAAACCGTTCTCTTTCGCCCATCGGGTTTGAAACAGCTTGGCATTGGCCGTCACTTCCATGGTTTCGTTGCCAAGCTTGGAGAGTTCGCGGGTTAACGTATCCGAATATGAGGTGCCAAAGTTATAGTAGGCCTCGATTAACTCGTCATAATTCGCTCCATCAGGGTCTTCCATTTGATCAAGGACGTCATCAAACGCTTTGACGTATTCGTTCCAATTAACCCTGAGAAGACGATAGTTGGTCATTTCTGGTTTGGCGCCTATTCAAAAAACAGAAAACCGACGTCGCCGGTATATCCTGCTTGCTCGCAAAGCCACATCCATTCTTCTGGCGTGTGGAAAGCCCGGCAAGTCAATTGCCAATAAAGCAGGTTCACTTTTTCTTGCTCGGTCCGGTACGACTCGACGGTAAAATACTTTCCTCCGCGGCTGACCCGCTCCATTTCCTGAAGGGCTTTGTGCAGCTCCCAGTTTTTCAAATTATGAAGGGTCATCAAACTGATGACCAAATCGAAGCTCTCGTCTTCCCAGGGCAAATGGGTCGCTGCGCCCTCGACAATGGCAGAACGCACTTCAGGTTTTGCTTTCTCAATGGCGTATTTGGAAATATCGAGGCCGGTTACGTCCACGCCAGGACAGACTTGAGTGAATTCATAGAGCAAAAAACCTTTACCACAGCCCACATCCAAAATTTTGCTTTGGGAGGTCAGGCCATAGTGCTCGACCATGGCCTCGGCAACAGGCCGCCAACGCCCGTCATACTGCATTCCGCCGTATCCGTAGCGACGGTCGCCATCCCAATAGTCCGGGCCAAATTCAATCGCCACTTCCGCGCAGGCGGCTTTGTCGTGGTCCGTTACACGCTGAAGGTAGTCACGCCGGGTCTTTCCATGTAGTCCAGCGGCAAAATCGATTACGTCCATTCCTGCCTACCTAGACGAACAACAAATGTTCGGGATCCGTGGCTAAAAAATTGTGTATCGCAAGGTTCTTGGCGTGGCCCGTGCAGTGGTGCGGGCAATGAACATTGGGATCAAGCGAAAACACCCTTTGCCGATTTTCCTCTGAAAACCAGAAGTCTTTGAAAGATTGTTTCTCGATCGATCCAAGCGTCCCGCTTTGGGTGTAGGCTTTGTCCTGGCAGGTATAAACCTTACAATCAGCGCCGATTACGGGGATAAACTGGATAACCGGGCAGGTATGATACGGCTTGTCAAAACGCTCGGCCAGATCGTGGTAGTGATTGAGAATCCTAAAGTTTGAATTCTCAAGCGTCTTGGCCTTCTCAATTTCGTCGAGCACTCGTTCTTTGATAGGCCGGTGATAATTATTGCTTACGGCCCCATCATTGGAAACCACGGCAGCCGAAAGCTTAACGTGCTTGACGCCGGCACTCTTCAACAAATCACAAATTTCGAATACATGTTCGAAATTATTTTTCCCAATGATTAGGCTGGTACCTAACACGCATTTCGGCTTTCGTACCGTAAACTCCTTCATATTTCGAACTAATTTGTCGAACGCATCGACTTTGATTCCCCGTGCGTCCGCATAGCTTTTACCATCCCAGCCGTCCAAAGAAATACGGACCCACGTCCCGTGTTCGGCGAATACATCGGCGATGCGACCTTTCAAATTGGCCCCATTGGTAAGGCAACCGATTCTAACGCCCCCCTGCGCCAACCGCTCGACGACATCGGCAATCGGCTTGTAAATCAGAGGTTCTCCCCCTCCCGAAAAGGTCACGGCGGCAACACCCATTTCTATGACGTTGTCGACGATCTCAAACATTTTGTCTTTAGGGATTACATCCGAATAATCGATATCTTCGCCAAGCTGCAAATTGTCGACGCGATAAGCGCAGTACCAGCAGTTATGATTGCAGTGGTTGATCGGCTTGATTCGAATATTGACCGGAGCGGCGAGACTGTCTTCCCGCAGGGCTGCTAAGCGATCTGGAAAAGCAAAGGCTTTTAAATGGCTATAGACTTGAGCTTTAGGCTCACCGTTTTTCTGCTGCGGGCCGCACTCTTGATTGCCCTCATCCATGGCCTCGGGCGACACAACATCTTTATCAATCTTGTCCACCGAAATGCGGTTCACGTTCTGTGTTCCTGCTTTTCATGGCCCAACAACGGCCGCAACATAAATACGGGAGGCGCCAAATGCCTCCCTCCCTAGTAGTGCGAACAAAACGGAAGAGTCCTTTCCGTTTTGTGTCTTGCGCACCACGACTCTTATAAATCTCGTGGTTTTTGACCCCTGACGAATGGGAACCATTCGTCAGACTCAAACGACTAGACTACACTGACACCAAAGCATAAATAAGCGGTTAAGGTCGCTTGATTTAGCCGATTATTAACCGAAACACCTTAAGCATATAATTTGTTTAGATTGCTATTTTCCTGATTGAGTTTGACGATTATAATTGAGCAAAAGGCCTAAAAGGGCTTAACCATGAGCGTCACGGAAACCGTTTCACGCCTTAAAGCCACAGGACGCAAACTCCTTCAAAACAGCCGCTCCACCACTGCCATTAAAGTGTTGCAGCAAGCTCTTGAAATGTCGCCCAAAGACGGCGAAATCGCCTATATGCTTGGCATGGCAGCTCTTACGAATGGCAACAAGCCCTTGGCTGTAGAGAGTTTTCGTATTGCCGCGCTTGCCAGTCGAAACGACGTCACGGCCCTTTTCGACCTCTCCCGCCCCCTGGTCAGCGCCGACGATCCACTTAGCGGGTGGGAAGTCATCGAACAGGCAGAAAAAACCAATCCTTCGGACCTTTTCGAACAGTTGGCTCATAGCCGTACGCACGAAATCGTTTTAGTTGGAGAAAGATTGACAAATGCCGGCCGGGAAGACCTCAGCCTCAAGGCGTTCCAGATGGCGGCAAGATTGCACCCATCTCGCTTCGATGTTCTGCACAAGCTCTGGACGCATGAGTTGCGTTTAGGGCTACTGGATGAGGCGCGCGCAACTTTGCGTTCAGCCCCCGTCTTTGACAGCCCCGATGAGGCGGCAGCTACGGCGCGCTACCGCCTTTTGTGCGATTGGATGCAAGAGACACTGGACGGCATGGGCGAACGGGCCGCCCGCTTCGATGCGGCAGCCACTGGTGGCAAGCCCCGGCTCGTCTACGCCTTGGCTCTGTGGGGCGATCACTATGTCGCGGCTGGCGCCCGCCAACTTAGAACCCTAGCTGCTCCCGGCAACATGCCCGCCCTCGCCGAAGCCTTCGACCTCTGCCTGGGACTGGTCACTACGCCTAAGGACTTCGAAGCACTGAAAGCCACCGGCGCTATCGACCTGTTGAGCGATTGCATGACCGTCGAGCCCATTTTCATGCCGCCGGAACTGGTGGTCGCCGACGAGCACCACCAACCGACCGAGCTCATGTATTACATCTACAACATGAGCCTCCACCTTTGCATCGACCTCGCCAAGGCCGCCCGGGCTGGTGTTTCCCCGCTGGCCGCCGACCATTTCTTCTCGGATGGCTCCTGGCGGCATATCGGCGAACTGGCAAAGCAGGGTTACGAAGCCGTCTGCACGGCAGCCCCCTTGTGCTCACGCGAAACCTTCCTGCCCGCTTTCGATACGGCCTGCCCTCAGGACGGTCCGATCGTTCTCTCGTCACGCGAGCTCATGGCGCTTTGCGAGGATCATCTCCACGCCATCATCAAACGTTCCACCGTCAGCCCATCCAATCCCGACTTCAATTGTCCCCCAGGCCTGCTATTCTGGATGGACGGACACGATCTGGTTGCCCACGGGTTCTGCGTCCACCCCATGTTCATCAGCGCCGACAGAGTCGCTCAATACCACCCTTACCGGTTCACAACCGTCGACGGTCATCTGGTGGGCAACATGTTCCCCGACCCAAAAGACTGGGAGAAAGTCCACGTCATCGGCGACAGCGACAAGTTTGCCCAGGTCGGCCTCAACACCGATCACCAGACCATCATGACCACTGGACGGCCCTTCACCATTGATACGGGACGGCAGTATCTCAAGGACCGCTCGATGATCCGGGATTTCAACGAGTGGATCTTTCAATGGCCCATGCGCTTCAAAGGTCTCTACAAAAAAACCAAACCAAACGAATACAACCCAAATACGCCCAAGGAAATATTGAAGGGCGGCTATCGTTTCGCATCCGAAAAAGAAGCCCTCTTCCCATGACAGCTGACTTTCGACTACTCTCCCTCAGCCTAGCCTTAGTCAAGGAAAACCACTTTCCTGAAGCCCTCCAATTACTTGATCAAGCATTGGCACGCGCGCCTGAGGAACCAGATATCCTTTTGACTAAAGGATACGTTTTGAGGCTTCTGGGCAAGATCGAGGAGGGCGAGCCTTATTTCGCAAAAGCCAATGTCCTGGATCCCAACCGGCCGTTTACTCTTGCTAAAATTGGGCAAATAGAATTTTGGCGCGGAGACTACACCAAGGCTATGCAGTGGTTTGAAAAAGCAATTCAAGCTGCCCAAACCCCTCCTGCGCCGGGGATTGCCGAATCAACATTTGAATCCGTAGAACAAACCTCAATCCTCGCCTACTGCACCATGATTCAAAATCTAGCGGAGCGCGATTTATTCGACGAAATGGCGCAGGTTATTCGCAAAGCAACGGAGGAGTACGGCGAGGACTCAAGAATTCAAACGCAAGCCTTTTCAGCATGGTTCGCCGCCGGCGATCTGGACAAAGCCATCCACCACCTGAGCCAATTGCTTCGCCTTAAAGTATCAAGCGACATCTCTCAGGGCGCTCAACGACACCTTACCCTTTGCAAGTGGGCCAAACGTTCCCTGGAAAAAGATGTGCCGCAAGCCGCTGAATCGTATTCGGCAAACGGCAAGCCGCCTTTGGTCATTGCAATAACCGTTTGGGGCGAAAGCTATGTTTCTGACTTTTTGAACTTCTATATAAGAACGATGCTTTCTCCGGGAAATCTTCCCGCGCTCAGCAAAGACTTCGATGTCCGTTTTGTTGTTCTAACAACGGGCCAGGATCAAAAGCATCTTGAGCGAGCGGGAGTAGAGGAAGCCCTATCGCCATACGCGACCGTCCATTTTTTTACCATGCCGGGCTCAATGGTGGTTTCTTCAAATCACCTCGATAGCACCTTGTTTATTTACCGGATTTATATTCTCACGATGCACATCGCCATCTCCTATGCCCAAGCTATCGGGGCGGCGATCAATCTCGGAGTTCCAGACGCGATCATTGCAGATGGATCGTTTAAAAATCTGGCACGTTGGGCCACCGAAGACAAGAAAGAGGCCGTTTTCGCCCAAGGCCTTGTGGTCAATGAAAAGACCTTTCCCCAAAATCTATCGCCAAAATCCCATTGGCCGGATCCATTAACGATAACAGCCGAGGATCTTATGGCGGAAGGAGCCAAGCATCTTCATCCACTTGTTGAAAACCGGGTTGTCTGCCCCTCCAATAATAACTTCAGCGATATAAAAAGCGCTATTTTCTGGTGGACAAAAGACGGCTTGGTCGGCCACCTCTTTCACTGGCACCCAATCTTCATCTCATCGGACTGTCTCAAGAAATACAAACGCTATCGGTTCGTCAGCATCGACGCCATACTGCCACACCTCTTGTTCCCTGATTCTGCAAGCTGGGATCAAATTCATCTTGTCACCCAGTCTGATGACTTTGGTTTTGTCACCCTGGGGCCGACAAACAAAGCTTTCCCCACAAGCGGCGCTCCGTTTACCGTTTATGCTTTGCGGCGATACCATTTCAACGGCATTGATGTCAGGAATTTGGGCCGATGGATGTTCCGTCACAAAGTCACCTATAGAGGCTTTCTTCCGGCGAATATCGCTTCCTCGGAAATGGCTTACGACCCGGAGATCATCGACCTGATTGGAGAGCCGTCGTCAATCGAGCCCTCATAAACAAAGCCTTTGCCTCAAACGAGGCAGACACCACCTCTAGACCAAGTTAAAGAATTCAAAAGCGTTACCACATATCTTGGAAGGCTCGGCAACTTGTGTTGAAGGATGGAATTCCAGCGACCCGATGGACAAAAAAGTAGCTTCCATATCGATCGACCCGCTTGAGGATCACGACGACGGCGTATACCCCTGGGCGCAAGACACACTCCGCGACTGGGCGACTTTCGTTCAGGAATACGGCAATGAGTTCGCCAATTTGGCGCTGGAACAGGCGCAGGTTCAATGGCCGCCAGAGCGGCTCATTATGGACATCAGCACGAAGTGTAATCTCCGTTGCCCCATGTGCAATACGAACGGCGATGCACAAGCCCGTGAAAAATTCACCAAAATTCAATACGATTGGCGCGAACTGGCCGACTTCGTCATCAATAGCGGTGGCGCAAAACTGCTGTCATTAGGTTCGCTGGGCGAAACCTTTCTCAAAGACGATACGTTGCTGTTTATGGAGGCGGTCAAGGACTGCGTGGAAGAGTTCGCCTTCAACACCAATGCGACCGCCATTGATGTAGCTTATATCCAGGAATTGGCAAAATTCAATGTGAGCTCCATTCGAATTAGTTGCGATGCCGGTGACCCCGTTAGCTATCCGATCTGGCGCAAAGGAGCGGACTTCAAAACCTTCCATCGAAATTCCCGCGAATTCGCCCGCTTATTCGGCGATAAAGTCGCCCTGCACACTGTCTTCTTCAGGGAAAATCTGGACACCCTAAAAACCATCCCGGAATTTACGGCGGACCTCAATATTCAAGGAATCGAGCTACATTCCATCCGGCGAGTAGGAACGGCTATTCGAAGCAATCTCCATAGCGCCGACCTCGACGAAACCTGCGACCTCTTCAATACTGTTGGCCACAAGGCAGAGAGGCTCGGCATTACAATTCACCCGATGATCATGTTCCCCGATGCGAGGACGGCGCGTTTGGCCTGGGAAAAAACCAACGGACGGATTGGCCACGAAAACTACGAAAAATCGTTCATAAACCCCAAGTGTGGTGAGCTCTTCGGCACGCTGAACGTCGCACACCACGGCGAGTTAAGCCCCTGTTGCGGAGGCCCGGCCGGACAGGTTTTCTCGGACCCGTTTAAACGCAAAGGACAAGACCTCTTAAATTCAAGAGCAATTGTTATGCTTCGCGCCTTAACACTTGCCGGGAAAACCCCAACGGTCTGCAAATTTTATTGCAAAAAGTGCTACACGCCCACACCACCTCCCGAATGAGTTTCGGACCGTTAAGCTCCTAGTCAACTCTTTGAGCGATGATGCTCCTATATAGTGAGCGGGGTAGCGATGCAGACGCAAAAAACCTTTGTCGAATATTATGAAAAGCTCGGGTTTACGCCGGTACGCCAATCGACGACAGACATCGCCGGTCACATGGCCCGAAGGCGCGCGCTCTACAACACGCTTGGCCTGCCGCCCGCCGCATTCAAAGGCAGCCGTATTCTGGAATTCGGACCGGGCCCCGGCGACAATGCGCTTTACATCGATAGTCTTGACCCCAGCGACTACTGCCTGGTTGACGGCAGTTCAACCTCGATCAACCTCATCGAGGAAAAGCTGAAAAGCGGCGCTCTCAATTCAAATCGCTGTCATCCACACCAGTCGCTGATCAAAAATTATCATTCAGATGACAAATACGACATCGTGCTTTGCGAGGCGTTGATCCCCAATCAGGAAGATTCAACGGGCACCTTGAAGCATGTCGCAACATTTGCCGACCATGACGGTATCATCGTTGCAACGACCCAAAGCCAGATCAGCTATCTGAGTGAAATTCTCAGACGCTTGGTCAAACCCATTTTCGCCAGCCGCTACGACGATTTCAACACGCTCACCCAAGCCCTGACCAACTTCTTCACGCCGGACCTGCGAAGCCTGAAAGGGATGACACGACGCTACGACGATTGGGTTCTCGATACCATTCTCAACGAAGGCAACCTCAATATGGCCTTTTCGTTACGCCATGTTGTCGACGCCATCGGGGACGACTTTACCGTTTTGGGAACGTCGCCCAACTTCACCCAAGACTGGCGGTGGTACAAATCCATTCCTGGTGAACCCCATTTGGCAAATGCCGAATTTCTTGCAAGCCTCGACACTTGGGCTTTGATGCTCATCGACCATCGTATCGACCCCAACTTGGTAAACCCGGATATCGAAACAACGAAAGCCGCAGAAAAGCTGTGCGATGAAATTCTGAAACGCCAAGTCGAAGCCTGGCATTCAAATAACATCGACACCCTGCCCGAAATCGTGGAAATCGTCGGCGAACTGGAAAAAACCATCGCCCCTTTATTGCCCGAAACCGCGGCCTCTCTGGCCGATTTCATTCAAGGAATGAATAGGCTCATCGACGGCGATCTGTCGGCGGATTTCGGGCGTTTCAAACCTTTCTTCGGTCGCGGCATGCAATACGTGAGCCTCATCCGGTCCTGATCATGAGCAAGTCCCCCCCTGTTTTGAACGGTCGCAAGATCGATTTAGCCTATGAAGCGTTTTTCCAAAACGACGACCTCCCCTATTGCGACGGGATAGCTGCGGAACGCTTCGTTAAAGCCGTACTTGAACAGGGAAATCAATCGCTCAACCAACATCTCAGCCAAACGCTGCTCCCCGCGCTCTTCGGACCAACGGACGGACCGACCAAGCAAAAGGCGCTAAACGGAATAGCGGCGACCGCCCTAAAGATCGGTCTAACCCATCCCTTTGCCAATCATGATGCATGGGTTCTCGAAACACACCTGGCCCCTTTCATCGAAGGAACCAACCGACCGACAAAAGACGGCGAGCGCGTCATCGTCTTTCTCGCCATGATGCCTTACTTCGTCATTCTCCGCGAAGCCATGCATCTGCGAGAAATGGGGTACCGGGTTGTTTTACTTTCCCTCTCTCCGCTACCCGAAAAACTAAGAGGCGTTTTTGAACGGACATTCCATGCCTTGGCCGACACCCGTCGCTGCATGCGTCTCATGCGGACCGTGCTTCAGAAATTGGAAGCGGACATTATTCATGTTCAATGCTGGATGTGGAGCTACGTTTTCGGACGCTTGGCACTAGAAGAAAAAAAGGACGCTGCGGTCGTTTGCGAGTTCTACGACGTCACTTCAATTTTCGCCGAACGCGACGGTCTGCTCTTGAACTGGCGCGCCGGGCTGGTCGACATGGACCTGGCGTTTGAAAAACAAATCGTCCGCCAGTCCGACGGCGTCATATCGCGCTTTGACGATCAAGCGGTGAAAGAATGGTTTTCCTGGCATGAGGCCGATACAGGAAAACACCTGAGGCTCCTGCCCTATGCAACCCCCGCCTTCACCGCATACAGTGACGACAAACTATCTAAGAAAGACGGCATTACACGCCTTGTGTACCTCGGATCTTTGATCGCCACCGACGGAAGCCATCCGGCTGAACTGTTTCCCGGCGCTGCCATGCCGTCGACCTTTAGAAATCTTTTAGAACAGGGCTTTGCCGTTGATGTTTTTCACATTCCGCACGAAACAAAGGGGGCAAACCGAGAGGCCTTTGCCGAATATTATGCCCTCGCTGAGGATTTTGAACACTTCAGGCTCCTTCCGGGCGTGTCCCCCGACAAGCTTTCCCAAGCCATATGCCGATATGATTATGGCATCATGCTTTACCCTCATGACATCAAGACCTTGAAGCTACGCCCCTTGCAAGAAGAAGCCGTCATCTCCACCAAAATGTTCAGTTATTTGGAAGCAGGTCTGCCGCCATTGATTATTGCCGAGCACAAACGGATGAGCGACTTCATCGTCGACAACAACTTAGGGCCTCGCGTACCGGCAAAAGAAATCGGTCGTTTAAATGAGATTCTGGGAGAATTTGACTACGGTACCGCCGTCGAAAACATTAAGCTCTTCAACCAAAGCCATACAATGGCCGGAGAATGTAAAAAGCTTATTGCGCTCTACGATAAGGTGCTGCCTTAACGGGCAGGATTGCCATAGACCGTTGCTCCCGAGGGCACGTCTTTCACGACAACGGCGCCGCAACCGACAACGGCCCCCTCTCCGATCTTTAGCCCCTGCCGGATGACCGAACCGGCCCCGACGAACGCTAAGTCCTCAACGGCAACGCCCCCCAAAAGGCAGGCGCGCGGCGCCACGTGCACATGATCTCCAATACTGCAATCGTGCTCGACAACGGCCGAGGTATTGATAATCGCATTGGCGCCGACGCGGCTGTTTGCGTTGACCACGCTTTTAGCCATAACCGTTGTCCCCGGCCCTAATTTAGCGCTCTGCGAAACAACGGCTGAAGGATGGACCAAGGTGAGCGGTGACAATCCCGCCTCTACGGCGCGATCAAACAGCGCTTTGCGCTTTTGGCTGTCAATGCCTCCACCGACAGCGACGACAAACCGAGCAAACCCTTCGGACTTCGCCCGCTCAAGAAACTCATCGTTTCCAACAACCGGCAGACCGAAAGACGTCTGTTTTTCGCCTTCAAACAGACCCGCGTCAAGAACGGCCGCCGAAGACAGCAGCTCTTGATACTCGACGGATTTAAGAATATCCGCGACGACCGATGCATGTCCGCCACCGCCTAAAATGAGAAGCCGCCCAGAATTTGGACGGCTGCCATCATTCCCCATAGCTCTCTCCCTGGCGGCTCGCGCACCACCAGACAAGGTTGCCGCGACGAAGCAATTCGCGCTTAGCTTCCTTCAAGGAACCCTTCGGAAATTTGAAGGTTAATGTTGATCAGGGTATCCAACGACTCGGAAGGCAGTTCAACACCATGCTTCATAATGGTTTCGGCAACGAACTGGCTCAACCGCACGAGGTTCCCCGTGGTTTCTTCCGAAAGACCGTTGTCGGACCGCTGCGCCAACAGGCGAATGGCGATCCAGACTTCCATATTTTTTTCCAGGGCCGTCGCAAGCCGCCCTGCATCTTCGCGGGCGTTGTCCATCAAAACCGCCGCTTCAGACAGTTGATAGGCGCTCTCTTTCGGAGCATTTTCTTCCATTCCTGCGAAGGCTGTTGAATTTTCCGCCATACTTAACACCCCTTCCTGCCGGCGCCGGTTAGAGCACCTTACGTTTCCACCATTGTATGGGACCTGCCACCATGGCACTGCCCATCGGCTATTAGGACAATCAGTTTACTTGAATTCTGTTCAATTTCAACGCTCTCAAGCAAAGCGTCAACTTTATCTTCGGGCGCGTTCGACTTCGTGGGGAATTGCGTAAAAAATCGTTTCAACGCAAGCCGGGGCATAATGGCCGAGGTAGAACGAATAATCATCTAGCAAATCCATCAAAGCCAGGGGCATCGACCACAGGTGATCCGGGTAGTGATAGACCGACAATGCGAGTTGAGGCCGTTTGTCAACCAAGGTCTTGATCGCACCATCCAAAGCATCGGGTTCTCCCCCCTCGATATCGAGCTTAATGATATCAACTTTCGTGAGCTCTTCCTGTTGGACAAAATCGTCAATGCTGACGGCTTCAAAAGACTTCCTGCGCTCTTCAGGGATACGGGGATTATTGACGCTTCGTCCGTCAAACTGGCCTTGGCTGTCGAGAAAGAAAACGTCGCCGCAGGTACTATGGAGAGCTTTCCGGACTTCAATGCAACATTGGCTCTGAGCCACGCAGTTGGAGGCGTAGGCAGAAAGATTGTCGAACCCTTCCGGGTCAAAACAGAACACCTCCGCCTGACCGAGAGCGTGAGCGATAAAAAACGGCAGTTCAAACCCCTCAAAAACACCGCCGTTCAATATGGTTTGGCCGGGGGCTAAATGCAGACGGTCGAAGTACTGCATCTTACCGATCAGATTTTTGGCGTAGTAAGACGCAATTTGCTCGTGAGATCCAAATAAGAGCAACTTGAGAAGTTGGCGGCTCGCCCCATCCGATAAGCCTGCAAGCAATTGAGTAATAGCCTGAGGCGCATCGGGAAATCGCTGAATTTGCGGACCGAATGCAGGAATTTTACTGGGCTTAAATTCTGTTTGCTCAAAGGCCGCCAAAACCGCATCCCCGGGCAAAACTCTATCGGAAGTCGAGAATACCCTCTCCATCCCCTCCCAATAGCCCCAAACATAGCCTTGATCGACCGGCAGAACGTAAAGGTCTCTTGACGCCTTACCGCCGTCGAGCAAGTGCTTCAGATCGTCAAACCAATTCGGGTCGGAAAGGACGAGAGGACCGGCAGGCACTTCCCCGTCTTCGATAAATCCCGTTATCGAAACCCCGATTTTCTCTAGCCGCTCAGCAATCCCTTCAGTCCAGACATTCCGCCGATACAAGGCGACACGTCCTAAGGATCGCAAGTCTTCAATTACCGCAACAGGGTTATAGGACAACTGCATCCTCCTCTACCCCAGTAAATCGTTGTGGAGTTTCAGGAAATCAGAGCTCATTGGTCCGGTTTCGCCCAAAACGGACAAAGCCAGCTTATCAAACTTGTGCTGCACCTGGGTTTTAGCACTATTCCGTTTTGGCGAATCACCCAATGCGGCGATCATTTCACCGACGGCAGATTCCAATTCAAACTCCGAGCAATCGACCGGCGCGACCTCTCCGTTGCCGATGGCTTTCGCCCAAAACGATTCATTCTTATCGAGGCCCAACATTTCACTAAAACGAAGCAACGTCCCATCAGGTCTCTTCATCAGTTTCGGAACGATAATATCCTTCTCGGACGTGACTTGCAGAGCAGTATTGAGCATTGCATTGGTCAGCACTCGCGGCTTGCCAAATGCCGTCACGGCATCCAAAGGCCCCGACTGGGTTCCGATGTAGAAACGGCAATCCGACCAGAGATAGACATCGAACCAGTCCGGCCGATCAGGCCACAGCGCCGCGTCCATCACCTTTTCACGCCCCTTCAAAGGGGTCATCGTCGGGTCGCCAATTCGAACCACCCAGCCGCCCGCTTCGACAATTTTGCCGATGGCCTTTTCATAGGTTCCGGCCCGGACATTCCGCATTGCGCCGTAAGGATCCACCGCATCGTTTCTAAAGCCCGCTTCCCGCATATGAAGACAAACGAACCAATCGCCCTCTTGAAAACCGTTGTCGGCCAACAAGGCGAAAGACTTTGCCTTTACGTCATCATCGACGACGAGAATCGGAGCACCGTTTTCTTTGTCCCATGTTCGCATGACATCGGATGCCGAAACGTTCATTCGGCACGAACTGATTTGATAGAAGAACGTCGGTTTGTCCTTGGAGATCGCCGTATTCACTTCTAGGTCAATGAGCGAAGAAACGTTGGGCGGCTTTTCACCGATCTCCAGGACGTCTCCGCATTGTCGTTTGTAGAGATCGAGTAAGTAGGGGTTGGCGACCCGATCGGGTACGCCGATTGGCAGGTAGCCAATGGCATTTTCCCTCAACCCAAGCCGCGTCGATTTGACGAAAAACTCAAGCGTGTTGAAATGTCCGATAGCACGGAGGTAATAGGAATCGAGCAACCTCTCCTTTGGCGCTGACTTTCTGCGTTCCGCTTGTCGGGCCGCCTTTTCTTCGTACATGCGGCTCGCACTTTCAAAATCCCGTTTATGGTTCGCGTAGAGCAGATAAATTTTGTCATAGAGACCGGCCAAAGGGCGGTCGTATTGAACGATTACGTAGTCGGGGTCGACTGAAAGCGCGCGCCGATAAGCGGTAATCGCTCCCTCAAGCAGAAAATCCTGCCCGTTGACATGGTAAAGGTGCTCTTGAACAAGACCATAGAATGCGTGAACAAAAGCGTATTGCAAGGCATTCGCTCCCTCAAACTCCCTATAGGCCTCCATGAGAAAAATCGGATCGAAGTTGATAAAATAGAGCAGGTATCGCAACGGCCCGGCCCAAAGGTCTCGGGGTTTTGCCGTGTCAAGAGCCTCTCCGATATCACCTTCCTCTATATTTTTTAGGACGCTTTCCGCGGGGCGGATACCCTCCGCCAGCTTACGGAAATCTTCGGCCAGCCTGCGGCAATCGTTGATCCGGCCTTCCAACTGCCGCTTTTCGGAGTTTGTCACGTTGAGAGTAAGAGCCTTCCCCCAGAGTCCTTTCGCCACCAGAAACTTAACGCGAAAAGGTTCGGCTTGTTCGTCCGTTACGTCGGCCAGCAGCGTCTCAACATGAGCCTCGGTCAGAGCCACAGAAGACAACCAGGCCATTTCGGAAAAACTGCCTTCTTGCGCGCCAAGTTCAACAGCCTTAGCCAATGCCTGTCCGGCCATGTCGAACGTGTCGGGCGTTCCGACTCCGGCGATGGCCAGAATGGTCAACCGAATGGAGGGAGGACAATCTTTCTCCCGGCCTTGGGTGAACGATTTCAGGGTTTCGATATCGCTTGAACGCAATGCGGTCAGAGCCTTCTGAACGGCGCGCCGCCTCCCCATCTTACTTCACCAATTCCGGATAGCGCTTCAGCATGCCCGTCGCAGGCCGGGAAAGTAGGCCGACATTGTAGGGGTCGGCAACCTCTTGATAGGCATCGTGCAGCTGTTGGTCTTCCCCGCTCATCGGGATACCGTCGAGCCGGTCCAGCATTTCGACAACGGCCTCCTTCAACTCCTCCGGCGTATTGTCGACGACCTCAACCCCGTAGCGGTCGAAAAACAGCGGTTCGATGGCGCCGAAGTAGGGGGGAGCCAAAGTTTCCGTCGTCGTCAGCAACTTGCCGTCGCTCTTTCGGCGCAGCAGTTTCGGGACAAACATGTCGCCGGTGCAGAAAGGCCACCAACCAAGCGGAAACCAGTTGGTGCCAAGACTGGGAACGCCGAAGTTGGGCGGCAGCGCGCTAGGCCCCGAGGCCATACCGAGGAAGAACCGGCTTTCGCCAATGATGAACATGTCCATCCATTTTTCCCGCTCTTCCCCGCAGGCAAAATCGATCACGTTGTCCATTTCCGGCAACGGTGTCATGGAGGGATCGCCCATGCGGATAACCCACCCGCCGCGTTTGACGATCTCTTCAACGGCCGGGAAGTAGGTTTCAATTCGGGCGTTACGAAACCGGTTATTGTTCCAGGGAACGTCTTCATCAAAAAAGCCCGGCTCGCGCACATGCATGCTGACGAACCACGCATCGTCAGGCATTCCCTTCTGTTTCAGGAAAGCGTAACCCGCTTTCTTGTGTTCGGGCTTTACGGTGAGGAGCGGCGCTCGCCCCTGTTTTTCCCAAAGTTCCTGAACCATCCGATGCGCCAACATTCGGTGCATGGTCCGCCCGTCCGGCAGCTTATAGTAATCGGTATAGATCCAGTTGTTGGCATACCGCTCCAGCATTTCGGAAATCTCTTCTGGACCAAAATAGATATCGGCGAAACCGGACCAGTATTCGGCAAACGGACGGTTGACTAAAATTCGTTCGGCGGCAAGCAGAATGGCCCGCTCTCCTTCTATTAGTCCCAGTTCCCGGACCTTTAGATAAAGATCGAAACGGTGCCCCATTTCGCCAAAATAGCGCGCAAACGTCTGGCTCGGCTCAAGCAGGTGAGTAACCGGCTCGCCCATTTCTTGCGAAACCCGCTTTGCTCTTGAGTAAAGAGCTTCGTTGGCCGTCTCATACAATCGGGAAGCATCGTCTTCCTGGCCGATACGAAACAGCTCATCGCCCAACCGGTAGAAAAAATGAATCGCCTCCGGCATAGTCCTGATCGCGACCCGGTAAATATCGGCGGCAATCTCAGGATAACCCATCTGCGTATAAATGCTGCCCAGGCGGTCGAGGATATCCTGGGTGTAACGGTCTTTTTTGCCAAAGGCCAAGGCTTTGCGGAGATAAGGCTCGCCGTGGATAAAGGTTTTGCGGATGGACGAAAGATACAGCCCTAATTTAGCGTTCGCCTCATACCCCTCCGGGTCTTCTTCGTAACGCTTATACAACTCCTTTGGGTCTTCGCCGCTTAAGGACATTCACCGTTCCATTTCGAAGCAGAGCACGGGACAAACTATAGAGATTTTACTTTCGAAAGAATTAAATGAACTTCACCGATACCTTATCCCCGTTTCCTTTTTGGTAAGGCATCAATCCCTAGAATGGACGGCATGTCGATCATTTCGTTTCCAGATAAACTGCCGGACCTAGCCTCCGGCAAAATCGTCAACGGGATAGAATCCGAAAATTCCTGGATGACGGAGGTCCAGTGCGCTCTTCGCGCTGAAAATGAAGACTGGGAAGACGCGTATTACCTCTCTCACGAATGCCGGAAAGAGCATGTCCCTTTTTCAAGCGCCCATGAACACGGCTCTAGCAATATCTTCATGGCCGACCGCCCCCACGAATTTCTGACGTTTTCGAAAAACGGCCGTTTCTATGAGCTCGCCAGCACCGAGGCGGCAATCAACAAAGCGATTTTGGATGGCCACGATCCAATTGAGGTTCCCGCAGGCCACGTTTTCCCGGCAAAATCTCTCAGCGAATGGCGGTCGAGCGTTATCTGCCCGCCTGCCCCGGTTGAACGACAAGAACTCTCCCAGCTAGTAAACGATCTCAATACCGGCGCGGCTAGTATTCGTGAGCTCTTTCTGTGGACTTCCTTCAAAATTATGGGCGGGACGACATACGAACTCTGCACGCCTTGCCGTTATTTGAATTTTGCCAATACGGCCAAACAGTCGGAGCGGTATCTGCAACCGATCTCCGGTCAGGTATTGATCCCGCTTGGCAATGTAATGGTCAGTGGATATATCGCAATCGCCATGCATGAAAGCGGCGAACAGATTATCGAGTTCGCCGCGCCGCGATATTCAAACCTGTTTGCCCATCTCGCTCAAATTCCTGGGTACACCCAAGAGGAAAGGCGCGTTCTGCTGCAATTGGGAAGCGTCGTTCCCGCCTATGGGAAAAATTTCGACTACGTCGTCACCGCCGAAGGACAGGGCGCTATTTACAGGTACGGGGAAACTTAAAAGGTGGACACTGCAAAACCGCTTGTCATCGCCGCTTTCTTTGGCCATCGCACGCTCGGCGATTTTGTAATGAATCAAGTCGCCGCAGCATCTGTTGCCGCGGCGGCAGGCCCAAAAACCAAGCTCCTGTCCATCTATCGCGGTGACCGGCCTTACAAGGACTTGGTCAACCTTTGCAATCCGGCCGTCAGCCGAACCTTAAGAATGTCCGCCAGTCAAAACGAAATTGTCCCTTTGGAATGGCTTGAAGGACGAAAAGGTATCCCCGGATCGCCGGACGACGAAGAGTGGTACGCGGACGGTTACCATCGGCCCGACCTTATTTTGGTTCCAGCTCAGATGAGGATTGAACACTGCATCGGCACCCCGCCGCCACTTGTTTATCCGCAAAAATTGGCCCCTGCAATGGAGGCCGCCTTGGAACAACTCGGAATTGAGAAAAACAAGTGGTTCGTCGTCGTTCATATGAGAGAAAGAGGATACAAGCACCGTCTGGATATCAGCGAGGAGCGGTGCGTCGATCCGTATCGCTATCTCCCGGCGCTCAAACGCATACTAAAAGACCATGGAGGGCAAGTCGTAAGAATCGGCGACCCTTCAATGAAGCCGTTGCCGAAAATGGACAGGTTGGTTGACTTGACCAAAGTGCCGAACGGCTTTCCACTCCAGGCCTTCTGCTTATCCCGTGCCCGTTTCTTTTTCGGCACGGACTCGGGACCGACACAACTGGCCTCCGCTTTTAAAACCCCGGTCGCATCGACAAATGCTTTCGGGATCGCCGTTTGGAACGACGGCGACGTCGTTCTTAATAAAAAGGTACTGCGAATGTCCGGGATAGAAGTTCCGCCGCAAGAACTACTTAAGATGGGGACCTGGACGGTTCACCGGAATTGGCCTTGCATAACAACCATCAAAGACAATCCTCCCAAACAGTTAATCGACATCGTCGATCACATGGTGGAAACGACACGGGATTGCCGGGGATGGCGAAATAATTCACCTTATACTCCCGGTCCTCCTCAGGATATTCGGCTCCCCCTCGAATGGCGGGAACTCACAGACATCGCAGACCTCACGCTTTGGGAATAGAAATGGCCGCTATACAAGTTCCTGACCTGGCAAACGGCTCGCTTTATTTTGCAACGGAGGCGAGGAACAGTTGGACGACAGAAATCCAAAGCGTCGTCTATTCCGGCGAAACCGCTCTCGAAAATCCGGTTTTTCTCGGTCATGAATGCCGTAGAGAAGAAACGCCGGATGGTGCTCCGACATTGGAAACCAGCCAGAGCCTTCTCAAGGTCGACTCTCCCGGCGAATTCAACCCGATGATCAAGGACGGCAAATTCTTCGAAATCCCCAGCATCGATATCGTTGTCCCGGAAGAAATATTCGCGCCCATCGGTCCCAAAAAAATCGGTTCCTCCTATTTTACTTTTCCCCTTGGAAAAGACGACTGGCTCGCCGAAGCGGACTGTCCCTTAATCGAGGCTGAAGTTATTCCCTTCAACGACCTGTTTACCGCCCTAAACAACAAAGCGGTGACCTTGCGTAAACTCTTCATTCGGTTCCGGTGGACGGCGGAAGGAACCGCATTTGCTGTGTTCGCACCCTGTCGGTACCTCAATTTTCGAAACAATCACTGTCAAGACGCCAACTCCCCTCCTTACCTTCAACCGATTACCGGATCGGTTCTATTGCCGTTCAAAAACAGCTATTTAATGGGCTATCTGGTTGCCCGGTGCTCGGAAGAGGGATGTATCAAGAGCGAATTCGTTACTCCAAAGTACGTTTCGGCCGCCCCCCAAATGCTGCCGCACAACGCCGACGAAAACCTGAAAGCGTTGTGCCAAAAAGTTGACGAACTCATGCCAGCCTATAGCCGTATTTACAACGCCGTGATGCCGCTAGACGGCTCACTCGACTTTTTCGGACTGCCTTGATGCCTGAGCCTAAACAAAAAACCGGTAATCCCGAACGGCCTAAAGTCATCGCGGCTTTTATGGGACATCGCACCCTCGGCAACTTCACCATGAACCAAATAGCCGCCGCCTCGGTTGCCCGGGCAGCAGGGCCTGAGACCAAACTCCTTTCGATTTACCGGTCGGACCGTCCTTACAAAGATCTGATCAATCTTTGCAATCCCACCATCACCAGGACGTTGCGTTTGCCCGCCGATCCCAACGTCATCACGCCCCTCGACTGGTTTGAAGGACGGCGGAACGTCGCGGGAGCACCAAGCGACGAAGAATGGTACGAGGACGGCTATCATCGCCCCGACATCGTCCTGACTCCGGCGCAACTCCGCATCGAACACTGCATGGGCACCCCCCCGCCTTTCCACTTTCCCGCCGCTCTAGAAGGAGCGATGGAAATGGCTCTCAGGCAACTGGGGCTGAAAAAGGACAACTGGTTCGCCGTCGTCCATCTGCGTGAAATCGGCTATGAACATCGGCGCGGCGTCAGCCAGGAACGGACCGTCAACCCGTTGGATTACCTGCCCGCATTAAACCGAATTATCGAAAAGCACGGCGGCCAGGTCGTCCGGGTCGGCGACCCGTCGATGACGCCGCTTCCTCCAACCGCAGGCCTCATCGATTTAAGTAGAATTCCCGATAGTTTTCCGTTGCAGGCGTTCGCTTTGGCCCGGGCCCGCTTCTTTTTCGGCACGGATTCAGGGCCGACGCAACTCGCCTCGGCCTTTAAAACCCCGGTCGCTTCAACCAACGCTTTCGGTATTGCCGTCTGGAACGACGGGGATGTCGTCTTGAACAAAAGGGTCATCAGAGAAAACGGCTCTGAAATACCAACCCAAGAACTGTTCGATATGGGAACATGGACGGTTCACAGAAACTGGCCGTCAGGATCCCGCGTAGAAAACAACACCCAAGAACAACTTAAAACGGTTGTAGACCGTATCGTGGAAACCACGGCGGCCTGCACGGAGTGGCGGCAAAACGCCGACATGCCACCCTTTGCGCCCGAAAGTCTTGGCCTCCCTCTTCAATGGCGCGAGGTTACCGATATTGCCGATATTACGTTGTGGGAATAGCGCTCCCTTATGAACCGGCGGGCCGCATCTGGACTACCGGAACGGCTTCCGGCCAGATCAGAGGAATGCAGTCGAGTTCCCCTCTGCGAAATTTGACGGGGAGCGGAGACAAGAGACTGTCTTCCTTCGTTGTCGACAGAAACTCTTCGACAATTTCCCCAACCGTGGTAGGCGAAGCCTCACCCTCAACGAAAATGTCGCTGCTCCGCCAGATGCGCCGCTGGTAGGCCTTCCCTTCAATCATCGCACAGGGAGTTGCAAACGCCGACGCTAACGTCGTGTGGTAGTGGTCTCTCCCCAGCATGAACCTTGCCATCGCAATGGACGCCATTCGGCATTCGAACCAATCGTCGTCCATTGGCAATACCACAATACCATCCCCGGACGCCGCTCCCGCAGCTTCCCCCAGCACAATGGCTTGCCCACCGGTTTCAACGATTTTTGCTATAGCCTTTTCAGCCAATTCCCGCTGCTCCAAATCGACCACGGCCATCCAGGCATGTCCATTGAGACCTAATTCAATCAACTTGCCCTGAACCCGTTCCTTCACGTCTTTTGGCAATAGAAACAGCGCACCGACATCGCCGAAACCTTTGGCGATTGCCGCATCGAAATCCAACATTTGCGGCATCAACAGCAACTCCGCCGCCATCCACCGCCCATCGGTCCATTGGGGATTATCGCTCATCACCGGAGCGCCGTGTCCCTCGTCGAACCAATCGAGCGGAAAAAGCCCTTCGGGGGCGGGCGCTAAACGCAACTCGGAATGAAAAGGAAGGTTGACCGACGAAATGGCGTCTCTTGCTTGAGCGTTCTCTTTATCGAAGTCACGGACGACAAGAAGCCCTTCGCCCTGTTCGCGCAACTCCATAACCAATCTTGCCGCGACAACGTTCTGGTAGATGAAGGTATCGAGGTCGCCGGCTGAAAGGTTGGCGACGATTTTTTCCGGCCAGCGGCGGTTTCTACGGTAGTCGGCGAACTCGGTTATATTGCGGCGCGCGCTTTCGTACCGTTTATCATCTTGGTTTTCTGACAATTCCAACCCTTCCTACGAGGCCTCTTCGCCCAATGATAGTGCCCGAATTTTCCTAACATAAAATTGCTAAGATGAAGGGCTGTCTAACGGTTCCTTAAGAACGGGGTGGGGAAAATACGTCACGTAGAGTTTTCATTGGGTAAACGGAGACATGATCAGTCTCGATCCTCTTTATCAAACGTTGCGGGAAAACCCGCACGATGAACTGAACTGGATCAAGCTCGGCCTTGCGCTACTGAGCTTGGGCTGGCGGGAGCAATTGGGACACCTTTGCCAAATCCGGCAAGATCAATTCGCCGACGGTCCACATCTGCTGTTCAAAATTCTCAATCATGCGTCCACCCCCCTCCATCAGCGGCGCATTTATGAAATGTCCGATACCGTTCCGCAGGGAACGATTTTGGCCGTTATCTACGACTATTTCGCCGGCTGTCACGCCTTACTTGACGACAACCCTGACAAAGGATTTCGACTGCTCAGAAGAGCCGCCGTCATGGGCAACAACTACAGTAAAGTCCTGAACAACGACGATCGTCTATCCAATATCCTGATCCAGCACCTTCTCATCCGCCCGCCCGAAGAGGTCGGTAAAGTCGATTTGTCCTGGCCGAAAGACGACCTCCCCTCGCTGGAATGGGGAAAATCGTCCCTACAGCACCGAGGAAAAACCGAAGGGCCAATCCTTATGGCCTGTTGCAACGACACCTACCATCATCGTTTCGGCCGCGAGTTTATCGAAACGCTTTCGCCCTTCGGCCATATTCACATCCATGTGGCAAATGCCTCGCCTGAAATGAAAGAGGCCTTGGAAGCCGACGCCGTTGGCAAACGCCTCAGCTATTCGTTTGAGGACTCGGGAAGTTTTGGCATTGGGCACTACTATGCGGTGATGCGGTTTCTCAACGCGCCCTCCATCATGGAGTTTTTCGATACCGATCTGGCGATTCTCGATATTGATTGCGAGGCGGTAAGGAACCTCCCCAGCCTACTGTCCCTATCGCAGCAATCGGACGTCAGTTATTTCAGAACGGGCGATCCCATGCCATGGCTGGACCACCATGCGGCCTACGTTTATCTTTCCAACAGCCCCGGCGGCAAGGCTTATGCCGAAAGGCTGAGGGCCTATATCGCCAGCAAACTTGCCAAAGCCTGCTGGATGCTCGACCAGTCTTCCATGTGTTCGCTTTTCAACTTCTATCTGCGCAACGGCTTCAAAGACGGTGATACGGAAATTACACTCACGCCGTTTAAGCGAAGCGACGGCCACAATTTTTGGAACTACTTCACGCCGAGCGGAACGCCGGAAGAGAAATGGGAATACCGCTTCCAGAAAAATGAGAGTTAGAGTGAACTTTCGGCTATTTGCCTGCCTTCAACCGCCTGCCGGACGAATTCGGCGAATTCCCGCAAAACGTCTTGGCGATCAAAGAGCCGTGTCGCATTGGCCTTGATCTTTTCGCTCATGGCTTGATGAAATTCTTTATCGTTCGCCAGTCTCACAGCCATTTCCACATACTCTTGATCGCTGCTCGCACTGAGACCGGAAATGCCCATTTCCCGATAAAATCCGTCCGTCAACCGCCCCTTCATATAGGCTGACGGCCTAGTGACAATCGGCGCGCCACACGCAAAGGCCTCCAAGGTCGAATTTCCCCCGGAAAACTGCGGAATGTCGAGAAGCGCATCGGCCAGGGTGAGCAATCCCATGTATTCGTCGCCCGATAGCCTCCTGGTAAAAATCACCCGTTCATCAGCCGAGGGGATCGACTTTTGAAGGCGCTCTAGCAAAATTTTCTGCCAGGAGCCCCCTAGGTGGTCTCCGATCAAGACCAAAACGCCATCGGGATCCTCTCTGAGAATACCGGCGAGCACTCTGTCGAATTCAGGATGAAATTTGAACAGGCTTTGCGGGCAAACATAGAGGCGCTTGTCTTCGGGCAGCCCCAGAATCTTTCTCGCCAAGGGTTGTTTGGGTGTTTTCGGCCGTTTCATGAAAACCGGTCCCCGGCTCAATAACACGGGTTCTTCGGTGTAGTGATCGGAGATACTTTTTTGCTCGTTGGTCTTGGCCGTTATGAAATAATCGACGGTATCGAGCCCGGTGGTCATCGGATGGCCGAGAGACGTCATTTGAACCGGGGCAAGCCGAGAAAAGGCCAAAAAATAGGTCAAGGCATCCATCCCGATATCAGGATAGAAAAGGGCGTCCAATTCCAGTTCGGCGATAGAATGGCGGGCTTCAAGATACAGCGGGCTCAACCGAATAACGTGATCCGCTGTCTTTTCAATTTCCCCCGCCATGGGATCATCCGGACCACCCGCCCGCAAAAGAAACACCTCGAAATGCTCCCGGGGCAAATCACCGACCAAGGGTCCGTAAAGTTTTCCGATCGTGTGGCCATGAAGAAACGCCGACGCTATTCCGATTTTTATTCTCTCGCCTTTTTTCCGCCCCTCAACACAATGCGGTGCGGTCCAGTTTAAGCTTGGGCAAACCGACCGATAGAAATTGGCGATTTTTTCCTGCAACGGTCGGTCATTGCGATCATGGTAGGCCAGCAGAAAATTAGTGAACCGGGTTTCAGGTTCGGGGGGACCTAACGCGATTCCTAAATTCTGGAGTTCATCGAGGCGTTTTCCGATATAGGCCCGAACCTCGTCAATTTCGGCTTCGGATTTCGGTATAATTGACGCCAACAGGGCCTCGCGAAGAGCCAATCCTTCGCTGTCACCATCCCTGAGAACGGCCCGCGCCGTTTCGAGGTCTCCTTGCGAATGAGCGACGTTTCCCAACGCATACCGGACGGCGTTTTCATCTGCGCCAAATTTAAGGGCGCATTCAAGGGCTTCCCGCGCCTCGGATAATTTGCCTTTCA